>Ga0190265_10000085_pt1 | contig 99084 bp, 97 predicted proteins | sample Popmic124T_FD_133135 | JGI IMG/M metagenome (GOLD analysis project Ga0190265, IMG submission 133135) | Populus adjacent soil microbial communities from riparian zone of Indian Creek, Utah, USA - 124 T | ecosystem: Environmental > Terrestrial > Soil > Riparian zone | place: USA: Utah | collected... | reverse complement strand
GAGTGAGACGCCGGCGGAGTTGGTCCAGCCCATTCCGGGCCAGACTGCGCTCAGGTAGATGTTGAAGTCGGTGTCCTGGTCGGCGTAGTAGTGGACTCCGGCGAGGTTGAGGTCGCCGGGCAGTACTCGACGGGTGCGAGCTCCCTAGGTCAGGGGTGAAGCTAGTGACAGCGTAGGTGATGATCCCAGGAGTGCCCAGAGGCCGTGGCTGGATCCACGTGGTATTCCAGCCGTCCGGTCCCCGTCTTGAGAGGTAGGGCAACGCCCCGGTGGTGCCGCCCCACGGCGTTCCGCTGAAGGCACCACGGGCGACGAACGCAAGCGCGTTGCCATCCGCCGTGGCAGGACCCGCGACACCTGGATGAGCATCGATGCTGACCCGTCCCGCTTCGGCGCCATTCTTCTCGATAGGTGAGACCTGCTCGTAGGCGCGGCAGTCGGGTAGGTGGGCGGCGACGCCCTTGCGCAGCTCGGCGTTGGGACAGGCTCCCGCTGTCGGCGTCGACCGGGTCGTGAAGGTCCGATCCGTGCTCGAGCTGGTGCCACTGGGGTTGGTAGCGGTCAAGCGGTAGTGGTAAGTCGTGGCGGGCTCGAGGCCCGTCAGTTCCGCCGAGACCAGACCAGACACGTTGTCGTTGCCCGCGTCGCCCCCACCGACGGGTGTCTCGTTGCCGTAGCTGTCGGTGGTGCCGTACTCGAAGCGGTAGGTGGTGGGCTGGTTGCTGGGGTTGACCCGTCCGACCAGCGTGGCGGTCGTGGTGTCGGGGTCGGCGGTCAGGACCGTGCCGATCGCGGGCGGGGCGTCGTCTGTGACGAACGTCAGCTCGGCAGTCGTGGCGGTCTCAGGCGCGAACGCGCGCTTGGCGACGAGCCGTACGTGGTAGAGGGTGCTCGGCTCAAGCCCCCCGGTGATCGTCTGCGCCACAGCGACCGCGCTCGCTCCGGAGCCAGTGCTGACGTCACCGGGCGGGAATATGTTCCAGTCGATCCCGCCTTGGAGTACTCGAAGTGGTAGCCGGAGAGGTTGCCGCCGGGGTTGACCTGGCCGTTGAACGTCGCACCACGGGCGCCTACATCGGTGGCTGGGGCGATTGCTGCTGTCAGTGGCCCGGCGACATCGTTCAGGCGGTAGACGCGGTGCGCGGTATTGCTGCCGATCAGGTACTCAGCGGAGACGAGCACCTCCCCATCGGGCCGGTCGACCGTGAGCCCGTTGGCGGTGCTGACCTCGGCAAGCGCCATGTGGGTGTCCTGTAGAGCACCGGCGCTGTCGAGCTCAAGCACCCGCCGCTCAGCGACGGCAGCAGCCGGGGTGCCGGCGCCGGCGGGAAACGCCTTGGTCACGAACACCCGGTTCGACGCGCCGATCGCGACGTCGGTTGGCGCGTCGGCGGTCGACGTGCCCGACAGCACGCCCGCGGCGAAGACCTGCGGATCGAGGACGGGCGGCCCGACCTGGGGAGTGAACTTCTGCACACGGAAGTTCGCGCTGTTCTCGACCGTGTAGATCGCACCTGTCGTGTCCGCGGTGACGCGCTTGGGCTCGTTGTTTGGAAACTGGCCCAACCCCGCGCCGGCGACGCCCGCCTTGCAGTTCGCAGCCGTCGCGACCGCGGCGGTGCAGATCTCGAAAGTGGTGCCGGTGTTGTCCGCCCCGCCGGCGGCAGTGACGACATCGAACCCGAACGCCCGCACGAACACCACCAGAGGTACCGACCTTGCAGCCCGGGGTCACAGCCTCAGCCGCCGTGCAGACCTCGGTCGTCGTGCCGCCCGCCGGGCTCAGGACATCCCGGCCCCACATCCGAATGAAGTTCCCCGCCGCGTCGAACTTCTGAACACGCAGATTCGACTGCTCGCTCACATACACATCACCCGTTGCCTGACTAACTGTTTCTAGAGAGTCAAGGGGCAACCGCCCACCGGTCCAGCGCCGGGCAACGCGGTACTTGCTCACTCAGGACTAGCGCTCCTGGCGGGCAGCCGCTAGGCTCTCGGTACTTGGAGTTTTTGGAAACATCCGCTTTCCTGAGCGCAGCGAGGACCGGTCGCCGTGCCTTCTGACACCGGCCGGCGCCGGCCCGACCAGCTACCCGGCGGCCACCACGGCCTCTCTCCAGAGGAGGTCTCCACCTCGCAGCGGGCGCGGATCCTCGACGCGATGCGCAAGGCGGTCCAGGAACAGGGCTACGCCGAGGCGTCGATCGCCGACGTGATCAAGCGGGCGGGCGTCTCGCGCAAGACCTTCTACGCCCAGTTCGCCGACAAGGAGGCGTGCTTCGTCGAGATCTACGACGAGCACATGGCGCGGCTGCAGGCGGTCACCCGCGACGCCTTCGACGCCCAGGACGAGTGGGTCCCCGCCCTGCGCGCCGGGCTGACCGCGTTGCTCAACACGCTCGCCTACGAGCCGCCGGTGGCGCGCGTCTGCTTCGTGGACGTATTGGCTGCCGGCCCGCAGGCGGCGGCACGGCGCAACGAGGCGATGCGCGAGCTCGAGCGGATCCTCGACCTCGCGCGCGGCGCCAAGGGCGAGTCGCCGCGAGCGCTCGGCATGAGCATGGTCGGCGGGCTCGGCGAGGTGCTCTACCAGGAGATCGTCGCCGAGCGGACCGAGGAGCTGCCGGCGATGCTGCCCGATCTGATGTACGCGCTCGTGCTGCCGTTCGAGGGTCGCGAGGCCGCCGAGCGCGAGCTGAGCCGCGCGTCAAAGGCAGCGCGCCGGTAGCGCCTAGCTATCGACCCCGGGGATCGGCTCGATCGGCAGCTCGCCGTGAATTGCCTCGAGCTCGCTGAGGTCGAGCTTGTCCTGTGGACGCTGGGCCAGGCGCTTGAAACCGACGACGCTGGGAAGCGAGGCGACGCGGATCGCCTGATCGCCGAGCTGGATCTCGATCGCTCGATCGGCCACTGTCTCGAAGTCGAGTGGCGGGACGCCGCCGCGAACCAGATCGACGATGCCGTTGCGAGTGATCACGCGCAGCTGGTGGGCTCCCGCCATGTCGTCCCGGTCGAGAGCCTTGCCGTCGTGGGCGCGGGTCCCCTCGCTCAGATCGAGAAAGTGCAACACCGCCTCGTCCGACTCGGGACCATCGGGAATGAGCAGGTCGCTGTCGCGTGTCGCCCGGACGTAGCCGTGCGCGATCACGCTGAAGCCGCCGATCACGACGTACGGCAGGCCAGCCGCGTTGGCGTCGCCAACGACGCCGGCCAGATCAGGACCAGAGGGCTCGTCTAGGCGCATGGCCCGCCTTCACGGACGCAATCAACAGGGACATGGCCTGCTGAGACAGCTGCTGACCGAGCTCTAGACGCTCTGATGGCGACAGCGCCATGTTCCGCGCCCGCTCGTCTTCGGAATCGCGGCGATTGGTCTCTGTCCACTCATCTTGGGAACGTCCGGACCCGGAGTAGCTTGCCGCCATACAGCAAACCGTATAGCCGGACCCGGCGAGCGGCCTGTCAAGTTTGTAAACAGCACATTCCTAAATCTCTCGATCCCATACCTGGTGCGGGATCACGGGCTCTAGAGCGGGCGACAGATCCAGATTCTCCAGGCACCTATCCGTTTCTGGAGTAAGCTCGTGACGTGACTCCAGCGTCGAGCATCGAGACGCAGCGCTATGGCGCCCCCGGCCGTCGCCGGGCGGATCAGCTCCCCGGTGGGCGTCACGGCCTCTCGCGCGAGGCGGTCGCCGAGTCGCAGCGCGAGCGACTGCTCAGCGCGATGACGGTGACGGTCGGCCGGCGTGGCTACCGCGACGCGCACATCACCGAGGTCGTCGACCGTGCCGGCGTCTCGCGGCGCACCTTCTACGAGCACTTCGAGGGCAAGGAGGAGTGCTTCGCCGCCGCCTACCAGCGGGCGATCGACACGCTCGTGATGAAGACGCTCGGGGCGTTCGAGACCGAGACGGAGTGGGCCGAGTCGCTGCGCGCCGGTCTGGGCGCGCTGCTGAAGGCGCTCGTCAAGAGCCCTGAAGTGGCGCGCGTCTGCTTCGTCGACGTGCTTGCGGCGGGACCGCAGGCGATCGAGCAGCGCAACCAGGCGATGCGCGGCTTCCTTCCCCTCTTCGACATGGCACCGACCGAGGTGCCGCGCACGATGCGGATCTTCGAGGCGCTCGGGATGGGACGAGTCGCCGACCTCGGCGAGGTGCTGCAACGCGAAATCGCCGCCGGCAACGTCAAGCAGCTGCCCGAGCTGCTGCCCGAGCTCATGTACATGATGGTGCTGCCGTTCATGGGGCCCGAGGCCGCGGCGCTCGAGCTGGCGCGCGGCGGCGAGCGCGAGGCCGCGGCCTGATGGCGGCGCGCCCAGGACGCGGACCGGCGCGGCGCGAAGGCGTGGCCGCGCGACTGGCGCCCGAGCCGACGCGCGAGCGCGGCGCCACGGTGCTGCACCTCGCCGACCCGGCCGACCTCGACCACGCCCGGATGCTCGCCCGCTACGACGCAGTCATGGAGCTCGCGCTCGACGCGCTCGAGCGGACGTTCGTCGAGACCGACGGCAGCTGGGCCGAGCGGATCCACGCGGCGATCGGGCAGCTGCTCGGCCTCGCCGCGACGAACCCACGCGAGGCGTGGCTCTGCACGATCGAGGTCTTCGACGCAGGCGCGCGCGGGCTAGAGCGCCACGATCGCTCGATGGCCCGCTTCCAGCAGCTCTGCGCGGCCGGCTACAGCGAGGCCGGCGTCCCGATCCCGAGCCGGCTGATGCCCCAGATCGCCGCCGGCGCGGTCTTCGAGCTGATCCGCTCCCACGCCGATGAGCGTCGCCTGGAGGTCCTGCCCGAGGCGCTCCCAACCGCCGCGCTGATCGTCCTCTCGCCGATCGTGGGGCGGGAAGAGGCCCTGCGCGTGGCCGGCTCGACGTCCACCAGCTAGCTCAGTCAGCCCACCAGCCGGGCTGCATGTCGATGTCCTTGTTGTCCGTATCGGGGGCGCCGAAGGCGATCAGCTCGCAGCCGTCGGGGCCGCCCTCGAAGGCGCGCATGACGCCGGGGGCGATGCGGACGGTGTCCCACTGCTGGAGCTCCACGACCTGGTCGTCGAGCTTGAGGCGGGCATTCCCGGAGACGACGAGGTAGACCTCCTCCTGCTCGCTGTGGCTGTGGCCGAACGGGGTGCGGAAGTCCGGCGCGACCTTGAAGTAGCTGAGGCCCGACTGCTGGAGCTCGAGCGGATTGCGGGCGAAGCGCGACTCCAACCCGGGGGACAGACCGTGCTTCTTGGCCATGTCCTCGACGTCGTTCTTCAAGTTCAGCAGGGTGAAGTCGGGCACCCGTTCTCCTTGGGCTCGCGATGGGCTCTGACACCTAGTGCCCAGCCGGGCGGGAAACGCAACAGCTAGCTGCGCAGGCGCCAGGCGAAGAGGACCGCCGACACCGACGTAGCGAGGTTGAGGCTCGATACTCCGGCGCGCATCGGGATGCGCAGCCGCGCGTCGGCACGCACGAGTAGCTCGTCGCTAAGGCCGTGGCGCTCACTGCCGAAGGCGAAGATCGCGTCGTCGGGAAGCCGGTCGGACGTTAGGTCGTCGCCATCGGGGTCGAAAGCGACCACTGGGCGGTCGAAGCGAGTGCCCGGATCGACACGGCCGACCGGGAGTGCAAAGTGCAGGCCGCCCGCCCCGCGGATCGCGACTGGGTCCCAGGGATCCTGCTCGCCGGTCGTGAGCACGGCCGCCGCGTCGACCGCCGCCGACACGCGGACGACCGCGCCGAGGTTGCCGAGGTGGCGCGGGTCCTCGAGCAGGACGGCTGGGACGTCTCGCCGCGCGAGCGCACGCTCGGCGTCGAAGGCAGGCCGGCGCGCCAAAGCAGCGACACGCGTGTGGTGGGCATAGCCGCCGAGCTGGCGGTATGTCTCGTCGGCGATCGGGGTCGTCAGCTCGCCCAACCGCTGGCCGACGTCCGGCGCGAGATCGCGGGCGAGCTCGTCGAGCCCGTCGGCGTCGCTGCTGAGCACTGCCTCGATCTCGGCGCCGAAGCGCAGCGCGTGCTTGAGCGCGTGAAAGCCCTCGAGGATCGCGAGCGCGTCATCGGAGCGCGCGTCGCGGAAGCGCGCCACCAGCCGATCTCGCTCCACCGCCTCCATTCGCCCGCCAAGCCTACGAGGCCGGGACTCCGGGCCGTCTGCCAAAGTCCATGCGATGCGAATCGGGCGACGCATCACGAGTCTCTGCACGCTGACGGCAGCCGCCGCGTGCCTGACCGCTGCGCTAGCGCCGGGCACGCCGGCGCGCACCGTCGACGGACCGGCCGCGAACGCCGCGGCATGCGGCGAGCAGACGCGCTTCAAGGCGCGCAAGGACCTGCCCGGTCGCGCCCCCTTCGTGGTCGGCGACTCGATGCTGCTCGGAGCCGCCGAGGAGGTCGCGGAGCTGGGGTTCGCCCTCGACGTGCGGATCTGCCGGCCGATGAGCGAGGGGCTCGACCTGCTCCGCGCACAGCGGCGCGCCAAGAAGCTGCCGAAGATCGTCGTCGTGGGGCTCGGGTCGAACGCCCCGCTCCAGAGGTCCGAGCTGAGCGCGGCGCTGCGGATCGTCGGGCCGCAGCGCACCCTCGGCCTCGTCACGCAGTTCGAGTACACGGGGAGGGCGGGGATCGGCGCCAAGCTGATGCGCCAGACGGCCGCCTGCCAGCCCGACCGAACAGTCCTGATCGACTGGGTCCGCTACGCGAAGCGCCATCCGGGGATGACCTACGACGACAACATCCACCTCACGCCCGAGGGCCAGGAGGCGGTGGCGCGGCTGTTCCGCAAGGCGCTGCCCGACCGACTCGCTCAGCGCGACATCCCAGAGCCCCGCTGCTGACGGTCAGCTAGCCAGCGGCTGCTTCTGGGCCTCGGTCTCCGGCGGGTCGATGTAGGGCTGCTGGTCATGCTGGGTCTCCTCCTCGTGGTAGACGGACTCGGCGTTGACCGCCCAGATGTCGTGTGAGGTGCCATCCACGAGGTTGTCGACCGCACGCATCGCGGTCAGCATCGAGTGGTCTGAGTTGTTGTAGCGGTGCAAGCCGTTGCGACCGACCTGCTGCAGGTTGGAGACCCCGGCGAGCCAGCCCTTGAGCGCGTCGATCCGCTCCGAGTAGTCCATGTCGTAGATCGGGTAGGCCTTCGGCACGCGCGTCGCGAAACCGAACTCGAGCTTGTCGGGCGTCGCGAGGCCGAGCTGATCGAGCTCACGGACAGCCTTGGCGACGAGCGCGTCGTCGTCCATCTCCCACAGCTCGTCGCCGGCGAAGCAGAAGTACTCCATGCCGATGCACGCCTTGCTCGGGTCCGGGACCATCCACGGGCTCCAGGAGCGGAAGTTCTGGATCCGGCCGACGTCGACGCCGCGCTCGTGGATGTAGATCCAGTTGTCGGGGAAGAGGTCCTTGCCGTCGAGGACGAGCGAGACGCTGAGCAGCTCGCGGTAGCGCAGCCCCTTGGCGGCGGCCCGCACCTCCAGCGGCGGAGCGGGCTCGACCATGCCGGCTACGTTGCGCAACGGCAGTGACGAGATGACGTAGCTCGACTCGTACTCCGTGCCGCCGGCGATCACCTTGACGATCCGTCCGTCCTCGATCTCGAGCTTCTCGACCGGCGTGCTCAGCAGCACCTGACCGCCCAGGCGCCGGATGTCGTCGGTCATCGTCTCCCACATCTGGCCGGGGCCGTAGCGCGGGTAGTTGAACTCCGAGATCAGGCTCTTGATCTCGTTGTCCTTGTTGCCGAGGAAGGCGGCCTTGGCGGCGCTGAAGAAGGAGAGGCCCTTGATCCGCTGCGCCGCCCAGTCCGCGCGGATCTCCGAGGTCGGCGTGCCCCAGACCTTCTCGGTGTAGGACTTGAAGAAGTTGTCGAACAGGCGGCGGCCGAAGCGGTTGACCACCCACTCCTCGTAGGTCCGCTCCTCACCCCTGGGCCTGAGCTTGGCCCAGGTGTAGGAGGCGAGGCAGCGCGTCAGCTCGACCGGGCCGAGCTTGCGGATCACGTCGCCTCCGCGCAGCGGGTAGTCGAGGAAGCGGCCGCGCCAGTAGATGCGCGACATCCGCGGGCGCAGCAGGAACTCGTCGCGCATGATCTCGTGCCAGAGGTCGTCGACCTCCTGGACCTTCGTGAAGAAGCGGTGGCCGCCGAGGTCGAAGCGGTACTCGCCGCCCGGGCCCTCGCGGACCTCGGTCTTGGCGATCCCGCCCACCTGGTCCTCAGCCTCGAAGACGATCACGGGGAGGCCGCGCTTGGCGAGCAGGTAGCCGGCGGTGAGACCGGCGGGGCCACCGCCGAGGATGAGGGTCGGCTGCTCGCGCAGCTGCTTGAGGGAGGTCATGGCCGTACACCGTATCGGAAGCGATACGATGTACGGCCGGTAACGTCTCGTACGTGCCCAACCGCGCATCTGAGCTGGAGTGGGACGAGCCCGAGAGCAGCGGCACCTCTCAGCTGACGCGCGCCCGCGTCGTCCAGGCGGGTCTCGACATCGCCGACGCCGAGGGGCTGGACGCAGTCTCGATCCGGCGCGTCGCGCTCGCGCTCGACGTGCGGCCGATGAGCCTCTACTCGCACATCGCCTCGAAGAACGACCTGCTGGCGCTGATGCTCAACGAGGTCAGTGGCCGGCTGCTCGTCCCCGACCCGCTGCCGGACGACTGGCGGGCGGCGCTACGCGCGATCGCGCGCCGTGCCTACGACGCCTACGTCGCCCACCCGTGGATGGTCCAGGCGTTCGGGAGCGGCACCCGCGTCGGCCCGAACATGCTGCGCCGCGCCGAGCAGTCGGCCGCGGCGGTCGCGAGCCTCGAGCTCGATCCGGGCGATGCCTGGATCGCGCTCGGCATCGTCCACGAGTGGACGCTCGGGCACGCGCTGCACGTCGTCACGCTGCGCGAGGACTCGGCGTTGGAGACGCAGATGCGCAGTGCCGAGCCCGAGGAGTTCCCACGGATGTCGGAGGTCTTCGGCGAGGGCCGGCTGCAGTCGCAGGAGCGGGCGTTCGAGGTCGCGCTGGAGACGGTGCTGGACGGGATCGAGCGGCGCTTCGGCGCTGAGTGAGCCCCAGCGCGATTCTCCAATAGGGTTCGCGGCCAAGAGGCGACGTCGTCGCGCAAACGGGGGCAGCGAGGGAGGCAGGCGGGTGAGCGAGAGCGCTCGAGGTGAGGAGCCGGTAGAGGTCGAGCTGACGCTCCTGCCCGAGCTCGACGACCTCGACGAGCTTCTCGACGGCACGTTCACCGAGGGACCGAACGTCAGTCGCCCGCTGCACGGGATCAACGACGTCGCACCGGCTGCCCCACTTCTGCTGATCTGGGGAGCGGTCCTGCTCGACCGCCTGCTCGACCGCCTGCTTGAGGCCCAGTGCCGCAAGCGGTGGCCACACGGCCTCGTCATCGACGCGACGTCGACCAAGGTCAAGGTGAAGGTCGTCGACCAGCTTCGTGCCGGCCTGGTGCAGGTCATCGCCGAAGACGGCACCTACGCGTACGACGCCTGCAAGGACCGCTCCAAGGTGCTCGATCTGGTGCGCAGCGCGAGGCTCGCCGGTCGATGAGCGCGGCTCACCCGGCCCCCAACGAGGGCTGGCCGCCGTGGATCCGTCGTTGGGACGACTTCTCGAACCTCGCCCCGTACGTCTCGCAGACCGCAGTCCGAAAGCTCAGGCTGACGATCGACCTGAGTGACCTGCCGACCGATCCCGATCCCGCCGCGTGGGATCGGGAGGCCGCGGGCCGCGTGTATCTCACGCTGCGCGCGCAGGGCCTGACCCGCGCGAACCACTCCTGGGACCCCACCGGCATGCAGCCGATACGCGATCCAGATCTGCTGTTCAAGTCCAAGTGGGGCAACTGCCTGGACATCTCGCTGAGCTACGCCGCCCTCTGCCTCGAGGTCAACGTGGCCCCTCTGCTCGCGATCACCGACCGCCACGCCTTCGTCTTAGTCGCCGCCGGGAGGCTGCATGAGACTCCGTGGGTGGACGATCGCTCTCCGCTGCTCGGCAAGGACGTACGGAACGGAAGCGGCCGCCTGCGAGACGTCGGGGACCTGCTGGCCGCGTGCGACGACGGGGTGGCCGTGCCGATCGACTGCTTGACGGCCACCCAACCCTCCGCGAGCTTCGAGGACGCGGTTGCCATTGCACGTGAGCACCTTCGGGCCGAGGGACGGGTGCATCTCGTCGACGTCCCGTGGCTGCACCGGCAGGGAGGCGAGTACGCACCGATCGACCCCGAGCCCGGCACTCCTGCCGCGATCAGCCGATACGTGCCCGGCAGCCAACACGAGTTCGAGGGCCACTCCAGCCACGCCCCCATCGTCGGCCAGCTGAGCAAGCGCTCGGGAGTGGTGGCCCTGGTCGGGCCACGCGGTCAGGGCAAGAGCGCGATCGCTCGCCATATCGCGCTCGACGTCGAGCTGGGCGCGGGCTGGTTCCTGAACGCATCGGAGCCCCAGACCCTCGTAAACGGTCTCGCGACCGCCGAGATCGCCCAGCGGAACCTCTCAGAGAAGGGGCTCTCGAGCCTCGACAGAACCGAGTTCGCGCTCGGCGCGTTGGAGACCCTGCGCCAGAACCGGCGGCGGTGGGTGGTCGTCCTCGACAACGCAGACGGCGATCCGGCTTTGCTCAAGAGCCGCATCCCCACTCCCAACGACAACCAGCTCGTGCTGGTCACCACGACGAATCCCGACTGGGCGAGCGTACCCGGGGTCGAGGTACTGACGCTGCCGCCGCTCACCGATGACGAGATTGCCACGCGGTTGGGCACCGAGCTCGTACCGCTCGTCCGGGGCAAGGCACTGCTGCTGCACTCCTTCGCCGCGCTGATGCGGAGCACCGGACTCAGCGGCGCCGAGATCGCTGCCCACGCGCCCGCCCCGGGCGTCGTGCCTGACGAGCTCATCGGTCCCGCGACGCTCTGGGCCGCCCTGCGCGCCTCACCCGACTTCGACGAGCGCAGGCTCGAGCTGAGCCGGCTGATCGCCTATCTACCGCCCGACTATCAGCCTCGGACGCTGCTGGAGCGGTTCCAACCTGGAGCCACCGAGACGCTGGAGCTGCTGGGCAAGCGCGGGTGCCTGACCTACGAGCCCGAGAGTCAGGTGATCCGCATGCACAGACTGCTCGGCGAGGCGGTGCGCGCGGATCTGGCTACGAACGAGCCCGATAAGCGCGACGCCACCGTGATCCGGCTGATGGCCGACAGCGAGGCCTTCGCGGTGCTGGACGATCACGGCGACCTCGCGACGGTGGAGCTGCTCGAAGGACGGGTGCTGGCGATCGATCGCGAGCGGGGCGAACCGGACGACGTTCTCGGGACCGTCTTGCACGCGGTCGCTCGATTGCTCGAGCTCCACGGCCACACACGCCGCTCAGAGACGGTCTTCGAAGCTGCAGAGCGCCACGTCGCCGATAGCCCATCGCTGCTGGCCGACTGCTACCAGAGCAGGGCGCGCACCGCCAATCAGCACGCCGGCGGCAAAGATCCGGACACCATGGAGGCGACGCTGCGCGAGGGCCTGGAATGGGCGCTGCGCGCCGAGGCGATCGCCGACGAGGACCAGATCGGCCGTTGCCGCGCGATGCGCGGCCTGATCCTGAAGAAGCTGGCGGCCTTCCCAAGGCCGGGCGAGGACTCGCTCGAGCTGCTCCAGGACGCGCTCGAGGTGCTCGAGGACGCTGACGCGATCCGGATGCAACGGCTCCCTCCCACGCATCCAGAGCGAGCGCGCAGCCGCTTCAATCTCGCCGGCATCAGGATCGATCTGGCGAAGCGCCAGCGCGCGCGCGCGAGCGCCCACCTCGACGAGGGCGAGGCTATCTACACGGAGGTCAGGCGGCTCCGCCGGGAGATCTACGCTCGGGCGGATCATCCTCACGTAGCAGCATGTGTTGCCGGCCTCGCGCTGATCTACTACTACCGCGCCACACTGCTGACGGCCTCATCTGCGACCCGAACGCACTGGCTGCGTGAGGCGACCGCCCATGCCTCGGACGCGCTGCAGTCGCGCGAGATCCAGGAGGGGTCTATCGACGGCGAGGAGTCGGAGAAGGTCAGCCGCCTACTCGCGAAGATCGCAATGGCGCGTCACGGGTCGCCGCCGAGCTCGCGCCGTCCGATCGAGGCCGTGGCGCGTGAGACCGTGGGCGAGCTGGAGCGGGCGCCGGTACGACCGCTGCCGCCAGACGCCCGCGATCTCGACTCGGCGATCGTCGCCTGGATCTGCTCGCCGGCGCTCGCCAAGCTCGTCGCCGAGCTCGGCGACGGAGAGCAGCCGCCGAAGCCGGGCAAGGACCTCGCGCCGCTGCTCGACTGGCTCGACGAGCTCTCGACGCGCTGGGACTTCCGCGGCGGCAACGAGCGCGACCTCGCGGTGGCCGAAGAGCTCCCGCCGGAGTCGGAGCGCCTCGTCTACGAGGCGGCGCACACGCTCGGGCTCGTCGGCACCGGGCAGCCGCCGGCGACCCACTACGACCACGTGCTGATCCTCGGCGGGCTGGCGCGCGCGTGCCTGGCGCGGCCGCTCTACGCGGCTCGCCTGCTCGCCGACGAGACGATCAAGGCCAAGCGGGTGACCGCGCTGGGCGGCTACCGCGAGCTCGGTCCGCTCGAGCTCGAGCTGGCCGCCGAGCTTGGGTATGGCCACCTCACCAACGAGCTGGACGTGATGACGGCCGGCGTACGGAAGGCGTTCGGCCTCGGCGAGCCGATCCGCGAGCGCGGAGAGCGTTCGGACGTCGTCGGCGAGTCATGGCGGGTGAGCGAGTACGCCACCGGCGACGGCCCGTCGGTGCAGGTCGTCGCCGCTCCCTCGTCGCGGCCGGGACAGCGCGCGAACACGGCCGACACCTACGCCTGGTTCGCGACGGAGCTCGGATCGGTGCAGCCCGGCGAGCGGGTGCTGATGATCACCTCCGACATCTACGTCCGCTACCAGCACGCCGACGCGCTGCGGATCCTCGCGCTGCGCCACTCGCTCACCGTCGACGCGCTCGGAATCCAGCCCGGCGACGCCGACGAGCGCCTGCGCAAGGACTTCCCGCCGCACCACTACCTGCAGGAGGTCCGCTCGACGATCCGCGCGCTGCGCGCGCTCTACAGCGAGGCGAGGAAGACGAAGCAGGATCGCGAGTAGCTACCCGCGCGCCAGCGCCGCGAAGTGGTCGCCGCGCTGCTCGAAGCTGAGGTAGCTGTTGTAGCTCGGCGCGGCGGGCGAGAGCAGGACGGCCGATCCGGGACCGGCAAGCTCACGCGCCAACGCGACGGCCGCATCCATGTCCGCGACCTCGCGGGCGCGGGCGTCGGACAGGCCCTCGGACCGTGCGGCCGCGACGAGCGCCGAGCCGGTGATCGGCAGCCCGAGCACCGCGGCGTCGCGAGCGGCGAGCTCGCGCGCCAGCGCCTCGTGCTGTTGTCCGCGGTCCTGACCGCCGGCGATCAGGACGATCTGGCGGTCGCGGAAGCTCTCCATCGCGGCGAGCGTCGACTCCGGGGTCGTGGAGATGCTGTCGTCGACCCAGACGACGTCGCCGCTGTCGACGACCGGCTCGAGCCGGTGCGGCAGGGGGACAAAGCCCCCGAGTGCGGCGGGGAGCTCCGGGAGATCGACGCCTGCGAGCTCCAGCGCGGTCAGCGCCGCGCAGAGGTTGAGCGCATTGTGCTTGCCGCGCAGCGGCAGATCGGCAGCCGGCACGGCAAGCTGGCCGTCGCGAGCAAGTCCGTCGGGCGAGACATCCCATCCGTCGGGGATGCCATAGAGCGTGGCGGCCGGCGCGTGGAACGCGGAGAGCGCGTGGGAGTCGCGGCCGTTGAGCGCGCAGGCGCGAACCCCCGGCAGCTCGAACAGCCGCAGCTTGTCGGCGTAGTAGACGTCGTGCGTCCCGTGCCAGTGGACGTGCTCCGGGTAGAGGTTGGTCAACACCGCGATCTCGGGCCCGTTCGCGAGGTCGGCGATCTGGTAGCTGGAGAGCTCGACGACGACCAGCTCGTCGTCCGGGACGCCGAGCAGGTCGAGCGCCGGGACACCGATGTTGCCCGCTATGTGCGTGGCGCACCCAGCGGCGCGCGAGAGATGCGCCGCGAGCGCAGCGGTCGTGCTCTTGCCCTTCGTCCCGGTGATGCCGATGACGTTCTCGCCGCCGTGCTCCGCCATCCAGAGGCCGGTCGCGGTCACGACGGGCGTTCCCCGGCCACGGAGGGCGGTCAGCTCGTCGCGGTAGATCGACACTCCGGGCGAGCGGACGAGCAGGTCGCATCCCGTGAGCGCCTCGACGGCGTCCCCGGCACCCACGCATCTGGGCTCGTAGGACGCCAGCTCCGGCGCCGCCGCGAGATCGATGCCCGCGTCGTCGACGGCGACCGCGATGCGTGCGCTCGGCAGGTGGCTCTGGAGCTGCGTGGCGAACGACCCGATCTCGCGACCGGCCCCCCATACGCCTACGGTCGCGCCGTCAAGCTCCGAGAAACGCATTCACGTCCGCCAGGAACGGGCCCGGCACCTCGTGGTCGTCGCCGAGGGCGAGCACCGAGTCCGGCACGCCGGAGTCCGGTGGGAACGCCGGCAGCACCTCGGCGACCAGCCGCCTGACGACACGGTGGTCGCGCCAGCGTGGATCGTCGGCGAGCAGCCGGATCGCGGCCAGGCTCTCCTCCTCCTCGCCGACGCACTCGAACGGCTTGTTGCCCCCGGTCGCGGTGAGCAGCGCGAAGCCCTCGAACTGGCTCTCGTCGTCGAGCATGTCGCCGCCGAAGATCTCGCCGAGATGGCTCGGCTCGCTGAACGGCGCGAGGGCGAGGTAGACGAAGCGGCACTTGGGACAGTCGAGACACCACGAGGTCCCGCGCAGCTCCGGATCGAGCCGGAAGATCGCGTTGCAGCTGGTGAAGGCAGCGTGGTAGTCGGTCAGGCGCGCGAACGCGCGGGCGATCGCCAGCTCGGAGGCGGGACGCAGTACCGAGAAGGTCTCGATCCCGGGCGCGAGCTCGGCGACGGCGGCACGCAGCAGGCGCTCGACGCGCAGCCCCTTGCTGAACTGGTGGTTGACGTCGACGCCGTCCCAGCTGACGTTGCCCTGCGAGGCCGAGCGCTCGTTGGCCATCGCGACGGTGTCGCAGCCGTGCAGCGCCGCGGTGAGCATCGCGATGCTCGTGACGACGGCGGTGATCGGCACATGGCCGTTGAGCGCACCGGCGCGGTTGAGCTCACCGATGCCGGGATCGATCTGGCGTCTGACGAGCAGGTGCGGGAGCCCGGCGACGGCGACCGTGCGTGTGATCGCCGGCGCGTCCCCGACGTGGAAGAGCGTCACGTCGCGACCCGAGCGACGGGCGATTTCGATCGCGACCACGGAGTCCTTGCCCCCACCGACCGGGACGAGCACACGCGGCCCGCCGGCGACCGCAAGCGACGGCAGCGCGTCGTCGGGCGCACCCGGCTCGAAGCGCGGGCGCGGCAACCGCGGCAACCGATTGACGTAGGCGAACTCGCCGAGGCCCTCTGAGTAGAGCGCCTCGAGCAGGCGCGCAGTCGCGGGCGGCGGAGCGCCGGCCTCGCAGCGCACGGCAGCCGGCGCGGCCGTCTTGAAGTAGCTGACACCGGCCGTCCAGTGCAACAGCGCGAGCAGCCCGTCGACGCGCTCACGGTCGGCGTCCGTGACGCGCGTGCCCACGGGGAGCTCGAACCGCTCGACGAACTCGATCGCGTCGTCGAGCGCGTAGCGCAGCGTCACGCGGCCGTCGTCGGCGATCTCGCGCGCGGTGAAGCGAAAGGTCTCGAACTGGCTCGGATCGAAGCGAGCTTCGCGCTCGGGGAGGGCGTCGGTCACCCGTCCAGAGTAGTGACGGACGGGGCGGAGCCAGGCTCAGGCGGGGTCCGCGACGGGCTCTGCGTCGAGCACCTCGACGGTGTCCGCCGGCGCGTCCTCGCGCCGCGACAGCGCCAGGAAGGGCAGCGCGAACGCGGAGATGCCGGCCGAGATCAGGTAGGACGAGCCGTAGCTCCACACGTCAGCCGCGCGGCCGAGGACCGGCTGCGCCCAGACGCCTCCCGTCGAGCTCATCATCGAGTCGAACGAGAGGATCGAGGCGCGCTGGCGCGAGGGGATCAGGCCGTTGATGTATGCCTGACGGATCGGCCCGGCCGCCGCGAACAGCAGGCCCCAGATCACGATCAGCCCGAGCACGACCCAGAAGCTCTCGACCAGACCGATCCCGACGAGCGTCAGCGTGCTCAGCCCTGCGGTGGCGATCAGCGCCGAGGTGCGGCGGTGGAAGCGCCGCCGGATGTGCGGCGCCGCCACGCCGCCGGCGATCTGGGCGCCGGCGACGATCGCCGCCGTGAGGCCCGCGATCGTGTACGCCTCGGGGTCGCCGTAGAGGTCGAGCAGGTAGGGCTGGAGGGCGTAGAACGCATAGATGCCGACGCCGCCGGTGAACGCCGACTCGAGCATCAGCCACTTGACCGCCGGCACGCGCCAGCCGAAGTCGATCGACGCCGCCGCGATCTTGCGCATCTCGGCGAGCGGGCGCTCGCCCTTGTCGGGCGTGAAGCCGATGTCGTGCATCAGCCGGAACGCGACCGCGAACATGAACACCAGCACGACGGCGCGCAGCACGAACGGCACGCCGAGATTCGTCACCTGCGCGACGACGCCGCCGACGACCGACCCGGCGAGCATCCCGATCCCGGTCATGACCTGGCCGCGACCGAACACCGTCTCCATTTCGCCGCTGAAACCGGTCGCCTTGAGCGCGTCGACCAGCCATGCCTCGACGGCGCCGGAGAAGAACGTGAAGCCGAGTCCGAGCAGGATCGACGCGATCGCCCAGAGCGGGAACGACGCCTCGATCTGCCAGAGGAGCACGTAGAGCAGCGTCGAGAGCGTCAGCGTGACCGTGCCGAGCAGGTACGACGCGCGGCGGCCGACGGTGTCGGCGACGACGCCCGTCGGAACCTCGAACAGCACCATGCCCGCCGTGAAGAAGGCGTTCGCGGCGAACGCCTCGAGGTTCGACAGCCCCGCGTCGAGCAGGAAGATCGTGTTAATGCCCCAGATGAACGACGCCGCGAGCGTGTTCCCCAGCATCAACGACAGGTAGGTCCTCTGGACCTCCTCGGGCGACGAGCAGCCCGGCGGCAGCCGGCCCCCTGGTGTGGAGCCGGCTGCCATCCGGTTACGCCTCTGTGTAGGCCAGCTCGCCCTTGCGCTCGGACTCGCCGTCCTGCTCGCCGTCGCCCGGCGCAGCCTCGGGATCGCCGTGCCCGGCCATCGCCTTGACGGGCTCGAGCACGGTGATCGCGAGCACGAGCGCGAGGCCGACCAGCGCGGCGCCGATCAGGTAGGCGATGTGGAAGCCGGAGTTGAGCGCTACCGCCGTGGACTCGCCCTCCGCGATCAGCTCCTGCGTGCGCTCGCTCGCGAGTGTCGCCAGCACTGCGAGGCCGATCGCGCCACCCACCTGGGCGCTCGTGTTGACGAGGCCCGAGGCGAGGCCGGCATCCTGGGGAGTCGCGCCGGACATCGCGAGCGACATCAGCGCGGGGAAGCCGGCGCCGGCGCCCACGCCGAGCAGCAGCGTCGCCGGCAGGACGTCCGCGAGGAAGCTGCCGTCGACCGGCGTGCGGGCGAACAGCAGCATCGACCCGGCGATGAACACGAGGCTCGCAATCAGCACGTTGCGCGGGCCGAAGCGCATGCTCAGCGGCTCGGAGACGCGCAACGACATCGTGCCCATGACGATCGTCGCGGGCAGGAAGGCGAAGCCGACCTCGAGCGGCGAGTAGCCGAGGATCTGTTGCAGGTAGAGCGCACCGAGGAAGAACATCCCGAACATGCCGACGACGAGCAGTGCCTGGATCACGTTGGCGCCGGAGACGTTGCGCGAGCGGAACAGGCGCAGCGGCATCAACGGCTGGGCGATGCGCGCCTGGCGCAGCAGGAACGCCGCGATCAGCGCCAGCGAGACCGCGCCGAGGCCGAGCGTCTGCGTCGAGCCCCAGCCCTGCTTCTCGACCTCGAGGATCGTGTAGACGCCGAGCATCAGGCCCGCGGTGAGCAGCAGCGCGCCGGGGATGTCGGCGCCCTTGTCGAGGCCAAGGCCCTCCTTCGGCTCGATCAGCCTTAGTGCAAGAACGGCGGTAGCGATGCCGACCGGGACGTTGATGAAGAAGATCCAGTGCCAGTTGATCAGGTCGGTGAGCACACCGCCGGCGAGCAGGCCGATCGAGCCGCCGGCCGAGGCGACGAAGCCGTAGACGCCGATCGCCTTCGCCTGGTCGCGCGGCGCCGGGAACATCGTGACGATCATCCCGAGCACCACCGCGGAGGTGAGCGCGCCGCCAGCGCCCTGGATGAAGCGCCCGGCGATCAGCATCTCCTGCGTCTGAGCGACCGCGCAGAAGAGCGACGCGACGGTGAAGATCGCGAGGCCGATCAGGAAGATCTTGCGGTGACCGATCAGGTCGCCGATCCGGCCCGCGAGCAGCAGCAGGCCGCCGAAGGCGATCATGTAGGCGTTGATCACCCAGGCGAGGTCGCTCTGCGAGAAGCCGAGGTCGTCCTGGATCGACGGCAGCGCGACGTTCACGACGGTCACGTCGAGAACGATCATCAGCACCCCCGCGCAGAGGACGTAGAGCGCCATCCAGCGCTGGCGGTCGTTCGTTGTCTCTGTCGCTGCCGTCACGTCGATCGATCTCCTGGCATTCGGGTTCTTCGGGCTCTTGAGTTGGAGTACCCTATCACAAGATAGGAAAACACAACTAACTAGACGTGGATACCAACTTCACGCTACGATTACACACATGGCCAAGCGGCGCACCTACGGAGAGGCTTGCGGCATTCCCCGCGCACTGGACCGCGTCGGAGAGCGCTGGTCGCTGATGATCGTGCGCGAGCTCGTACTCGGGCCCAAGCGCTTCACCGACATCCGCGCCGCGCTTCCAGGACTCAGCCCAGACATCCTGGCACAGCGGCTGCGTGACCTCGAGGAGGCCGGCGTGATGACGCGCGAGGTCCTCCCCCCACCCGCTGCGTCGAAGGTCTACGAGCTGACCGAGTGGGGCCACGAGCTAGAGCCCGTGCTGATCGCGCTCGGCCGCTGGGGCGCCCGCGCGCCTGGCCCTCCTGCCGATGCGTGCATGAGCTTCGACTCGCACATCCTCTCGCTGCTGACGCTGTTCGACGCCGAGGTCGCGGGCGACTTCGAGACCGAGCTGCAGCTCCGCCTCGACGGCCGTGACTTCCGCTCCGAGGTCCGCGACGGGAAGCTCGAGATCGTCCTGGGCACCGTGGCCGAGCCTGACGCGACCGTCACGGGAACCGCGGACGCGGTCGTGGCGATCGCCCACTGCCGGCGCGAGCTGGACGAGGCGGTGAAGTCCGGCGACGTCGCGATCGACGGCGATACGGCTGCCGTGAAGCGCTTTCTCGGCCTGTTCCCGCTGCCCGAGCCAGCACCGCAGCCGGAGCCGGCGGCCGAGCCCGAGCCCGTCGGCTAGCCCTTCTTCGCCGGCAGCTTCAGCCGCACCGTCAGCCTGCGCTTCACGCTGCGCGTGTCACCGGCCGGGCTGCGCACGATCGCCGTGAGCCGCAGGGCCAGCTTCCCGTCGCGTACGAGGCGGCCCCGCAGCCGGCGCGAGAGCTTCACGGCGACCGTAGCGCGCCCACCTGCTCGGACCTGGAACCGCTTGCCACGGACCGTGCCCGTGATCGCAAAGGCGTTGCGGTTGGCGATGCGGACCTTCAGGCGCTGGCCGGCTCCGATCCGCTTGCGCGCCAGCGCGAGCGTCACGAGCGGCTTGGCGCCGAAGGTGGGCGTCTTCGCGGCCGGCGCCGGACCCACCTTCACGGGTCCTCCACCGCCCGGGCCGCCCCCGCCGCCAGGCGGCGGCTGGGTGGGCGGCTGGTACTCGTAGGCGCCCATGTCGCGCCGGGCCTCACCGTCGGCGTCGCCGTCCACCGGGCGTGGAGCGCCGAGGAAGTCGACCGTCGGCAACGTCACGGTCAGCGGATTGCCGCTGTCGATCGCCGGCGAGCCGAGCGGCAGCCGGTAGTCGCCGGGGCCCGCGAACTGCGGCGGGCCGACCTGCGGGTCTGCCGCGTCGATGGTGTTCGCGTTGAAGAGCGTGCAGTCGCCACCCGTCTCGGCGGAGTGGAGGAAGTACGAGTAGGTCACCGAGAGCGACGCGTTGCCGATGCTCGGCGAGCTGGGCGCCGAGCAGAGCAGCGGATCGTCGTAGCCGGACACGATCGTGTCCGTGACGACCAGGTTCACCCCGCCGTTGCCCGCGCCGTCGTTCACCACGGCCTCGATCGCGTGGTCGCCCGGCTCGGGGTCGATGCCCACGATCGTCGAGTGGCGGACGGTGGCGATCACCGTGGCGGCGTCCGTCGACGCCGCCACGACAGGGGTCGCCGTGGTGGACTCGACGATGCCGTTCTCGAAGACGAGGAAGCCACCCTCCGAGATTCGGACCCCGTAGGCGAGCGGATCGCGGATGGCGACACGGCGGGCGTGCACGGCCACCTCAGGATCGTGGGCGTGGATCCCCCACGAGGCATCCTCGATCGACGTCCGCTCGATCAGCAGCGAGCCCGTCTCGGCGCCGTTGGTGCCGATGCCCACGTCGATCGACCCACCGTTCGAGCCGTAGATGCGTCCGTCGCGGAAGGTCCCGCCGCCGATGACCGAGGAGGCCCCGTCGGAACCTGGGTTGAGGCTCTCGATGTCGACGTTCTCGAAGGTGTCCTGCTCGGACTGGAGACCGCCGCCGCCGCCATCGGGGAAGCTCGCCGGCACCCGGATCGTCAGGTCGCGCATCGTGACGTCGCGCGCGCCGTTGAGGTTCATGACGAACTGGTTGCCGTTGTCGCTGATCGTGACGAAGGTCGCCCCGGGACCTGCCCCGACGACCTCGAGATCGTCGTTGTCGCCCGATTCCAGCGCGTAGGTGTCGGTGTGGGAGACCGTGCCCGCCGCGATGACGATCCTGTCCGGCATCGTGTCGTCGCCGTCGGTCTGCAGCGCCGTCTGGAGCTGGGCGACGGCTACGTTGCCCCCACTGCTCGGGCAGGCGGGATGGAAGCTCGGCACGCACATCGTCGTCGCGGCCGCGGGCCCGGCGACCAGCAGCGCGGCGGGCAACGCGAGGGACAACAGGGCGGCTCTGGATCTCATCTACGGCTCCTGGCTCTAGGACGCGGTCGCCAACCTAACGGCGGAGCGGGTCGTTACTTACGCGCGCTCTAGGCTCCCGCGATGCGGATGCCACGGGGACGAGTGCAGCGGAGGCGCCTCGCGGCGCTGGCGGTCGTCGCCTTGGTGGCGGGCGCGATCGGGATCGCGGTCGGGTCGAGCGGGGACTCGGCCGACGAGCCCAAGGCCGGCGCGACCGAGCGCCGGGCTGCGCTCGACCTGCCGCTCGAGCAGCAGGTCGGCGAGCTGCTGGTCATGAGCTTCCCCGGCCCGACGGCGCCGGAGTACATCCGCCGCCGACTGCGCAACGGCGAAGGCTCCGGGGTGATCCTGTTCGGCCCGAACGTCACCGACGCTCGGGGCCTGCGGCGGTTGACGCGATCGCTGCAGCGAGCCGCGCGCGGCGACGCCCTGATCGCAACTGACCAGGAGGGTGGCGAGATCCGCAACGTGCCGTTCGCCGGTCCGCTGGCGCCCCAGAGCGCGGTCGCCACGGTCGATGCTGCGGCAGCAACAGGACGTGAAGCAGCGAGCGGGCTGAGACGAGCCGGCGTGAACGTCAACCTCGCTCCGGTCGCCGACGTCAATCCGGCGACCGGCCGCGGCGTGCTCGCCAGCCGGATCTACCCCGGCGCGCCCGGGACCGTGGGCGAGCTGGTCGCGGCCTCGGTCCGCGCGCATTCGCAGCAGAGGGTCGCCGCGACCGTCAAGCACTTCCCCGGCCTCGGCCGCGCGACGATCAACACGGACGACGGGTCGACGGCGATCCCCGCGCGACAACCGGCGATCCAGGCCACCGATCTGGTGCCGTTTCGAGCCGCGATCGAAGCCGGCGCGCCGCTGATCATGGCGAGCCACGCGCTCTACCCCGCCTTCGACGCGCGACGGATCGCCTCCCAGTCGCCGACCATCCTGCGGACGCTGCTGCGCGATCGGCTCGGCTTCGGCGGCGCGGTGGTCACCGACTCGGTCGAGGCACAGGCGGTGCTCGACCGCTCCGACGTTGGGACGGCGGCGGTGCGCTCGGTGGTGGCCGGGGCCGACCTCGTCCTGATGACCGGCTCGGGCAGCTGGAACCTCGTCTACCCGCGTCTGCTGCGGCGGGCGCGACGCTCGCCCGCCTTCCGCACGCGCGTGGAGGAGAGCGCGCGCCGCGTGATCGAGCTCAAGCGGCGACTGGGCCTGCGAGCCGCTGGGTAGGCTCGGCGACGACCGCGTCTACACGATGCTCTACCTCGGACGACGACCAGCGACGATCCCTAGCCGCCTACCGCCGCCTCGCGCTGACGCTCGTGGCGGCCCTCGGCGAACTCCTCGATCGCCTTCGCGCAGAAGGCGTCCAGGTCGTCGGGCTTGCGGCTCGTCACCAGCCCGCCGTCGACGTGGACCTCCTCGTCGACCCACTCGCCGCCGGCATTGCGGATGTCGGTCCGCAGGCTCGGCCACGACGTGAGCGTGCGGCCGCGAACGAGGTCGGCCTCGACGAGCGTCCACGGCGCGTGGCAGATCGCCGCAACCGGCTTGCCAGCCTCGAAGAACGCGCGGACGAAGCGCACCGACGGCTCGTGCGTACGCAGCAGGTCCGGGTTCGCGACGCCGCCCGGCAGGACGAGGCCGTCGTAGTCGTCGGGGTTCGCGTCCTCGACCTTCCCGTCGGACTGGAGGGTGCTCGCCTTGTCCAGGTGGTTGAAGGTCTGGACCTCACCACCGTCGGGGGTCAGCACCTCGGGCTCGCCACCAGCAGCTTCCACCGCGTCACAGGGCCGGGTGAACTCGACCTCCTCGACGCCCTCGTTCGCCATCAGGAATGCGATCTTCTTGGAACGGATCTCGCCTGCCATGCCCGTTCAGCCTCCTTCTAGGTCGCTCTCTCTAGTGGCGTTCCCGAGACGCCGTAGCCGAAACGGGAATCAGCGCCGTGGCAGGGGCGGCTCGCCGACGCCGCGCAGCAGCTCTGCCAAGGGGATCTCGAGTGCCAGCGAGATGCGGATCAGCGTCGAGAGCCGGGGATCGCGCTGGCCGCGCTCGAGTCGGCTGATCTCGCTGGCGTACATGCCGCCCCGCGCCGCCAGCTCGCGCATCGTGAGCGCGCGACGCTTGCGCTCGTAGGCGAGGTTGGCGCCGAGTGTGGTGTAGGGCGACGGAGACATTCCGCCGCTTTGCTTCGGGAGCTTCTAATTGCGCTCCTGCTGCGGGAGCGAGTTGTAACGCGTTGCCAGGTCTCCAAACCCTGTGTTAGCGCATCTGCTGTGCGATCGTTGGCAACTGGACCGCCGCGGCTAGAGCAGCTCGCGGAACAGCTGGCAGGTCTCGGCTGCGGCTGCCGCACACGCCGGCGACGCCATGCCGAACCCGAAGAAGCCGTGGATCAGCCCGTCATAGCGGCGGTGCTCGACGGACACGCCGGCGTCGCGCAGAGCCGCCGCGTAGGCGTCGCCCTCGTCGCGCAGCGGATCGAACTCGGCGGTCACGACCACGGCCGGCGGCAGCCCGGCGAGCTCGCCGTGGATCGGCGAGAGCCGTGGATCGTGGCGGTCAGCCCCCGCCGGCGCGTAGCTCGACTCGAAGAAGCGCATGTCGGGCTCGGTGAGGAAGTAGCCGTCGGCGTTCTCGGTGCGCGACGGGTAGCGCTCCTCGCTGTCGACGAAGTCCGTCGCCGGATAGATCAGCAGCTGCGCGGCGACCCGCTCGCGACGCTGCTGGGCGACCACCGCAGCGAGGTTGCCCCCGGCGCTGTCGCCGGCCACGGCAACACGGTCGTAGCGCTCGAGGACCCAATCCGTCGCCACGAGGCAGTCGTCGACGGCGGCCGGCCACGGATCCTCTGGAGCGAGGCGGTACTCGACGCTGATCACGACCGCACCGGTCGCGCGGCAGAGGTTGCGCACCTGGACGTCGTGCGTCTCGATCGAGCCGATCGCGAACCCGCCGCCGTGGAAGAAGACGATCGGGTCCTCCGTCTCGGGCTCCCCCTCGGGCCGGTAGATCCGCAACGGCACCGGGCCGTCGGTCACGTCCTCGACGGAGCCGACCTGCGGCGTGGTCTCGGGACGACGGGCACCGACCGTCAGCTGATGAAAGCCCAAGCGCGCCTGCTCGACGCCACCGTCGGCGAGCGAGCTGACGCCGATCCGGTCGAGCAGGGCCAGCAGGTTGGCTACGTCGGGATCGACCGGCATGGAGCGGCAGCCTATCCCGGTCCATCCCCGAATCAGCTTGCTCAGGGGCGCAAGACCGTCTCGAGGCGCTTGAAGACCTCGTAGTAGCGGACCGGCAGCATGCGCGTGATCACCGAGATCACTACCGCGTCGGGTCCGATCAGGATCCGGTCGCGGCCCTTCTCGAGCCCGCGGTGGATCGTCTTCGCCGCCGTCCCGGGCGACGTCCTGGCGACCTTCTGGAAGTCGGCGGCAAAGGCTGCGTGGTCGGTCTCGCCGCGATCGTCGGAGTGGAAGCGAGCGTTGTCGACGATGTGCGTCTTGATGCCGCCGGGATGGACGCAGACCGCGCGGACGCCGGTCTCGCGCAACTCGTGGCGCAGCGACTCGGTGTAGCCACGGACCGCGAACTTCGAGGCGCAGTAGGCGCTCTGAGACGGGAAGCCCATCAGCCCGAAGACGCTCGAGACGTTGACGATCGCGCCCGAGCCCTGCTCGAGCAGGATCGGCAGGTAGGCCCGCGTGCCGTGGACGACGCCCCAGAGGTTGACGTCGATCACCCACTCGTCGTCCTCCGGCGAGGCGCTCGCCGCGAGCTGGGCGACGGTCACCCCGGCGTTGTTGAAGACGATGCCGAGCGGCGCCGGCATCCACTCCTTGACCTCGGCCGCGAGGACCATCTGGGCGTTGCGGTCACGGACGTCGAGCCGGCGCTGCAGGTAGGGGCCGCTGAGGGTGCCGGCGGTCTCCTCGAGGCCCTCCTCGTTCCAGTCGCAGATCACGACTGGGCAGCCATGCGCGGAGAGCCGCTGCGCGAAGGCGCGTCCGATGCCGGAGGCCGCTCCGGTAACTACGCAGGTCCGTCCGGCGACGGCGATCGGCGCTGGCGACATCGGCGCGTGACGCTACCGCAGCGGTGAGGGCAGCGCGCCCGTGGGCATCGCGCCTGGGTAGTCGGGCACGAGGCGAAGCGCGAGCTCTCCACACGGACGGCCCTCGATGCCCTCGCGCAGGTCCGCGAAGTTGAGCAACAGCCGCACGCTCGCGGCGATCTGAAAGTCGGCGACGTTGGGATCGGCCGCGCCGATGACCCCGTCGGCGATCAGCGCGTCGATTCGGTCGAGGTGGCCGGGGAGCGCGGGCAGGTACTCGCCGCGTACGCGCTCGGGCGTGTGGCCGAGCGCCTTCATCTCAGCGAGGATCAGAGCTGGGCCGAAGCGCCGGACGAGCGCTGCCGGCGGCCGCTCGAGGTCGTAGCCCTCGAAGAACGTCGCAAAAGCGTCCGGTCGTGCACGCACCGCCTGCAGGCCGATCCAGCGCACCTGCTCCTGGAGGACAAGGTCGCCCCACTCGTCGGCCTCGTCGACACGCCCGCGAAGCGCGGGGTCGGACGGGACGATCGGCGGCTCGGGCTGAAGTCCCTCGAGCGCCCGCATGATCAGCCGCGAGCCACTGACGCGCTGGCGGCCGACGGTCAGGCCCGGCACCGTGCGACTGCCGAATCGCCGCAGCTGGAGCGGGTTCGAGAGCCCGAACATGATGTCCCGGCGCTCGTAGGGCAGGCCCTTGTGGCGCAGGACCGCCTCGACGGCGACGCACGGGTGCGAGGCGGGTACGACGTAGAGGACGAGCGGCTCGGGCATGCCGGCACACTGTCACAGATGGAGCGGCGGGCGCTCGCGCTCCTCAACGCTGCAAAGTGCACTCGGCGGGGCTCGAACCCGCATCTGCGGCTTAGGAGGCCGCTGCTCTCTGAGCCCTAGGCAAGATAAACGACACACTTAACCGAAACGACCGCGTAATAAACGGCACCCAGCCGCCAACGTGAAATCACGCCTTGAACTGCGACCATGCTGGCTCGAAGGCTGCGTCTCGGATCAATCTGCCGACTCGGAAAAGGCCGTCAACCAATTGAGCTACGAGCGCGCGTGGCTACATCTGAATCTGCGGTCGGCGAAAAGCCGAATGATCCACCGAAGTCCCTCCCTCTTCGTGATCTTCGCGTGCAGCGTACACGATGAGCTCGCCCGCGCAAACCCGTCGTGACTTTTTCGCGTCGGTGGATATAATGCTCCACTGAACCCGAGAGACGTCACATGAGCTTTGGGAGGGAAAGCTTGATGAGACGGGATTCGAAGCTTCGCGCGACCCGACGTGACCAAGCGGGGGTCGCGCTATGACCGTCAGAGTGCCCTACGCCGGCGAGGCCAGCATCCTCGCGCGGCTCGACCCGGCAGCCCAGGAGGCACCCGGTGAGAGCGTGTGGGAGCTGCGGCCCTTTCACCGGCCGAACGCCACCTACGACCTCGTGGCGACACCGACCAGGCCCGATTGGCGGGCGGACCCCGATGCGCTGGACGCGCTCGAGCGGATCCGCTCTCACCCGTCCGTCGAGCGCGTCAAGTCACGCGGGCACGTCGTGCTCGTGCGCCTCGCCGACGGCTGCGTCGCCGAGGCGGGCGAAGCCCTCGACTCGGACCCGGACTCGTCGGGCGACGTCTTCCTCGGCGGACGGCACGTGGTCCACTACTGCGATCCCAACGCATGCAAGGCGCTGCACACCGGGCACCTGCGCAACCTGGCGATCGGCAACGCGCTCGTAGCCGCGCTGACCGAGGCCGGGGCGACGGCCGAGAGTCGCAGTGCCGTCGCCGACTGCGGCCGCAACATGGCGGAGGCGATGGCCGGAGTCGCCGCATGGCGGAGCGCGGGCGTGCCGCGGTCCCCCGGCGAGAAGGGCGACCACTTCGTCGCCCAGCGGTATCGAGAGTACGTAGGGGAGCACACGCCGGACGCCGCCGAGGCCACCGACGTACCGATCGCCCGCGAGGTCGTGATGCACAACGACGAGGCCGATCGGCTCCTGTCCCGCCTGCTGCGGGACGAGCCCGACGCGCTCGAGCTGTGGCACGAAGTCCGAGCGCTGGTGATCGACGGGCACGTCGACACGCTCGAGCGGCTGGGCATCCGCTTCGACCGGCTGATATCCGAGCGTGACCTCGTCCAACCGGCGCGCGACCTGGCCGCGCAGGCGATGGCCGACGGGACCTTCGATCGCCGCGACGACGGCATGGTCGTCTACAGGACCGGCCGCGAGGACTTCGAGCTCCTGCCGATGCTGCGGGGCGACGACGCGCCGACGCAGCACCTGCGATCGGTCGCCTACTGGGCGCTCGCCGAGGACGATCTGAGCGACGCGACCTCCGTCCAGATCTGTGGCGACGAGTGGCAGCCCCACACCGTCTGCATCCCCGGAGTCGTCGAGGGGTTCCTGACCGGCGACGACGCTCCTCACCCGACCGTCGACGTACTGCACGGAATGGTCACCACCGACGGCGCCGTGGTCACGTCGAGCCGCGCGTCGGCGGAGCCGATCGATCGCCTGCTCGACGGACTCGTGGAGCGCGTCGAGCGCGAGCGCGACGGCGGCGCGTCCGTCACGGTCGACGTCGAGGGCGCGGCGGCGGCGGTAGCGCTCGGCTACTTCCTGACCAAGCCGCTCGCCTCGCGCATCGAGCTGAAGCCCTCGTTGCTGCTGAGCCGCAAGGACAGCCTCGGATGGGCACTCGCGGAAGCGGCGGGCCGCTTCGATCCGGATCGCGCGTCCGCCGAGCCGGCGCCCGACCACGTCGGCTACCGCTTCGCGGTCGTCCAGTCACAGCTCCTCTCGATCCACCTGCGGCGAGTCGTGGACCAGATGGACCCGACGCCGCTGGCCCGCTTCCTGCACCACTTCAGCCGCTGGTACCTGGAGCTGTCCTCCGACGACCGACGTCCGCTGGACCGCACCGCGGCCACGCTGGTCCGGCGCGGGGCCAGGAGCCTGGGACTGCAGGGCGCGACGTGAGCGGTCCGGTGCGCTTGGCCTGGAGCCGCGCGGACGGCTCGCGGCAGTCCCTGCGCTCCCTGAGACGGGCCGCCCTGCACGACGCCCTAGCGGAGATCGACGGCGGGATCGCCGAAGGCGTCGCCCACGACGCGCTCGGGCGCCCGTTCTGTCCCGACTCGCCGGAGATCTGCGTCAGCGCCACGGCGCGCGGCACCTGGGGCGCCGCGGCCGCGGCGCGGGACCTCCCGATCGGCGTCGACGTCGAGTCGGTCGCACTCGTGCCGGAGTGGCGCGAGATCGGCGCCCTCGTCTTCCATCCGCGGATCGGCGAGCTCCTGGCCCGCAGCGCGCCCGGACCCCGGCCCGAGCGCTTCGCGCGCGCATGGGCGCGCATGGAGGCCTGCGCCAAGGCGGCCGGCACCGGGATCCGGCCCTGGCACCGAGGTCGCGACGAGCCGTATCGCGTAACCGACATCGCCGCGCCGAACGGGTACGTCGCGGCTCTCGCGATCGACGAGCGACCGAACGCCGGGCGGTACGCGCGATGACCGCCCTCCACCGCATGGTCGCCGAGCAGGCCGTCAGGACGCCCGATCGCGTCGCCGTCGAGCACAGCGAGGAGCAGCTGTCCTACAGCCAGCTGATCGTGCTGTCTCGCCGACTCGCTGGCGAGCTCGCGGACGGCGACGTGGGCGCAGGGGACGTCGTCGCCGTCGCGACTCCTCCGTCCATCGATTCCATCGTCGCGCTGCTCGGGATCCTCGAGGTGGGCGCGACCTACCTCCCGATCGACACCGCCACGCCCCCAGCGCGGATGGAGCTGATGCTGCGCGACTCGGCCGCGGCCGCCGTGGTGCTGAGCAGCCGCACGCCGGTCGCCTTGCCCGCGCACGCGCCGCGGACCTTCAGGGTTCCCCGCCCCGCCGAGAGCGATCCGACGGAGGACGGAGACGGCCGCTCGACGGCCTGCGACCCCTCCAGCCTCGCCTACGTGATCTACACGTCGGGCTCGACCGGCACGCCGAAGGGCGTGGGGGTCACGCACCGGAACGCGGTGAACCTGATCGCGAGCATGGCCACCCGGCTACGGACCCAGGCGCACGACAGGGTCCTCCAAACCGCGGCGCTCGCGTTCGACGCGAGCGTGGAGGAGATCTTCGCCACGCTCGCACGGGGAGCCACCCTCGTGATCTGCCCCGCCTGGCTGCTCGCCTCGACCAAGCACCTGCTCGAGGTCTGCGACAGCGCCGAGATCTCCGTGCTGAACCTCCCGACGCCCCTGCTCCACACGCTCGCGCTCGACATGGCGGACGATCCGTCGCTCGAGCTGCCGCGCTCCGTCAAGCTGATCGTCACCGGCGGCGAGCGGCTACGGCCCGAGCTTGCGCGGGTGCTCCTGGAGCGCATCGACCGGGACGTCTCGCTGCTCGACATGTACGGGCCCACCGAGACGACCGTCACCGCGCTCGTCGCCGACGTGCGCAACGACTGGCGCTGGGACGACGGCGATCCGCTTCCGTCGCTCGGCAGCGCCATCCCGAACGTCGTCGTGACCGTCTGCGACGACGACCTGCGCCCGGTCCCGGTGGGTGAGAGCGGAGAGCTCGTGGTCGGCGGCGCCGGGGTCGCAGCTGGGTACGTCGGACACGCGGCGGGCGGCGCGACCGGGTTCGTGGACGACCCGCACCACCCAGGCCAGCGCGTCTATCGAACGGGCGACTACGCCGAGCGCTGCGAGGACGGGCGGTTGCGCTTCCTCGGCCGCAAGGACGACCAGGTGAAGATCCGCGGCTTCCGCATCGAGATCGGAGAGGTCGAGGCGAGCCTCAACCGACTCGACCAGATCCGGGAGGCCGCCGTGGGCGTCAGCGAGGACGGTGTCAGGCAGGCCGAGCTGGTCGCGTACATCACGACCCGCGGCCCGGCACCGTCGATCTTCGACCTGCGCGCCGACCTGGCGACGAGCCTCCCGGCCTACATGATCCCGACCCGCTTCGTGCAGGTTCGGGAGATCCCTCGCCTCCCTAATGGCAAGACCGACCGCGCCGGGCTGCCAGGACTCACCGCCGCGGCCGAGCCGGCGACGGGCGACGACCACGACGCGGCGCCGCTGACCCGCGAGGTGTCGCAGATATTCGCCGACGTGCTCGACCGCTCGGCGATCGGCTCGGGCGAGAACTTCTTCCACCTGGGAGGCCACTCGCTGAGTGCGATGCGCGTGATCGCACGGATCGGGAAGTCGTACGAGGTCGACCTCCCCCCCGACGCCCTCGCCTGGTGGCCGACGGCGCGCGAGCTCGCCGACGCCGTGGAGAGCAAGCTCCGAGAGGGCGCCGTTCGATGACCCGCAAGGTGCGGTCGACGCCATGGGGCGAGCTCACGGTCGCCTTGGACGAGGACTTCCTGAGCACGCCCGAGCGATCTCAACGCGAGTGGCTGCTCCACCGGCTCCTGTCCGAGACGGTGGCCGACCTCGAGGCGCTCGACGAGATGACCCAGGCGTTCGTCGAGGGGTCGCGACGGCCTCTGATCCACGCGAGCTGGCACGAGGCCGACGAGCGGCTCGACGATCGCGAGCTCGTAATCGCCGGCCAGCAGGTGATGCAGTCCTGGGAGACGCCGCTGATGGAGGAGATGGCCCGCCTGATCGCCGATCCGGCCCGAGACGTGCTCGAGATCGGCTTCGGGATGGGCATCTCGGCGACCGCGCTGCAGCGGCTCGGGGTGCGCTCGCACACGATCGTCGAGCCGAACGAGCGCGTCCTCGTCCGAGCGCAGGAGTGGGCGGCCGGCTTTCCCGAGTCGGAGATATCGATCGTCGAGGGACGCTGGCAGGAGCGAGCGAGGGACGTCGGGGAGTTCGACGCGCTCTTCTACGACAGCTATCCCGACACAGAGGACGAGTTCCTCGAGATCGTCAAGACGCCGTTCCCGGCCGACTTCATCGAGCTGGCACCGACCGTGCTGCGACCCGGAGGGCTGCTCACCTACTACACCAACGAGGTCGACTCGCTCAGCAGATGGCATCAGCGTTGCCTGCTGAGGAGCTTCGAGAGCTTCAGCACGCGGACGGTCGACGGCCTCCAACCACCCGAGGACTGCAACTACTGGTGGGCGCCGAGCATGGCCGTGGTCGTCGCGACGCTCTAGCCGCGGCTAGGGTCAGCGCGATGATCGCGCCCGTGAGCACGCGCCGAGCGACCGCCGACGACGTCGGCGCGATCGCGCAGACCCTCGCGCGCGCGTTCCACGACGATCCCGTCGCGGCGTGGTCCTGCCCGCCGGAGCGGCTGCGGCCACAGCTCCTCGAGCGCTTCTACGCGACCCGTACGCGCCAGGTGCTCGGCGACGACGAGGTGCTGGTCGAGGCGGCGCACGGCGGCGCCGCGCTCTGGCTGCCCCCGAAGCGCTGGCGCACGACCGCGCGCGAGGACCTGCAGCTGATGCGCCCGCTCGTCCACCCGCGTCTGCTGTCGCGCGTGCCGTTGGTGGTCCGCGGGCTGACGGGCGTCGAGAAGATCCATCCGCACGAGCCGCACTGGTACCTCGCCATCCTCGGGACGGATCCTGCCGCCCAGGGCCGCGGGATCGGCTCGGCGCTCCTGCAGCCAGTGCTCGACCGCTGCGACGAGGACGGCATCGGCGCCTACCTGGAGTCGTCCAAGGAGGCGAACATCGCCTTCTACGCGCGACACGGGTTCAGGGTGACCGCCGAGCACGACCTACCGCGCGGACCGCGGATCTGGCTGATGTGGCGCGACCCGCGCTGACCGCGTCCGTCGCGCAGGCGGGCTAGGTGCCGAACCAGCGCGCGCTGCGGCTCGAGCCGAACTGCTCCTTCTCGCCCGCGAGCGCGGCCGAAGGCGCGTTGAAGACCCCGGTCTTGGTGGGACCGGAGAGGAAGTCGATGTCGACCCGCCCGACGTTGCCCTGCCCGAACTCGATGTAGCACGAGCCGCGCCCGTCGAACGGGGCCGGCCGCTCGCCGTCGCGCCAGTCGGCGATCAGGCTCCGGGCGACGACGCGCGCGGCGCCCTCGGCGAACACGCCGGCCTTCGGCACGCCTGCGGTGGCGACGTCGCCGACCGCGTAGACGCCGGGGTAGCGGGTCTGGAGCGTGGCGGAGTCGACCGGCACGTAGCCGTCCTCGGTCATCCCGCTCGCGATCACCACGTCGGGGGCGCGGTGCTTGGGGACGCCGAGGAAGAGGTCGAACGCCAGCTCGTTGCCGTCATCGAGCACGGCGACCTTGCGCGCCGGATCGATCGAGCTGACGCGACGGCCGCAGATGAACGCGATGTCGCGCTCGGCGAACGCAGCCAGGAGCGCCTCCGAGGTCTCGGGCGACGGTGGGACGGGCGTGCCGAGCGGGAGCACGAACGAGATCCGGCAGGCGTCGCGCACCCCGCGCGCCACCAGCTCGTCGTGCAGCAGGAGCGCGCACTCGCTCGGTGCGGGCGGGCACTTGAACGGCGCGTCGGCGACGCCGATCACCGCGTGGCCCCGCGAGAACGTCGGGATGATCTCGGCGAGCCGCTCGGCTCCCGCGACCGAGTAGAACTCGTTGCCGCCCTCGGCGAGGCCGGGCGTCGCGTCGACGTCGTAGTCCGCGCCGAGCGCGATCACGAGCGCGTCGGCCTCGTGGACGCCGGCGTCGGTGGTCACCAGCCGCGCCTCGGGGTCGATCGCGGTGACCGTCTCGCGCAGCACGCGCACGCCGGGCTTGGCGATGTCGCGGTAGGGCAGGCGCACCGCGTCCGGCGTCGTGCGGCCGAACATCACGTCGAGCTTCGCGAACCCGAAGACGAAGGCGTCGCCCTTGTCGATCAGCGTCACGGCGATCTCGTCGCCGAACGCCTCGGAGAGCACGGTGCTGAGCTCGAGGCCGCCGAACCCGGCGCCGAGGATCACGGCGTTCCGTTTCATGGGGCGATGCTACCCGCCGAGCTGGAGCAGTCCTACGCGCTGATGTCGCGGGCGCGCAGCGTGGCGATGCCGGCCACCGCGAACAAGGCGGTGTAGCCGAGCAGCAGCGCCGCGCCCGCCGGCTGGGAGAGCTCGGCCCCACCGGCGAAGGTCGTCTCGCTGAGCGCGTTGATGCCGCCGCCGATGCCGTAGTCCTCGATGTACCTGCCGACGGTCGGCAGCGCCGTCAGCAGCGGCTCGATCAGGAACATGTAGCTCAGGCCGCCGATCACGGCACCGACCTGGTTGCGCACGAGTGTGCCGACCCCGACCCCGATCGCCGCGAGCAGTGCAACGCAGACGATGCCGCCGACCGCCATCTCGATCGCGTCGCCGAGCGAGACGTCCGGAGCGATGTCGCGCAACGGCAGGACGAGCAGGACCAGCAGCGCCGTGAACCCGTACGAGACGCCGCCGAGGATCAGGCCGGCGACGCCGTGGGCGCCGAGCTTGGCCGCCATCAGCCGGGCCCGATCCGGCACGGCGAGGATCGTCGGCGTGATCGTGCCGTGCCGGAACTCGGTGCTGACCGCGAGGATGCCGAGCACGAGCGCGAACGGCTGCGTGAGCCCGGCGGCGTCCAGGACGTCCGCGCCCGGGATGTCACCGGACTCATATGGCGCGACGCCGGCCGCGGCGCCGGCGAGCAGCGCGGTCAGGCCGAGCGCCGCCAGGACGGTCCCGAGGAAGGTGCGCGTCGTGCGCAGCTTGAGCAGCTCGCTGGCTAGCGCGCCGCTCATCCCGCGGGCTCCTCGTCGCCGCCCGTGAGCTGGAAGAAGACGTCCTCGAGCGTCTGCCCGGCGTGCGAGAGCTCGGAGATGTGGATCGAGCTGGCGGCGATCAGCGCGCCGACCTGCTCGCCGCTGCGATCGGCCACGAGCAGCGCGCCGTCGTCCCCGCGTGTGACGGCCGCTCCGTCGCGCTCGAGCAGCTCCGCTAGGCGTCCGACGTCGGGACCGGCGACGCGCACGCCGCCGTCGCGCTTGGCCAGCAGCTCGCCGATCGAAGCCTGGGCGATCGAGCGGCCACGGTTGATGACGACGACCTCGTCGACCGTCTGGGCGACCTCGGACAGGACGTGGCTGGAGACCAGCAGCGCGCGCCCCTCGGCGGCGAGCGAGCGCAGGAAGTCGCGCAGCCAGCGGATGCCCTGCGGGTCGAGGCCGTTGGCCGGCTCGTCGAGCACCAGCACGCGCGGATCGCCGAGCAGCGCGGCGGCGAGCGCGAGCCGCTGGCGCATGCCGAGCGAGTAGCCGCCGGCGCGGCGGTCGGCGGCGTCGGCGAGGCCGACCAGCTCGAGCAGCTCGTCGACGCGCTTGGCCTCCACGTCCGCGGCGAGCGCGAGGGTGCGCAGGTGGTTGCGCCCGCTGCGGCCGGGATGGAACATGCCGCCGTCGGGCACCGCGCCGACCGCTCGGCTTGGATCGTCGAGCTCGCCGTAGCTGCGGCCCTCGATCGTCGCGCTGCCCGCCGTCGGGTGGATCAGCCCGAGCAGCGCGCGCAGCGTGGTCGTCTTGCCGGCTCCGTTGGGGCCGAGGAAGCCGACGATCCGACCCGCCTCGACGGAGAACGAGAGGTCGTCGACGGCGAGCGTTGAGCCGAACCGCTTGCTCAGCCCTTTGACCTCGATGGCGGTCATGTGAGCTCCAGGAGCAGCGGCGCGTGGTCGGAGGGCTTGGTCCCCTTGCGGAGATCGCGGTCGATGCCGCAGTGCGCGATGCGCGGAGCGAGCGGCGGCGAGACCAGATGCGCGTCGATCCGCAGCCCCATCCCGCGGTGGAAGTGGCCCTGGCGGTAGTCCCACCAGGTGAAGCCGGGCTCGTCCGGGTGCAGCTCGCGGAACGCGTCGACCGTTCCTGCATCGAGCAGCGCCTGGAAGCGCTCGCGCTCCGCTGGCGTGACGTGCGTGGAGCCCACGAAGGCAGCTGGGTCGTAGACGTCGAGGTCGGTCGGGCAGACGTTGAAGTCGCCGGCCACCACGAGCGGCGCGTCCGAGAGCTCGCCGATCCGCTTAGCCATCGCGTCGAGGAAGCGCAGCTTGTCTTCGTAGGTCGGCGTGCCGGGCGCGCGGCCGTTGGGCACGTAGACCGAGACCGCCCTCAGACCGCCGACGGTCGCCTCGATCCAGCGCGCCTCGTCGACCGCCGGCTCACCCGGCAGGCCGACGGCGACGTCCGCCGGCTCCTCGCGCGCGAGGATCGCCACCCCTGCCCAGCGCCCGCCACTGTGGTGCATCGACCGGTAGCCGGCGGCCTCCAGCTCGAGCGCCGGAAACGCATCGGGTGCGCACTTGGTCTCCTGCAGGAGGACCAGATCCGGCCTGTGAGCCTCGAGCAGCTCCACCACCCGCGGCATCCGCACGTTGAGCGAGTTCACGTTCCACGTGACGAGCTTCATCGCGACAACCCTACGGCCGGCGCCCTGTCTCAGACACGCCGACACCGGCTAGAGTGGCCCCATGGCCAACCTGACCCGCCGCGAGAAGGAGAAGCGCGCCTACTCACTCGTGCTGGTCGGCGGCGGAGCCGGTGTCGCAGCGGTAGTGCTGCTCGTCCTGGCCGTAGTGGGAGTGCTTGGGATCGGGCCGGCGTTTCTCGCGGCCCTCGTGTCCGCGGGCGCGCTGTACGCATTCCGGCGCACCGTCGCCTCGCGCTGAGCCGCAGCTAGTCGAACAGCTCCTCGAGGAAGTTCTTCTTGCGCTTCTTGTAGTGCTTGCCACGGTGGTCGTAGCTGCCGTGGTCATGGTCGTCGTCGCGGCTCGGCGGGGCCGAAGGCGACGCTGGCTCGCGGTAGAACGAGCCCTCGGCCTCGACCAGCCGCTCGAGCTCGCCGCGGTCGAGGAACAGCCCGCGACAGTCCGCGCACTGGTCGACGTTGATTCCATTGCGCTCGTAGGTGCGCATCTCGCCTTGGCACTTGGGGCAGGTCATGGGCGCCAGGCTATCGAGCGCCAGTGACAGCCGCCGCCCGCGCTTCAAGCCTCGCCCGCCCTCCGCCGATCACCCAGCCGTGCATCCAATCCTCGAGAGCACGCTCCCCGACGCGGGCGCCGACGATCCGCGACTGATGTCGCGAGCGCTCGGCGTGCTGCTGTTCTGCGGCGGCGTGGTCGTTCTCGTCGGGATCACGCTCACCCAGCCCGAGCGGGCCAGCGTAGGCGTCTACGCGGTGGGCGCAGCCGCGCTCGTGGTGGGCGGCGGCGCCTTCGTCTGGGCGCGCCACGCCCGGGCATCGACGGCGCACACCCTCTTTGCGGCCGGAACGGGACTGATCTGCCTAGGCACGTACTACGCCGGCGCCCCGACCGGGCTGTACGCGGTCCTGCTTGTGTGGCTGGCGATCGTCGCCGCGACCTTCTTCTCGCCTCGTGCCGTCACCGCGCACATCTTCTGGATCCTGCTCGCCTCGGGAGTCACTATCGCCACCGTCGACTCGGCTGGCACCCGGCCCCTGGTCCGCTGGGCCGTCGGCAGCATCCTGCTGGTCATCGCGGCGACGGTCATGGCACGCATCGCGGCGGGCCGCCGAGCGACCGAGGAGCGCCTGCGGGCCGAGATCAAGGAGCGCGAGCGCCTACAGCGCGAGCTCGAGCACCTCGCCGACCACGACCCGCTCACCGGCGTCGCGAACCGGCGCCGCCTGGACCACGACTTGGCCCGCGAGATCGCACGGGCGCGCCGCGAGGACAAGCCGCTCTGCCTCGTGACCCTCGACCTCGACGACCTCAAGGAGCACAACGACGCCCATGGCCACGCGGCCGGCGACCGGCTGCTGAAGCATGTGGCGAGCACCTGGCAGGGTGCGCTGCGCACCACCGACCTGCTCGCCCGCACGGGCGGCGACGAGTTCGTCGTGCTGCTGCCCGACTGCCCGCTGGAGATGGCCGACCGTCTGATCGAGCGGCTCCGCCAGGACGTCGCGGAGTCGTGCCGGTGCTCGGCCGGAGCCGCCCGCTGGGACGGCGTCGAGTCCGCCGCCGAGCTGCAGGTCCGGGCCGACCTGGCGATGTACGAGGTCAAGGTGCGCTCGCGCCGCGAGGGCGGGGCACCCGCCCAGATTCCTCACTCGATCCCGTAGCGCGCTCGCGCTCATCCCATGGGCGTACGATGGCTTCATGCCCAGCGCCGCGACGCCCAACCTGTCTGATGCCCAGCTCGTGGAGATGCTCGGACTGCTGGAGGGTGCCGACAGCGTGGAGCTCAAGCTGACCGTGCCGGCGGCGGACCAGCGCTCCTCGATCGAGGCGCTCGGCTTCGATCCGCTCGACGCGCAGGTCCGCCTCATCTACTTCTTCGACACGCCCGACCTCGCGCTGAACCGCGCCGGCATCGTGGTTCGCGCACGGCGTATTGCCCGCAAGGGCGAGGATTCCGTGGTGAAGCTCCGTCCCGTCGTGCCGGACGCGCTGCCGAAGAAGCTCCGGCGCGATCCCGGGTTCGGCGTGGAGGTGGACGCCATGCCCGGGGGCTTCGTGTGCTCGGGGGCGGCTGCGCGTCGAGGCGCCCTCGCTCGGTGTCGCCGATGCCGCGGCGGGCGGACGGCCATTGCGCAAGCTCTTCTCCAAGCAGCAGCGCGCGCTCTTCGCCGAGCACGCACCGGCCGGGATCGCGCTCGACGACCTGACGACGCTCGGGCCGATCTTCATTCTCAAGCTCAAGGGGACCGCGCCCGGCTTCGGCCGCAAGCTCGTCGCCGAGCTCTGGCTCTTCCCCGACGGCTCGCGGATCCTCGAGCTGTCGACGAAGTGCCTGCCGTCCGAGGCGTTCCAGGTCGCCGCCGAGAGCCGCGCCAGCCTGACCGAGCTCGGCATCTCTCTGAGCGGCGAGCAGGAGACGAAGACCCGCCGCGCGCTGGAGCACTTCTCCGCCGCGGCCTAGCGGGCCGGCCGTATGACCGCGATCACATCCAGCACCACGCGCGGCGCGCGGCGTCGTTGGCGGCTCTTCGCTCCGATCCTGGCGGGCGCGACCGGCGGCGATCGCGTACTTGCGGCACTGGGGGCGGGCGTGGGAATCGCGGCGGTCGGCCTCATCGGCATAGCGCTGCACGGCGGTGGCGTGGCCTCGCCGTGGATCGCCGTGCCGGTCGCCGCGTCGTCGGTGCTGGTGTTCGCCGTGCCGTCGAGCCCGATGGCGCAGCCGTGGCCGGTGATCGGGGGTAATGCGCTCTCGGCCCTCGTCGGGATCTGCGTCGCGCAGACGCTAGGCGGTGGGGCGCTCACCGGGGCCTGGCGGTCGCGCTCGCCATCGGCGCGATGTCGTTCGGACGGTGCCTCCATCCGCCCGGCGCCGCGGCGGCCTTGACGGCGCCGGTTGGTGGAGGCGCGGTCGACTCGGCCGGCTGGCTCTTCCCACTCGATCCGGTCGCGACGAGCGCTCTGGTTCTGGTCGCGGTCGGCTGGGCGTTCCACAAGCTCTCAGGCCACGCCTATCCGCATGTCAAGCCGACCGTAGTCGCCACTGCCGACCCGCTGCCGTCGCAGCGCGCCCTGCTGCACCCCGATGACGTCGATGCTGTGCTCGCGAAGATGGGCGAGACGTTCGACATCGGCCGCGACGACCTCGGGCTACTGCTGACCGAGCTCGAGACTCGGGTCCTCACTCGCGAGCGAGCCGATCTGACCTGCGACGAGATCATGTCGCGCGACGTGATCACCGTCGGCCGCGACGCCGACCCCGGTGTCGCGCGCCAGCTGTTGCTGGATTCGGGAGTCCGCCTGCTGCCCGTACTCGATGGCGACGGCCGGTCGGTCGGGGGCGTCGGCCTGCGCGAGCTGGCACGGCCGGGCACCACCGTCGGCGATTTGATGTCGCCCGCTCTCACCGCCAAACCATCCGACCCCGCGACCGAGCTCGTCGGACCGCTCACCGATGGGCACCGCCACGCCGCGATGGTCGTCGACGACGAGCGCCGGCTGGTCGGCCTCGTCGCCCAGGGCGACCTGCTCGCCGCGCTGGCCCGGCCTCAGCCGAGCGGCTCCGCCAGCTCGAGGATGATCCCCTCCGGGCCGCGTACGTAGCAGAGCGGATAGCTGTCTTTGTAACGCTCCACCTCGCTGACGAGCTCCGCGCCGTGGACTCGCAAGCGAATGACGACGGCGTCGACGTCGTCGACTGCAAATACGAGATGGCGGATGCCCGGGGTGTTCGACGGCGCGTGCCGGTCGCCGTCCAGGCTCACGGGGGCGTGGAACTTCACCAGCTCGAGCCGTCCATGGCCGGTAGCCACATGACGGTCGAGCGACGGCCCGGCATGCAGCCACCGGCGATCGGCCGGTGGCTGCGCCCCTGCGTGCCGAGGAGCGCGGGCGCGCCCGCGCTCGACCTGCTCGTTACTCCTCGATGGCCACGAGCCCCAGCGCCCCTGTGCTGGTGAACGTCGCGTCGAGGTTCGTCACACCTGAGACAGACGCGTGATCGGCGTCCATCACGAACGGATCGCCGGACAGCTCGGCCGTGGCAGTGCCATTGACCGTTCCGCCGGAACCGGGCGCGACGCAGATGCTGAGGTCGGCGACGAACTCGTCCTCGCCCACCGCCCGGACCTGAACGGGCCAAGGCACCTGAGATCCACCGCTAGCGCACGGGAATGCCGCGCACCCGCCGAGGTTGATGTTCGACACGTAGCCGGAACCGTCATAGGCGACGTTCAGCTCGCCGCTCGCGCTGCAGTTCAGCCCGCTGTGGCCCCAGACCGGGTGGATGAAGCGGAACTGGGGTGCGAGGATCGAGATCTCGCAGCCGCCGGATACGTCGGGACCGTCAACCGTAACGTCCCAGCAGGGCTCGGAGGTCTCGGGGTCCTGGACTTCGACGCCGTAGGACGCCAAGGCAGGCGTCGCCGCGAACGCCATGAATGCGGCCATGGCCGCGAACACGATGAACTTTCTCATTGAGCTCTCTCATTCTTCTGTTTGGTTTTCCCAGCGGATGCCCGCCGGGCCCTGTCGGCGCTTCGGTCCGCTCGCTGGCGGCCGGGCTACCGTTTGGCGAAAGGCTGTCTCGCGCCGAAACCGGCGCAACCTCGTGAGAGGCCCTTGCAGTTCGGTCCGCTAGCGGCGGCCGTGGGGCCGCCGCTTGCGGTGTGCAGATCTGCGTGTCTTGGCGTTCCTGGCGCAGGGTGTCTTGGTCCACACGTCGACGTCCTTGCGGCGGCCGTTGTGGCCGTCGAGGTAGGTCTCGGACGTCTGCCGCCATCTGCAGATGTTGATCCGCGCCCCCTGGGGGGTGTGGGTGACAACCAGGATCCCTCGCCGCCCACCGCGGATGTTGAGGACGAAGCTCGAGATCGGGGCGTCAGGCAACGCGGCGAAGGTATTGACCAACCGCCCGCGATACACGCTGCTCTCACCCCTGAGGTTGACTGCGATCTCGCCACGGAGCGCGACGACGATCATTGGAAGCGTGCGGATGCGGTTGCCGGTGGTCGGATCGACACGGACGTTCTTGACGAAGTACACGTTGCCGCGCAGGGGCGCCCGGAGCAGCGGCGAGACCGCCGTCGCCGTGCCGACGATCGAGCCGCGCGGACAGGCCGGCTCCGGCTTGATGCCCTCCTCGTACTCGCACAAGGCGCGGGCGTTGTCCGCGTCGAGCGCAAGGGAATCCGGCAAACGGACCTCGGCGCGCTCGATGCCGGCCTGCCCGTCGGCCTGCTTGACCGTGGCCCGGATCCCGGGATGCCTACCCGTCTTTGTCTGCCGGCGGCCAGTGAGACGCAGCGCGAGGCTGGGATCGAACGCCAGCGAACGGCACTCCGAGGCCTGGAACCGCTGGACGCGGGTCGCGGACGTCCCCTCCATGGACCCGAACGCCGCGACGATCGCCTTGGACGAGCAGTCGGTCGGGTTGCGCATGAAACCGAGGCGGTCGACCGTCACCGTGACCTCACGCACGCGCAACGGAATGCCATGCCAGATCCGGGGGAGAGGGTCGGACTCGGCGGTCACCTGGGCGGTGCTCGGATCGACGCGCAGCGCTTGGCGGACGACGAGCGTCTTCAGCGCGAGCGGACCCGTAAACGGCCCGGCCTCGACCGGCTGGATCACCGCAAGGCCGTAGGGGGCGCCCTTGTAGCCCTCGGTCAGATGGACCGAGCCCTTCTTCTCGAGGAAGAGCGGAGCGCCCGATCCGGCGCCCGCGTCGACCCGGCCGATCCGCGAGGCCGCCGGACAGGCGGCAGCCGCCGCCTGTGCGTTGGTGCAGAGGGGAACGTCCCTCACCGAAGCGAGCAGGCCAGCCGGTAGTTGCGCGGTGAGCCCTTTGAGCCACTGCTCGCCGTCCTTGCGTGAGAACTTGAACGAGAAGCTTCCGCTCCCGCCACCGCGGGCGCTCGACATGCCGGCGTGCAGCGCCGGCGAGAAACCGAACCCGCAGTTCGAGTTGGTCACGAAGCTCCCTGCCTGGGGAGCCGCGACACCACCCCCACCGTGCGCTGCGGTCCAAGGCGTGAGCAGCGCCGACCAGGGACTGCTCGTGCAGCGTTGTGGCAGCCCGAGGACGCCGCGCTGACCGCCCTTGAGCTCGAGGTGCATGTGCGCGAACGGCACGCGTGGGTTCCTTTGGAAGGTGGTGGTCAGCTTGCCCGTCGCGGGATCAGCCACCGCCGACCCAGCGATCTTCGCCAGCAGACCGCGCTTGTGATTGCGCACCACGACGAACAGGCGGAACATCTCACCCGACTGCGGATCGGTCGACTTTGGCGTGCCGAGCACCAGCTGGCCCGTCAGCTTCTCGTCGAGCAGCGGTGTCTCGACCTCCACCGTCCCGACGATCGATCCCTGCGGGCACTCCGCGCCCTGACCGTCGAACGGGTCGTTGTTGTTGAAGAGCGGCGGGGTGCCTGCCTGGGTCAGCCCGATGGCGGCATCCGAGCAGCCGGCGAGACCGGCAGCCGAGGCCGGGTTCAGCGCGGCGCCCGCTGGCAGCGTCACGACGACCTCGTCGAGCTGCGACGTGGCGCGGCCGGCGACCGATCTCCAATGTGCCGGCGCACCGGCGCCGTCGTCGGGGTCGGTCGCCACGTCGGCCGGCGGATCGTCGTTCTGGGGCACCGAGAGGTCCACTGACAGGCCCGAGGCAGAGTCTGCGACTGACGAGGTGGGCTGCAGGTCGAGACCGGCACCGAACGCGACCTCGTCGCAGTCGGTGACCGCGGGCGCCACGGAGTCCTCGCTGACCTTGGTGAACGGCCGCTGCCACATCTCCATCTCGATCGTCGTGACCGGCGGCTGCGGCGAGCACTCCGTCGGATTGCTGAAGAACGGACGGATCGGCCCCCAATCGGAGTCGTAGGACTGCGGCTGTGCATTGGGGGGATAGGCACCGGTCGCGGTGTCCGGGAGGCCGTCGGGCGGCAGCCCCGAGCGTATATGCCCGCCTGGCCCTTGATAGCCCGCGGGCGCGCGCCACTTGTCGTGGGAGGCGGCCCAGGGCACGCCCCACAGGGTGATGGTCTGCCCCAGCAGGGGGACGCCGCCCGGAACCTGCGTCACGAACGTGTCCACACCGAAGTCCCCCTCGGTACGAGCGCGCGCGATCACGGGGATGTTCGCGAGCGCCTGCGAGTTCACACCCGCACCGAAGATCAGCTCGGCTGTGTTCCCGTCGCGCGGCTCGACGTTGTAGACCGGCATCGTGTTGACAGCAGACCCGACCACCTCGGCTGCCACGACGATTGTCACCACGCCAACCTGGCTCTGGGGCGGGCAGCTCGGCGGGGTTGTCCTGGCGGCGGCCGATGAGCACTTCGCGACGGCATTGGGGTTTCCGATCACCCCGGGTGGAAGCCCCACCGTGATGTTCTTCGGATCGCCGTCGGGCTGCGGCAGGTAGGTTCCAACGCCGAAGACCCACTCGGGAGACCGCTGCAGCCAGAGCGCGGCTGTCGCGTCCGGATGCGCCCCCGCCGAGGTGACAGGGTCAAGCCGCCACGCGGGCTCCTGACCAGGCTCCCAGGTGATCTCGGCGCCCGAGCCAAACGGCGGGCACAAGTCGGGGTCGCAACCCACCTGCGCCTTGCCGACGTCGATGCAGTGGCTTCGTACCCCGGGGGCCGAGCCGACGCCGCCGGCGGCGGTGCTTGCGTCGCCGAGGTCGCAAGTCCCCGCCCAGAACGCCTTCGCGCCGGGGAAGGCAGTCGACGGCGCGCTGTCTGCCAGGCCGAAGTGCGCACCGTAGGGATCAGCCGCGGCCAGCGACGGCACGCAGTAGAGCGCCAGCGCGACGAGGATGCCGATCAGCCAGAGCTTCCCGCCCCCTGTGTCGATGCTCCTCGGAGTCAGGGTGCAACGAAACAGCATCGGCTCGGTTCCTCTCGCTCGAATCTGACGGCCGGTCATCGGGACACCCCCGGCAAGCGCAGGGTCATCGTCTGGGCTCTCGCCCCCGCCAGGCGGACCTCAACCGCGAGCCGGAGCGACTTCCCGGCGCGCAGCCGGTGGCGCGCCGCTGGCGACAGCCTCAGCCGTACGCTGGCTGCGCCGGCTCCGCGCAGGCGCCCCCTGCCACGGCCCACGGCGCGGCGTTTGCCCCCGAGCCGCGCGTGGGCGATAGCCCGCACGACGCCCGGGCCGCCGCCGCGCACGCGCAGCGTCAGCACGCCGCTGCGCGCCACCCGCCGGCGAGTGGCAAGCGCCGGCGTCGCCACCGTCAGCGTGATGCGGTCACCTAGCTCCGCATTGCCGCCGTTCGCCCTGTCGGTCTCGGTGTCCGCTGGCGCGGGAGCCGGTGAGCCGGCTCCCTGGCAGCCGTCGGCACGCGCGTCGCAGACGCCCGGCGGAGGCTCCGGCGCGGGGAATCCTCCGCCGCGCCGGACGTCGTAGATGTCGAAGTCCGCGTCGTCGATCTCACGTGGATCGATCCGCAGCGAGGTCTGAACGAACACGTCCTCGCCGTCCTCGCTGTTACCGGAGTAGAACGACGGGCCGGCGGTGTCCCCGGGCGACAGAAGGTGCAGCTCGCCCTCGCGCCACTCGTAGACGTCAAAGTGGTCGTCCTGATCGGACGCGGTCAGCGGCAACCGGCTCTCGAAGAAGACGGACCCGTCGTCGCTGACGTTCGTGTGTCGGTGCCCACCGAGTCCATGCCGATCCGCTACGGAAACTCCGGCCGAGAATGACCCCAGATCCGCGTTACAGACCACTGAGAGCGCGAAGCCGCACAGGTAGGGCGTTGCGCCAGCCGGTGGCGCAGAGACCCTGGTGAGCTCGTCTCCAACCGCGTCATAGCGGTAGATGTCCACGGCCTCATCGACGTCGTCGTCCGTCAGCCGACCGAGCGTCTCGAAGACGATGCTCGAACCGTTGGAGGAGCCATGCACGCAGCTGTGCCGTGCGCGCCGGACGTTGGCTCCCCCGATCCCTGTGTCGGAATTCTTGAAGATCAGCGACGGGCCGACGAGCGTGTTGTACGTTGCACAGGCATTGGGGGCGTCGACGGCGGTGGAGAAGGGCATCTGCGCGACGAACTTCCACCGCCCCGACCCGGCCTTCGCGTCGTCGTACAGATACAGGTTGCGGCTGGCAGAATTCGAGACGGTCCCACTTGGATCGGTGATCCCGCCGTCAGGACGGCCGTTGGCGGCGCCCGGTATCGGGGCGGCCGTCACGAAGTAGACCCTCCGCCCGTCGTCCGAGACATGACGGGCGGCGGCACCCGACCCAAAGGCCGCGGCGTTGGTGTTGGGGTCCGCGTCGCCGGTCGGGCCGCCCGAGATACGGGTCAGCGTGCCCTGGTCCGGATCGGCGTCAAGGCTCGCGGGGAGCTGATAGCGGTAGAGATCCCAGGAGTTGCCCGAGGCCGATCCCGTGGTGACGCCGCCGGGAACCTGAGCGCCTCCGTTGGGGTCGTCCGCCGTCAGCGGCGACCGCGTCTTGAAGTAGACGGTCCGGCCGTCCCGCGAGGCGCCCTCGAAGACCGCCCCCTCAAGCAGACCGGGCACCTGATCGGCGACCGCCGGGCGCGAGATCCAGCGCACGGTCGGCTCCCCGGCAGAGTCGTACTGCCTCACGTAGAGCTGCGGGGTGCACTCGCTGTCGGGTCCGACGTGCTCGACGAACGGGGGGCTTACGCCCGAGAGCCCGGCACAGCCCTGCGTCTGCCCGTCGCCGCCCGCGAGCACGTTGGGGACCGCGATGGCCGGATCCGGGCTGGCGAAGAAGATGCGCCTGCCGTCGTGCGACATCGCCGTGGCCGCGGCACTGGACAACGCGGCTCCAGCGTCTGGGGCCGCGGCTGCGCTCCCACCTCCGGCGATCGCGCCGCGCTTGCTAGTCACCGCGCCCGCCTCGCACGGCTGCGCGGCGACCCGGTCGTCGTCGAGGTCGCCAATGTTCGACGTCTGCAGCACGAATGTGCCGTTCGCGTCGCGCGCCGGGATCTCCGTAGCGTCGTCTCCGGCGACGGTACCGGTGCACTCGTTGACCAGCTCGAGCTCGCCGCTTCCCGCCGGCGTCTGCGAGTAGATCGTCTTGGTGCCGGCGTTCTGGGCCAGGCTCGGATCCGCCGGCCCGAGCAGGCCACGGTAGTCCCCGCCCGTGCCGGCGCTCCACCTGACCATGCGTCCACCGTCATCCGTGATCAGGGCGGAGTCCTCCTGGTCGGACGGGAGCCCATTGGGAACCCAGTCGAACCAACCGGAGCCGTCCACGCCTGCGGTGCTGCCCACGACCCGCGTCCCGAGATGGGAGCCGGAGGCGAACATGACCGTCTTCGTCCACCAGGTCGAGACGTCGAAGTTTGCCGAGTGCCCCGTGTCCGCGGTGTTTGGGATCGCGCCGCCGCCCACCGCCGGGTTGTTGAACACCGCGCGTCCCGTCCAGCCGTCGCTGCCCCGGGTACGCACCTCGTATCCGTCCTTTGCGGGGAACCCGCTGCCCGCGTCCGGATCGAGGATCGCCGCGAACGACCGCAGGAACATGCTCTCGCCGTCGGGGGAGGGCGTCTGCGCGTTGGCATAGACCGACTCGTCGACTTGGTCTGAGCCGACGAAGCCGAACCGACGGTTGTTCTTGTCGGGCGAGGTGACCAGCTCGTACGCGCGGCAGTCGGGGAGCTCGGCCGAGTAGCCCGTGCGGAGCTCGGCGTTCGAACAGGGGTCAGGGGACTGACCGGTGGCTGCCGGGCGCGTCGTGAAGGTCCTGTCGGCGCCGACGCTCGTGCCCTCGGCGTTGGTCGCGACCACGCGGTAGTGGTAGGTCGTGCTCGACACAAGGCCACCCGCTTTCTCGACGACCTGCCGCTCCGCGCCAGCCGCTCCGGCCGACCCGGCCGGAATCGGGACGCTCGAACCGTACGACGTCGTCTTGCCGTACTCGAAGCGATAGGTCGTCGGGAGATTGTTCGGGTTGATCAGCGCACGCAGCTGTGCGGACGTCGCCGTCCGGTGCTGCACAGCGCCCGTATCCACCTCGGGGGCGACAGCGTCGGTGAGGAAGGTGATCTCCGCCGAGACCACCGGCAGGTTGCCCAGCGGCTTGGTGGCGACCAGGCGCGCGCGGTAGAAGGTGTTGGCCTCCAAGCCGGTGATGGCCTTCGACACGGGCACCGCACTGGCGCCGTCGCCGACACTGGCGTCCGTCCCGGCCGGCGTCCAGATCACGCCGTTCTTGCTGTACTCGAAGCGGTAGCTGGCGGGGATCCCGCTCGTTCCGCTCGGATTGACCGTCCCGTTGACCGTCAACGCGTGCGCACTCACGTCCATCGGAGAGCCGATCGCTACCGTCGCGGGAACGGCGCCCGCCTCGGTGGCGGAGAGGATCCTGTTGCCGCCGGTGTTGGTGGATACGTACAGGTCGCCGGTGGCGCTGTTGAGGCCAAGGCCAGGCGTGGAACCGGTGTTCAGCCCCGAGCCCGCCAGGTGCCGCGCGACGAAAGCGCCGAGGACGTCGACCTGCTCGACTCCGGCGACCGGACCGCTGCCGCGCATGACGTAGAGGTGGTTGTCGTCGCGGTCGACCTCCAGGCCGGTCGTCCCGCCACTCGTGGAGGTAAGCGGTGGGCAGTCGAGCGCCGCTTGTGGTAGCCCGGCGGGAAGGGCCTGCGTGGAGTCGAACCGCATGACGCGAGCACAGGAAAAGGCGTTGATCGCCGTTGAGTCGCTCGCCGAGACCACTCCGCTCGAGCCGACCGCAACGTGCAGCGGCTGCCCGGTTCCAAACTGGCCGTTCGAGCTGGCCGGCGATGCCGTCGCGCCCGCCTTGCAGGTCCCGGCCGTCGTCGCCGCGCAGATCTCGAAGGCGTTCGTGCCGACGTCGCCCGCCTGTCCCGCCACGACGACGTCCCAGCCCCACAGCCGCACGAACGAGCCATTCGCTTGGAACTGCTGCAGGCGGCGGTTCTGCGGATCCGCGACGAACACGTCTCCGCTCACGGGGTGGACGGCGATTCCGGCTCCGTTTGTCGTGGTGGTGGCAAACTGGCCGCCGTTCACGCCGGTGACACCCTGCTTGCAGTCCGTCGCGACCGCGCAGACCTCGAATGTCACGCCCAGGTCGCCGGGCGCGCCACTGGTGATGACATCCCAACCCCACGCGCGCACGAAGCCGCCGTCGCCGTCGAACTCCTGGACGCGGCGGTTGTCGCGGTCGCGGACATAGACGTGGCCGGTCGCCTGGTTGACCGCTACGCCCTGCGGGTTGTCCATCTCACCCGCCGGAGCGTCCGCCGTGGTGCCGAACGAGCCCGCCTTGCAGTCGGCCGCCACCGTGCAGACCTCGAAGGCGTCGCCCAGATCGCCGGGCTTGCCGCCCTGGATCACGTCCCGGCCCCACGCGCGCTCGAAGACACCGGTGGCGCTGAAGCGCTGGATGCGATGGTTGGCATCGTCTGCCACGAAGACCTTGTCGTTGGCGGGGTTAGCGTCACCCCCGTCGTAGACGGCAATGTCCTTCTGGACGTTGAACGTGCCGCCAAGCGCCGGATTCGCGGAGGTCGAGCCAAAGAAGAGGGCGCCCTTGGGAGCCGCCTGCGCGACGGCCGGGGCGATGGCCAGGAACAAGCCCACGAGCAGCGCGGACCACAGTGCTCTCGACCCACCGACGGTTCGGGCGTTCATCTGATCGTTCTCTCCCTGATTGCTGGTTGCGCCGAGCTCATGCCGGCCTCGGCGCCTCTCGCGAAGCGACCAGATCACCATAAACTTCTTGTTTCTAGACTGTCAAGGGGCAACCGCTCTTTCCAGGGTTCATCCCTCTGCAAAGCGGTTGGTCCAGAGACCCAGCGCGTTCTGGGGTGTTTCTAAGGGAGGACGACGGGACGGCCACCAGAACCACTCGGCATGGAAGCCACCGTCCTGGCGCTGCCTGGGCCGCGTTCCCGCGCCAGCAGGACTATCCGTCGCCAACCGCCTCGGGACCACTCCACCCCGACGCGCCCGAGAGGATTCGAACCTCTGACCTTCGGTTCCGTAGTACAGGCCGAGGGTGCGTTCGGGCACCGTGGGGGCGGTTCAAAGCGGTTTCTGGCCATGTCGGGGTCGCTGGGGATCGTTGGGAATCCGTACGGCATGTTGCCCCAGTTGTTGCCCCAGCGCTGCGTCCGATATCCGCGATCGTCGCGTTCGGTCACCCCGGCGTAGATCACCAGGATCGTGCTCCGGTGAAAGAGCACTGGGTGGGGTAACCGCGCAGCAAGCGCCGATCAGCCGGATCGGCCATGCCCGCAGCGAAGCCTTCTTGCTTGCCGACGGCTCGGTCGAGCTGCCGGCGGTGCTCGCCGACTTCGGCGCGCCGGCTCGGCTCGCGCCGGCCAGCGGCTAGGTCGGGCCTAACGGGGCGCGGCCGTCCCGCGTGGTCAGCGGCGGACGACGGTGAAGCGGGCTAAGCGGGCTCGCGAGCTGTTGCCGGCGCGGTCCTGGGCGGTGGCGCGCATGCGGTAGCGGCCAGGCTCCAGCCAGCCCATACGCACGCGGCCGAGGAAGCGGAACGAGTGCGCGCCGGCGGTCGGCATCCGGTAGACCGACGCGCCGGCCCAGGCCCAGTAGGAGCAGCGCTTAGCGCGGCGGCGCACCAGCGCGCGGGTGGGCTCGACGCAGCGTCCGCGCTGGCGTCGGCCACCCGCGCGCCGGCCGCGTGCGCGCCGCTGGACCGAGAACTCAAGCCGGCCGCGCTCGGAGGCGCTGAAGCGGATGCGCGTGCCGACCTGCGTGCGGCGGCGCTTGCGGGTGGGCTTGCGGGCCGCGTCCTTCACCCGCGGCCGGCTGCTGGCCCGCCGCACCCGTGGCCGCGGCTCGGCGGTGCGGAACCGCCATCGCGAGAGCGACAGCGGCGACAGCGTAGGCGCGCGGGTGTCGCCGGCACGCGGCCGCGGCTTCTCGGGCTGGTAGGTAAACGACCAGCGGTGGACGAGGGCCAGGCCCGGCGCCGCAAGCCAGCGGCCGACGGCGTCGTAGGTCGCTCCGGCGACGAGGGGATCGTCTAGCACGAACCTGCCCTCGTCGATGCCTCCCAGCAGGCAGCCAGCGAGAGGCGCCTGGACGCCGCGCCGCCGGACCTCGACCGACTCGATCGGCGAGCGGTTGAGGCTTGAGTAGAGGTCGGGTACGTAGAGCGTGACGGCGATCCCGACCGGGTAGGAGATCGGGTTGCCGTTCTGGTTGCAGATCTGGACCGGGTCGGGGACCTCGCCGGCGAACCCGTCGTCGCCGCGCCAGCGGCCGTTGGGGTAGCCAAACGCGTCGAGGAGCAGGCCGAACTGCTCGCCGCCATTCATCACCGACCAGCCGCCATCCACGCGGCCGGCGCCGACGACGCCCTGCGTTGGCGAGCCGGGCACGAAGCGGTGGAACGGCGTCGCGAGCCACCCGCCGACCGGATCGTCCTCGCCGCCGCCGAACATGACCTCGCTGCCGCAGTCGGCGCCGACCGCAGCGCAGCGATCGCTCGGACTGCCGCCGGTGAACCCGGGCGCGCCCTCAGTCTCGTAGTGCGCGCTGAGGCCCTCGGTCCGCCCGGGATTGAGACGGGTGTAGTTCGAGTGGTTACTGGCAGCCTGGCTGATCCGCGAGTCGCCGGTCAATGGCGGGATTCCGGCGTCGGCTCGGAAGACGTTGGCGCGGTCGATCATCCGCTGGGCGTCGGCGGGCACCGGGCCGATGCGCGCGGGCGGCGCGGGCAGCGGTCCGTGGTGGACGAGGATCGTGCCGGCCCTCCACGCGACGAGCCCGTCGCCGGCGTCGACGACCACTGCCGGTAGGTTGTCGATCAGCGGCCGCCGGACGTCGGTCGCCCAGAACAGCCACGACGAGTGGCGCTGGATCAGCCGGCCGCTGTCGAACGAGGACCCGAAGGTCATCAGGTAGCGCGGCGTGCCGCCGATGGCGCGGGCGCGCGCGACGACCTGGGCGCCGATCCCGTCGCCGGCCCAGTGCCGGCCGGCGTCCCAGGAGGCGCCGCCGCTGCCGAGCCAGAGGTCGCTGGCGGCGTACTCGATCATGTGCGGCTCGGCGGCGACCAGCTGCTGGCCCTCGAGCCGCAGCGGCGCGGCCGGGTTGCCGGCCAGCAGGCGCAGCCCGAAGACGGTGTGGTCCATCGTGTAGGCGGGCGCGCTCGGGACCGGCACGTTGATGACGCCGCCCGTCGGGCCGATCAGCCACAGCGCGGGGTTCGGCCCAGGCTGGAGGATCCAGGTCGAGCCGCTGCCGTCGACCTCCATCGTGCGGAAGCCGGGGCTGGTCAGGATCGACCCGGCGATCTCGGTGACCGCGCCGGCGCCGTCGATGCGCTGGACGCGCAGCGCGCGGTCGCTACCCGACCATCTCTCGGTGACCATCCGGAAGCTCCCGTCGGGCGCGGCTGCGATCCCGACGAGGCTGTCGGCGACCGGCAGCGGGGTCCAGCTCGCGCCGCCGTCGACGGTCAGGTCGGCGCCCGCCGCCGGCACCTCGCGCGAGGCGATCCAGCGCTGGGCGTCGGCGACCGCGAGCTGCTCGAAGCCGTTCGGCGGCTGGCTGGCGACCGGATGGAACGCGGCAAGCGCGGCCGGGGCGATCGCGAGCATCGCGGCGGTCGCGAGTACGGCGACGAGCGCCACTCGGATGGCGCTGCGTGCGGCCGTGCCGCGTACCGCGGCCGCTCCCCGTCGGGCATCCCCGGCGCCCGCTACCCCCTTTCGCATAGGCGGCTCAGCTCCCGGCGCGCGCCCCAGCGGCGAGGTCGTCCTGCTTGCGCGCCTGCTTGCTCGTCGCGTCGCGCCCGAGCGCCTGCTTCAACCACCATCGCCTTCCGTCCTTGCGATCGAAGGCGGCATAGAACCGCTGGATCAGGTCGTCGTTCGGATTTGGCCATCCGCGAACCCTAAACACGCCGTCAAACCCAAGCCCGCCCTAGGAGCCTGCGAGACATCGGCCTCGCGGCGGCGATGGCAGCCGTGGCCGCGATCGGTCGCACCCGAGAGGCCGACTTACCGCGCACCGCCGCGCTCGCAACGCTGCTGATCGCGATGTCCGTCCTGCTCGGACGAGACTCCCCCGCGTCTACCGCGCGATGCGCAAGAGATACGCGCTGGCGCTGCTGCTCGCAGCCGTCGCCCTGCTTTGCACTGTCTCGACGGGATCAACCACAGCGCATTCAGCAGTCGTCTACCCTCAATCAGACAGGTGAGCTGAATTTCCCTACGCGTAGTCCCGAGCCCGACCTTCGGGTTCCCAACCCACCAGTCGCTACGGGTCCGTAGTACGGGCCTGGGGTGCGTCCGGGCCCCGTGGAGGCGATCCTAGAGCGGTTTCTGAGCGATCGAGTTCGCTAGGAATCGTTGGGAATCCGTGGAGCATGTTGCCCCAGGTGTTGCCCCAACCGTGCTTACGACGGCCTGCGCACCGTCGCCGCGTCCAGGCGGCGGTGCAACATCGACGCGAGTGTCAGCACGTCAAGCGCGTCTGCGCGTGACGTCGCCCAGCGCACTTTCGGCGCGTGAGCCGTCGGATTGCGGAACGTCCCGAACAAGCCCTTTAGCAGCGTCGCGAGCCCCGTCTGCTCTGACCGCTCCCAATCCGTGCTCAGGGCGTTGAACGCGATGATCGGACCGGACGAAACGGAGCATGTCTTGTCGACCAGACCAGCGCCGTCGCCGTCCTCGCCGCTTCGTGCTCGAAGCTTCTCAGCGACGCTCTTGGAAGCCTCCAGGACGGCGTGGAAATAGTTCTGCTGGAGCAGCTCGGCTCTACAGAAATGCAGCACGTCTGGATGGACGTCTCGACGCTCAAGTTCGCTTCGCAGCTCGTCCGCCCGCTGTTGTGCCTCCGACAACGTCTTCGCCGGCGGAACCCGACCGACCTTGCCGTCCTCGCGCACGCGATAGCCGGAGAGCAGCAGGCGCTCACTGACGGCAGCGCGATGTGCCTCGAACTCGGCCGGGGACTCAAACCCCACCGGCTGCATGACCTCGGTCACGAGCCGGATCAACGGCCGCCCGTCGCCTTGGTGATTCTGCGCGGCGACGACGGCGTTGAACAAGCGCTTCCACTTCGTTCCAGCCTGGGCGCCCGGTGGCTCCGGGACCTTCAGCGGCGCAATCAAGTTGGCGATCTGGTGCCCGCGAACCGCATCACCCAGAGCACGAGAGACCATCTCGATGCTCGAGGCAGAGAAGCGAGGCGGCGGGGCTGAAGACACACCAGCATCGTTGCGCGAGGTACGGACGACGGACGCCTAGAAGTCGCCCCCATCCCTGGGGGCGCGGGGTGCGGGCCGCGGCAACGAGCTTCCGCTCGGTTTGGCCCCAATCGAACCGCCCCTCGGCCGTCGAAGTGCTCCCGGGCAGGAGTTCAGTCGCGTCAAGCGGTCAGCGCTTACGGAAGCTATCCGCGCGCCGCTGCTCGTCCGTGAACGCGTCGCCAAAGAAACGGCCCTCTAGTGCATCAAGCAGTTCGACGACGCGGGCAGGCCCACACTCGATCTCACCTTGCGCGTTGACGAAGTCGCTCTGCTCTAGGGCTTGGCTTGTGAAGCCGTCGCCGTTGATAATGCGAGCGACATCCACCTCAGCAATACGCTCGGCAAACGCGTCGAGCCGCCGCGCGACGCGGACGCTGGACAGCGCCTTGGCCTCCAGAGCCTCGATTGTGGCGGGCGCAAGAACGACATCGCGATTCCCGAAGGCTTGAGCGATACGCCTGACATAGGCGGGCGCATAGCTGTGCACCAACCCGGAGTCGGACACCATGAACTCGAACTGCACTTTGTTCATGATGGCTACCTCCTGTAGACCAACCACCGCGTGGACATCCGTCTCCAAGACAAGCTCGGGCCGGGAGACCTTCTTCAAGCGATCGTTCGCGTCGTCGAGGCCGAGCGGGATCACCGACCGCTTCAGCAGCTGGCGCTTGTTTGATTTTGTCACGAACCCCACTCGCCCGCCAGCGGTGCGCAGGCAGATCGCCTGGAGATAGAGCTCCTCATCGTCCAAGTGGGTTAGCAGCTGCCCCGCTCCGAGCTCGGGCAACTCATCAGAGCGCTGTACGAGGTCAAGCAGCGCTGCCGTCTGCTCACGTTGGGTGACCACCCCGTCGCCGTCCATCGACTCCGTGCTCGACACAAGCGCAGCCGGCTCGATCTTCAGATACTCGTCCGCGCCGAGGCCAACATACGGGGTGTAGTCAACAGCGTCCATTGCGTCAAGGCGCTCCACCGTGCGTTGGGCGACGCCGAGGAGATCGGGAGCGAGCGCCGTGTCGGTGTTCACTCGGTGCCCCTCAATGCGCCTTCCGCCGCGACGCAGGCCGACGATGAGGCTTGGCGGCCCGTCGAACTCCATGTCAGTCCAGCTCATCGCGTGACCTCCTTAGCCAGGTAGCAGCGGTCACCGAGCGGAACGACATCGACGTCTATTCCTCGCGCCACTTGGGACTTCGTGAGAATCAGCACCCGCCGACGATCCCCTGCGTCGCGCGCGTCGATCTCAACATCGTAGATCCGGTAATTCAACACGTAGAGAGTCGGGTTGACAAGGACGAGGCTCTCCGTGCGGATGAACACGAGGTACAACGTGATGAAATAGATGCCATATGCCGCCGCAGTTCGCCATCCCTGGGCGCTGATGCTGAGGAGCGGCAACAGATAGGTCGCGAGATAGCCCGCAACCGCGCCCCCCTGATCCCGCGGGTCCACAACGGTCCAGCGCACCTCGCTTACACGTCGTGCGTTGTGCAAGAGCACCGCAACGATCAGAAGCCCCATGACCACGAGGAAGAACGCAATCCCAGACACGGTCGCAGCCGTCTTTGGCTTGTCGGGATGAAGCCCCATCGGCTCGTACCATCCGTAGGCCAACCCGAGTACAAACACCGCGATTGCCCCACACACGAGAATGCTGGCCCCGAGCTTCGCCGCCTTCCCGGCACTCATCGTCAGCGAGGGTAAGAGCAGGACGAGCACTGCAATCGACGTGAGCCAGATTGCTAGCCCAACGATTTCCGAAGATTCCCAACCCGAGGGCCACTTCGCCACTACGAACATTGCAGCTAGCGGAACGTAGGAAACGAAGAAGAACCCCGTACGGCGGCCGACTGCCCACATGCTTGCGATCTTGTCATCCCTGACGGCTGCCTCGCAGATCGATCTTCCAGCCTTCTACCAAGACGGACCGCAGCAGAGCCGCGCACCCAGAACCTCGCTGGTCAGCCGCACCTAGTACGGGAGCGCCGCTCTTCCCTCCCGCCGATCGCATAGGCTCAGCTGGCTTGGTACCTGCGACGCACATTCAGAGCTACTTGGATGTCCCGCCCGGACCCCAGCGCATCGCGCTTGTCGAGCAGGTGGAGCGCCAGACCCTTCGGCAGCTCACACAGTCAGTTCAAGAGCTGTCGCTCTACTTCAAGCGACTCTTCGACACCACCCCCGTCCCATATGGCGTGAGCAAGTCCGCCCACACCGCTCGTCTCGCGGAGCACCTAGTCCGAAGCGCAGTCGATCGGGCGAATATCGCCCCTATCGATGACTTCTACGAGGGCGACTTCGATGTCCGGCGTGTTCGTTGGTGCCCGACGGTGTTCGGCACTTTGGCCCAAGACCTCCGCGTGGACGCCAAGGCATCGACCGAGCGCTCGCGTATCCGGCCGTCCGCGAGCCAGTTCTCTATGCCCGCGACTATCACCGAGCCCCAATCCGGGAGAGTCGTTCAGAACCGCCGCACTGTGAACCCTCACATCGTCCTTCGTCCTCGCGTAGTAGGTGGCCCCAAGCGATCTGAACGCACCCAGGCCATCGCGGCCATCACAACCGTGATCTACGTGCACCTTCACTACAAGCCGTTACTGAAGTCGATCCTGCTCGTCGCCTCTCCACACGCGTACCTGCGTCGACGCTATAACCCGTCGTCGGCCGTGAATCACATCTGGAGCGTAGGACCAGAGCCAAACGATCCTCGCGCTGTCCGCCTCAACATTGGGCTACTTAGCGCTAACCCCTATAGCCCTTGGCGCGTCCAGGAGCTGCGCTACTCAGACCCTCGTGAGATTTCGTTTGCCGACCCATTGTGGATCGACGGCCCGCCCCGGGCCGGGCACCCGTTCGCCTACATTCCCGCCTAGGCCGACGCACCATTCCGTGCCGCTGACGACCGATGGCCCCCGCGGTTCCGTGAGCCGTCGTGGCCGTTGCGATTGGCAGTCTCATGCTCCGCGCGAAAGAGCTCAAGATACGACTCATGGACATCGACGCCGACGAATCTTCCACCTAGACCCACCGCCACATGCCCGGTAGTCCCCACGCCCATGAATGGATCGAGACAGCGCCCCCCGCGCGGCAGGGTAGCTCTTAGGCAGAACTCCGCGAGTGGTCGGGGCATCGTGGCAAAGTGCGGATGATCAGTACCCCGCACCGCCACGGACAGCATGTCGCCGGGATTCCTGCCCCTAGGGTGATTGCGAAATATGTTGTCACCTACTTCTACAGCCATCGCCTCGTCGTAACGATCATCTAGTCGTAGCAGCTCCTTGAGTCGCAGCCACGTCTCGTGGGGTGGCAATCTGGAGCCAATTTCGTCCGTACGAAAGTAGTGGCGGGTCCGCTCGAACGGTAGGTCCAACTGCTGCGCGACCCAACGTATGGACCGGCCCTGATCCTCAAGCGCTTCGCGAAGATAGACGGCAAGCTCCACTGCCCTGGGAGCATTCGGACGCCGCGTCACGGTCTTGAGCCCGTCGATGGTGGAGCGATGGCGCGGGGAGTTCAACCAGCGTCGAAGCTGAGCCTGCCCCTTGGCTTTCCCATTACTCGAGCCGTTCTGAGCCCGACGGCGCTCATTAGCGTCATCAGTGGTATGCGGAACCCGAACGCGGTCGAGGTCGAAGAAGTAACGCTCCGACTTCGACAGCAGGAATACCGGCTCCCATGTGTTTGTAAGTCGATCCCGAACACTCGCGGGCATGGCGTTCGGCTTATGCCAGACGGCGGCATTTCGAATCCACCACCCATCCTCCTGGAGCGCCATAGCCACGCGAAATGGAACAAGTGCTAGCTGCTTGTTCCGCTTCCATCCCTTAGCTGGCGGCTTCCCGTTCACCGTTCCGACTCCACCGAGGTACGCATCGCCGAGGTTCAGCCAAGCGGTGCCGTCGTCCCGCAGAGCGCGCCGAACGCCCCTAAACACCTCTACGAGATGGTCGACGTACTCATCGACGGTCTCCTCTTGTCCAATCTGCGACGGGTGTTCGTAGTCGCGTGCGCTCCAGTAGGGCGGCGACGTTAGACAGGTATGGATCGACCCCTTGGGCAGGTCCGCAAGCCGGACCCGGGCGTCGCCGAGGAGCAGCGCGTACTGCGCGCCCGAGATATCTGCCGAACGGCAGACTTTGGACCATGGCGCGGCCGACTTCGAGGCTGGCATGAGGTGTGTTGACTTGCTCACGTCAGCAACGGCATACAAGCAGACTCAGCGGACGGTTGAGGGCCCTCGGCCATCGCCTGATGAGGCATATCCGCAGGGCTTAAGTCTAGAGCCGGCGCCTCGTCGCCAGGCAGCAGGTGGGTGTAGCGCGACAGGGTGAATGCGGCTGAATGGTGGCCCAGCGCGCGGCTGAGCTGGAGCAAATTGGTGCCCTCGCTCAGGTGGATCGAGGCGAAGGTGTGGCGGAAGGTGTGGAAGCCGGCCCAGGGGGCGTTGACCTCCTCGACGAGCGGCTTGAGGGTGCGGCGGCGGAGGTTGTTGGGGTCGATCGTCCCGCCGGCCTCGTTCGTGAAGGCCAGGGCGATCGACTCCTGGTCGGGCTGCTCGGCTAGGTGAGCGCGCAGTCTCAGCGCGAGCGAGTCGGGCAGGCGGACCTCGCGGCGGCCGTACTTGGTCTTGGGCGGCGCGACGCGGTCCTTGACGATCGCCCGGCGGATGCAGACCTCGGGGGCGCTGCCGTCGAGTTGTAGGTGAAGGCGTTGGAGGGCGATCGCCTCGCTGATCCGCAGGCCGCAGGTCGCGAGGACCTCGAACAGGAGCTTGTGGCGGTCGGGGGCCATCGCAAGGATGGCGGCGAGCTGCTCGCGGCTGAAGACCTTGACCTCCTGCTCCTCGTCGAGGATCTGCTCGCGGTGAGGGAGCGCGAGTCCCTGGGCGGGGTTGTGGCGGATCAGCCCCTCGCGCTTGGCGGTCGCGAGCGCGGCGCGGAGCGGGTTGATTACGTTGGCGATGCTGCGGTCGCACAGCCGCTTGCCCTGCTCCTCGGGGTCGGCGAGCCAGTCGATGAACCGTGCGAGGCGGTAGGGCGTGACGTCTACGAGCTTGAGCCGGCCGGGGAAGTAGCGGCGGGGATAGTTGGCAATCAGCCGTCGGTACTCGTCGCGGGTGTTCTCGCGGAAGCCACGGCGGCCCTGGCCGCGGTAGCGCTCGATCCACTCGTCGAGGTAGCGCAGGAAGGTGATCGTCGTGCGCTCCTGGAGCTCGCCGCGGTCGCGGTCGGTCTCGCTCTCGCGCTTTATCCGTCGCGCCTCGTCGTAGGTGCGGGCGTGGCGCTTGCGCTGCTTGCCCGCGACGCGGAAGACGACGACGTAGCCGATCACGTTGCCGTCCTCGTCGATCCGCTTGAAGACGCCTGGCGTCTTGGTCTTGCGGAGCCTTCGCTTGTCGCCGCAGCCTGGACTCTGCGCGGTCGGCGACGTACCATCCACCGTGCTCATGAGATCACTCCTCGTGGGCCGGGGGCGGGTCGTTCACAGCGGCGCCGCCCCATTGCCGTTGACGGACTAAATGCTATCAGGAGGACAGCCTGAATTCGACCCTTCGAAGGGGCCGCAATCCCGGTACCAATGCGGCTTTGCGGAGGGCTGACGGTCATAGGTCGGGGCTTCCGCGGACGTAGGTGTCGAGGGTCTGGCGGCGGTAGAGCGGGGTTCGTCCGTCGTGGCCGTCGGGGACGAGGCGGCGGCTGCTGTTGAGGTCGTGGATGCGCTTGCGCGTGACGCCCAGGTAGCGGGCCGCGGCGGCCGGTGTGAGGTAGCCGTCGTCGTCGCTTCGCTGGGAGGGCAGGCGACCCGCGATGCGATCGGTGATCGCGTTCGCGAGGCGGTCGACGAAGCGGTCGTCGACCCGCAGCGCGGGAAGGCTCGCCGGCATCGACGGCTCGCTGGGCTGGCGCCGGTCCGGCGTCATGTCGCCTCCTCGCCGAGCCAGTCGGCCGGCTTGTCCGGGTCAGCGTTCGTGCGGCAGATCGTCGCGAACGGGCCTTTGGCTTGGAGGTCGTCGAGCAGGCAGATGGAGAGCTCGACGGCGGGGTTGTCCCTGAGGTCGGGGTGCCGGCGGCAGAGCGCCAGGACGGTGTCGCGGCGTCGTCGGAGGAGCCTCGCCGGCCGGCCGGCGAGGACGACGAGGACGGTCGGGAAGACCGGGTAGAGCTTCGACCACAGCGGCACGGGCCGCCCGCCGGCGGTGTCGGCGGGGATGGTTCGCCGGTGAAGGCGCGCGTAGCGGGCGAGCCGTACCGTGAGGTCGTCTGCTGCCCGGGTGCCGCGGTCGAGCTCGACGAAGCGGTAGAGGAAGCTGGTCTCGCCGTCGGGCTCCTCGAGCTGGTAGGTCAGGACAGCGTCGGCGATCAGCTGCTCAGGCATCCGGCGGCCCGGCGGCGGTCCGAGCGAGTGGGCGATCTCGTGCCGCCACGCGAACGGGCTGCACTCGTCGCCGCGGTCGCGGGCCGCCTGCACGAACGCGATCCCGACGTCGTTGACCGCGACCGTATGCGCCAGCAGCGCTTTGGCGGCCTGGGCGGGAGCCAGGACCTTGCGACGGGTCTCGATCCGGTCGGTGATGCCCTCGACCGCGTCGGCGCCGGCCTCGGTGAGCTGCCAGAGCGCGGGGTCGTTCGGGCGGCGAGCCATCGCGACGAGTCCTGAGTCGCGAAGTCGCGAGAGGACGCTGAGGGTCCAGCGCCGCGATTCGCCGGGCGCGTGCAGCGCTCGGACCTGGGCGGTCGTGAGCACCCGGTGGTGGTGGACGCTCTCCAGGATCTCCGCGCCGGTCGCTCCCGCGCCGGCTCGATCGCCAGGGGTGGACGGCGAGGTCATGGCTCCTCCCTCCGGACTCGCTGCCGCCCGCCGGTCGCCGGGGTTTGTTGCGGCGCGGACAGGTGGTCGAGGATCGCCTGGTCGTGGCGGTCGAGCCGCGCGAGCGTCTCGGCGATCGGAGCGCGACCGGTCGTGTGCGCGATCGCGGCGTCGAGCTCGGCAACCCGGTCTGGACGGTGGGTGTCGGGAAACAGCTCCTCGACGGAAACGCCCGCGAGACGGAACGGCGGGCTGATTTCGCCGTCGAGGGTGACCGACCCGATGCTGTGGAACCGCTCGAGGTTGGCGATCGTCTGTGGGTCGATCTGGCCGCCGAGGTCGCGGGCGAGCAGCGCTGCGGCCTTCGCGTTGAGCGCGGTGGTCAGCAGGTGCGACCGGTTGGTGGTGACGGCGTTGAGGGTGGCGGTGGTCAGCCGCTCGGGGTTCTGGTTGAACAGGTGGGCGCGCACCCCGAACTTCGCGACCTGCTCCAGCAGCGCGGCGAGCGTGCCCGACGATGCGCCGTCGTAGGTCTGGACCTCGTCGAGGAAGACGTGAAACTCGCGGCGGCGCTCGGGTGGGACGTTGGCGCGGGTCTTGGCGGAGTGCAGGACGTCGTAGACGACGAAGTTGGCGATCAGCCGGTCCCTGGCCGACCCGGAACCGGGGCAGACGAGCACGACCTTGCCCTGGTCCATCGCTGCGCGGATGTCGTAGCTGGAGGTCGGCGATCCGAGCAGCGCGGCGGTCGGCGGCGAGACGCGCAGGCGGTCGATCAGGTTGGTGACCGGGGTGATCGCGTCGGCCGCGAGCCTCGGGAAGCGATGCTCGAAGAACTCCCTGGTCGGCGGCGAGACGTGCGGGAGGACCGCCGCGCGCCAGTCGTCGTTGGCGAGCAGGGTCGGGATCTGGAAGATCGTCGGCGCCAGCTCCGCGGGCAGGCGGCGGGCGAGGTCGCACAGCGCCTGCGCGGCCTGGGTGGTGAGGTTGAGCGCCCGGGTGTTGGTCTCGTCCCAGTGCAGCGCTGAGGCGAACGCGTCGACCACGGCGTCGACTCGCCCTTGGCCCGCCTCCCCCGATCGGTCGCGGGCGGCGAACAGGTTCCAGCTCGGCTGCTGGTCGTGGTCGGCGAGGTTGACCTCGACGACCCGGTCGCGCAGCCGCGCGTCTGTCAGGTGCGCCTTGATCTTGTGGATCGCGTCCTCGTGGGGGTCGAGGAACAGGCAGCCGTGGCCGGTCTGGGCGAGGTGGACGAACTGGCCGATGGCGGTCTCGGTCTTGCCGAACCGCGACCGGCCCGCCATGTAGGCGAAGAACGTGTCGGCGAGCGGCACGCCGACCGTCCTCTCGCCCGCCTCGTCGGCGACGCGCCCGAGCGGCAGCAGACCGCGCTGGCCCGTGAAGGTCGGGAGCCCTGTCGGCGGCGGCCCGACGATCCCGCCGGAGCGCAGCACGTTGGGCGCTTGGCATCTCGCGGTCGGCGGCTTGAGCAGCCCGGCGATCTCCGAGGCGGTCACGACGCCGCGCCGAGCGGGACGGAACAGGCCTGTGGCGACACGCCGGTCGAACCGCCGGCGGCGGACGGGAAGGTCGGAGCCGAGGAACGCGAGGCCGGCGATCCGCAGACCCGAGACGCGCAGGTGGTTGTGGCCGGCGTAGGTGTCGAAGGCCGACAGCAGCGCGGTGAGCTGGGCCTTCGCCCTGCCCGGCGCCGGCGATGCGACCCGGACGAGGATCTGGATCGAGAACAGCGGCTCGGGCGAGCCGAGCTTTCCCGCGAGCGCGTGCTGGCCCACGCGGCGCTCGATCACCTCGGACGGCGTAGCCGGCCCGCCGCGGCGCGAGCCTGCGAGCAGGTCGCCGAGCGGACCGTCCGCCCGCGGGCCGGTGCCGGGACGGATCGCGGGTGTCGGGTCGTTGCGGCGGGCCTGGCGCAGCAGCCGGTTGCGTATCCGCCGGCGGCGGCCCGGCGTGACGGGCAGCAGGTCGACGCAGACCGTCGCCGTATCGCCGTCGTCCCGGTGCAGCTGGCCGAGCGCCCTGGCGAACGCCGCGAGCGGGTCGGGATCGAGGCCGGCGTCGCGCAGCGGCTCGCTGCTCGACCTCGCCAGCACCAGCTCGGCGCGCGCGACCTCCGTCCCGCCCTCGGCCGGCGGCGAATCGGGGTCGCGGTCGTCGTCGTGGATATCGACGCCGTGGTAGGCGGCGGCCGCGGTGCGCAGCGCCCCGCGTGCGTGGTCGGGCAGCTCGATCGCATACCGCAGCCGCCCGGCGTCGTCGGCGTCGAGCTCCACCCGGACCGCGCTCGCCGGGGCGTCCAGCATTCCGCGGACCGCTCGCCGCGACCGGCTCAGCCCCGACGCGAAGCTGGCGATCGCCTCCGGGCTCGGATCGAAGGAGTCCGCCGGGACCACCAGCAGCCGCGTCCGTCGATCGAGAGCCCGGCGAGTCACGACAAGCCGGGCGGTGAGAACCACCAGGGCGAACATCACCAGAGCCGCGACGAGGGTGACGGTCGCGGGACGGCCCGCTAGCTCGGCGAGCGACTGCGCCCACCGCGGAGCGTTGATCGCCACGATCGCCACGACGACGACGGCGAAGAGCGCCACCAGCGGCGCAGCGTCCCTGCGCTCGGACTCAGTCATGAGAGCAACCCCTTTCGATGGATAGATGCCAGCTCCGACCGAGCCCGCGGATCAAAGGCCGCAAGCGAGATCGGCACGCCTCGCCGAGCAAGCAGCGCGAGCAGTCACGCGAGCTCTGCGAGAGCAGCCACGCGAACCCCCACACGAGCAGCCACGCGAGCAGGAAGACGGCGGCGGTCACCGCGACCGCCTCCCCCGCCCCTCAACGGCGCCGGCATCGATGCCGGCCGCCGCCGCGACGACGAGCCGCGCGATCGGCGGGCAGACCGCGTTGCCGATCTGCAGGAACTGCCTGGTCCGCGAGCCCTGCCACGGGTAGTCGGGCGGGAAGCCCTGGAGCGCGGCGGCCTGCTCGACGGTGATCCGCAGCGAGCCCTTCCACTGCGCCGGCGGCCGGTCGCCCGGCTGCCAGTCGGGGTCGCGCTCGCGCATCGGCGCGGAGATGCGAGGCGTCGGGCAGACCGTCGTCGCGGGCCGCCGCGCCGTCCAACCCGGTGGCGGCGGGTCGGCGGGCTGCTCGACGGTCCACGAGCCCGAGGCGCTGTCGAGCGTTCGCGCGGGGCAGCTCGCCGCGCGGGCGAGGCCCTTCGGCCGGCGGCCGCTGTCGGTCTGGTTGTTGGTGTGGGTGACCGCGTCGGGCCGCCAGCCGAGCGCGTCGGCCATGCTCACCCAGCGGGGCAGGTGCCGCTCGTCGTCAGGGACGTGGTCGGGGCGACGCGGGTTGTAGGAGCGGCGCGTCGGCTCGGGCAGCCGCACCGGCCCGTCGAGCGATGCGATCAGGTAGGCCCGCTTGCGGGTCTGCGGGACGCCGTAGCGCTCGGCGCTGAGGACCCCGGCGACGGCCTGGTAGCCGTGGACGGAGAGCAGCCCGGCGAACAGCGTCCAGAGCTCGAGGACGGGCGGCACCTGCTCCAGCGCGATCCATCGCGGCCGCAGCGCGAGCGCCCAGCGCAGCGGCTCGACGGTCAGCAGCGACCGCGGATCGCGGCACTCGGCGAGGTGCTCGGCGCGGCTGTCGTGGCCGGCCGCCAGCTCGTGGGCGCAGGCGATGACGTGCTCCTTATCGAACCGGCCGAGGCCCTTGCCGGCGGTCGAGTACGCCTGGCACGGCGGCGAGCCAATCAGCCCCCACACCGGCCCGAACGCCCGAGGGTCGAGCGCGGCGATGTCTGCCTCGACGCGCTCATGGCCCGCGGCGCGGGCGGTCGCGCAGGCCCACTCGTCGCAGTCGATCCCGACCGCCTCGTAGCCGAGGTCGCGCAGCCCCTCGTCCCAACCGCCCGCCCCGGCGAACAGGTCGACGATCCGCCCCGGCTGGGCAGCGGTGCCGGGCCGGTCAGCCACGGCCGCCCCTCCCCCCTTGTCGGTCGCCGTCGCCGATCGTGAAGACGTCGATCCAGGTCGGCGTGAACAGGGTGGTGCGGGCGGCGTGCTCGGGCTGGCCCTGCGCGGCCGAGCTGTTCCAGGACAGGTGCAGGTGGTGGCCCGCCCCGTGGCCCGGGTAGCCGGTGTAGCCGATGAACCGGAACGGCGGCTTCGCGCAGGCCGGGGCGACGCCGCTGGCGGCGCAGCTCTCGCGCCACCCGAGCGTGCGCGCGAGGCGGGTGGTGCTCGACCAGTCGCCGTCGGCCGGGACGGTGTCGATCGCGGCGCCGAGCGGATGGTCGCCGGCGAGGCTGTGGATCTCCGCGCACGCGGTGACCCGCTGGCGGAACCGGCGCGCGAGGTAGACGACGTTCGGGACGATCCGCGCGTCGCAGCGCTGCGGCCCGAAGCCGGGCGCGACGATCGACGCGGGCAGCGTGGCGAGACGGCGCGGCCGGCGGGCTCGCTCGACCGGCCCGATCGGGCCCGTGCCGACCCGGTGGCTGCGCTGGCCGCCGCAGCCGCTCCCTCCTGCGGCCGGAGCCCTGTGGTCGGGGGCGGGCCTCGCTCCGTCGGGGTCGGTGGGTGGCGGGCTGCCCGGCCCCTGGAAGCCGTACTGGACAGCGCGCGCCATTACCTGGTCGGCGTAGACCGAACAGGCGCCGTAGTAGTTGCACGACGCCTGGCGATAGGCGGCATAGGAGCCGCCGGTCGGCGGCGCGCCCTTCGCTCGGCGCAGGATGCGGGCGGCGGCCGGGATCGCGTCGGCTGGGTCGTTGACGTCGACTCGGCCGTCGCGGTTGCCGTCGACTCCGAACTGCTCCCAGAGGGTTGGCTGGTCGGGCGCGGGGCTGCACGGGCTGCCGCGCCGCATCGAGATCTGCATCGGGCCGGCGCATCCCGACCCGTTGTCGCCGGGGCAGGTCTCTGGTCCGTGGCCGCACTCCTGGGCCGCCACGGCGGCGAGGAACGCCCAGTCGATGTCGAAGCGGCGGCCGGCGTCCTGGTAGAGGCGCAGCCGAGCGGGCGGGATGTCGGAGACCGCGGACCGGGTCGGCGTGGGACCCGCGGCGGCCCTGCGGCCCCCGCCGTCGAGGCAGCCGAGGTCTGCGCCGCCGAGCGCGAGCGCGAACCCGAAGCCGAGCACCACGACCCCGGCGATCAGGGAGAGCGGCGCCAGCCAGATCAGCCGGCGGGAGGTCTTGCCTGCCGAGCCCATCGCGCTCAGTCCTCCACCAGCCGCGTCACGACCGGCCCGGCCGGGCGGTCTGCGACGACGAGAGCGACGGGATAGGAGACCTGGCCGGAGGCGACCTCGGCTCGGATCAGCCACCGGTCGCCGAGGCGGTGGCCGTCGAGTCGCTGGACCGCCGGGCGCTGGCGGCGCGCGGCCGGTGACACGCGCACCCGTTGGGCGGCCAGGCGGCGGCGCAGGACTGCCGAAGCGCCGCGGATCGCCCGCGCCGAGCGCGTGCCGTGGATGCGCGCCAAGTAGTCGTCGAGGAACCGCCGCGCGACGGCGAGCACCCGGCCGGAGACCTCAGGCGCGTTGCCTGCCGTCCGGTCGGCGGACGGTGCCGGCGGCCGCCGATCCGTGGGGGGACCGTGCGTGCGGTCCGGGGGATCGGCGGCGATCGAGAGCGCGACCGCTGCGGTCAGCAGAACGGCGGCTGCGGCGGCGAACGCGCGGCGGCGGTCGCTGACGGCGATCGGCCGCTCGGCGAGTGCTCGCAGTCGGCTCATGGCCGCTCGCCTCCGGTGTTCGGTCGGGTGCCGGATGCGCCGTCGATGTCCTCGTGGCGCGGCGCGGTCGGGATCGCCCGCGGCTCCGGCGGTGTGCCGGTGTCGGGAGGGGGACCGTGGAGGCGTTGGCGGTCCTCGTGCAGTGCTCGCGCCAGCGGGCGCTCGCTCTCGGCGGGCTCTCCGCTGGAGGTCGGCTCGACCGGCGCGTCGGGTTGGGCCTGCGTTCGGTCGCCACCGTCGGCGCGTGCGGCATCCGGCGGGCTCTGCGGGTCGAGCGGCTGGCCGAGATCGGAGCCGATCTGAGTTCTCGCGGCCGGTGTCGCGCCCTCGTCTGGTGGGCTGCTGTTCGCGGTTTGCGGTGGTCGCGTCGGGGCCTGCTGCGGCGTCTCGCCGGGCTCGGCCGGGCTGGTTGTCCGGTGTGCCATCGGCGCGCTGGCGACCGCGGCTGGCGCGTCGGCGACCGGTGCGGGTGGACCGCCGGGCCGTGGGCGAGGCGGCGAGGTGTGTCCGGGTGCCGGGCGGTGGCGGTTCCAGAACCGTCCGGCGGCGTGCGCGAGCGCGTAGCCGGACGCGAACCGGCCGGCGCCGCCGCCGCTGTCTGAGCTCTGGCCGGTCGTGGCGCGGGTGAGCTGGCCGAGCAGCTGCTTGCGCCAGATCAGCACCGACCAGAAGAACGCGCCCTGGAGGCCCCAGCCCATCAGCCAGCCCAGCGACGAGGTCGCGTCGCCGACAGCGGCGACGACGGCGAGCAGGACGGCGAGGATCAGCGAGTAGGCGGCCTTGCGGACGAGGAAGGCGGCGAGCTTGGTCAGCCAGCCGCGGAAGAAGTCGTGGCCGCGTCCTGGGAAGACGCCGATCACCAGCGCGATCGGGGCAAAGGCGAGCAGCAGCAGCGTCAGGACCTGGGCGAGGATCACCGCGACCGACAGCGCGCCGAGCAGCAGGATCGCGCCGAGCTGGCCGGCGAAGATCACGATCGCGAGCAGCAGCCGCTGGTACTGGCCGCTCTTGCCCATCGCCTCGGCGGCGGGCTTGTCGGCCGGGCCGAGGCGGTAGCCGTCGCGGTCGGCCTTGGGCGCCTTCGACGTGTCGCCGTCCTTCAGCGCCTCGTGGTGGTCGTCGCGCTCCTCCGATCCGGGGCCGTGCTCGAGGAATCGGGGCGCGTACTTGTTGGCGGCGTTGACGCACACCTTGTTGCCGGCGCGGATCTCCTGCGAGCGCGCGAGTCGGCGAGAGAGCGCGGCGTCCTGGCCGGGGTCGCGTGCGAGCGGCCGGACCGGGACCGAGTCGGGGTCGTCGCCGTCGTCGGCGCTGACGCAGTGCTCGCGGCCGCCGAACTGCAGGACGACCCACGGCTCAAAGACCAGCAGTGAGAACAGGTGGTCGGCGGCCTGGCGCTTCGCGCGCGCCTGGTTGGTGACGTTGCCCTCCGAGGACAGCGAGAGGAATGCGCCCGACATCGCGTTGGTCCAGCGCGACGCCTCGCCGATCGTCCGCTCGGGCTGGGTCACGAACGCCAGCGCGATCACCACGAACACGACCGACAGGCCGAGCGCGCCCGCTGTCTCGGTGTAGCGGCGGCGGACCAGGGCGTGCCAGATCGCCCACAGGCCGGTCAGGGTGATCGCGACGACCAGCCACGCCTCGCCGAAGACCGTCCGGTAGATCGACCGGACCGCCTCTGACACGGGCTCCAGCGCCCCCGCCCCGCCGGCGGTCCCGCCGCCGTTGACGAGGTCGAGCGAGAACGCGAAGGTGAACAGGGTGATCGCCGCGTGCGCGAGGAACGCGGTCAGCAGCCAGATCACGCTCGCGAGGAACCAGGCCATCGTCGGCGCGATCCCCGACACGTCGACGCCGCTGAAGACCCCGGCGTCGACGGCCGAGAAGTGGTGGTCGAGGGTGTAGTTGCCGAGCGGGTAGGCCTCCATCAGAGAGCCGCCCGGCACCTGCGACGCCGGCCCGACGTTGGAGAGCACGTCGGCCGACGCGATCGGCTGGGCGAGCAGCACCAGCGCGCCCGCGATCGCGACCGCAACTGCGGAGCGCCGGTGCGAGACGGTGTGGCGGACGCGTCTCACGGCGCGTCCTCGGGAGTGGTGTCGAAGGCGGCCAGCAGGTCGGCGGACGCGGGGTCGATCTGCGTCAGCCCGACGCGGCCGTCGAGGTCGCGCATCAGGCACCGGCCCCGGCGCAGGCTCCGAACGAGCGCGATCAGCCCCTGGTCGTCGGGGTCGAGACCGAGCAGGTCGAGCGCGCGGGCGGCCTCGGCGTCTGAGTCCTGGCCGAAGACGAAGCTGACGCCGACGAGGTCCGAGAGGTCGCCGAGGTCGGCCAGCTTCTGGGTCAGCAGCAGGACCGTGACGTTCAGCGCCCGGCCGAGCCGGACGAACCGGTTGATCAGCGACCGGCCCTGCGTTGACGCGAGCAGGAACCACGCCTCGTCGAGGACGACGAGCTTGTGGCGTGAGCGGTCGCCGGAGACGAGCCGCAGCGCGTTGGCGGCGACCAGCGACAGCGTCGCGACCGAGATCCGCTCGCCGCGGGTGTAGGTCTCGCGGCTCGCGTCGGGGTCAGGCAGCGTCAGCCCGGGGGTGCGGATCGTCGTCACCGGCGCGGCAACACGCTGGGCGTCCGCGGTGCGGCCGTCGCCGAATCCGAGCCGGGCGAAGCCGAAGTCCGAGACGACCTCCAGCGCGTCGGCGGCATCCCGGGCGGGCTCATTGTCGAAGCCGCGCAGCCGGTCGATCACCGCGAGCGATCCGCGCTCCCCCTCGCGGACGAGGTCGCGCACGGCGCGCTGGATCTGGTTCTCCCAGCTCGCGGGCGGGTCGCGCAGCAGGTCGAGGTAGTAGGAGGCCGCCAGCTCCTCGCGCAGGTCCTCCGGGGCGACGGTGAGCGGGTCGAGCTTGCCGCGATGCTCAGGCGAGCCGGTCAGCTCGACGACATCGACCCGGCCGGCGAGCTCGCGCACCCGGTGGAAGCCGTGGTCGGGCCGCGGGTCGAAGTCGACGACCACGCTGCCGCGGCGCTCGGCCGCATAGGCGATCGTCTCCCCCGCGACGGTCTTGCCCGACCCGAACGTGCCCGACAGCAGGATCGCGGCGGTGCGCGACTCGCGCGGCGGCTCGGTCGCGTCGAAGCGGACAGGCCGGCCGTTGGAGACGCCGATGTAGGTGCCCGTTCGCGACCCGACCTCGTGGGAGCCGACCGGCATCAGCGCGCCGAACTGCTCGACGGTCAGCTGGCCGGTGTAGTCGGAGACCGAGCCGCCGCCGGGCTGGGGCAGGTGGTCGAAGAACAGCGGCTCCTGCAGGCCCCTCGGGCGATGCAAGCGCACCGTGCCGAACTGGTCCCGCAGCGCAGCGACGCGCTCCTCGAGCTCGCCATCCTCGGCCGCTCCCACGGCGAGGGAGATCGACGCGTAGAGCATCGGCGGGTGCGCCGAACCCTGGAGGATCGCCTCGTACTCGCGGGCCAAGACCCGGTCCTCCTCTGCGAGAAACCCCGGGCCGCGCGCCGAGCCCTCAATCTGGTCGCGGTAGACCTGCTCGACATCGGTGATCCGCCGCCGCACCTGCGCCAGCGCCTGGCGGTTGCCGACCCACCGCGCGTGAAGCGTCGCGTCGACCGCGAACGCGACGCCCTCGATCGGGGCGAACAGCAGCTCGGCGGTCCCGCCCGGGAACTCGGGCGCGTCGGCGAGCGCCCCGACGCAGAGAAGCGCCTGGTGGGAGTCCGCCCGCTCGGCCTCGACGACCAGCCGCGCCGGCCCGGTGGGCGGCTCGGTCATCGGAGCGTTGGCGCACTCCCAGAGGTCGTGGCCGAGCGGCTCGTAGGCAACCCGCCCGTCGGGCGCGTCGACGACCAGCGCATCCGGCGCCCAGTGCGGATCGAGCACCGGCTCCCCCACACCGCGCAGCTCGGCGCGGCGCAGCAGCCACTGGATCTCCCTGGTCGCCGCCCGCCGACACGCAAGGCCGGCGCGCAGCTGGTCGAACGCGCGCTGCTCGGCGGCCGCGAGCGCCTCCAGCTCCCCGCCGGGGATCGGTTGGGCGCCGGCCACCCCGGCGATGTCCTCGAGCCGGCGGCGAGCGCGGTCGACCGACCGCAGCAACCCGCCGCCGAGCCCATCGCGAGCCTGCTCTGCCAGCGACACGACGAGGTAGAGCTCGGGAGCGTGAGCGGCGAGGTCGCCGAGCCGGCGCGCATGAGTGTCGAGATAGGACTCGTAGGCCTCGCGGTCCTGGCCGCGCTCGTCGAGGCGCCGCGCGGCGTCGGCGAGGTAGTCGTCGACCGACAGCGAGCGGTTGACGCGGTAGAGCGAGAAGTCGGCGCCGACCGTCGCCGCGAACCGCTCGAGCGTCCGCAGCCAGCGCCACTTCTCGCCGACCGGCAGGAACGGGTAGCCGACCATTCCGAGCCGGTAGATCGCCCCGGCCTCCCCGCCGCGGCCGATCAGCACGTTGCGCCGGACATACCGCAGCGGGAACACGCCAGCGCCGGTCATGGCCGCATCTCCAGCCGCTCGCCGGCTGCGAGGTCGACACGATCGACCGCACCGACCCTGCCGCGCGCGAATCGCCGCGGCGGATGGATCACGCGGCGCCGTCGGCGCCCGCGACCTGGTCGATCGTCGACCAGCAGCGGCGCCGCGAACCGCACCGTCGCCGGACCGGTCACCCGAGCGCGATCGAGATGCCACTCGCGCACGTCAGGCGCGACAGCCACGCGGGCCGTGCGGTCCCGCCTGGCGCCGGCGGCCGGCAGCGGGCGGCCGAGTGACCGCCGCGCCGGCCGCAGCTGGAGCGCGAGCCAGGAGAGCACGTAGCGGTGGGCCGGACGGCCGTCGGGAGTCGCCTGTGTCGCGAGCGTCGCAACCAGCGCCGGGACGACCAGCAGCCGCAGCGGCCAGTCCAGCCAGCCGAGCAGGACACCCGCGGTCTGCGCCCCGCCGAGCGTCGCGACGCCGACGATCACCGCGGTAGAGCGATCCGCGAACGCCAACCCCACGCTCGCGGCGAGCAGAGCGACCAGCGCGGCGACGGTCCACGACCCGCCCGACAGCGTGAGGACCGCGACGAGCGTGCCGATCGCCCAGCCCAGCCACCCCAGCGGGACGCCGCCAGGGACCGGGAGCCGGTGGCCCTCGATCGCGTAGACGCGTCGGTCTGGCTTGAAGATCCGGGCGTAGGACCGGATCGCGGCGCGGTCGTCGACCATCGCGCTCACCCGAAGATCAGACGGCCGATGCCACGGGCGGCACGGGCGATCTGGTCGGGGCTGAAGACCATCCACGCGACGACGACCGCCGCGAGCAGGAACATCGCCAGCTCGGTGTAGCGGCGGTTGATCAGGAAGATCAGCGAGACGACCGCCACGACGCCGCCGTAGATCTGGCCGCCCCAGCGGCGCAGCAGCCCGCCGAGGTTGCGGCCGATGTCGTTGCCGGCCTGGGCGACGGTGTCGCTCGCCTGGGCGCAGGCGTCCGGCGCGGTGACCAGCAGCGCCAGCAATCCTGCCCCCGCCGCGAGCGCGATCGTGACGGCCAGCCAGCGCAGGCCTCCCGCGACACGGCGGCCTCGGTTGTGGCGTGCCGCGCTCATGGCCGCGGCCCTCCCGCCACGGCGACGACATGCCAGCGGTCACGGCGACCGACGTCGATCCGGTAGCTCAGCGGATAGACCGCTCCGGTTCGCCGGTCGCGGACCGACACCGAGGCGCGAACCGTCCGGCGAGCCCGCCCCGGCGCGCTGGCGATCTCGTCGAGCGCGTCGATGGAAACCACCGCCAGACCGCGCGGCATCGGGACGACCCTCGCGCCGGGCGCCAAGAGGTAGGCGAGTGCTCCGGCGTCGGCGCCGGACAGGTACTCGCGCAGGAAGCGCCTGACGAGCGCCCCGATCGCCCCGGCGCCGGGGCCGGTCAGTGGGTCGGCGGCCTCGACCTCATCGGTCGCACGCGGCGGCGGTGGTGAAAACGACGGCAGCGCCGACACGGCGAGCCCGCCGTGCCGGTCGCGCTCAACCGGCACCGTCAGGTACCGGCTGGTGCCATCGCTTGCAAGGGCGGCGACGGTGATCAGCGCGCGGGAGTCGCCCAGGGAGACCTCCCGCGCCACCGTCGTCGAAGCGACGCTCGCACCTGGGCTGCGTGGCGGCACCGTGGCCACCCGGTCGCTCAAACCATCAGCTAGGAAGCGCGTGATCCGACCGCGCGACGACGGATCGAGGTAGGCGTGGACGAACCGAACCGCGAACGCTCGCGCCTCGTCGCCGGAAGCACCGCCACGCTCCGCGGCAGGCACCCGGCGATCGACGGGCTCGGGACCGGCCACGACCGCGGCCATGCCGCGAACCAGCACGACCGCGACCGCCAGCCACAGGACCAACCGCCCGGCCGCACGAAGCTGGACACCCCCTCCGCGGACCGTCTGCCCGAGTCGGGAACTCCCGCGAGAACTCACTGGCGCTCACCTCACCTCCGTCGTGGCGCCGGCCTGATGACCGGCTCACTACTACGGGGCGGCGAACGCCGAAACTGGTCTCAACTACTCACGTACACGCTTGAGCAGACAAGATCGCCAGCGCGCTAGAAGCGCATGAATGCTGATCAAACCGCCAATTCGTAGGTGACGATGCGATAAGCAGTCACACCACGGGATACTCTCGCGATGGACGTCCTTATCGGCCTGATCGGAGTACTCGCGGGCGCCGGAATCGCGTCAGGGTTCGGCTTCTGGATCACACGCCGTCATGAGCTCGCCTCAGCCGTCGTCACGGCGACGATCGTCGCCGACGAGCTGGTAGCTGTACGTAGTGCTTTGGAACAGGACTTCCGGAGCGCGCGGACACTCGCCCGCGTGTCTTCGGTCAGTTCTTTCTGGATGGAGCACCGCGGAGCACTCGTGCTCTACCTGATGCACCCGAAATTCCTGGCCCTCAACGAGACCATCCGCCTAGTGGCCGAGTTCGCGTCGTTGGAAGCCGACATCGATAGAGGCGCAGTGACCACCGTCATCGAGAGCGTCGATGAAACCCTTGGGTGGCTCGAGCCCCGCACCAGCGAACTCCGCGAGGCCCATCAGGCGTTCATCCTGACCCCTGTCGTCAAGTACCTTTCGACGTCGCCGTGGCGAAGCAAGTAGGCGTCCAGACCGACTTGTAGCGTGCTGCGCGAATGGTCGGCGGAGGTCAAGGCGAGCAGTCGTCGTCACGGTCGCCGTTCGACAACACGATTCCGGTGATCGTGTGGGCGTTACTGACGGCAGCGACACTCGCCGCGCTTGCGCTCTGCGGGCTACGCACCGTCGCGACCGCTTCAGGCGGAGCAATCTGTGCGGCTGGCTTGGCGCTCCTGATCTCGAACTGGACGCTCAACTCGCCAGAGTGGACGGGACATAAACCTCGCGACCGCAGTTACTTGGTGGCCGCGCTCGTAGCTTGCCTTGTGGTGCCGGGCCTCGTCTTTATTGCGATGGCCGCGAGTGGCAGTGACACGCCCAGTGGCGGCGGGCTCTGGGTTCCCCGCGCCGCGTTGTTGGCGACTGCAGTGGCGACGGCAGCGATCTGCCTGTCGGGACTCGTGGACTGGAGCTACACGACCCCAAGGCGGCGGGGCACTCGGGATGGCCACCGGCCGTGTACAGCGTCCACCGACGCGGCGTGGCGAGCGCTTACGCGCAACTGGCTGCTGCACCGCATGATCTCTTACACGACGGTACGGCTGGCCGCTGCAGCTGTCATCGGGATCGTGCTGATCGGCGTCTTCCCCAATCCGCCGCAACCGATCGGCTCGGTACTCGCCGCCGCAGCCGCGCTCCTCGCCGCATATGTAGTTGGCCGAGTTACCCCGGTCGCCTCTTTGAGCCAGAATCCTCCGCTCCAAGTCGGCGACTTAGTGACCCTCGCCGAGGAGTTCGGAACCGGAGTCGACAAGCGGCCGACTTACTACGTCGTCGATGTCGCTATCGAGGGCGTGCAACTGCGTGAGCTTCAGGACGGCGAGCCGATCGGCCCTGGCGAGCGGTCGCACGACCGCACTCTTGAGATCAAGGATGTCAATCGCCTGCTGCGTGCCCGGAGCCGCTTCGCGGGCTGCACCGACGGCTGCTCTCGTGTGAACAAATACTGCCCGCTGAAGAAAGGCGATCCCGTACCCGCGCTTCCGCTGAAGAGCTGAGGACTGTGTCGTCGCCGGCACTCTCAGTCGCCTTCGTCTACGACGACTCACTCGATCGGCACGGCGGGATTCCGCAGTACCTGGCGACGCTCGGCCGCGGTTTGGTCAGCCGCGGGCATCGTGTGTCCTACCTCGTCGGCTCCTCATCCATCGACCGGCTCGGTACGGGGGAGGTCCACTCGCTTGCACGCAATGTCGATGTCCGCTTCAACGGGAGTTGCGGGACGATGCCGCTTCTCAGCCGGCGCCGCGACATCGACAAGGCTCTCTCCGGCCGAGCTTTCGATGTGGTCCACGTGCAGGTGCCGTACTCGCCGTTCTTAGCCGCTCGTGTGATCCACCGGCTGGACCCTGCGGTCGCGGTCGTCGGCACCTTTCACGTCAACTCGGAGCTGGCTCTGCCACGGGCCGGGGCTCGTCTGCTCGCCACGATGACACGACGATCGCTGCGGCGGTTTGACGAGATGATGTGCGTGAGCGAGGTCGCCGCCGGATTCGCACGGCGCTGGTTCGGTCTGACAGACACGCGGCTAGTGCCGAACATGGTGGATGGCGGCGCGCTGCGGTCGATGGCCACGATGCGCCATCCGTGGAGCAGTACAGAACCGCACGTTGTGTTCGTCGGCAACCTTGTGCCTCGCAAGGGAGTCGAGACACTGCTGGAGGCGATGCCGGCGATCGTTGCCGCGCACGCGGACGCCAGACTGACGATCGCGGGGGCCGGGCCGCTACGTGCTCACTTGGAGCGCCTGGTCCGCAATCGTGACCTAGAGACCTATGTTCGATTCGCCGGATCGATAAGCGAGGCCGAGAAAGCGACCCTCCTTGGTAGCGCCGATATCGCATGCTTCCCGTCGCGCTATGGCGAGAGCTTTGGCATCGTGCTGCTCGAGGCGATTGCGGCTGGCGCCAACGTCGTGGTGGCGGGCCGTAACGCCGCCTATGCCGAGGTTCTCCGCGAGACCCCGACCGCGCTTGCCAATCCCGACGACGCGGACGATCTAGCACGTACGATGCTGCGCTTCCTCGCTGAACCCGACCTGCGACATCATGTGGCCGCCCGCCAGCGCCGGGTTGCCGCGCGCCACGACTTGGAGATCGTCGTCGACCGTGTACTAGGCGTGTACTCCGCGGCCTTACGTCGCCGTCGCAGTCCCCAGCCGGTGTCCTTGCAGGTGCCGACCCAGGATCTCGAGTGTCAGCCGAGCTGACTGAGACGCAACCGACCGCCCGTGCCCGGCCGCCGGGAAGGCCCGTCAAATGGCAGCAGTTCCTCAGCCGGATTCCCACCAGCCGCCTCGCGACAGCGCGCGCCGTCTATGAGCACGCGGGGCTCGCAACCACCGACGATGACCTCGCTCGTCTCGTCGCGCTCGGGGCCTACCACCGGTGGCGTTACTCCGCGCGAGCGATGACGCTACTCGGAGATCGTCGCCGCACCCTGCTCCAACGCAACATCGAGGTCATCGGCCTTGCGCACCTCTCGGCCGCCACCCAGGCAAAGAAAGGCACGATCCTGGTATCAGCACATCTCAGCGACTTCGACTTGGGCGGTTCATGGCTCGCACAGGCCTGCGGCCACGAGGTAGTCGCCGTGGTCGGCGGACCTTGCTCGCGCCTGCGCGCGACCGCATTCGACCACCTGCGCCGACGGTGCGGGATCGCCGTCCGTCGCCAGGAGAACACCAGCATCGACGACCTCCACGATGACCTCGCCAACGGACGCATCGTCACCCTCATGCTTGACCGCCGTCCCCCAGACGCGAAAGGCATCGGGCTGTCGTTCCTTGGCCGCCGCGCCACCGTGTCCCCAGCCCCACTCGCCCTCGCCCGCCGAACCGGGGCGACAGTACTCGTTGCCGGCCTCAAAGCGATGGATAAAGGCGGTCATCTGGTGCGCATCGCGCCCACGGCCCCAGTCCCACGCCACGGCGACGGGACCGCCTGGCTCCAGTCAGTCGTCGATCAACTCGCAGACGTCGTCCGCTGGGCACCTGACCAATGGCACATCCCACCAGAACTCTCGCAACTCATCTGGACCCAAAGCACCCCAAACACTGAAGGGCCGTCCGAGGACGACAGAGTCGCGAGGCGCCTACTCCGAGGACTCGTCAATGGCCGAGCCAACCTGCTGGATGAGCCACCAGCCGGTCCAGTCGACGAGCTCGTAGTGAACCCAGGTGCCGTCCTTGCGCCGGCCGACGATCCCAGCGCGATGCAGCGTCACCAGGTGGCGCGACACGTTCTGGGTGGACGCGCCGACCACAGCGGCGAGCGCCTGCACGCTCATGCTGCCGTCGTTGAGGAGGCCGATCAGGCGCATTCTCGTCGGCTCGGCGATCGCTCGCAGCCACTCTGAGATCCGCTCGGCCGAGCCCTCTGAGAGCTGCGGCCGAGCCGACCGTCGGGGAACTGCGTCGGGTCGGTCAGATGTCGCTACGAGGTCGTCCATCACCACTACGGGGCGACCAGGAGCGAAAGTGGTCCCCCCGACAGGTGCGATTACACCTCCTGCCATCAGCACCCGCGATCCCGTTCTTGTCGACGCCCACAATGAGACGGCTCGCGACCCGGCGAACGCCGATTGAAGACACGGTTGTACGGGTACAGGTGGCGTTGCGGGGGACGGGAGGACCGGGCGGCTCCAGGGTTGCCGGAGGGGCGAGTGATGTCGTCGAACGCGGTAGGGCCAAATGTCGGGGGGACCACTTTCCTCGCTGGCTGCCCTGTAGGGGTGATGGGTTCCACTCCTGCGACCCGTGCCGACCGCCATGCGCTGCTGAGTGCGGTGGTCGCGACCGATCGTCGCGGCAAGTTGGCTTCGCAGCTCGCCGGGCCGCACCCCGACAGCAGTACCGAGGAGATCGACGAGGCGATCCAGGCGGCTTGCAAGGCGTTCCTCGACGAGCCGCATTCCGTGGACGCCGTCGGCGAGGCCTACGCATGGATTCGCACCGCGGCGCACCGAATCCTCATCCGAGAGCACGAGCGCCTCGATCGCCTGGTGCCCCTCGATCCGGCGGGCGAAGACCCTGGGATCTCGGTCTCGGCATCGGCCCCTGACGCTGCGACGATCGACCACGCGATCGACATCGAGCGACTGACTGCAAGGCTCGTCGAGTCGCTCTCTGAGTCCAAGCTGGAGGTGCTGGCGCTGTACAGCGCCGGCTATCCGCGGCCCGAGATCGCCAGGCGACTTGGCCACAGCGAGCGGGCGATCAAGCGCTACCTCCTGGAGATTCTCGACGCGGCCCGGGCGGCGATGGTCAAGCTATCCGGCGGTGGCTGCCCGCGCGGGGAGCCGTTGATCGTCCGCCAGATGTGCGGTCTCGCGAGCCCTGCTGAGGCGACGCGGGCGCAGCTTCACCTCGCCCGCTGCCCGCGCTGCGCGCAGCTGCGTGACCGGCTCGACCTCTGGCGCGAGAAGGCCGGCGCCCTCCTCCCCGCTCCGGCCGAGCAGGCCGACCCCGGCTTCCTCGAGCGGACTCTGCACAAGGCAGTCGACGGTCTCGGATCGCTGCGACAGCACCTTGCAGACGGCGGCTCCCAGGTCAAGCAGCAGGCCACCGCCACCTACTACCGCGCGGCCGATCCGACGCCACTGGCGGGGGCACGACCGGGCGCGGTCGCTGCGGTCGTCGCGGGCTGCCTCGCAGTCGGGACCGGTACCTACACCTGCGTCGAGCAGGGCATCAACCCGTTCACCGCGATCCCTGGACTCGGCCAGCCGGCTCGCGAGCGCGATGCGTCAGAGGAGCCGGCGCGCGTCGAGACCGTCCAGCCGATCCCGGTCGGGCCGGACCCGCCTGTCGAGCATCCCAAGGCCGCTCCCGCGCCTGAGGTTTCAGGTCAACCCGCCGAGGTCTCGCCGAGCGAGCCGGCACCGGCGCCTGCCAGCGGCGCCGACTCGCTGAGCGGCCTCGGCGGCAACCCGACACCCACACCTGCTCCCGCACCCGCTCCGCCGCCCACGAGCAGCGGCGACGGGTCCGACACGACCTTCGGGGGCCTCTGATGAAGCCCGCGCATCTCGTCGCGCTCGCGACCGGCGTCGTCGTGCTGCTCGCCCCTGCCGGTGCCGGCGCGGGCCAATACACCGTTCGCTCGTGCGACGCCGCGCCACCGACCCACGGCCCGAATGCCTGGCAAGTCCAGGCCGGAAGCGTCAACAGCTACGCGCTCTGCCCCACCGCGGGCGGCGGGACCCCCAACACACGGGGGATCACCACCCGCATGGTCGGAAGCGACTTCGCGAGCGGCGCGTTCTCACGCTGGTGGTTCTATGCCCCAGCCGGCACGACGATCTCCCGCCTCGACTGGGCGGGACGTGCGGCACGCGAGCGCTGCTACTGGCAGGTCGAGATGCGCGCGCAGGGCGGGGCCTCAGACGCCCGCCTGATCGGCTGGCCAACCCAGCCGGGAACGACGAGCTGCGGCACCGCGATCGACGCACCATACGTCGCCACCTACTGGCCGCCGGCCGGCACGACACGGCTCATGCAGAACACCCAGTGCGGTGGGGCGAGCTGTCCGAACGGCTACGGCGCCACGTTTCACACCTACTACTCCGCTGTGACGCTCAACGACTTCTCAGCGCCGTCGGTGTCAGTCGGTGGCGTCGCCGAGGGAGAGTGGGTGCGCTCCGATCGGCTGATCACCTTCAGCGCGGTGGACAACATCGGGATCAGCCGGGCCCAGCTGATCGTCGACGGCCAGCCTCGTGCCGATGCCGTCAACTATGGCTGCGACTACACGCGGCCCACTCCGTGCGCAAATCACAGCGGCTCCTTTGAGATTCCGACCACCGAGCTGTCGGCCGGAACGCATCGCGTCGAGGTCTTGGTGCATGACGGGTCTGGTACGGCGGCCATGGCTGGGCGCACCATCCGTGTGGACAACGTGCCGCCTCCTCAAGTTTCGCCCGCCGTGGCTGGTGGCGAGGGTTGGCGTAACGCGAACGGGTTCTCGGTCGGCTGGTCGGTGCCGTCGGATGGCGGCTCGCCGATCGTGGGCGCTACGTGGGAGCTTTGCCGTCTGGGGCGCGGCGCCTGTTCGACGCACCAGCTCAGCGGTGCCAATCCGACGTCGATCCCGCGGTTCGGCGTGTCGTCGGACGGGGTGTACGAGGTTCGTGTGGTGTTGCGCGACCAGGCGGGGAACGTGGCGTCGCTTTCGGACGCGCGTCCGGTGATGTTGCGGCTGGATCGCGCCGATCCGGTGGTGTCGATCGACGGTCCCGATCCGAACCATCCTGTCCAGGCGTCGGCGACGGTGAACGATTCTCTTTCGGGGCTCGCCGGCGGGCAGATCGAGCTTCGCCGGGCCGGGTCATCGACGTGGCGCGAGCTGCCGACGACCGTCTCCGGGAGCCGGCTCGTTTCGCAGATCGACGACGAGCGCTTTGCCGATGGCAGCTACGAGCTGCGCGCCCGTGCGGTCGATCGGGCCGGCAACCAGCAGACGACCGGTGTTGAGGCCAACGGCGCGCGTGCGACGCGGCAGCTTCCGCTGCGGATCAAGACGCGTCTGCGTGCCGGTCGGCGGGTGAGCCGGATCGTGAGGCGCACTGTCCGACGGGACGGGCGCAAGCGGGTGGTGAGGCGGCGGGTGACCGGGTTCGACCCTGGCGTCCGTGTCGGGTTCGGGCGGCGGGCGGTGATCCGCGGCGTGCTCGCCAACCCGGATGGGCAGCCGCTCGAGGACGTGCCGATCCGCGTCCTGGCCCGTCCGGATCTCCCGCGTGCCGGCCTCGCCGCGGCGGCGGTCGTGCGTACCGACTCGGCCGGCCGGTTCTCCTACCGCGTGAAGGGCAGCGCCAGCCGCACGATCCGGTTCCGCTACGACGGCACCAGCCGAATACGGCCCACCACCACGGACGTCGAGGTCGCCGTCCCGGCCTCCAGCCGGTTCAAGCTCTCCCCGCCGCGCATCCTCAACGGCGAGGCCGTGACCTTCGCCGGGCGGGTCCGAGGCGGACCGATCCCCGAGCGCGGCAAGCTCATCGAGCTCCAGAAGTGGACAGGCCGAGCGTGGGCGCCGTTCCGTGTCGTGCGCACCGACCCGCGCGGACGCTGGCGCCATGTCGAGCCCGTCCTGAGCGTCCGCGGCCTCGTCACCTTCCGCCTTCGCGCCCTCATCCCCGCAGAGGCCGGGTTCCCCTACGCCACCGGCCGCACGCCCGCTCGCAAGCTGCTCGTCCAGGGCCAGTGAACCGCAACAATGGAGACCAACATGCGTGATCGCATCCGCCGACCGAGCCACGCCACGATCGTCGCCTACCTCGCGCTCTTCGCCGCGCTCGGCGGCACCGGCTACGCCGCGATCACGCTGCCCAAGAACAGCGTCGGCGCCAAGCAGATCCGAACCGGAGCGGTCACCTCCAAGGAGATCCGCAACAACCAGGTCCGATCCGGCGACCTACGCAACAACAGCCTCCTCGGCCGCGACATCCGAGCCAACGCCCTCGGCGGACGCGAGATCAACGAGACAACGCTCGGACCCGTCCCGAACGCCCTGACCCTCGGCGGGCTCACCGCGGACCAGCTCAAGGTCCGCTGCCCCGCCGGTACCGTCAAGTCAGCCGACGCCTGCATCGAGACCAACCCCCGACCAGCCGAGAGCTACGGACAGGCCAACGACACCTGCGCCTTATCCGGCCGCAGGCTGCCCACGTTCGCCGAGTTGACGGTCTTCTTCAACCCGTCGCGACCCGTAGCCGCTGGAGGCGAGCTCGCCGCGGACGTCAGCGAGTCCAGCACGACGGCCGGCCAGCCCGTCGCAGTCGTGATCCTGACGAACAGCGGATCGAGCGTCGAGTTCGTCACAGCTAACGGGAACACGCAGCGCGCCTTCCGTTGCGCCGTCACGCCGTCTAACTAGCCGGTCCCAACGGCGTGGAGGACGATGGCGAGGCTCGCGCCCGCACGCAGCGAGCCGTGGCCGGCTATGGCGACGAGCGAGTCTCTGCCGAGGATTGCGTGGTGGTGAGCAGATCGACGAGGGAGACCTCCAACGCCATCGCGATCCGCAGCATGGTCGAGAGGCGTGGATCGCGTAGGCCGCGCTCGAGGCGACTGATCTCGCTGGCATACATGCCTGCCTTCTCGGCGAGCCCTCGCATCGACTTGCCCTGACGCAACCGCTCACGCCTCAGGTTCGCCGCGAACACTCGTGGTAGCGCGTGTTCGGGCTCCTGATCGGACGGGCCGCCATCGCGATCGACCTCAGCTGCCATCGGTCTGCGCGGCCTGTGCGAGGACGCTCGCGAGCGCCGTTTGCGCGGCGAGCGACTGAGCGGCGTGCCTGCGCCCCTCCTCGGGCTCGGAGAGATGCGCCTGGACCGACGAGCCGAGCAGCCGGTTGAAATAGCCGATCACCCTCGCCAGGTCCGGCGTGGACATCGTCAGATCGAACTCGTCGCGGTTCTGCTCGCGCTCCCAGCCGAGATCGTCGAGCAGCCGCATGTCGTCCTCGAAGCGCTGCCGGTAGCGCCGGGCGGTCGCGTAGTCCGCCTTGCTCATAGCGATCGCGAGGTCCCCGATGCCGTCGAGGTCGAGCGCCACCTCGAAGTAGATCGCGTCGCGCTGCTCGCGATTGATGGTGATAGCCACAGCCCTGCTCCCTTCGGTCGAGGCACCGAAGGGGCCGCCCTCGACTCGCCCGGCAAGCGGACGGGCGTGTGGGACGATCCCAACGCATCGAAGGCGTTAACCCTTCGGTGCCAGGCCCCGGGGCGCTACAACGCCGCCGGGGCCACTTATGTCGCCTGCCTGCCGGCAACGCTAGGTGGACCTGGCACCCATCTCAAGGCCCGCGAGCGGCGTTCTCCGAAAGCTCGTGTTGCCCCAGGCGTTGCCCCAGCGACCGAAATGCGACCTGGATGCGACCCCGAAACGAGAGAAACCCGCTTGGAAAGCGGTTTCGGAGAGCGCGCCCGAGAGGATTCGAACCTCTGACCTTCGGTTCCGTAGACCGACGCTCTATCCAGCTGAGCTACGGGCGCATGGGCGCGAGGGTGCGCCGAGCGGTCTAGCCTAGCGGTCCCCGCGGCGCCGGAGCGGTCTCGTCAAGTCAGCGCCCAGAGCGCTTGCGCTGCTGCTGGATGGCGTAACCCCAGCCCTTCCGGAGCACGGCGCGACCCGTCGGGCTAAGGGCGAACGTAGTGATCCAGCCGCCGGGCAGGAAGCGGGCGGCGCGCTTGAGCGCGTGGGCCGTGACCATCGACTTGAGCATGCGCCCAGAGTACCCGGCGCCGGTACCCACAAACGGCAGTTCAGCGCGGCGGCAGCAGATCCGGGCGGCGCATCCGCAGCAGCCCGAACGCCGCCACGGTCGCCGAGTCCATGATCGTGCCGTCGAGGATCATCTGCTCGGCGTCCGCCAGCGCGAACCGCCCGACGCGCAGCCCCTCCTCCTCGGGCTCGAGGTCCTGCTCGCCCTGCGTCAGGTCTGTCGCGAGCCAGACGTCGAACGGCTGGCCGGTGATCCCGTAGGCGAAGTAGAGCCGCCCGAGCCGCTCCAGCGATCCGGCGCGCATCCCCGTCTCCTCCGCCAGCTCGCCGCGCGCGAGCTGCTCCGGGTCGGGCGCGTCCTCGCCGTCCCACGCTCCCTGCGGCAGCTCCCAGAACCGCTCGCCGACCGGGTGGCGGTACTGCTCGACGAGCACCACCTCGTCGCCGTCGACCGCGATCACCGCCGTCGCCGGCGACTTGTCCACGACCGCGTACAGCCCCTCGGAGCCGTCCGCGCGCTCGAAGCGGTCCTCACGCAAGCGCATCCACCTGTTCTCGTAGACGACCCGCGTGCCGGTTACCCGCGGCGGGCGCGGCGCCTCCATCGGTCAGGCGCTGACCGCGCGGCGGAAGCGGCGGACCGAGAGCCAGGAGAAGACCACGATCAATCCGACCGACCACGCCAGCGCAGCCCAGACGTCGTTGCCCGCCGGCGTGTCGAGCCAGAGCGCGCGCATCGCGTCTACGACCGTCGTGAACGGGTTGATCTCGGCGAACGTCTGCAGCCAGCTCGGCATCGAGTCGACCGGCACGAACGCCGACGAGGCGAACGTGAGCGGGAAGATCGTGATGAAGCCGAACGACTGCGACGCCTCCGGCGAGGACGAGCTGAGCCCGACGTAGGCGAAGACCCACGAGAACGCGTAGCCGAACAGCAGCATCAGCCCGACGCCCGCGAGCACCTCGTACCAGGGCGTCGCGAACGAGAACCCGACGAGCATCCCGACGACGATCATCACCACGAGCGACAGCATGTTCGTCGCGACGTCGGCGACGGTTCGTCCGGCCAGCACCGCCGAGTGCCACATCGGCAGCGAGCGGAAGCGATCGATCAGCCCCTTCTTGAGGTCCTCCGCGAGCCCGAGCGCGGTGACGAACCCACCGAACGACATCGTCTGGACGATGATCCCCGGCATCAGGAAGTCGACGTAGTCGAAGCCCGGCGTCTGGATCGCGCCGCCGAAGACGTAGACGAACAGCAGCACGAACATGATCGGCTGGACGGTGAACGCGAGCAGCAGGTCGGGCGCGCGCGGGATCCGCAGCAGGCTGCGCCGTGCGAGCACCATCGTGTCCGAGAGCGCGTAGCTGAACGAACTCATGCCGCCTCCTCCTCTCCGCTCTCGCCTTCTTCGTCGGCCTTCTCCTCCGCCGGGCGGCCGGTGAGCGAGAAGAAGGCGTCGTCGAGGGTCGGCTCGTGGACGCCGATGTCCTCGATGCCGACGCCCGCCTCGTCGAGCCGGCGCACCGCCTCGGCGATCTCGCCCTTGCGGCGCTGGAGCGGCATGCTGAGGATGCGCTCGCTGACCGCCGGCCGCTCGCCGTCGCTCATCGGTGCCAAGGCCGACACCGCCGCCTCGGGATCGCAGTCGTCGGCGAGCGTGACCTCGAGCCGCTCGCCGCCGACGCGCGCCTTAAGGTCGGCCGGCGTGCCCTCGGCGATCACCTTGCCGTGATCGACGACCGCGATCCGGTCGGCCAGCCTGTCGGCCTCGTCGAGGTACTGCGTGGTCAGGAGGACGGTGGTGCCCGCGGCGACCCGCGCCTCGATCGTCTCCCACATCTGGTTGCGGCTGCGCGGGTCGAGGCCGGTGGTCGGCTCGTCGAGGAAGAGCACAGCCGGGCGGGCGACCATCGCGGCCGCCAGGTCGAGCCGGCGGCGCATGCCACCCGAGTAGGTCTTGACCATCCGGTCGGCGGCGAAGCCGAGCTCGAAGTACTCGATCAGCTGGTCCGCGCGCTCGCGCGAGGGCGCCTTGCCCATGTGGTAGAGCCGGCCGACCATCTCGAGGTTCTCCTTGCCGGTCAGGTTCTCGTCGACCGCCGCGTACTGGCCTGCGAGCCCGATCTGCGCCCGCAGGGCCTGCGCGTCCTTGGCGACGTCGAACCCGGCGACCGTCGCACGGCCTTGGTCCGGCTCCATCAGCGTCGCGAGGATCCGGACCGCGGTCGTCTTCCCGGCCCCGTTCGGGCCGAGGACGCCTAGCACCGTCCCCTCCTCCGCCTTCAGGTCCAGCCCGTCGAGGGCCTTCGTCTCACCAAACCGCTTGTGAAGATCCTCAGCAAGGATCGCCGTGCCGCTCAAACCGAATCCCCGTCCGAAAGCAAAGAGCCAATCAACTTAGCGAGGGGGCCCGACGGACGGAGAGCGCGCCGTTCCTCGCCCGTCCGCCTACAATCGGGCCGTCCCAAACGAGGAGAGGTGGCCGAGTGGCTGAAGGCACTCGCCTGCTAAGCGAGTAGGGGGCGCAAGCTCTCTCGCGGGTTCGAATCCCGCCCTCTCCGCTCAAAGGTCACCGGCGCGATCCGCGGGGAGCGGCGCGCCGTCTGCCTCGAATAGGAAGAATGCGGGCCCATGGCTAAGACTCTCGTAGGCATCGCGATCGGCGTGATCGTCCTCGGCGCGGTGACCCAGCTCGTGATCCCGGGCTTCGTCGAGCGCAACATCGAGTCGCAGCTCGAGGAGAGCAGCGACGGCGGCGAGGCCGTCGTCGACGCCAAGGCGTTCCCGGCCGTCCGCCTGCTGTTCGGCAACGGCGACGAGCTCGAGGTCCGCGGCCGCGGCCTGCGGTTCGACATCGAGGACCGCGTCGACGACCCGCTCGGCAAGCTCGACGGCTTCGACGAGGTCGACATCGACATCGAGGACCTCGCCGCCGGACCGGTCGACGTGCAGGCCTTCTCGCTGATCAAGAACGAGTCCGACACCGGCTACTACCTGCGGATGGAGGCGGAGACGACTCCGGTCTCGCTCGCGGAGTCCGTCGGCGGCTCGCTCGGCGGGAATCTCGGCCGCCTGATCGCCGGCGCGGGCGCGAGCACGCTGCCCGGCGGAGGCACGACCGACCTGCCGATCGACATCGACGGACAGGTCAACCGCTCCGCGGGTGGCGGGGTCGACGTCGACGAGGTCACGACGACCGTCGCCGGCATACCGGCCGGACCGTTCGCCGAGGCGATGGTCCAGGCCGTGCTCGAGCGTCTCTAGCAGCGGCCGCTACTAAGCGACGGGCGCGAGCTCGGGCTCGCCGCGCTCGAGCGCGAGCAGGTACTGCTTGCGCTCGACCCCGCCGGTGTAGCCGCCCATGCCGCCGCCGGTCGCGACGACGCGATGGCAGGGCACGACGATCGGGATCGGGTTCGAGCCCAGTCCGTTGCCGGCGGCGCGGACTGCCTTGACGTTGCCGGCGCGCTCAGCGATCTGGCGATAGGTGATCGTCTGCCCGTAGTCGATCTCGTCGGCGGCGCGCAGGATCTTGCCGAAGAACCCATCGCCGGCCAACCGCCAATCGAGCGGGAAGTCGAACCGCTGACGACTTCCGGTGAAGTACTCGTCGAGCTGCTGGCGCACGGCGTCGAGACGGGCCGGGAGCTCGAGGATCCGCGGCGACACCTTCTCGGCGATCTGCCCGAGCACCTGCTCGACCGTGCGATCGGGGTAGGCGAGCGTGACCAGCCCGGCGTCGGTGGCCGCGATGGTCAGCGGTCCGAGCGGGGAGTCGGTCTGGGTGTAGGCGACGTCGACGAGACCCTCGGCGTCGGCCCGCGCGGCGAGCTCGTCGAGCGTGGCGATGGTCGGCGCCCCGGGCCGCAGCTCACGGGCCTCGCGAATCAGGTGTCGCTCGAGCTTGGTCATGTGACCCAGTCCTTTCTAAGTCGCTCGAGTCCCTCGAAGACGCTGCGCCGCGCAGCTGCCTGTGAGCAGTCGAGCGCGATCGCGACGTCCCCGTATGAGAACCCGGCGACGCTGCGTAGGAAGACGCCCATCCGCTGCTTCTCAGGTAGTGACCGGACCTGCGCCCAGAGCTCCGACTCGCCGTCCACCGGCTCCGCCGGTGGCGTGGCGTCGGTGTCCGGCAGGCTGTCCGACGGGATCGCCCGCCGAGCGGCGGCGCGGTGGGCGTCGAGCGCCTTGCGCTGGGCGATCCGCAGCAGCCAGCCGCGGAGGTTGCGGCCGTTCTCGAGCTCCGGGTAGGCCCGCAGCGCGGCGATGAACGTCTCCTGGAAGCAGTCGTCGGCATCGATCGGGCCGACGGCGGCGACGAGGAAGCGGTGCACGACCGCGCCGTGCGTGTCGAGCAGCACCTGAAACGGCGGAAGGCTCATTGCCCTACTAACGACGGGAGGGCTGATCCTGTGAGGCGGCGCGGTCTGGGCCGCCCTCCTCGATGAAGACGGGGGTGCCGAGCGGCAGCGCCTCGAGCAGCCACTTGGCGTCGTCGGGGGCAACGCGCAGGCAGCCGAGGCTGACCGCGTTGCCGATCCCCGAGGTGTCCTCGGTGGCGTGCACGGCGAGCCGGTCGCCGCCCGGCCAGCCGGCGGGAAGCTTGGTCTGGTGCCCGGTCAGCGCCACCACGCAGCAGCCGTAGGGAGAGCCCGCGTCGCTGACGCGCAGCTTGTCGGTGACGGCGAAGCGCCCGGTCGGGGTCGGGTGGTCCTCGCGTCCGACCCCCACACCGATCCGTCGCACCACCTCGCCGTTGCGCTCGACCGCGATCTCGCGCTTGGCGAGGTTCGCGCGCAACGCCCAGCCGACGGTGTCGAGCCGCTTGACGTCCCCTTCGCGCAGCCAGCCGACCTGGCCGTTCTCGAGCTCGGGCACGAGCACGGCGAGCCACTCCCCCTCGCGGTCGACGATGCTCAACACGCGCGGGGAGTCCCACTCGGTCTTGGCGGCGATCCTGACCTCCGGCTCGCCGCGCGGCTCGTCGAGCAGCGTGATCGCCCGGTCGACGATCGCGACCGGGTAGCGGTAGGCGCTCTCGGGGTCGGAGGGGAACGGCTCGCCGATCGCCTCCTCGTGGGGAGCGAACGGCCGCGTGGCGTTCTCGTCGCCGTCGATCGCGTTCGAGCTGGCGTCGTCGCCGAGGAAGACGACCGAGCCCATCCCGACGGCGACCAGCACGGCGATCAGCGCAGCCGCGGCGATCGACCAACGGCGGCTACCGCCGGTGCCACCGGATCCCGCCTCGGCCCCGGCGCGACGGCGGCCGTCGAGCATTCCCAGGACTGGCGCATCGCGCTTGGTCGGGACCGCCGGCGCCGGCGGCTCCAGCGGCGGCGGCTCGGCCGCCGCGGGCTCGGGCTCTGCCGGAGGATCGGGCTGGGCGGGCGAGTCAGCGGGCTCCGGCTCGGCGGCCTCCGGCTGCGGTGGTGGATCGATCGCCGGTGGCGTCGCGGCCGCAACCTCGTCCCAGGTCGACTGGTCGAGCAGCGCGGTGAGCACCTGGCCGAGGTCTGCCCCGCGCTGCACTCCCAGGTCGTCAGCCAGCCGCTCGACGGCGGCGGCGCGCATCCGCGCCACGTCGCTCGGACCGCAGTCGAAGATCGCCGCGAGGTCGTTGTCGGGCACGTGACGGCGCAGCGAGTAGTCGAGTACCTCGCGGTCGCGCGGGTCAAGGCGCTCGAGTGCCTCGGCGAGTTGTTCTCTGTCGATCATGGGGAGAGTGGTGCGGTTTCGCGCGTCGGTCATCTGGACGCCTGCGGCCGCCCAACGCCAGAGTAACCCCGGTCCCCCCGGAATCGCGCATTTCCGTTCCGTTTGCGCGGCCGAGCCCGGGGGTAGCCAGCACGAGACCACGAGGAGAACCGATGCTGACCCTGGGAATTATCGCCGTTTGCGTACTGCTCTTAGTCCTCGCGTTCCTCGCGCCGCGCCTGTCACGGCACCCGCAGCGTGGGATCGACAAGACGCTCGGCGCCGGCCAGAGCGGAGCCAGCTGGCTACCGGGATTCCTCGGCCGCTGGGCGCAGAAGCCGTTCTCGTCGTCGCGCAAGGCCACGAACAAGAGCGCGTCCGCGGGCCGTCAGGGTCGCGGCAAGCTGCCGCTGTAGAGGTCGCTCAGAGTCCGTCGCGGGCGATCGCGGCCCAGAGCCGCGAAGCCACCGCGCCGGCGGCGAAGTAGAGGCACGGCAGCCAGTGCGCCACACCGGCCAGGCCGTCGGTGCTGTCGCCGTAACTGGCGGCACCGATCGCGACGATCGCGATCTCGACGAGCGGTCCGACGATCGCCGCGGCGGTCGCGACCATCAGCGCACCGGGCGATGGGTCCCACCAGGCCCAGATCGCCACAGCGATCGCGCCGGTCAGGACGACCGAGACGGTGACCGGCTGCTCGTTGAGCATCGCGGTCAGCGCGTAGAGCGCCAGAACGAGCGACGCCCCGATGGCGACGTCGGCGCGGTTGCGCGTCTTGACCGCGGGAAGATCGGCCCGCTCGGCCGACCAGGCGGCGAACAGGACGCCGCCGCTGACGAGGAACGGGAACCAGATGCCGCTGTTCCAGATCTCGGGCACGCCGGACCACTCGTAGCTCGTGGTCTGCGCTGCGACGTGGCAGGCGTCGCCGATCAGGCCGACGACGAAGCCGAGTGCGGCGATCGTCAGCGCGGTCTTGGCCGGCGATAGCTCAGCCGGCGCCGTCCGCGCCGCTCGGTCGGGCGCGGTCGCGCTCTGGGTGGTCAGATCGACCAGCCTAAGCCGTGGCGAAGCGCTTGGCCTGGCGCTCGCGGTGCTTCTGTGCCTCGACCTCGCGGTCCTTCGGCGGAGCCGTGGTCACGAGCGAGTCGAGTAGGCGCTCGGTGATCGCGGTGATCTCGTCGACCGCGCGGTTGAAGGCCTCCTCGTTCGCCTGTGAAGGCTTCGTCGAACCGCTGATCTTGCGCACGTACTGCAGCGCGGATGCCCGGACCTCGTCCTCGGTGGCCGGTGGCTCGAAGTTGTGAAGTGTTTTGATGTTGCGACACATGTCTCACAGCCTAGACGTGCGAGTCAGCGGCGAGGGCGAGCCGCTGCTGCTGATCCACGGCGGCGTCAACCGCGACGAGACGTGGCGGGCGCAGGAGCCGCTCGCCGAGCGCTGGCGACTGCTCCTGCCGGCGCGGCGCGGCTTCCCGCCGAGCCCGGCAGCGGAGCGCCAGAACTTCGAGGCCGATGCCCACGACATCGTCGCGCTGCTCGCCGAGCAGCCGGCACACTGCGTCGGCTTCTCGTATGGGGGAGTCGGGCTCGCCGTGGCGGCCTCGATCGACGCTTCGAACATCAGGTCGATGACGCTGATCGAGCCGGCGCTGTTCAGCGTCGCGCTCGAACGGCCGGAGGTGCAGGAGCTGATGGAGCTCGCGGCGGCCGCGCTCGGCGAGGACCCGGAGGCCCGCGAGCGGGCGCGCGAGTCCTTCGAGGAGCTCGCGCGTGTGCGGTTCCCGGGAAACCCCCAGCAGGAGCAAGCCTTCCTCGAGGCGCGTCGGCTCGCGCCGGGCCTGCGCCAGCCCGGCGAGGCGCGACCGGACCTCGAGGCGATCGCTGCTGTGGGCGTGCCTGCGTTGATCGTCTCGGGCGACCACCACCCCGCGATGGAGGCGGTCTGCGACGTGCTCGCCGAGCGGCTCGGTGGCGAGCGCGCCCATCTGCCCGGCCGCGGGCACGCCGTGCAGCGCGCGCCCGCGTTCAACGACGTGCTCGAGCGGTTCCTGCGCAGCGCCGCGGACCGCTAGGACGCTTCGACCGCGGCCTTGATCCGTCCCGCGAACGCGTCGGCGTCCTTGCGCGCCGCCCGCAGCGCCAGCGGGAGGATCAACTTGCCGAAGCCGTGGCCCTCGAGCACGTTGTGGACCGTCAGCTCGGTGCCCGTGCCCGCCGAAGCCAGGTCGTAGCCACCCTCGCTCGCGGTGACGCTGTTCTTCGAACGCTCCCGCCAGCGGATCTTCGTCGGCGTGACGAGCTCCGTCAGCTCGAACTCGCGCTGGGTCGTCATCCCGGCGTCCTTGACGGTGCTCTTGTAGATCGTCCCGACGCCGACCGGCCCGTCGGTCACCTTCTCGATCTTCTGCACGCGCGGACTGAACTTCGGGTCGTTCTCACCGTCGGCGAGGAAGGCGAACACCTCCTCGATCGGCCTGTCGATCGTCACCGTCGCTCCGAATCGTCCTGCCATGCCGTCTCCTCTCTCTAGGCCGGGCCCTCGAGAAGGGTACGGGCCACGAGATCGGGGTCGTCCCACATCGGGCTATGCCCGCAACCGGGGAGCGTGATCACGCACGTCTGGGTCGGTAGCTCATCGAGGAGGCGGGCCTTCGCTGGGATCAGCCGATCCTTCTCGCCCCACGCAATGGTGACCGGGACGTCGATCTCGCCGCCGCCCTGGAAGCGCGCCCGTCGAGTTGCCGCGAGATGCGCGTCGAAGTCGGGGGTTTGCGCGTAGGTGGCCGCCATCTCGATCGCCGCGTCAGGCGGCATCTGCCGCGGCTTCGCCACCGTCCCGCTGAGCAGGAGCGTGCGTCCGACAGAGCTCCGCATCAGATGTGGTGTCAGCGGCGCAAAGGTACGGCCGAGCTTGTGCTGACTCCATAGCTGGACGGTGCAGCGCCACGGGTCGCGCTTGGGCCACAGACCGGCGGGTCCGATGGCGACGACGGAGCGCGCGCGACCGAGCTTGGCGAGCTCGAGCGCGGTCCAGCCGCCGACGGAGTTGCCGGCTACATGCGGACGGTCGACTCCCAGCCCGTCGAGCCAGTCCGCCAGTACCCGCGCGTAGCCGATCGGGCTGTGGGGCACGCCCGCTGGCGGCGAGCTGGACGCGCCATGGCCCGGGAGGTCGACCAGCAAGAGGTCCCGTTCCAATGCGAGCCGATCGCGGATCGGCTCCCAGTGCGTTCGCGAGCCACCCGTGCCGTGGATCAGCAGCAGCGGCTCCCCCGCTCCCACGCGCTCGAATGTGACTCCACCGTGCCCTGGGCTCATTTGCACCTTCTAATGTTTTTGTCGTACCAAAGCATTAGGCTATTCGAATGGTCAGCATGACGCGCTTTGGGCCTACACAGCGGGGTGGCCCTGTCTTCCGCTGGCTCGGGGAGCCGTTGGCGCTCGACCTGGCCAACACGGTGATGGTGATACGTGAGGGGGAGCCGATCGACCTCCTCGCTTCTCCTGAGGGCGTGTCTCCCTGGCTCGAGACGGAGCGCCCGCGACTTGGCGGGGGAGCGATCCACGCCGATGACCTGCCCCGGCTCTGCGACCTCAGGGACGCGGTGCGCGAGCTGCTCACCGCCGTGGCCGAGGAACGAGCCCCTCGATCAGAGGCGATCGAGCACGTCAACGCGGCAAGCGCCGGGGCCCCGGTGGCCCCCCAGCTGGTCACCGCACGCGGTGGCGATCTTCAGCGCACCGAGAAGGTCGAGGAAGGCGGAGCGCTCACCCTGGCGCTGGGGGCGCTCGCACGCTCCACGATCTCCATTCTGACCAGTCCCGAGCGCGACCAGCTCGAGATATGCCGAGCGCCGAGCTGCGGGATGTTCTTCCTGGGCAAGCGCCGGTGGTGTTGCGCGGCGTGCGGAAACCGCGCCAGGGCGGCGCGTCACTACCGTCGCGTCAAGGGAACCGTCGCAAGCCCTAGCTGACCCGGTAGCCACGACGCAGAGCGGAGGGGGCGGGATTCGAACCCGCGGTGGGCGTTCACCCACTCCGGTTTTCAAGACCGGTTGCACGCGCCCGGATAGCGCTCTAGAGCGGGAAACGGCCGGAGGAAACGGCCCGGGGAATGGCGGAGGGAATGAGATTGGGACGGGATTCCGCTGGCAGGAGTATTGCCTGGAGGCTATACTCGCTCCATGGCCAAGGTGATGATTTCCATCCCCGACGATCTGCTCGGCGCGCTCGACGCGGAGGTGGGTCGTCGAAGCACCACACGCAGCGCGCTCCTCCAGGAAGCCGCAAAACGCGAGCTCGGCCTACTGCGTCGTGCGCCCGGTGACGTTCTCGCTGACCTCGACGAGTTGAGCGCCACCTGGGCGGGTCCGATCGACGCTGCGAAGCTCGTACGCGCCGAGCGCCTACGCGACGGGTAATACGTAGTGGCCACTGAGACGACGTGGCTGGTTGACGCCAGCGTTGCCCTGAAGTGGTTCATGCCGCAAGACCGCGAGCCCGACGCCGACCTTGCGCGCTCCGCAATCGGCCAGCTCGCCATGCGCACCACTTCTCTCGCGGTCTATGAGATCGGCAACATCCTCACGCGCAAGTCCGGCTGGGACGCCGACCAAATCGCCCTCGCACTCAAAGTTCTGCACGACATCTGCGGCGACCCACTCCACCTCGAGCCGGACGACCGTCGCGCCGCTGCCGATATCGCCCTCACTCACGACATCACCTTCTACGACGCCTCCTATGCAGCGATCGCGGAGCGCACAGGACGACGCTTGCTATCGGCCGACAGCGATCTCATCCAGCCGGGATTGGCAAGTCCGCTTCAAGACCTCTTTGGCTAGCTCAGAGCCGTGGATGACCTTCTGCGAACTCGGCGAACTCGGACAATCCGAGTTCGAATCAACGTTGATCTGCTCAGCGATAGATCGCTACTGGCTTGAGCACGGCTGCGGGAGGACGCACCACCACGCTGCCCTCAAGGTCCTTCACGCCCTCCAAGCTGAGCCAAGAAATTGCTGGTCAGCGTCTCGTCCAGATAGAGACAGCGGCGTAAGCGAACACTCATGCCGCGGAGAATACGTCAACGTCCCCAACCGGGAGCTAGGGTGGATGCGTGCCAATTGACCCCGCATCATTTGACTCCGGTACTCCCCGGACCTTCGATGGTCGGACGTATCCCGAGCACCTCAAGCCGTACGAGGCCTACGACGAGACGCTCCTTCCGTTAATCGCCCACGGCCAGGTCTTTGAGCGAGACGATCTGGTGGTCGCCACACCATCCACGCTCCACGCAATCGACATCGCCCGCTGGTTGAGCTCCGCCGAGTGGCGGGGTCTCATTGCGCGGCACGATGAGTCGATGTCTGGACCGCGACTGCTTGCAATCACCGAGCGCGGGCTAGCGCTTTTGCGTGCCTAGGCACCAAGACCTTGGCCATCTCCGTCTTGCCCGAGCTGGATCAGTACGGGCTCTGCGACGCGTCGAGATCGGAACGGCGAGCTAACTGAGCCTACGCTTGCTGAGGGCTGACCGGCACGGACTGAGGCGAACAACTCCGGCTGGCGCGCCTACGCTGAGGGTTTCCACACTCGGCGCTCGCTACGAGCGGAAGGACGACCCCTCAATGGACAGCCGCCCTCCACGAGGCGCTCAAGCGGCGAATTGAGACGGAGCGCTGGCCGCCGTGGAGCACTGATTACACACCGCGTTCCGCCAGCCGGGCCATCGTGGGCAACCAGGGGTCGCGCAGGCCGCGTTCCAAGCGACTGATCCCTGAGGGGCCGCGTGCCCTCAGCAGGGGCTATCAGCAGCAGAGCCGAGGGAATACGCAGGGGAATGAAAGCGGCCGAGGCGCCCCCCACACCGCGTGGCGCCTGGAGCGTCTGAGCCTGGGATCACCAGCAAACCGGTGCATTAAGGTGATGGGCCCGCCAGCGTAGAGGCCATTCTTGGCTCTACAAACGGAGGGGGCGGGATTCGAACCCGCGGTGGACTAATGCCCACTCCGGTTTTCAAGACCGGTGCATTCAACCGCTCTGCCACCCCTCCGAGGGGCTGACCTGGCAGAGCCTATCCCCGGCTTGGCCGGGTCAGGGCGCTAGGTCTCGTCGTCGGCGAGCAGCGGCGCGGCTCGAGTACCGTCGCGGCCGGAAGCTGGGTCATCGCGAGTCACTATAGGGTCGGCCGATGGCCAACGAGAACGAGCAGTTGATCGAGCGGTTCTACACGGCGTTCGATCGCCACGACGGAGACGCGATGGCCGCCTGCTACGCGCCCAGCGCCCGCTTCGACGATCCCGTCTTCCCCGGACTCAAGGACGGCGAGCCCGGTGACATGTGGCGGATGCTCACCTCGCGCGCCGCGGACCTGAAGATCGAGCTGCGCGAGCACGAGGCGAGCGACAGCAGCGGCAGCGCCCACTGGATCGCGACCTACACGTTCACCCAGACCGGCCGCAACGTGGTCAACGACGTCCAAGCCACGTTCCGCTTTCGCGACGGCCTGATCGTCGAGCACCACGACGAGTTCTCCTTTCACACCTGGTCGCGCCAGGCGCTCGGCGCGCCCGGCCTGCTGCTCGGCTGGACGCCAATCATCCGCAACGCGACGCGCAAGAAGGCGCGCGCCGGGCTCGACGAGTTCCGCGCCGCCCGCGTCGGCTAGACGGCGGGCTCTAGGCAGGTCGGCCCGCCGAACTGCGCGAGGACGTCGGGCAGCACGACGCTGCCGTCCTCCTGCTGGCCGTTCTCGACCAGCGCGATGATCGTCCGCCCGACGGCGACCGCGGTGCCGTTGAGCGTGTGCAGGTGGCGGGTGCCGTCCCCGTCGGCCGGCCGATAGCGCGCGTCCAGTCGGCGCGCCTGGTAATCGGTCGTGTTCGAGCACGAGGTCAGCTCGCGGTAGCGCTCCTGGCCCGGGAGCCACACCTCGAGGTCGAACTTCTTCGCGGCCGAGGAGCCGAGATCGTCGACCGCGATGTTCACCACGCGGTAGGGCAGGCCGAGCCCGCCCATGATCTCCTCCTCGATCGCGAGGATCCGCTCGTGCTCGTCGAGCCCGTCCTCGGGCCGCACGAACGCGAACATCTCGACCTTGTCGAACTGGTGCACGCGGAACAGTCCGCGCGCGTCGCGCCCGGCGGCGCCCGCCTCGCGGCGGAAGCAGGGCGAGAAGCCGGCGTAGCGGACCGGCAGATCGCCCTCGTCGAGGACGTCGCCCATGTGCAGGCCCGCCAACGGCACCTCCGAGGTGCCAACGAGATAGAGGTGGTCCTCGGGCACGCGGTAGATCTGCTGCTCGGTGTCGGGCAGGAAGCCGGTGCCGAACAGCGCCTCCTCGCGCACGAGCACCGGGGGCACGACCGGCTCGAAGCCGCGCTCCTCCAGCAGCCCGAGCGCCCAGCGCACGAGCGCCAGCTCGAGCATCACGAGCGGTCCCTTGAGATAGGCGAAGCGCGAGCCGGCGACCTTCGCGCCGGCCTCCAGGTCGACCAGGCCGCCGACCAGGTCGAGGTGGTCCTTGCCCGCCTTGCCGGCCTCGCCGACCTCCTTGAGGACCGTGTCCTCGTCGGCGGCGCTCTCGGCCGGCGGGTTCGGCAGCGCGGCCAGCGCCGGCTCGAGCTCCTCCTCGACTGCCTTCAGCTCGGCGTCGAGCTCCTTCTGGCGCTCGCCGACCGCCTTTACGGCGGCAATCGCGTCCGTGGCGTCCTCGCCTGAGCGCTGCAGCTCGCCGATCTGCTTGCTGGCGCTGTTCTTCTCGGCGCGCAGTCCCTCCAGCTCGGGCAGGATCGCGCGGCGGCGCTCGTCGAGCTCGAGCACGCGGTCGAGCCGCTCGTGCGAGCCGTCGCCACGGCGGGCGAGCGCGCTCCGGGCCGCGTCGGGCGCGGACCGAATCGCCTTGAGGTCGAGCACGGCGGCTCCGGACTACTCGGCCTGCTGGCCGGAGCTCTGGACGTCAGAGCCCTCGCCGGCGTCCTCGCCGGAGTACTTGGCGAGGAAGGCGGCGACCTCGTCGGCGTCCTCGCCGACGACGATGTTCGCCGGCATGATCGCGCCGGAGAAGCCGCCGTTGCGGATCGCGAACAGCGCGTCGTCGCGGGAGACCTTGCGCACGTTGAAGTTCGGGCCGTTGGTCCGCTCGCCGCCGGCCAGCTGACCCTCGGGCTTCGAGCCGTAGGAGTCAGCGCGCTTGAACGTGTGGCAGCCGGAGCATCTCTCGTTGAACAGCACGGCGCCATCGCGGTTCTGGGCGTCGACGTCGATCTCGCCCTGGGCGCACCCGGAGACCGCCACGAGCGCCAGCGCGAGGCAGGCGAGGGCGATGGTACGGAGACGGATGCGGGGGCGCAGGCCGGTCACGGCGGGCGCATAGTATCCGCCGTCCCGTGACGATGCCCTTCGGACCCACCCTCTGCGTCCTGGGAGCCGCTCTGGCGCTGTCCGCCTGCGGCGGCGACGCGGACCCGCCCGACCTGCCCGGCAGCGGGCGCGCGGGCGAGGACCTGACGATCACCGCGCGCGAGTACGTGTTCACGCCGAACCGGATCACGCTGCGCGGCGCCAGGGCCGCGCCGGTCGACCAACCGATCACGCTTCGCAACCAGGGCGAGCTGGCCCACAACATCGAGATCCTCGACGGCGACCGCGAGATCGCGAAGCTGCGCAGCTTCCCCGCTGGCCAGACAAGGGACCTATCCGCGCAGCTCCCGCCCGGGACCTACGAGTTCATCTGCACCGTCGCCGACCACGACGAGAAGGGCATGCGCGGGACGATCACCGTTCGCTAGCGTGGATCCAGCCGCTTGGCGAAGCGCAGGATGCTGCCGTCGCCACCGGCGGTGATGTGGACCTCGTCCATGACGATCGCGAGCACCTCGAGGCCGCGGCCGTCCTCGTCCTCGAAGGTCGAAGGGGCGAGTGGGGCCACGAAGGTCCCGGTGTCGCTGACCTCGAACATCAGCGCTCCGTCGCGGACGAATGCCTCCAGGCGGATCTCGTCGGTGCGATCGTGCGATCCGTGCTCGATCGCGTTGGTGACGGCCTCGCTCATCGCGAGTCGCACCTGGAAGCACTCGGCCTCGCCGAGACCGGCCTCGATCGCACGCTCGTGGGCCCAGTCGCGGGCCTCCTGGAGGCGCAGAGGGTCCGCCTCGATCGTCATCGCTCGTGCCTCGAACAAAGGTTTGAGCAGCCTCATCTCAGACCAGGTCGCGGGTTGGCGGCATCGCGTCTCATGGGTGACGGTTCCCAGATGCGCGCACGATGAACCTCCACGAACTGGCTCTGCATGGCGTTATGCCCTACGAACCCGTCTGGTATGCGCGCAGGGCGAGCGTGAGGATCATCAGCACGCCGATCGTCATCACGCCCATCTCCGCTAGTGCGACCTTGCGCGCGACAACGACCTGCTGGGGCCGGTCGAGGTCGTCGACGTCGACGTCCTCGAGCTCGCGCTGGGCGACGCCGACGCGCATCCCCTCGCTGACGAAGGCGATGATCAGCGGCGTGACGCCATAGGCGGCGTGCAGCCCGTCGGGCGCCTCGCGGCCGCTGGCGAGCAGCACGAAGCCGATCGTCGCCTGGACCACGACGGTCGCCTGGGCGACGCGCAGCAGGTACCAGAACCAGACGGACGGGTCCTTGCGCAGCCAGGCGACCGCGCCCCATATGCCGGCCGCTCCGTTGGATGCCAGGACGGCGATCCCGACGGCCATGTGGATCTCGCTCAGTTAGAGCCCTTTCGCACTATGTAGCAACTCGTTACAAACCTCGTTATACATCCGTGCGCCGTGCTGAAGAGTTACCTCCCCGCCCTCGTTTTTCTCGCTCTTGGAATTGGTGTCGGCGTCGCGTTCACGCTGCTGAACGGGGTGCTCGGTCCGCGCCGCGCCAACAAGGTCAAGAGCGAGCCGTACGAGTGCGGCCTGCCATCGGACGTGCAGAAGAGCTTCCGCTTCGGGATCAGCTTCTACCTGATCGCGATGCTGTTCATCCTGTTCGACATCGAGGTCGTCTTCCTCTATCCGATCGCCGTCCAGCTCGATGCGATCGGGACCTTCGCGCTCGTCGAGACGATCGTCTTCGTCTCGTTGCTGCTCGTGGCGTTCGGATACGTCTGGCGGAGAGGAGCGCTCGAGTGGAAGTAGTCCGTAGCGGTAGAGCAAGGCCGGGCGAGGATCCCGCCGACTTCCGCCAGCGCCAGCTCAGCGCCCGCCAGATGCTGCGCGGCGACATCGAGGGCGACGACCTCGAGCGCTACGTCGAGGAGCGCGTGATGTTGACGACGCTCGAGAAGGCCCAGAACTGGGCTCGCCGCAACGCCTGCTGGCCGCTCGGCTTCGGTCTCGCCTGCTGTGCGATCGAGATGATCACCGTGATCGGCTCGCCGCGCAACGACATCTCGCGCTTCGGCGCCGAGGTCGTGCGGGCCTCCCCGCGCCAGGCCGACATGATCATCCTGTCGGGCCGCGTCTCGATCAAGATGGCGCCGATCATCCGCCGCATCTACGACCAGATGCTCGAGCCGAAGTGGGTGATCTCGATGGGCGCCTGCGCCTCGAGCGCCGGGATGTTCAACAACTACGCGCTCGTTGCCGGCGCCGACAAGTTCCTCCCCGTCGACGTCTACATCCCCGGCTGCCCGCCGCGGCCCGAGGCGCTGATCTACGGGATCATGAAGCTGCAGGACAAGATCGCCCAGGACCCGTCCCTCGGCTGGCGCCAGCGCTACGGCGCCGAGGGGACGGAGGAGGCACCGATCCAAGTTGCCTGACGCGACCGGACTCGAGCTGGTGGCTCAGCGCGTCCGGGCTGCCGTCGCGGATGCCGCCGTCGTGGGCACGACCTACGAGCACGAGCAGGCGATGCTCGAGATCGCTCCCGCGCGCGTGCGCGAGGTGCTGACCTACCTCCGCGACGAGGACGAGGAGCCCTACGAGTTCCTCGCGAGCCTGCACGGCGTCGACTACCTGCCCGAGGAGCCACGGCTCGGCGTCCACTACCAGCTGCTCTCACGCGCACGGGTGGAGCGGCTCGGCGTCAGGACGCGCGTGACCGTCGATGATCCGGTCGTTCCGAGCGTCGTCGACCTGTTCCCGACGGCGAACCACCAGGAGCGCGAGGTCTTCGACATGTTCGGCGTCCAGTTCGACGGCCACCCCGACCCGCGCCGGATCCTGATGCCCGAGGACTACGAGGGCTTCCCGCAGCGGCGCGACTTCCCGATCGGCGGCGAGCCGGTCCTGTTCACGTTCAACGAGCACAAGTACCCGCGCTGGTATGACTGAGCCGGGGAACGACAACGGCGTCACGCCCGACCCGCTCGCCGCGCCCTACCGCGAGCGCGAGCGCTCGGTGACGATGGAGCGCATCGCCCACGGCGGCGCGCCCGGTGCAGGCCCCGAGCTGGAGCCCGAGACCGAGCTCTTCACGATCAACCTCGGCCCGCACCACCCCGCCACCCACGGCGTGCTGCGGCTGCTCTGCACGCTCGAGGGCGAGCAGGTGATCGACGTCAAGCCGATCATCGGCTACGTCCACACCGGCATCGAGAAGTCGATGGAGACCCAGCAGTACTGGAAGGCGATCACGTTCGTCGAGCGGATGGACTACCTCGCCTACTACTTCAACG
>Ga0190265_10000084_pt1 | contig 99108 bp, 100 predicted proteins | sample Popmic124T_FD_133135 | JGI IMG/M metagenome (GOLD analysis project Ga0190265, IMG submission 133135) | Populus adjacent soil microbial communities from riparian zone of Indian Creek, Utah, USA - 124 T | ecosystem: Environmental > Terrestrial > Soil > Riparian zone | place: USA: Utah... | reverse complement strand
GACCATGTAGGGCGAGATGTAGCCCTTGTCGAACTGCATGCCCTCGGTGAACTCGAGGTCCATGCCGAACGTCTGGCCCTCCTCGACGTTGACGACGCCGTCCTTGCCGACCTTGTCGATCGCATCGGCGATCACGTCGCCGATCGCGTCGTCGGCGGCCGAGATGGCGGCCACGCGAGCGATCTGCTCCTTGCCCGAGATCTCGGTCGACGCCTTGCCGATCGCCTCGACGACCTGGTCGACCGCCCTCTCGATGCCGCGCTTGAGGCCGAGCGGGTTGGCGCCGGCCGCGACGTTCTGCAGGCCCTGGCGAACGATCGCCTGGGCGAGCACGGTCGCGGTCGTGGTGCCGTCGCCCGCGACGTCGTTGGTCGCCGTGGCGACCTCACGCACGAGCTGGGCGCCCTGGTTCTCGAAGACGTCCTCGACCTCGATCTCGCGAGCGATCGAGACGCCGTCGTTGGTGATCGTCGGTGCGCCGAATTTCTTGTCGATCACGACGTAGCGGCCCTTCGGGCCGAGCGTGACCTTGACGGCGTTGGCGACCGCGTCGACGCCGTCCTGCAGCGCCGCCCGGGCCTCCTGGCCGTACTTGAGCTCCTTGTGAGCCATTCTCGAATTTCCTCCGTTGTTCCTTGGAAGGTTCCGGTGCCCTGCCGCTCTCGGCGGCTAGGCGACCTTGGCGAGCACGTCGGACTCGCGCAGGACGAGCATCTCCTCGCCCTCCACGGTGACCTCGGTGCCGCCGTACTTGGAGTAGAGGACCTCGTCGCCCTCCGAGACGTCGAGCGGGATCCGCTTCTCGCCGTCCTCGTCCCACTTGCCATCGCCGACGGCGATGACCTTGCCGCGCGAGGGCTTCTCCTTGGCGGTGTCCGGGAGGACGATGCCGCTAGCGGTCGTCTCGTCCTCCTCGATGGCCTGGACGATCAAGCGATCGCCGAGGGGCTTGAGCTTCATAGGGGGTGATACCTCCGTCTACGACTGAGTTCGGTGAAACTTCGTTGGCACTCTACCAAGCGGAGTGCCAAAGTTGTTTCCGTTCTGGTCTTGGGGTAGAACGAGTCCTTCAACCACCAGGGAGAGCGATGACCCTCAGACGCTTGCCAGTCCTCCTTGCCGCGACCGCACTCTGTGTGGTGCCCGCCGCCTGCGGCTCGGACGACGACGACTCATCGAACGGCGGCTCCTCCGAGTCCTCCGATGCCGCGGCAGTCACCTTCGAGACCACCGAGCCGAGCAAGGACAAGGTCGCGATCGACGGGCCGACGACGGTCGAGGCCGGCCTTACCGAGATCACTCTGAAGAACTCGGGCAAGGGCCCGCACGACGCGCAGATCCTGCGCGTCGAGGGCGATCGCACGGTCAACGAGGTGATCTCCAACTCGATCGACTCCGGCGAGGGCGCCAAGATCCCGGAGTGGATCACCGACGGCGGCGGCATCGGAACGACTGCCCCGGGACAGACCGCGACCGTCACCGAGGTGCTGCAGCCGGGCACCTACTACCTGCTCGACAGCGAGAGCGGCCAGGGCAGCGAGCAGTCGAACGCCCGTAAGGGCGGCGCCGTCAAGTTCGAGGTGACCGGCGAGCAGAGCACCGTCGAGCTGCCGGAGACCGACGCGTCGATCACCGCGAAGGACTTCAGCTTCGAGGCCTCGGGGCTGAAGGCGGGGGCCAACCGGTTGACGTTCGAGAACACGGGCAAGGAGCTCCACCACGTGATCGCGATGCCGCTCGCCAAGGGCTCGACGATCGCGGACGCCGAGAAGTTCCTCACCTCCGAGCAGGGGCCGAGCGGCCCGCCGCCGGTCGACTTCGAGAACGGCGTCAGCACGGCCGTGATCGACGGCGGCCAGGAGCAGATCGCCGAGCTCGACTTCGAGCGGGGCAAGTACGCGCTCGTCTGCTTCATCACCAACCGCGACGGCGGGCCGCCGCACGTGGCGATGGGGATGATCGACGAGGTCGACGTTCGATAGCCGTCAGCCGCGACCCGGTCTCGCCGTCGGCGGGGCCGGGTCCGCTAGTTCTGCGACGGCGCGTCCGGGCGCAGCCGCTCGGTGATCTCGGCCGGGCGGTCGGAGATCTGCGAGAAGCGGACCACGGTGACGGCATCGTCCTGCTCGACCTTGCGGCCGTAGATCTGCTCGAGGAAGTGGACCGTCTCGTCGAGGCGGCGGAACTCCGGGTTGTCGTGCTCGATGTCGCGCGGCGACAGCTCGCTGACGCGCTTGACCTCGACGCCGTCGATCACCGCCTCGAAGATCCGCTCGCGTGGCGCGTGCTGGAAGCCGACGGTGACCAGCACGACCTCGCCCTTGCGGTACTTGGCGGCCTTGTCGCCGAGGCGGATCGTGGCGGTCTTGCGGCCACGCTTCAGCTGGTCGATGAACACCGGCGAGTAGAAGTTGAGCACGAACACCGCCGGCAGCCTAGCGGAGCCGGCTGGGTCCTAGTGGCTCGCGGTGGCGATCGCGCATGCCTCGTCCACGCCCACGAAGGGGACGAGCACCAGGTAGGTCGCGATCGGCGCGGTCTCGTAGAGGCTGGCGCTGCCCCAGTTGGCGATCTGGTCGAAGAGCAGCGCGTCGATCGCCGCAGCGATCGCCTCGCCGGCGATCGACGGGACCTCGTCGTGCTCGCGGAACCCCTCGGCGAAGAACGCCTGCGCGGTGGTCAGCAGCTGCTCGCGAACGTCGACGACGAGCCGGCTGCCGAGGTGGACGTCGACGCCGCCGAACCGCGCGAACGGCTGCTCGATCACCAGGTAGGCGAAGAACGCGTCGATCGCGGCGCCCATGCCGTGCGGCCAGTCGGGCGCGGCTCGGAAGGCGGGCGCGAGCACGTCGACGACGTGGTTGACGCTGCGCCGCAGCGCGGCCACCACGGCGTCGTCCTTGCCGGCGAAGCGGTCGTAGAAGGTGGTCAGCGAGACGGCGCCGCACTGTGCGATGTCGGTGATCGTCATCGCCTTGTAGCCGCGCTCGGCCATCAGCTCGATCACCGCGTCGAGGATCCGCTCGCGCGGGTCGTCGGGATTGGCGGGGGGATCCTCGAAGTTCGCGCGCGACAGGTCGCGGGTCTGGCGCAGCGGCTCGGGCGGCGTCTCGTAGGCGAGCGCCCACTCGAGCAGCTGCGGCGCGATCGCCGGCAGCTCCGCCTCGCGACCGCTGCGCAGGCGCCCTTGGAACACGCGCCGGAACCCGTGCAGGATGGCGCGCAGCAGCTCGCGGGGCAGGCCGGCGTGGCGGGGCGAGCTGTCGAGCGCCTCGCGGGCGAGCTGCTCGAGCCGGTCGCCCATCTCCTCGACCCTGGCGATCGCCTGGGGCCCCGCGGCGTAGCTCTCGACGTAGTAGAGCCGCGCCGCCGCCGGCTGGGCGACGATGTCGGCGACGAGCACGTCGAGCGCGTGGGCGAGCCGCTCGTTCCACTCTCCCCGATGGTTGAGGTAGGCCGCGATCACGTCGGTTCCCTTGTCGAGCAGGATCGCGTCCATCGTCGCCAGGAAGCAGTCGAGCTTGTTGTCGAAGTGCCTGTAGAAGGTGTTGCGCGAGACGCCGGAGATCTCGAGCACGTCGGCGACGCGCGTCGCCTCGTAGCCGTGCTCGGCGACCGAGGCGACCATCGCCCCGAACATCCGCTCGCGCTGGTTGGCAAGCACGTCCTCGCGCGGCACGCCGGGCCCGGGGCGCAGGCGCCGCGCGCGCAGCTCGTCCGAGTCGCCCCAGGGTGTGGTGGTCACGCGGCCGGACACTAGTCTGGGAACGCCTGTGGCTCTATCCTGGAGTACGAACGTGTCTCCTCGCACGACGGGCGAGGCGACCGGCTCTGCCGGGGGCGCACGAGAGTCTCTCTCAGTGGATGAAGCCGCGCAGGCGGTCGGGGTCGTGGACCGTCACCTTGCCGCGCCCCAGCGCGACCACGCCCTCGCGCGCGAGAGTCGCCAGGAAGCGGCTCGCGCTCTCGCGCGAGGTCCCGGCGAGCTGGGCGATCTCGGCCTGGGTCGCCTTGATGAGCACGTCATGGCCGCCGGCGCCCTCGGACTGGCGCGTGACGACCTGGGCGAGCAGCGTGCTCGCCACCCGGCCCGACACCGTCTGGAACGACTGGCGGCTGAGCTGCTCGTTGACCAGCCGCACGCGGTCGGCCAGCTCGGCGAGCATCTTGAACGCGATGTCCGGCGACGAGCGGATCACCCGCTGCATGTCGGCGCGCAGGATCGCCACGAGGCTCGTCGGCTCGAGCACCTCGGCTGTCGCCGAGCGCGTCTCCGCGCCGAACATCGACAGCTCGCCGAAGATCGCCCCGTTGCGCAGCTCGGCGAGCGCCCGGCTGCGGCCGTCGGGATGGTCGCGGCGGATCGAGACCGTCCCGTCGCGCACGACGTAGCAGGTGTCGCCGGGGTCGCCCTCGCGGAAGATCACCTCACCGCGCTCGAACCTGCGCGGCACAGCCACGCGTGCGACCTCCTCCAGCTCGCGCGGCTCCAGCCCCGAGAAGACCTTCACGCTGGCCAGCAGCGCTCCGGTGTCTCCACCCTCCGGCATGGGGGGATGATAAGGCCGGGGTGCGGCGGCTACGTGCTCAGGCGCTCAGAAGCCGAGCGCGATCAGGTGGGCCGCGTAGATCGTCAGGCCGACGCCCGCCGCCACGCACCAGAACAGGAACGCGGTGAGCTGGATTCCCTCGACGGCGCGCTTGCGCGCCAGGTGGAACGCTGCGCCGAGCAGGGCGCCTACGGCCCCGAGGATGGTGACGACGGCCGGATCGGCGGGGTCGGGCAGGCCTCGGGCAAGGTGCACGACGCTGAAGCCGGCCATCCAGATGAAGAACCCCAGGGCCAGGATGGGATTTTCTCCATTCACGATCCGATGAAGTCGTCGGCGAGAAAAACTCGCCCCCCTCGGATGTGGCTGGGCCGTCATGCCCATGACTATATGCCATGTAGCGCGCGATGTCAGGGAGTCCCTAGGATCCGGTCGATGCGCTGGGTCCCCTTAGCCCTCCTGCTGGCCGTCGTCGCGGTGCTCGTCTCGAGCGCGGAGGCGGGGGCGGTGCCGAAGCAGGCGTCCTGGGCGACGATCAACGTCTGCGACACGGCGGGCAGGCGCAACTCGGTCGGGATCCGGGCGGGGATGCCGGGGAACGGGACCGAGCAGCGGATGTACATGCGCTTCCAGCTGCAGTGGTACCGGGCGCGCGAGCGCCGCTACGTGGACACCGGGGCGCCGTCGACGTGGGTGCGGGCGGGCTCGGCGCGCTTCCGCGCGGCCCAGCGCGGGTTCACGTTCGGCGGGATCGCCCACCCGCCCGCCGGCGAGCGGTTCAAGCTGCGCGGCAAGGTGAGCTTCGAGTGGCGCAAGCGGCGTCCGGCCGAGAAGGGCGTCACGCGTGCGCATGAGGTGGTCGTCAAGCGGGCGACGCGGCTCACGCGCAGGGGGCTCGAGGGCGTCAAGGGCGGCAGACCGCCGGGTCGCTCGGACGCCGTATGCCTGATCGAGCATTTGCGTTCCTGACAACTCCGCATTACGGTGACTCTCGTCAGGGAGAGGGTTCTCCTCGTTTGTGAGGGTTAGGTTGGCGAGAGATCGGGGGGACATGCCAGAGGGCGGGTCCGGCAACGGGGGCGACGAGACGGGCGACTGGAGCGCCCTGCTGACCAAGCTGGCCGAGCGGCTCGGCATCGGGCTGCTGTCGCTCGGCGGCGCGCTGGGGTTCGTGGCGGCGGTCGGTGGAGCGCTGGTGTGGGCGCGGTTCGACGCCGCCCAGCTGCCGGCCGACCAGGCGCTGGACGCGATGCCCCAGGGCGAGCTGGTGGCCACCGGGGCTGTCGCGCTCGCGCTGTTCGGGGCGCTCGGCGTCGTGGCCACGCTGCTCGTCTACCTCTTCGACAACTCGGGGCGGTCGGCGAAGTCGGACGAGAACGGCGACAGGCAGACCGAGGACCTCAGCCGTGGCCTGCTGATCGTCGTCGCCGGCGAGCTGCTGGTGCTCACCTGGCTGGCCGCTCGCGACGCTGACTTGCCTGAGGCGCTGCTCGCGCTCGGCCTCGTCGCTACGCCGCTGCTGCTGAGCCTCAGCCTGGTCCGCGCGGGACCGCCGTGGACGCATGGTGGTGACGACGGCTCTGAGGTGGACGGCTCGCCGTGGAAGCGGCTCAAAGGGCTCGCGCAAAGCGTGCAGGAAGGCATCGGCGAGACGCGCGGCAGGCGACTCCTCGCCTTGGTCGGTTTCGCGGTCCTCGTGCCCGCTGTCGTCCTGGCGACGACCGGGGACCGCCGCGCCGCGGCGCTCGCCGGCCTCGGCCTGGTTTGCGCCGCCTGCCTCGTATTCCTCGTAGGGAGCTGGGTCCTCCACGACGGTGACGACGACGGCCGGCGGATCCTCGGGCTGAGAGCGCTCGGCAACGTCGCGCTGATCCTGCTCGCGACGGTCGTGGTCTTCGGCCCGGCGGCGGCACTGGAGCAGTGGGCGCTCGGGGTCGCGGCGGGGCTAGCGGTCGCGTTCGGGGCCGCGGCCTGGGTCGCGGTCGACATCATCGGGAGGCGCCGCGTCTGGTACGCGGCGATCTTCGTCTCGGTCCCCGTGCTCGGCGCGGTCGCGGCGATCGTCAACAACCTCGCCGATCCGCAGGTCCAGCCGCTTGCGTTGCTGCATGCCGCCGACGGCCGCCCGCCGGCCGCGATCCAGGGCATCTACGTCACCGAGACCGAGGACCGGGTCTATCTCGCTTCGGTCGCCACCCACCAGTGCACCGGCGAGCTCGTGAACGGCAGCGGCCAGATGCTGTCGATCCCGCGCGAGGAGGTGGCGGCGATGTTCGTCGGCCCGCGCCAGAGCGCCGGCGACGCCGGCAAGAAGGCGTATGAGATGGCGCAGGCGCTCAGCCGGGCGGGCGGCGTCGTGGCGGGAGCTCCGGCGCCCGAGGTGATCGGCTCGCCGGGCGCCGCCCAGGCCGACGCCGCCGGCGTCGCCGCCGCGGGCGACGGGGCGGGGGCCGTGGAGGGCCTCGCCGCCGCCGCCGGTCCCGCGCTGCGGCGCCAGTTCACCGAGGACCAGTCGCTCGTCGCGGACAAGACCGATCCCGGCGGCGTCGTCAGCGCCGACGCGGGGGCGGTCGTCACCTTGAAGGGCGCGGACTTCGGCAGGGAGCCCGAGGGCCGGACGGTGCGGATCGGCGGCGAGATCGCGCCGCTGATCCACCCCAAGCGCGGCTGGAGTGACGAGCGTATTCGCTTCACGGTTCCCCACGATGCCGCCAGCGGTCCGGTGACGCTCGAGTGCAAGCCGCTCGGGGACCAGCTTGCGCTCGAGGTTCGTCACGAGCCGCGGGCCGCCTTCACGCTCCGGCCCGGGCCCGACGGGCGGCTGGTGGCGCTCGATGGTGGCGCGGCGCACGATCGCGGCGGCGGCGAGATCGTCGCCCGGCGCTGGAGGGTCGGGGGTCTCGGGCAGCGCGGCGGCGAGCGCCTCAACGTCCCGGTCCTGCCCGACGCCGACGGCGCTCGGGTCGTCTACTCGGTGGTCGACGACGACAGCGATCGCGATACCGCCGAGCTGAAGATGTGGCGGCTACGCGTCCGCGGCGCCGTGCTCGATCCGGGCGATCCGGCGCAGGGCGAGGCGCTCGACGCGATCCGCAAGGCCCTCGACGGCCGTCGCGGCCGCCGGCTCGCGACATTCGCCCACGCCTCGGCGCCCGCCGAGCTCGGCCTCGATCTCGATCAGCTGTCGGGTCAGCTGTCGGACCAGCTCGACGCAACCCTGCTCGGCGCCGAGCCGCCGGTGGGCCTCGTGCGCGAGCCTCCGGCGGCCTTTGGCGACCGCTGTCCGATCAGGCGCCGCGCCGGCTCGGCGACGCCGATCGTGCAGATCGACGTCTTCGTGCTCGGGCCGGGGGCGCGCGTGGCGCATCCACGCGGTTGCTGACCCGCGGGCGCCGCGCGGGTGGGACCGGGCGTCAGGGCACGCCGTACAGCAATGTGTAGCGGACGCTCGAGGCGATGTCGGGTTGGTAGCGGGGCAAGGCGTCGAACTGGAGCGCATAGGCGCCGCGGCGGGGCGCGTGGGAGAAGAGGCGACGCGTGACGTCCAGCACGCCGCAGGGGCCGGTGGGCGTGCCGAGGCGGATGTTGCGTGCCCGCCGCGCGCCACGCCGCTTGACGTGGGCGTAGACGGCGGCCGCGTCGAAGAAGCCCCAGGCACGGATCCGCCGTGGCTGGCGCGGGCCGCCGGCGACGGGGGTGACGACGACGGCGGGGTCGGCGATCCGGATCGTCGCATGGTCGCGCAGGGCAGGCTGCTCGCGGTCGCTGGCGGTGAAGCGCAGGCGGGTCGTGCCGAACAGCGTCTCGGGCGCCTCCATGCGCACCGTGAAGCTGCCGTCGAGGTCGGCGTGGAGGGTCATCAGCTGCCGGCCGCTGACGCTCAGCGCCACCTCCCCCCGGGGCGTGAAGCCCTCCCCGAGCAGCAGCACGCTCTCGTGGCTGCCGTAGCAGGGGTAGCTGGTGTCGAGCACGGCCGGCGGCGACGCCCCGGAGGCGGTCGCCGGGGCGACGGCCAGGGCGGCTGAGACGGCTAGGGCGGCGGCGCTGCGGGGCCTCACGGCGGACCTCCGAATCGGTGGGCCGGCGCCTCGGGGCGACCATACACCGCTGGGGCGCAGAACGCAGGCCCTCGGTGCCCGGCTGGATGAGAACCATCGTTCTTTGGAGCTGTAATCGCCGTTCGGCTCCAGGGACGCGGCCACACGCCCGCCACCTGCCGATCGACGCGACTTCTCCTTGCGATAGCCGTTCTTGAAGCGCCCTCCCTGCAAAAGGCGAGGGTGGAGACGATCCACACATGGTCCTTGACAGCTATAGACCGTCCGTTTTATGATCGGCTCCAAGCGGTCGCCGCCGGGCGTGCGGCCGCTGTAACAGGGAGAGAGCGAGCAGGCGAGCGCCATCCGGTGCCGGCTGCGCCGTGCGCGCTCGACGAGTCACGACGAGAGGAATGCGGATGAGAGCAGCGGGTAGCGCAGCGGGATCGCCGCTCAAGGGCGCGGGGGACCGCGGCCGCGCGTCGAGAATCCTGGCGGGGACGATGTCCCTCATCGTGGCGCTGGTCGTTGCCACCGCAGTCGCCCAGGCTGGTAAGGGTGGCGATTCGTTCATCGGCGTGGTCGGGTCCTCGACCGGCGAGGCGGCCGACGGCGGCGTGTTCAACGGACCCCAGGACGTGGCCGTGAACCAGACCGGTGCCGGCGGGGTGCCTGCTGGCACCTTCTACGTCGCCGACGCCGGCAACAACCGCATCCAGCGCTTCGGTCCGGCCGGCGCGTTCCAGCTGACCTGGGGCGCGGATGTGATCACGGCTGCCGGGCCCCCGCCGAACAGCAACGGCACGAACTTCGAGATCTGCGACGTCACGAGCGGAACGCCGAACGCGGCGACCGACTGCAAGGCGGGCGTCGCCTCGGCCGGGAACGCCGGCGACAACCTCCGCAACGGCGCGATGAGCGCGCCGCAGGGCGTGGCTGTCGACCAGGACACAGGCGACGTTTACGTGACCGACCGCGCGAACGCCCGAGTCAACCAGTACGGACCCGGCGGCGCCTTCATCCGCTCTTGGGGTTGGGACGTCCGTCTCGACGCGCCCGTCGGCACGCCGGCGTTCGAGATCTGCCAAGCGGCCGATCGGTGCAAGGTGGGAGGGACCGGCTCGAACGTCGGTCAGTTCGGGTCGAGCACCGCGAGCTGGCGTCTGGATATCTCGAAGGACGGCTCGCCGGCCACCGGTTATGTCGTGGTCGCCGATCCTGGCAACAACCGCCTGCGGAAGTTCGCCATCGATGGGACTCCAGATGCCTTGGTGCCGACCTTCGGCTCGTCCGCCCAGTTCGGCGGCAGTGGCAACTTAGGCAACCCGCGTCATGTCGCTGTGGATTCGGGCGGAACGGTCTACGCGAGTGATGACAGCGACGCCAACATCGAGCGCTTCGACGCGAGCGGCGGCACTAGCCTTGGCGGCTTGAGTTCCTTGAGCCTCCGCTCGTTGTATCCCGCCGCGCCGGCCGATCTTGGCAACCTGATCTCGGCGGGCTATGAGATCGACCCCCTGAATGACCGGTTGCTCGCCGCGCTCAATCCGAATGCGCCGGCCACAGCCGATACTCTCGTCTTCGAGATCGCGAGCCCTTCCTCGGCGTCGCCGACGCTCGCCGATGCCCACATGCAGGGCTCTGGCAATCAGGTGACCAACGGGCTTGGGTTGGTACACACGGGCTCGGCCGATCGCCTCTACGTCTCGGCGTCATCGGGAGCGATAGGCCATCGCTTGCTTGTCCTCGACAACGACGGGGCCGGCCCGCTTGGCGCCTCGATCGACCCACCCTCGGACGTCGGTGCGAACGCGGCTACGTTCCAGGCCACGATCTCTCCCAACGGCCCGACTGGCTTCACTCCGTCCTACCATTTCGAGTACTCGAAGAACGGCGTCACTTGGACCGCTTTCCCCGCTTCCGACGTCAATGTCGCTGACGCTGCCGCGCCCGTGCCCGTGTCGCAGGTGGTCACCGGTCTCGAGGCCAACACGTTCTACCGCGTGCGGGTCGTGGCGAAGCGCGCCTTCGACGGGTCGCACACCGTCGTGTCTCCCGAGCTGACCTTCCTGACCGACGCCGCCGCGCCCACCGTCGCGACGCTCGCGCCGAATCGGGTAACCGACAGCTCAGCTCAATTGATCGGACGCCTCAACCCTCAGGGCACTCCGTCGGAGTGGCACTTCGAGTACCTGGACGACGAGTCCTTCCAGCAGGACGGCTGGGACGGCGCGACGTCGCTGCCGGTCCCTGTCGGCACCGCGACCGGCACGTCCGATCAGCTGGTCCACGTGACCGCCACGGGGCTCCAGCAGCAGACCACATACCGCTACCGGCTGGTCGCGAGCAACGGCCAGGAGGTCGATCCGGTCAACGCCCCCGGAGATGTCGTGGCGGAGGCGGACCCGAGGATCTTCGACACCGGCGCCACGATCTCCGCCCCGGACGGGCGCGCCTACGAGATGGTCACCTCGCCCAACAAGGTCAACCGCCGCGGGGAGGACGGCCGCATACCACTGCTCGGCGTGGAGGGCGCGTACCCGATGCCGGCCTTGACCTCGCCCTTCGGCGCCGCGGCGCTCGTGACCCCCGGCCTCGGGGGAATCCTCGATCCGGATGCTGGCACCGGATTCACGCTCGACCGCAACTGGGACCTTTACACGCGCGGCACCGACCGCTGGTCGTCGGAGGCCGTCTTCAACCTGCCCGCGACCGGCGGTGGCGACACTGCTCTGCAGATCGGCGGCGGCGCGTCGGCCGACCTGAGCGCCCAGGCCTGGACCACGAGCAACGAGGTCATCTTCTTCCCGTCCGGCTCCCATCAGGGGACGCGGATATTCGGTGACGGTGGCGGGACGGTGCCGGGATCTGGCTGGTATCAGTGGCTCTCGGATCCCGTGCTGGCGGCTTCCAGGGACGCGCCCGACGAGGCCCTGATCGACGATCACGGCGACTCCATGGTCCGCTGGCTGCCGGACATAACGTCGTCGTCGCCGTCGCTGCTTGGCGGCGGCGATCCCACCTCGCAGCAGAGCTCCGGCAGGAAGCCGTACCGCTCCGGCCCGCCCGACTGGGCGCCGCACGAGGCGATAGCCGAGTGCACGGGGATGGCAGCGAGCGGCGATGCCACGCAGGTCCCGCTGCGCGACGCTGCGGGAACCAACGCTGTGATCCGTGGGACGGGCACGCTGACGGCGGGATCGCCGACGATCGCCGGCGTGACCGCCACGGTCGGGACCTTCGCCGCCGGGCAGCCGATCGCCGGCGCGGGCATCCCGAACGGGACAGCGGTCGCCGCCGTCGGCGCCGGAACGATCACGCTCTCTCAGAACGCGAGCGCGTCGGCCGCCGACGTGGCGCTGACCGCTCTCAACCCGGCCGGGTCTGCCAATGACGTCATTGCCGCTCAGGCCTGCGAGCAGGGCACTATTGCCAGCCGCCGCGGGGCGATTCCGGGGGGAGCTGACGTAACGGTTACGGCGACGTCCGGTGACGGGCGGCGGATCTTCTTCACCGCCCCGGATCCCGACGGGCCTCTCGGCAGCCCGATCACGAGCTTCGGCGGCGGAAACGGCCAGGCCGCGTGTGCGGCGCTCACCGGTACCGACCTGGTCGCGTTCTCGAATCTCACCGAGCGGATCGGGCCGGATACGGAGTGTCCCTCGCAGCTCTACGTACGTCAGTACGACTCGGACGGCAATCCGACGGTGCGCTGGATCTCCCGCTCGCTGGTGCCCAACCAGCGGGCCGACACGCTGTTCCGCGCCGCGCGCTTCGAGGCGGCATCGGCGGACGGCAGGTACGTCTTCTTCCGCACGAACCAGCCGCTGCTGGCAAGCGATCCCAACGCGGGCGGCTCAGTTACGACAGGCACCGCTTCCCCCAACTCCTGGGATCTCTATCGATTCGAGCTCTCCGGGGGCCTCGAGGACGACCCGACCGGGCCTGGCGCCGAGCTGGTTCGGATCACCGGCGGCAACGACGGTACCGCCGATCCGAACACAAACAACGACGTCGCCGCGGGATCCGATCTCGGAACGGCCACGCGCTACGTATCCGACGACGGGCGGCGCGTCTACTTCGTCACGCGCGGCGCGATGACCGGCGTCGACAGCACCCCGCCGGCCGGCAGCGCGCCCGCGAACACCGCGACGGGCACGGCGACCACGACCGCGACCCGCAACCTGTACCTGTATGACGACGACGAGAGTGGCGAGGCGCGCTGGAGGTTTGTCGCCCGACTCCCCAATGCTTCGGGCGGGCGCGTCATCGACGGCTGTGCCACCCGCTTCGACAGGATCTCCTTCAACCGCAGCCGCACCGGTGCCGAGAACCCGGACGGAAACTGCGTCCGCGGGACGACCAGCGGCGACGCAGTGTTGTTCGAGACCACCGCGCGCCTCACCGACGACGACAGCGACGACGACAGCGACGTCTACCTCTTCGACGCTACCGCCGATGAGCTGATCCGGGTCTCGGCTCCACTGTCGGACCAGGACTCGTACGTGTGCGATCGCGTGGCTGGCGGCCGCTGCAACGGCGACTTGGGTCTCGCCCCCGACCTCTCCATCAACGATCGACTCCTCGGCGCCAGCACGGGCCTCCGGCACTCCAACATCTCGGAGAACCCCGACGGCACGCTCAAGGCCGTCTACTTCGAGAGCCGCCTGCAGCTCGCCCCCGAGGACGTCAACGGCGACCACTGGGACACCTACGAGTGGCGCGACGGCGAGGTCAGCCTGATCTCGCCTGGCAACACGTCCGACCACGCGTTCTACTCGGGGAACAGCATCGACGGCAGGGACGTGTTCTTCCACACCTCGCAGCGGATCGACCCGCGCGAGATCGACGCGAGCGACGGCGACATCTACGACGCACGGGTCGGCGGCGGGTTCCCATTGACGACCGTGCCGCCGGTCTGTGACGTGCTCACGGGCGGCTGCCACGGCGCCGTCGGCGCTCAGCCGCCGGTCTCGGGGGTCGGGTCGGGCGGCACAGGCGGCGCCAACGTGGCGCCCCCGGGGCCGCGGGCGAGGTTGTCGGTCCGCGCTCTGTCGGCACGGGAGCGCCTGCGCGCCGGTCGGACCGGCGCGATGACGCTGACGGTCACCACCTCGACGGACGGGCGGGTGAGCGCGACGGCTCGCAGCCGGATCGGGCGCAGCGACCGGCTCGTCGGCCGCGTGTCGAAGCGGGTCGGCGCGGGCCGGGCGGCGCTGCGCCTACGGCTCAATGCGACGGCGCGCCGAGCGTTGCGCAGCGGCCGGACGCTCCGTCTGCGGGTGACCGTTCGCATGCCGGGGGCGAGACCGCGAACGGTGACCGTCGCGCTCGGAAGAGGCAACCGGTGATCAAGGGAACGCGAAACCGAGAGGTACGGGAGCTGACGATGAACAGGATCGCCATCGCGGGCGTATGCGCGCTGCTGGGTGCGCTGACGTTCGCTCCGAGCGCCGGAGCCGCCTTCGGGGACAACTTCGGCATCACGGACGTCACCGGCCCGGACGGCGTTGCCGCGCCGGCGTTCCCGAACCCCGCCGGCAAGGCCTGGTGGGCCGGTACCTGCGACCTCGCCGCCGCCACACCCGTCGTTGGCGCGCCGCCCGCGACCTTCGGGCATTGCATCGATCAGCAGTCTGGTGCGGGAGCGGCGGTGCCGCCGCTCGCTCCGGGCGTGGCGCTCGGCACCAGCGGGCCGGCGGGCTGGCAGGGCGAGCTGCCGTCGTGGCGCCTCGCGCCGGTCGCCCAGGCCGCCGCTCACCCCGACGCCTCGGCGACCTTCTGGTTCGTCCGCCATCCGGATCGGTCGCAGACCCTCGCGACGACCGCTCAGCCGGACGGGTCGCCGAGAGATGTGACGGTGCGCATCCCGCCCGGCGTGGCCGGCAACCCGCAGGCGCTCGCGATGTGCCCGGCGGGACCGAATCTGCGGACCGTCCCGGTGACCTGCCCGCCGCAGTCGCAGGTCGGCGTCGTGACCGTCAACTTGGGCACCCATGGCACCGCCACGTTCCCGGTCTACAACGTCGAGCCGCGTGACGGCAGGACGGCTGAGTTCATCTTCAGCGCCGGCATCGACGGCTACGCGAGCAACGTCCCGATCGTCGCCCGCGCGCGCACCGAGGGCGACTTCGGCGTCGACACGGCCGTCATCCAGATCCCGACCGGGTTCCCGGTGTCCGGTCAGACGTTCACGCTCTGGGGCGTTCCCTGGGCGGCCGAGCACGACCGCTACCGTCCGCCGGCCGGCTTCGCCGGGACCGCGGTCGACCTCTCGACCTTCGCGGGCGCCATGGGAATGCCGGTGACCGGCCTCGACGGGACGCCCGATCACGAGGGCAACCCGGCCGACCCGCAGTCCTACCGTCCCTCATGGGGGGCGGTGAAGTCCTTCTTCGTCAACCCGACGGCGTGTGCGGCGCAGCCGCCCGTCACCGATCTCGACGTCACCTCGTGGCATCGCCCGGGCGCGGTGCTCAGCTACTCGGCGCCCGCCGACGTGCCGGTCGACGGCTGCGCGGACGTTCCGTTCGATCCGGCGATCGAGCTCGAGCCGACCGTGCAGGCGACTGATACGCCAAGCGGCCTGGACGTGGCGCTGACGATCCCGCAGAACGATGCCGAGCTGCCGATCCCCACGCCGCCGAGCAACGCGAGCCAGGCGACGCTCGACCAGTACGTCGCCGACGCGACGGCCCACTGGAAGTCGGACGCGGGCCTCGCGACGTCGCATCTCGAGGACACGACGGTCGTGCTCCCCGAGGGCATGACCGTCAACCCGGCCGGCGCCCACGGCCAGGATGCGTGCACGAGCGCGGAGATCGGTCTCACCGGCGCCGACCCCGTCACGTTCGACAACGACGATCCCGCCGACGGCACGGGCCACGATTGCCCGCCTGCCTCGCAGGTCGGAACAGTGAAGGTCGAGACGCCACTGCTGGATCCGGCGGATTGGCCGGCGGGCGAGGTCTATCTCGCGGCTCAGGAGGACAACCCGTTCGGCAGCCTGCTGGCGCTCTACATCGTCGTGCGCAGTCCAGAGCGCGGCTTCGTCGCGAAGATCGCCGGCAAGGTCGATCCGGACCCGGCCACCGGCCGGCTCACGACGACCTTCCTGAACAATCCGCAGCTGCCGTTCAACCGCTTCGAGCTCCATTTCAAGGGTGGCCCGACGGCGGCGCTCGCGACGCCCGCGACGTGCGGCGCCCCTGCGGCGACCACCGATCTCGCCCCTTGGGCGCGGCCCGGCTCCCCGGTCGCCCTCGCGACGCCGATCGATCTGGCCAGCGGTCCGAGCGGCTCCGCCTGTCCGGCGAGCGAGGCCGCGCGCGGCCTCGCGCTCGGCCACAGCGCCGGCACGGCAGATCCGCTCGGCGGAGCGCACAGCCGTTTCTCGCTGCGCGTCACGCGGCCCGACGGCGAGCAGGAGCTCGCCGATCTCGGGATCCGCACGCCCGAGGGCCTCACGGGAGATCTGTCCGAGCTGACCTACTGCCCGGACGCGGCGCTCGCCGCCGCCGGCAGCCGTGACGGTCGCGTCGAGCAGCAGAGCGCGAGCTGCCCGGCGGCCTCGCTGATCGGCTCGACCGAGGTCGGCGCCGGAGCAGGGCCGAACCCGTTCTATGTCGCCGGCAAGGTGTACCTCGCCGGGCCCTATCGCGGCGCCCCGCTTTCGGTGGCGGTCGTGGTTCCGGCGGTCGCCGGCCCGTTCGACCTCGGGACGGTGGTGGTGAGGGCGGCACTGCATGTCAACCGCCGAACCGCGCAGATCAGCACGGATTCCGACCTGTTGCCCCAGATCCGGGAGGGGATCCCGTTGCGGGTGCGCGACGTGCGTGTCGATCTCGACCGGCCGGGCTTCGTGCTCAACCCGACCGACTGCGATCAGGCATCGATCGACACTCAGGTCGAGGGCAGCGATGGCGCGGCTGCGAATCTGCCGTCGCCCTACCAGGCGACGAGCTGCTCGCGGCTGGCGTTCGCTCCGAAGCTCGCCATGCGACTGACCGGCCGCAGGCAGGTCCGGACCGGCAAGCACCCCGGCGTGCGGGCGCAGGTGACCCAGGCGGGGATCGGCGAGGCCGGCGTCGAGCAGGCGGAGGTGCGGTTGCCACGCTCCCTCGCTCTGGATCCCGACAACGCGCAGGCCTTGTGCGAGTTCGCCGACGGCACCAGGGACGATCTCGAGAACCACTGTCCGAAGGGGTCGATCGTCGGTCGCGCGCGGGCGGTCACGCCGTTGCTCAAGGATCCGCTCGCCGGCAATGTCTATTTCGTCAAGAACGTTCGCCGCGGCTCGAGCGGCAACCTGATCCGGACGCTGCCGATGATCGTCGTCGCGCTGCGCGGGCAGATCCCGATCAACCTGATCGGCACGTCCAGCGTCGAGGGCGGGAAGCTCGTCAGCACGTTCGAGACGGTGCCCGACGCCCCGATCAGTCGGTTCAACCTCAACATCGCCGGCGGGGCAAACGGCATCCTGGCGGTCACGAGGACCCGCCGCGCCCGGATCGATCTGTGCGCCTCCGGGCGCCAGATCGCCGAAGCCGACTTCGACGGCCAGAACGCCAAGCGCCACGACCTCGACGTTGCGATCAAGAAGCCGTGTCGCAAGCGGCCGGCACGGCTACGGGTCGGTCCGGCGCGATGGAGCGGCGACAAGCTCTCGGTGCGTGGCCGCATCGCGCCGACGGCCAGCCGTCGGCTACGCGTCACCGTGCGCTGCCGTGGCTCGAAGCGGTCCGTGTCCAAGGGCGCCCGAAGCGGCATGCGCGGCACCTGGAAGGCGACGCTCACGCTTGGTCCGCGTTGTGGCTCCGCCAGGCGTGCGCGTGTGATCGTGCGTCACGCCGGCGGGGCCAGCGTGACGCGCGCGGTCAGGCGCGACTGACGTGGGCCGCCGGCGGAGCGCCAGCGGCGGGCGCCGTCGATGGTGGCTCGCCGCGGCGGTTGCGACGGCGCTTGCGGTTGCGACCGTCCTCCTCGCGGGTGGGGACGAGTCCGACGATGGAAGCACGGACTCCGGCCGCGCCGGCGCTCGGCCGGTTGTCTCGGGTGACGCGTCGCGGCCGCCGGCCTTCAAGGGTCCCGGTTCGCCGATCGCGGATCCCCAGAGCGCCGAGGAGCACGCCCAGAACACCGCGATCAGGATCTACGAGACGCTCGGTGACGTCGACGACGTCGACACACGCTCGCTCTGTGGCCTTATGAGCGCCGACGCCAGAATTCAGACGATCCGCTACGCGCGCCTCTCGTCCAACATCGGCCAAGCGCGCTGGACCTGCACGACCGCGATGAACGTGCTGCTTCACCGCTCGCGTCGATCCCAGGGACTCCCGCGCGTGGAGGACGCGCAGGTCGTCGGGGTCACCACCGACGGCAACCGGGCGACCGCAACGGTGCGGCTGGGCGAGCGGGGCGCGCTCACCACCTTCCCACTCGTGAGAGAGAACGGCGAGTGGAAGCTCGGGGCTACCCCGGTCGGCGCAGACTGATGCGCCCGCCGTTGCGCGGGCTGAAGGTGATCGCCCGCCGCGCGATGCGCTCGCTGCGGTCGCCGGTGGTCGCCAGGTCGAAGCGGCGCAGGATCTCGGCGAGCACGATCTTCATCTCGAACAGCGCGAAGCTGGCGCCGAGGCAGCGGCGGGTGCCGCCGCCGAAGGGGATCCACTCGTAGGTGCCGGCGGGGCGCTCGAGGAAGCGCTCGGGGCGGAAGCTGTAGGGGTCCGGGTAGATGTCCGGGTTGTGGTGGGTCAGGTAGATCGACGGCGTGATGTGGACGCCGGCGGGCAGGATGCGATCGCCGAGCTCGGTCGGCTCGGTCAGGTAGCGGGCGACCGCCGGCACGACGGGGCGCAGGCGCAGCGACTCCTTGATCACGCCGTCCATGTACTCGTCGCCGTCGCCGGCGCGGACCTCCTCGGTCAGGCGCGCGAGCACGTCGGGGTGGCGGGTGATGCGCTCGAGCGTCCACGACAGCGCCGTGGCGGTCGTCTCGTGGCCGGCGAGCAGCAGCGTCATCAGCTCGTCGTGGAGCTCCGAGTCGGTCAGGCCCTCGCCGTCCTCGTCGCGCGCCGACAGCAGCAGCGACAGGATGTCGTCGCGATCGGCGACGGCCGGATCTGCGCGGTGGGCGCGGATCTCCTCGTAGAGGACGTCGTCGACGGGGTGCAGCAGCGCCTCGCGGAAGCGGCGCCACGGGCTCAGCGGGCCGTTGCGCTTCGAGCTCGACACCTGGAGCGTGAACAGCCGCCGCATGTCGGCCATCGAGTCGAGCAGGTTGCGCAGCGGCGTGGCGATCTGCTCCAGCCGCTCGGCGTCGTCGCGGACGCCGAAGACCGCGCGCATGATCACCTCGAGCGTGATCGCCTGCATCGACTCCTGGACGGCGAACGGCTCGCCGACGGGCCAGTGCGCGATCTCGCGCTCGGCGGCGTCGGCGATCACCTCGCCGTAGAGCTTCATCCGGTCGCCGTGGAACGGCGGCAGCAGCAGCTTGCGCTGGCGCATGTGCTCCGGCTCGTCGAGCGTCAGCACCGAGCGCGGGCCGAGCAGCGGCCGCAGCACCTCGTTGCCGACACCGGCCAGCAGCTTGGTCGGGTCGCTCGTGAAGACCTGCTTGATCACCTCCGGGTCGTCGGTGATGACGACCGTGCGCTGCGCGGAGAGGTTGAACGTGAACGGCGTGCCGTACTTGCGCTTGCAGCTCTCGAGGAAGCCGCCGGGCCGCAGCAGGAAGCTCGCGAAGACCAGCGGGCCGGGACCCGTGGGGCCGGGCGGCAGCGGGTCGGGGACGAGTGGGGCGTCCGGGAGGGCATCCGCTGCAGGGCTGTTGACCGTTAGTTCAATAGTGAGGAGTTGTAGCAGACGGCTCCTGGCACGACACCGTCCGCCTGGAGGACCGTAATACCGGTCAAACGACTGGAATACCGGTCACCCTGTCGTTATCCTGGATTTCGATGTACCTCATGCGCCCGCACACCCTGGTCTCCTCGTCGGCGGACCCCGACGCGCTCGTGGTGCTCGCACATGCCGCGGGCCCGCTGACCGGGAGAGAGGTCGCGCGACGAGCGGGACGGTCTCAGGACCGCACGCGGCAGGTCCTCGAGCGACTGGTCGATCACGGGATCGTCCTGCGCGAGGATGTCGGCGCGGCGCGTCTCTACAGCCTGAACCGCGAGCACCTCGCCGCCCCCGCGATCGTCGAGCTGTCCGAGCTTCGGGCCTTGCTGGTGGATCGCCTCCGCGCCGAGCTCGCGGCTTGGAAGAGGCCTCCCCTCGGGGCCGCCCTGTTCGGGTCTGCGGCGCGAGGAGACGGCGACCTCGACAGCGACATCGATCTGCTCGTCGTGCGACCGGAGGACGTCGGCGAGGAGGACTCCGTGTGGAGGTCCCAGATCGACCTGCTCTACGACGGCGTCCGGGCGTGGACAGGCAATCCTGCCGCGATCGTCGAGGTTGGAGCCGGCGAGCTGGACGACCTGATCTGTCGAGCCCCGCCCGTGCTCGACAGCATCCGCGCCGAGGGCATCGACCTCGCGGGCACACGGATCGGTCGCCTGCTGAGGAGCACACGGTGACCACGCGGGTTCAAGCCTGCGGAGAGGCCGAAGCGCGCATCCGGCTCGAGCACGCTCGCCTCTTCCTCGACGTCGCCGAGACCGTGCACGACAACGACCTCGACGCGTCGTTCAACGTGGCTGCGGCCCTGTGCGTGCTCTCGGGCATCGCCGCGTCGGACGCTGCGTGCTGCCTGGCGCTTGCCAAGCGCCCCCGGGGGCAGGACCACGATCAAGCGGAGGCGGTGGTCGCGCGGGTCCCCGGCGTGGGGCACGAGATGTCCAAGGCGCTGAAGCGGCTGCTCGTCCTCAAGGACGACGCCCACTACGGGATGCTGTACGTCAGTCGCGAGAAGACCACGGCGGCCCTTCGAAGCGCCAACCGTCTGATCGAGCTGACCGAGCGGCTAGCGGCGCGATGAGCGAGCGCCGCCGCATGACCACCGACGACCGCCGCGAGCAGCTGCTGCGCGCCGGCTCCGAGCTGCTCGGCCGGCGGCCCTACGACGAGGTGTCGATCGACGAGATCGCGCGTGCCGCGGGGATCTCGAAGGGGCTGCTCTACCACTACTTCCCGACCAAGAAGGACTTCGTCGTGGCGGTGCTGCGCCAGGAGGTCGAGCGAGTGACGGCGCTCACCGCCCCCGACCCGTCGCTGCCGCCGCTCGAGCAGATCGACGCCGCGCTCGATGCGTTCCTCGACTACGTCGAGCACCATGCCTCCGCCTACGCGACGATCTTCCGCACGCGCGGCGGCGGCGATCCCGACATCCGCGCAGTGCTCGAGGAGGGCCGCGAGCGGCGGATCGAGATCCTGCTGGACGGGATCGCCGGTCAGCTGCTCGCCGACGACGGCGGGCGCGACAGCGCGGTGCTGCGCTCGGCCGTCCAGGGCTGGATCTTCTTCGTCGAGGGCGTGCTGCTGCGCTGGCTCGACAAGCGCGATCTCTCCCGCGATCAGGTGCGCGAGCTGCTGCGCGCGGTGCTGCTCGACTCGCTGCGCGCCGCGGCGGACATCGACCCCCGCCTGCGCGTGGCAGGCGACGTGCCCGATCAGGCGGCGGGGCGCCGGTAGCGGACGTTCGCCAGCGCGGCGAGGCCCGCCAACAGGTAGATCGCCACCACAGCCAAGGCGACGAACTTCGCGAGCGCGAAGCCCGTCGCGAACGGCGGGATGTGGGCCGTTCCCTCGCCCTCGACCATCAGCCACAGGCCGATGTCCTCGACGACGTCGCAGGCGGCGGCCACGCCCGGCAGCAGCGCGACGACGGCGCCGGGCCGGGCATAGGCGGCCCAGCCGCGCGCCCGCGCGACGTCGCGCAGCTCGAGCACCGCGAGCGTCAGGAATACGCCGTAGACGACGAGGTAGACGAAGTCGATGCCGAGCGATACGCGCGCGGCGGCGCGGCCGTCCTGGCCCCAGTGGCCGAGGATCTCGGCCGCCCGCTCGGTCGTCCCGGCCAGCTCGAACGCGATGATGCCCGGTCCGCCGCTCGCCTTGATCGCCTCGTCGACGATCGCCAGGACGACGAACAGGATCGCCATCGGGATTCCCGCGATCCATAGGGCCCGGCGACGCGTCACGCCGCGGGACTCTATGGGGAAGGCGGGGATCTAGGCGGCCGGCGCGCGGCCGAACAGGCGCGGGTCGTTGGTGATCACCGCGTCGACGCCGAGCGCCTCGAGGCGGGCGATCCGGTCGCGGTCGTCGACGGTCCAGACGTAGAGCTGGCCGCCGGCGCGCTTGACGCGCGCGATCAGCTGGCGGGTGACGAGCAGGTGGTGGACCATCAGCGCCTCGCACTCGCCGCGGCGCAGCGCGCGCTCGGCCTTCGCCGGCAGTCCGGAGCGCCACCAGAGGACCACGCCGTAGGCGACGAACTTCAGCAGCTGGTGCTCGGTGTAGTCGCGCCGGGCGCGCGGGACCGACAGTCCGCGGCGGACGTCGGCGTCGAGCTCGCGGACGAGCTCGAGGCTCTCCGGGTAGGTCGACGAGATCAGCGACCGCCCGAGCAGGCCGCGCTCGCGCAGCCCCTCGACGACCTCGCGCTCATAGCCGGGAATCTTCAGGTCGACGTCCAGCTCGATCCCGTTGTATGCCTCGGCCGCGAAGTGGTCGAGGCCCTGCTCGAGCGTCAGCGGCGAGCGGCTGGTCGCGTCCTCGGGATCGTGCGCCAGCACCAGCGCGCCGTCGCGCAGCGGCATCACGTCGAACTCGATCATGTCGACGCCGAGGTCCAGCGCCGCCTCGAAGCTCGCCGGCGTGTTGCCCGGCGCCACGTGATCGGCGCCCTTGTGTCCAACGCGAATCAGCGGGCGGGTGTCGCTGGTGTCGCTGGGGGAAGCCATCGACCGGATCGTAGGGGGGCCGTTTGCCATCCGGTGCGCCCTAGCTGTTCATGGTGGCGGCAGAGACCATTGGATACCATATTGCTGTGTCCCGCACGCAGACCATCGTGCAACTCAACGATGCGCTGCTCGCCCGGCTGGACGAGCGGGCCGCGCGGGAGGACCGCTCCCGATCCGCGCTGATCCGAGACGCGATCGAGCGCTACCTCCTCGACGACGTCGCGGCCGAGCTCGACCGGCGCATCGTCGAGGGTTACCGGCGGCTGCCGCAGACTGCGGAGGAGGACGCATGGGCGGAGGCCGCGGCTCGCGACGCGGTTCGGGAGGAGCAGTGGTAGCCCGCGGCGACGTCTACTGGCTCGAGCTGCCCGACGAAGGCCGCCGGCCGGTCTGCGTTCTCACCCGCGCGGCCGCCCTGCCGGTTCTCCACAACGTGACAGTCGCGCTCGTCACGCGCACCGTGCGCGAGATTCCGACCGAGGTCAGGCTCGACGAGTCCGATGGCATGCCCGCGGAGTGCGCGATCACGCTCGACAACCTGCGGACCGTCCCGAAGCGGATGCTCACCGAGCGCATCACGGGGCTGTCAGGTGGCCAGATGCATGCCGTCTGTCGCGCCCTCGACGTCGCGACAGGGTGCTCCTAGCCGTCAGGTTTGGCAGACCGGACACCAGTACGTAGTGCGGTTGTCATCGCCCTGGCCGTGGGCCAGGATCGGCGTGGAGCAGACGCGGCAGGGCAGGCCGGCACGGTCGTAGACCCAGGTGCCGGCGCGGCGGTCGCGGTCGGCGGCGCCGCGGCGGGGGAGCCGGTCGTCGATGCGGAGGGCGTCGACGGCTGCCGCGCGTGCGATGGCGGCGGCTGGCTCGGCCTCGCCCTGGAACGTGACCGTCGGCCCCCCGCGACGGGCCGACTCCCGGATCGGGGCACGGATCGCGCGGGCGATCGCCAGCGCCTCGTCATCGGTTACGTCGGCAACCCGCCGCCACGGGTCGATGCCCGCCATGAAGCAGCCCTCCGACTTCCAGATGTTGCCGATGCCGGCGACGTTGCGCTGGTCGATCAGCGCCTCGCCGATCGCGCGCGTCTGGTCGTCCTCGCGCAGGCGGGCGAGGTAGGCGCGCTCGTCGAAGTCGTCGCTCACGACGTCCGGTCCGAGACCGGCGAGCAGCTGGTCGAGGCGCGTGCGCGAGTCGGTCATCAGCTCGAGCACCGGCCCGTCGAACTGGACGACGTCGTGGCCCGCGGTGCGGATCACCAGCCAGGCGCGCCGCGCCGAGCGAGTCCAGCGCCGCCCGCGCTCGTAGACCCCCCACTTGCCGCCCATGCGCAGGTGCGAGTGCAGCGTCAGGCCGCCTTCGAAGCGCAGGAACAGGTGCTTCCCGCGCGCGTCCACCGCCCGCACCGCCCGTCCCGCCAGCCGCTCCGGCCAGCGGTCCATCCGATGGCGCGGATGCGGCGTCTCGATCGCGAGGATCTCCTTGCCCACCAGCGCGTTTCCAACCCGCAATGCCGCGTTGTGAATCGTGTCGCCCTCTGGCATGCGTCTGATCGTAGGGGTGGCCTGTTGCTCGGCTGTGCGCCGTTCGCTACCGGAGGGCGGCCACTCCAGGATCGCGGCTACGTGGTTGCCGCATTCTGCCTCGCCGTGCGACTGGTGGAGATGGCGCAAACTATATAAGCTGTTAGGAGATCTGCTGTGAATTTCAAGCACGCGCATTTGGCATTGGCGGTTGGACTGGCGATCTACGCGGTCGGCTCTGTCCTGACGAAGGGCAATCCCAACGGGGTCGAGGCCATCGTGATCATGGTGATGTGCCTCGGATCCATGTTTGGGATCCTCGAGTACTTGACCCAGCGAGACAAGAGGCTGGGGCGCCCGCCCCCGCCGCATCCGTTCAGGCGCTCAGGGTCAGACGGCGAGGACCCTGGGTGAAGCCGGCCTCGAGCAGGAGGGGCTCGAAGGGGGAGCCGACGGCGGGGTCGCCGTCGAAGCGCTCGAGGGCGAGGCGCTTGATGCGGCCGCGACGGACCTCGTCGGCGAGAGCTTGGAGGGCCTCGGTGAGCCAGGTCGCGGGGGCGCCTTTGTCGAATGGGTCGCGGAGCGTGATCAGGCCCTTGCCGGAGCGCTCGACGTAGAGGACGGGATCGGCGTCGAGGGTGACGACGTGGGCGCCGGCGACACGGGCGGCGCGTCGGTTGTCGTCGCGCTTCGGCCACGGCAGGGTGGCACCGAACGGGTTGGCGGGGTCGGTGGCGGCGAGGACGAGCGGGCCGGTGGGCTCGTCTGTGCGCAGGCCGCGTAGGCGCTCGATCGCCGCTGGCAGGGCGAACTGGGCGCCGCCGAGGCCCTCGACGAAGTAGCCGCGGCGGGCGGTGCCGAGCGTCTCGAGGTTGGCGAACTCGCTGTAGAGCGAGGAGAAGCCGCCGGGAATGCCCTCGGCGAGGACGGTCTCGCGCGTGACGATGCCGTAGCGCTCGAGCAGCAGCTCGGCCTGGGCCCGCAGGCGCGGGCCATGCGCTGGCGAGTCGGCGAACAGGTTGGCGGTCAGCGACCAGCGGCCCTGGACCTGGGGCGCGCCCGGTCGGCGGCGGCGCGCGAAGCGGCGCGCGGTCTCGCGGCGCGCGTTGGCGAGCGACAGGCGCGGGGCGCGCAGCGGGGCGAAGGCGTCGTTGGTGACCTCGCCGGCCCAGACGAGATCCCAGAGCGCCTCCTGCAGCTCGGCGGGGTCGGGGGCAAGCTCGGGGCGAAGCGCACTTCTCGGCCGTACTTCGGCCGAAACCCGCGCCTCGTCCGGAGGCGGCGTGTCTTGAGCCGGCGGGTCAGGAACCCGCACGTCGGCGATCAAGTCGGTCCAGAAGGCGGCTCCGCTGGCGAGCCGCGCGCGGATCGCGTCGTGGACCGGACCCGCCGGCGCGTCGCCCTTGAACGGCGGCGGGCCGAGCCAGCGCGCGTCGTCGCGGAAGTAGAGCGCGACCTTGCCGGTGCTGCGCCCGAGGGGCCCCGCGCCGACCCAGACGACCTCGCCGCCGGCGCAGAGCTGGTCGAGCCAGGCCGGCGAGTAGGCGCCGGTGCGGCGCGGCAAGACATCCTGCTCCCAGACCGCCGGGGCGAGCGCCAGGCCTTGCAGCGGAACGAGCAGCTCGCGCAGGCGATCCGGTCCGGCGCCCGACGCCGGCGAGGAGTCGACGCCCTGCCATGCCGGCAGGAAGCGCGCGAGCGCCTGCTGCTCGGCCGGCTCGACCTCCTTGCGCAGGCTCGCCAGCGAGGCGCGGCGCAGCCGGCGCAGCACCTCGGGATCGCACCACTCGCGCTCGCTGCCGGCCGGGCGCAGCTCGCCCCGGACCAGCCCGCCCGCCTGCTCGAGCGCCTTCAGGGTCGGCGTCGGGTCGATCCCGAAGCGGGCCGCGTCGGCGGTGTCGGCGCCGGCCGGCGCCGCGCCGTAGCGGTCGCGCAGCTCGCGCGTCGTGAATGGCCCGTGGGTGCGCGCGTAGCGGCGGACGATCCGCTCGAACGCGTCGTCGACTCCCTCCAGGAAGGCGTCCGGCAGGCCGCCGGGCGGCACCGCGCCGAAGGCGTCGCGGTAGAGTCCGGCGTCCTCGGCGGCGATCCAGCGCTCCTCGCCGCCGATCCGCATCTCGATCGCGCGCCGCTCGCGGGCGAGGTCGAGCAGCATCCGCTCGGCCGACACCGCTCCGAGGCAGCGCGCCTGCGCCTCGGCGGTCGTCAGGTCGCCGACGCCGCGCAGCACGTCGTGCAGCGCGTCGGAGTTCGCCGCGCGAGTGCGCTCGGAGAGGTGCTGGAGGTCGGCCTCGACCTCGGCGAGGGCGTCGGCGTCGATCAGCTCGCGCAGCTCCTCCTGGCCGAGCAGCTCGCGCAGCAGGTCGCGGTCGAGCGACAGCGCGGCGGCCCGCCGCTCGGCGTTCGGCGCGTCGCCCTCGTACATGTAGGTCGCGACGTAGTCGAACAGCAGCGACGAGGCGAACGGCGACGCCCGCTGGGTCTCGACCTCGACCAGCGACAGCTCGCGCGTGTGCAGCCCGCGCAGCAGCGCCTCGAGCCCCGGCAGGTCGAGCACGTCGCGCAGGCACTCGCGGTAGGTCTCGAGGACGATCGGGAACTGGCCGTAGCGCTTGGCGACCTCGAGCAGCGACTGCGCCTTGAGCCGCTGCTGCCACAGCGGCGTGCGCTTGCCCGGGTAGGCGCGCGGCAGCAGCAGCGCGCGGGCGGCGTTCTCGCGGAAGCGCGCGCCGTAGAGCGCGGAGGCCGACAGCTCGCCGACGACCAGGTCCTCGATCGCGTCGGGCTCGACGAGGACGAGGTCGGCGCTCGGCGGCTCGTCGGCGTCGGGCAGGTGGACGATGATCCCGTCGTCGGACCAGATGGCGTCGGACTCGAGGCCGAACTCGTCGCGGATGCGCGCCGAGAGGGCGAGCGCCCAGGCCGAGTGGACGCGGCCGCCGAAGGGAGAGAGGACGCAGAGCCGCCAGTCGCCGATCTCGTCGCGGAAGCGCTCGACGACGATCGTGCGGTCCGACGGCACGACGCGCGTCGCCTCCTGCTGCTCGCGCAGGTAGGCGACCAGGTTGGCGGCGGCGCGCTCGTCGAGGTCGTAGCCGGCGTCGATCAGCTCGGCCGGCTCGCGCTCGACCGCCCAGCGCGAGAACTCGCCGATCGCGCGGCCGAGCTCCGCCGGGCGGCCGATCCCGTCGCCCTTCCAGAACGGGATCGCGCCGGGCGCGCCGGGCGCCGGCGTGACGATCACGCGGTCGCGGGTGATCTCCTCGATCCGCCAGGTCGACGCGCCGAGCAGGAACGTCTGGCCGGGGCGCGCCTCGTAGACCATCTCCTCGTCGAGCTCGCCGACGCGGCGGCCGTCGGGCAGGTGGACGCCGTAGAGGCCGCGGTCGGGGATCGTGCCGGCGTTGGTGATCGCGAGCTGGCGCGCGCCCTTGCGCGCGCGGATCGTGTCGGCGACGCGGTCCCAGACGATCCGCGGACGCAGCTCGGAGAACTCCTCCGACGGGTAGCGCCCGTCGAGCATGTCGAGCACCTGGTTCAGCAGCTCGCGCGGCAGCTCGGCGTAGGGGTGGGCGCGGCGAACGAGGTCGTGCAGCACGGGCACGTGCCACTCCTCGCCGCCGATCTCGGTGTCGGCCGCCTGCTCGCCGTCGACCGGCGGCGACGAGACCATCGCGACGATCTGCTGGGCCAGCACGTCGAGCGGGTTGCGCGGGATCACGGTCGTCTCGATCTCCGCCGCGCGCATCCGCTTGGCGACGACCGCGCACTCGAGCAGGTCGGCGCGGAACTTCGGGAAGATCCGCCCCTTCGAGACGTCGCCGACGTTGTGGCCCGCGCGCCCGATCCGCTGCAGCCCGGCGGTGACCGACTTCGGCGACTCGACCTGCAGCACGAGGTCGACCGCGCCCATGTCGATGCCCAGCTCGAGCGACGAGGTGGCGACCAGGCACGGCAGCGAGCCCGACTTGAGCATGTCCTCGACGATCAGCCGCTCCTCGCGCGCGAGCGAGCCGTGGTGGGCGCGCGCGATGATTCCGTCGGTGCGGTGCTCGCCCGCCCTGGCGCTGCCGGGCTCGCGATCGGCGCTCGGGTCCGCGGGCTGCGCTCCTCCCGCTGCCGCGCCGTCCTCGCCGGCGAGCTCGTTGAGGCGGACGGCGAGCCGCTCGGCCGCCCGGCGGGCGTTGACGAAGATGATCGTCGAGGTGTGCGAACGCACCAGCTCGAGCAGCTCCGGGTAGATGGCGGGCCAGATCGAGCGTCGCGTCGCGGCGTTCGGGTCGTCGCCGAGGAGAGCCTCGGTGCCGTGCTCGCCCGAACGACGATCGGGCTGCGCTCCGCCCGCGGCGCGACCACGGCCGATCAGGTCGCCGCCGCCCGCGGCCGTGCCGACCGTCTCCACGGCTGGGTGGCCGATGTCGTGCGCGCCAGGCTCGCGCATGTCGTCGACGGGGACCTGGATCTTCAGGTCGAGCGGCTTGCGCACGCCGGTGTCGACGACCCGGCACTTGCGCCCGCTCCCGACGAGGAAGCGCCCGACCTCCTCGAGCGGGCGCTGGGTCGCCGACAGGCCGATCCGCTGGATGCCCGGCGCGGCGGGATCGCCGCCGCGCGCCAGATGGTCGAGCCGCTCGAGCGTCAGCGCGAGGTGCGCGCCGCGCTTGGTCTGCGCGACCGCGTGGATCTCGTCGACGATCGCCCACTCGACGCCGGTCAGGAACTCGCGCGCTCGCGAGGTCAGCATCAGGTAGAGCGACTCCGGCGTGGTGATCAGCACGTCCGGCGGCGTGCGCAGCATCGCCTGGCGCTCCTTCTGCGGAGTGTCGCCGGTGCGGATCGCCACCGAGATGTTCCCGCGCGAGTCCGCACCGGCGGGTCCCGCGCCGCCGGTCTCCGCCGCCCCCTGAATGCCCATCAGCGGCCCGCGCAGGTTCTTCTCGACGTCGTAGGAGAGCGCCTTCAGCGGCGAGACGTAGACGAGTCGCGTGCGCCGCTCGCCCTCGGGCAGCGGATTCGCCACCAGCCGGTCGAGCCCCCACAGGAACGCCGCGAGCGTCTTGCCGGAGCCGGTCGGCGCCGACACCAGCACGTGCTCGCCGCCCGCGATCGCCGGCCACGCCTGCGACTGCGCCTCGGTCGGCGCCGCGAACGAGTGCGCGAACCAGTCCCTGACCTGGGGAGTGAACGATGCGAGCGGGTCCGCGGACATGGAACCTTCGAGCGTACCGCGCGTGGGTAGCGCGGATGTGAGGCGATGTGAGCTTCCGGACGCGGTTGGGTACTCCTCGGCCATGCGACCGATCGCCAAGTCATGGCCCGCATACCTGGTCGCCGCCGCGGTGGCCGTCGCGCTGCCGGCCTGCGGCGACGACGCCGAGCAGAAGGTCGACGACGCCGCCGAGGACGTCAAGCGCGAGGCCGAGGACGCCGGCAAGGACGTCAGCGACAAGGCGAGGGACCTGGGGGACAAGGCCGGCGACGAGGGTAGGGACGCGGCAGACAAGGCCGGCGAGGCCGCCAAGGACGGCGGCGACAAGGCCGAGCAGGTGGGGGGCGACGCCCTCGACAAGGCCGAGGACGCGGGCGGCGACGTCAAGCGCGAGGCCGAGCAGGCCGTCGACTGACGGCTAGCCGCGGCGCCGCCGCGGGCGCCCCTTGCTGCCGCCCGCGACCTAGAGGCCCGGCGGGTGCGTCGCCACGAAGCCGCGCGCCGAGCGCATCTGGGCGCTCCAACGGGTACCGGTGCGCTTGCTGGCGCTCGTGTCGAAGCGCAGGCCGGCGATCACCATGTAGACGTGGCCGGCGTTGGCGCGGATCGTGATCCAGCGACCGGGGCCGCGGCGGCCCCAGGACATGAAGCCCGTCGAGGCCATCGCGCTGGTCATCAGGCGGCCACCGCGCAGGGCGTAGCTGACCGAGCCGGAGCAGTCGTAGCCGCTGTCCTCGAGGATCGCGTGCCCGCCGCCCCACTTGTACGGCTTCCTGGCGATCCTGTTGCCGGCGCGGATCGCGGCCTGGACGCTCCTCGGGGCGCCGGCGGGCGGGATCGCGAGCCCGGTCCTGGTGATCCTCGCCTTCGCGCCGGGCGCGGTCAGCTTGCTGAGCGGCGTGCCGGCGACGGCGCCGCCGCCGACGGTCGTGGCGACGTCGGCCGTGCGCGCATGCGCCGCGGTGGCGAGGACGAGCGAGACGAGTAGGGCCAGGGCGAACGCGGCTGCAGCGGCATCGGCCCAGCGAATCACGGCTTTGGACATCGGGAGCGTCTTCCTCTCTTTCGCGCCTGCGGGGTTAGCTGACGGACTCGCGCTAAGAGAGCTGCGCTACGCCGGAACATCCGGCGATTCGCCCCAGGGCCAGGGACCCAAGTGGTTCCCCCGCTCTCCCGCCGCACGGCGGTGGGAGACTCGGCTATGTGCTCTGAACGACTTCGACACCGTACGGCGTCGACCTGTCGGACTCAGAGCACCGTAAGGGCTGGAAAGTTGCGCAGTGTGAGGATGGACACACTTGGTCCGACGTTCCGGGGCCTGATATAGTTAACCCTATGGTTAATGATCCGTTCAAGGCGCTCGCCCACCCGATCCGCCGCGGGATCGTCGAGCGCCTGGCCGCGGGCCCGGCGACCGTCGGCGAGGCGACCGGTGGGTTCGGCGTCTCGAAGCCCGCGATCTCCAAGCACCTGAAGCTGCTGGAGGAGACCGGCGTCGTGAACCGCGTCGTCGAGGGCCGGACCCACCGGCTCTCGCTCGACCCCGACGTGCTCAGCGAGGCGGCCGACTGGATGGATCGCCAGCGCGCCGTGTGGGGCCGCCTGTTCGATGTAGTCGACGAGTACCTGAAGGAGGACGAAGCGCGATGAACATGCCACCGATCGTGTCGCCCCGGGAGTGGGAGACCGCCCGCCAAGAGCTGCTGGTCAAGGAGAAGGAGCTCACGCGCGCCCGCGACGCGCTCGCCGCCGAGCGCCGCAGGATGCCGCGCATGGCCGTCGACAAGCGGTACCGCTTCGAGGGCGCCGACGGCCCGGCGACCCTGCACGACCTCTTCGACGGACGCCGCCAGCTGATCGTCTACCGCTTCTTCTTCGAGCCGGGCGTCTCGGGCTGGCCGGACCGCGGTTGCGGCGGTTGCTCGTTCCTCGCCGACCAGGTCGCCCATCTCGCCCACCTCAACGCGCGCGACACCACGCTGGCGTTCGTCTCGCGCGCGCCGCAGTCCGACATCGAGCGCTGGAAGGCGCGGATGGGCTGGGAGATGCCCTGGTACACGCTGACCGACGACTTCGACGCCGACTTCGGCGTCGACGAGTGGCACGGCACCAACGCCTTCTTCCGCGACGGCGACGACATCTTCCGCACCTACTTCGTCAACAGCCGCGGGGACGAGGCGATGGGCACGACCTGGAGCTACCTCGACCTGACCGCGCTCGGCCGCCAGGAGGATTGGGAGGACGCGCCGGAGGGTTACCCGCAAACCCCGCCCTACCAGTGGTGGAACCTCCACGACGAGTACGGGGAGAGCCCATGATCGCCCACGTGGGAGGCGTGCCGCTGGAGGAGGCCCTGCCATCGCTGACCGGCGCGGGCGCCGGTCTCCTGCTCGCCCGCGCCTGGGTGATGCTGCGCCTGCGCCGCCGAAGGGAGCCATCGCGATGACCGACGCCACGACCCTGCGCATGGAGCGCACCTACCAGGCTCCGGCCGAGAAGGTGTTCGACGCCTGGACCAGCGAGGAGGTGATGCGGCGCTGGTGGCACGCCGAGCACGACTGGGAGACGACCGAGGCCGAGGTCGACCTGCGTGTCGGCGGCGCCGTGCGGGTGGTGATGCGCGACCCGCACGAGGACGTCGAGTACGGCGGTGGGGGCCGCTACACCGAGATCGACCCGCCGCGGCGCCTGGCGTTCACCTGGCTCTGGGACGACAACGACGTCAGGCAGCTGATCGAGATCGACTTCGAGGAGAACGACGGCGTCACCACCGTCCGCTTCACCCACAGCGGTCTCTGGGACGAGGCGGCCGTTCGCTCGCACGAGGACGGCTGGGGCAAGGCCTTCGACAACCTGCGGCGCACGCTCGAGGGCTAGAGGCCGGAAAGCTGGCGGGCGCGCGCGAAGATCGCGTCCGTCATCTCCTCGGTCAGGCGGCCGGTGAACGTGTTCTGCTGGCTGGGGTGGTAGCACCCGAGCAGCGCCCGGCCCCCGGGCAGCTCGGCCTCGGCGCCGTGGCCGAACCTCGGCTTCGGGCGGACGGGGCCGGCGAGCCGCAGCGCCGCGTCCCACGCGATCCCGCCGAGCGCGACGATCGCCTGCGCCGGCAGCAGCTCCAGCTCCTGCGCGGCATAGGGCAGGCAGTTGTCGCGCTCGCTCGGCAGCGGCTTGTTCGCCGGCGGCGCGCAGCGGACGGCGGCCGCGACGAAGGCGCCGGTCAGGCGCAGGCCGTCGTCGCGGTGGACCGAGGTCGGCTGGTTGGCGAAGCCGGTCCGGTGCAGCGAGGCGAACAGCCAGTCCCCCGAGCGGTCGCCGGTGAAGACGCGGCCGGTGCGGTTGGCGCCATGGGCGGCCGGGGCAAGGCCGAGGATGTACACGCGTGCCGCAGGGTCGCCGAAGCCGGGCGCCGGGCGGCCCCAGTACTCCTGGTCGCGGAACGCGGCCCGCTTCTCGCGCGCCACCAGCTCGCGCCACTCGACCAGCCGCGGGCAGCGGCGGCAGTCGACGACGCGCCGCTCGAGCGCCTCCAGCGCGGCTTCGCGCGCGGTCGCGCTCATCGCTCGGTACCCGATGCGGTGCTCAGGCCTTCAGCTTGCGGCCGCTGGTGAACAGCCACTGGGCCCACAGGTAGCAGGGGATCGCGAGCGCGGCGGTCACGCCCAGCGACAGCCAGATCGAGACGTCGGCGGCGCCGAGGAAGCCATAGCGGATCGCCTGCAGCATGTAGAAGATCGGGTTGAAGTGCGACAGCTCCTCCCACGGCGAGGACAGCATGTCGACCGAGTAGAAGACGCCGCCCATGAAGGTCAGCGGCAGGATCACGATGTTCTGGATGAAGGTCGTGTGGTCCCAGCTCTCGGCGTAGATGCCGACGACCGTGCCGAGCGAGGCGAAGCCGAGCAGCGCGAGCGCGACGGCGAGCAGCAGTATCAGCGGCTGCTCGACCGGCACGCCGGTGATCGGCAGCGCCAGCGCCAGCAGCGCGACGGCGATCGCGAAGCCGCGGAAGAGGCCGCCGACGATGTAGCCGGCGGTCATCTGCCAGCCGTGCATCGGCGCCGACAGCACGTCGTGGATGAAGCGGTCGGAGCGCCCCTGGTAGATCGTCGAGGCATTGTTGGCGTAGGCCGCCTGGACCATCGCCATCGAGATCAGGCCCGGGACGATGAAGACCTCGTAGTCGAAGCCCTCGACCTGCTTGATCCGTCCGCCGAGCGACAGCCCGAACACCAGGATGAACAGGAACGAGGAGACGACCGAGGCGAGGACCGTCTGCGTCCAGAGCTTCGAGACGCGCAGCACCTCGCGACGCGCGAGCCAGGCCATGCCGCGGTTGCCGTTCAAGCGCCGGCTCCCATCGCCTTGACGTAGACGTCGGCGAGCGTGTCGCCGCCGTAGTGCTCACGCAGCCCGTCGGCGCTGTCGCGCGCGATCAGGTGGCCGCCGCGGATCAGCGCGATCTCCTCGCAGAGCTCCTCGGCCTCCTCGAGGTAGTGCGTCGTCAGCAGGATCGTCGTGCCCTCGGCGTGCAGCTGGCGGATGTAGCGCCACAGCTCGAGGCGCAGCTCGAAGTCGACGCCGGCGGTCGGCTCGTCGAGTATCACCAGCCGCGGGCGGTGCATCAGCGCGCGTGCCAGCAGCAGGCGGCGGCGCTGGCCGCCGGACAGCTTCGGCGTGCGGACGCCGCGCTTGGCGCGCAGGTCGAACGCGTCGATCATCTCGTCGGCGCGCGCCTCGGCCTCGGCGCCGGTCATGCCGAAGTAGCCGCCGTGGTAGAGCAGCGTCTCCTTGACGGTCAGGAAGCGGTCGAGGTTGATGTCCTGCTCGGCGAGCCCGATCCAGCTGCGCGCGCGCAGCGACTTCGCCGGCTCGCCGAAGACCAGGACCTCGCCCTCGGTCACCCTGATCAGATTGCAGACGGCGCTGATCAGCGTGGTCTTGCCGGCGCCGTTGGGGCCGAGCAGGCCGAAGAAGGCCCCGTCGGGGACCTCGACGTCGAAGCTCTCGACGGCGAGCGTGCCGTCGTCGTAGCGCTTGGTCAGGCCGCGGACTTCGAGCGCGGGCGGGGCGGGGGTGCTCACTTACGAGACGTTACTGGTGGGGCCGAGAGCGACGATGCCCTCGTCCGCTTGGGAACCGCTCCCGAGGGCATCGTCGCTCTCGGCTCGCGAGTAGCCGGCGGGCTCAGCTGAGGGATCGGCCGTACTGGCGCTCGTAGTAGGCGCGGTAGTCGCCGGAGCGGATCGGCTCCCACCAGGCGGGGTTGTCGCGGTACCAGGCGACGGTGCGCTCGAGGCCCTGGTCGAAGTGGACTTCGGGTTGCCAACCGAGCGCCTTCACCTTGTCGGAGGCGAGCGAGTAGCGGCGGTCGTGGCCGGGGCGGTCGGTGACGTGCTGGATGAGGGACTCGTCGTTGCCGGTGAGCTCGAGGATCCGCTTGATCACGTCGATGTTCTCGCACTCGTCGGGGCCGCCGACGTTGTAGGCCTCGCCGGGCGTGCCGTGCTCGAGCACGGTGTGGATCGCGCGGGCGAAGTCCTCGACGTAGAGCCAGTTGCGGACCTGGCGGCCGTCGCCGTAGACGGGCAGCGAGTCGCCGTGGAGGGCGTTGAGCGTCATCAGGGGGATGAGCTTCTCGGGGTACTGGCGCGGGCCGTAGTTGTTCGAGCCGCGGCAGATGACTGCCTCGATGCCGTGGGTGTGGACGTGGGCGGTGACGAGCAGGTCGCCGGCGGCCTTGGTGGCGCTGTAGGGCGAGGATGGGTTCAGCGGCGAGGTCTCGGTGAAGGAGCCGGAGTCGATCGAGCCGTAGACCTCGTCGGTCGAGACCTGGAGGTAGCGGCCGACGCCGAGCTCGCGGGCGGCGTCGAGCAGGACGCTGGTGCCGATCACGTGGGTCGTGACGAACGGGTCCTGGCCGGCGATCGAGCGGTCGACGTGCGACTCGGCGGCGAAGTTGACGACGGCGTCGGCGCCCTCCATCGCGTCGCGGACGATCGCCGGGTCCTCGATGCCGCCCTCGACGAAGCGGTGCTCGACGCCGTCGAGGTTCTCGCGGCGGCCGGCGTAGGTGAGCTTGTCGAGGATCGTCAGGTCGTGGCCCGCATCGGTCGCGATGCGGGCGTAGGTGGATCCGATGAATCCGGCGGCGCCGGTGACGAGCAGCTTCATGGCGGCGACCCTAGCGCTCCGCGAGATAGCCGCGCAGGCCGTCGCGCCAGTCGGGCAGGCGGATCGGGCGCGGCCACTCGCTGTCGAGGACCGAGTAGGCCGGACGCGGCGCGGGGCGCGGGAACTCGGCTGTCGTGACTGGTGTCACGTTGCAACTAACGCCCGCGCGCTCGAATATCTCGCGCGCGAACTCGTACCAGGAGCAGTGCCCGGCGCCGGCCATGTGGTGGATGCCGTAGTCCTCGGTCGCCGCCAGGCGCAGCAGCCCGTCGGCGAGGTGGGCGGTGTAGGTCGGCGAGCCGACCTGGTCGTCGACCACGCGCAGCTCGCCGCGCTCGGCGAGGCCCAGCATCGTCTCGACGAAGTTGCCGCCGCCGACGCCGAACAGCCACGAGGTGCGCACGACGAAGTGGCGCGGGTTGGCGGCCGCCCCCTCGATCTCGCCGATCAGCTTGGTCCGGCCGTAGGCCGACTGCGGATTGGTCGGATCGGACTCGACGTAGGGCCGCTCGGCCCTCCCGTCGAAGACGTAGTCGGTCGAGGGCAGCACGACCGCCGCCCCGACGCTCGCCGCCCCCGCCGCGACGTTGCGCGCCGCGTCGCCGTTGAGCCTCAGCGCGTCCGCCTCGGCGCTCTCCGCCCCGTCGACGTCGGTCCACGCCGCGCAGTTGATCGCCACGTCGGGCCGCAGCTCCGCGAACGCCTCCTCGACCGCGCGCGCGTCGGTCACGTCGAGCGCCGCCCGGTCGAGCCCGACGACCTCATGGCCGACCAGCTCACCGACCCGTCGCACGTCCTGCCCGAGCATCCCGCCCGCCCCGGTGGTCACCACCTTCACCGGGCGAGGGATATCAGTTCCGGTCGAAGGCCCGGCTCAACTCGGCGAACCGCTCGGCGCGGGGGTCGTCGGCCCCGATGATCTGGTTCAACCAATCGGACACCTCGGCACGGTTGGCATCGAGGGCGCCGACGAGGATCTGCTCGATATCCAGCCAGTCCTTGCGGCGGTTGAATATGACCTTGCAGGTGACAAGGTGCTCGGGAGCGAGGACCGGGAGGACGGTGTCGCGGAATGGCGCCTGACGCGCCGCTTTGCGCATTGCGGCATGAAGCTCGTGGTAGGCGTAGAACAGGTCGACCGGCGTGACGCCCCAAAAGAGGCGGCACTGCCCGTCGCGCACCACCTGCTCCGAAGGTACATCGCTGTCAATGTCCAGGCCTCCGAGGGCCGTCGTGACTTCCTCGTGGCGCCCGGCATCGAGAAAGATGTTCAAGTCGACATCGATCGTCGCTCTCGGCTCGCCGTAGGAGGCCAGGGCTAGGGCACCGCCGAAGGCATGGGGGATCTTCGCGTCCTCTAGGCAGCTGTGAATCGCGACCACCTTCGCACTGAATCCGGGCGTCGTCACGAGGCTTGATCCAGTCGGGGGAATCGCTCGCGCTTCATCCTCTCGGTTCGGCTGCGCGGGAACTGGTCGGCCAGGCCAAGGAGATCATCCAGAGTCGCGCCGCGCTCGGTGGGAGATCGGGTCAGCCAGGCGGCACTGGCACGTGCGTTGTCTAGCTCCTCGAGCTGGCCTGCGCCTGCCTGTACGCGTGTGTCCTGCCAGGTCTTGGGAGCCTCGCCGAGACGCGCTGGGGGGCCCTCCTGAAGGGCGTCGATCAGCAGCGCACGGAGGATTGGATGTGGCTCGCGGCCATCGGCGAGCTCGCGGAGCAGATCGCCCGCGGCCCGATCTGCCGTTGCGAGATCGACTGGGGCGCCAGCGCGCCGGGCCGCCTCGCGTACTTCGTCGGCGAGCAGCGGCTTCTCGGCGCGACTGCGCGCGTGGTCGATCACGTCGTCCGAAAGCGTCCGGAAGGACGCGAGCGTGCGACTGCGAGGACCAGCGAGCGTTGAGACCGACTCCCTGATCTCCCAGGCTCCATTTGGTCGTTGCGTTACGTAGGCCATAGTGGGCATTATACCCACTATATGGGAGTTGAGCCGATTCCATAGCATATATGCATCAGCACGGATGTACGACCTATCGCCGGGCGGCGCTCTATGGTGGGCGACGTGCGCCGCGTCCTGACGCCGCTGGCCGTGCTGGCCGCTCTTGCGCTGCCGGCAGGCGCGGGCGCACAGACCGCCGAGCCCCTCGCCGCTCAAGTCCAACCCCCCCTGCCGTCGCCGGTGGCGGCGGGGGACTGGCCGGACCCGGACGTGTCGCTGATCGACGGGAGCTACTACGCGGTGGCCACGGCCGGGGGGTGGTCGCCGACGTTTCGGATCCTGCGCTCGACGGATCTGCGCTCGTGGTCGATCGCCGGCTCGGTGTTCCGGCGGGCGCCGGGCTGGGCGAAGGACTCGTTCTGGGCGCCCGAGCTGGCGCAGCTGCCGGCGGGCGGCTACGCGCTCTTCTACAGCGCGATGCCGAAGCGGCCGTGGCAGACGCGGGCGGACGGGAGCACCGTTCCCTACCGCGGGCCGAAGCTGCGACGCGGCGCGCGAATGGCGCCGAACCCGGCGCGCGCCTGGTACTGCCTCGGCGTGGCGACCGCGCCGTCGCCGCTCGGGCCGTGGCGCGACCTCGGCCGGCCGCTGCGCTGCACGCCGAGCGGGACGATCGATCCCACGCCCGTCGTCGACGGCGGCAGGCTCCAGCTCGTCTACAAGGAGGACGGCAACGCCTTCCGTCGTCCGACGCCGATCCTGATGCAGGAGCTCAGCGCCGACGGCCGGCGCCTCGTCGGCGCTCCGCGCGAGCTGCTACGCAACCGGCCGGGGAGCTGGGAGCGCAACGTGGTGGAGGCGCCGTTCCTCGTCCGGCGCGGCGACGGCTGGGCGATGCTCTACTCGGGCGCGCTGTGCTGCTCGCGCGACTGCGCCTACGCGGTCGGCGTCGCTCGCGCCCCCACGCTCGCCGGGCCCTGGACCCGCTACTCCGGCAACCCGATCCTGCGCTCCGGCAACGGCTGGCGTTGCCCCGGCCACGTCTCGGTCGTCGGCGACCACGTCGCCTTCCACGCATACCGCGCGGGCAGCGGCATCCTCGCCGGTCGCCAGATGCACGTCGCGCCGCTGACCTGGCGCCCCGACGGCTGGCCGGCGATCGGCGACGGCCGGCCGCTGCCTCCCGCGGCCGGCGCGCTGACCACGGCCTTCGACGACCCGTTCGCGGGATCGGCGCTCGGCCCCGACTGGGAGTGGCCGATCGACCCGGCGCCGCGGGTGCGAGCGGGCGGGGGATTGCGGCTGACGGCGACGCGACGGGGCGGGCTGAGCCTCGACGCCGCGACGCTGGCGCGCCGGCTCGGGACCGATCGCTTCGCCGCGACCGCGGTCGTCGACCGGATGTCGCTGAGCCGCGACGAGACCGCGGGGGTGGCGGTCGTGCGCGGCGGGCCGTTCGCGATTCGCGGCCAGGCCGTCGGCATCGCCGTCGCCAAGGACGAGATCCACGTCTGGACGCGCGGGCGCGTCTACCAGGATGTCGTGCGGCCGGGCAAGCTCGTCGGACCTTCGACGCAGTTGCGGATCGAGGCCGCCGGCCGTCGCTACCGGCTCTCCTTCAGCAACGACGGCCGTTCATGGCGGACGGTCCGCACCGTCGCGCGAGGACCGGTGGACGAGACCGCGCGCATCGCTCTGACCGCCGGCGGTCAGCTCGGCGCCAGCGCCCGCTTCACCCGCGCGACGCTCGTCGAGCGCTAACCGAGGGTCAGGCGCCGACGGGGCTTCGCGGCGGACGGGCTCGGCGGCGGCCCGGTCAGGCGCGGGCGGGCTCGGTGGCGGGTCGGTCGGGCGCGGGGGTGTCGGTGGCGTCGGCCGCGGTCGTGCGTCGGGCGGCGCCGAGGGCGAGCGTGACGGCGCCCGAGACCAGGCCGGCGACGGCGGCGAACAGGTAGGCGCGATCGGCGGAGGCGAGCGCCTCGGCGAGGCCGGTCGGCTCGCCGACGATCGTGACGAGCAGGGCGGTTCCGAGCACGGCGCCGATCTGGCGAAACGCGGCGTTGACGGCGCTGCCGGTCGCGAAGCGGTCGTCGGGGAGGTCGCGGACGGCGGCCGAGCCGAGCGTCGGGAAGGCGAGGCCGATGCCGATTCCGGTCAGCGTGGCGCCGGGCAGCCAGACGCCGAGCCAGTCGGGCTCGGGGCCGGCGGAGCGCAGGACCATCACGCCGGCGGCGAAGACGATCGCGCCGGGCACCACCACGGCGCGATGCCCGAAGCGGTCGGCGAGCTTTCCGGCCGGGCCGGAGACGACCGTCGTCCAGGCCGGTCCGGGCAGCGTCGCGAGGCCGGCCTGCAGCACGGTGTAGCCCCAGATCGACGTCAGGAAGATCACGTTGCCGAGCACGATCGAGAAGAAGGCCGCCGAGAACAGCAACGTGCCGAGGTTGCCGATCCGGAAGGCGCGGTCGGCGAACAGCTCCGGCTCGACGATCGGTCGCGGATGGCGTGTGCTGCGCGCGACCACTCCGGCCAGCAGCGCCGCCGCCGCGACGAAGCAGCCGAGCGTCGCCGGCGCGGACCAGCCCCAGTCGTTGCCCTCGACGATCCCAAGCGTCAGCAGCGCCAGGCTCGCGGCGAGCAGCGCCGCGCCCGGCAGATCCGGCAGCCGGCTGTCGCGCGGAGGCTGCTCGAGCAGCTTGCGGCTCCCGAACCAGACGATCGCCGCGCCGAGCGGCAGGTTGACGAGGAAGACCAGGCGCCAGTCGCTGAGCTCGACCAGCGCGCCGCCGAGCGTCGGCCCCGTCGCGGCAGCTGCGGCGGCCGCCGCGCCCCACAGCCCAACGCCCGTCGCCCGCCGCTCCGACGGGAAGCTGTCGAGCACGACCGCCAGCGAGGCCGGCGCGATCAGCGCTGCGCCCACGCCCTGCAGCACCCGCGCCGCGATCAGCGTCTCGAGCGACGGCGCGATCGCGCAGAGGAAGCTCGCGATCGTGAACCCTGCGACGCCCAGCAGGAAGATCCGCTTGTGGCCGTAGCGGTCCGCCAGCCCGCCGGCCGGCACCAGCAGCGCCGCGATCACCACGAAGTAGCCGTCGAGCACCCACGACAGCGCATCCCGTCCCGCTCCCTCGAACGACTCCGAGATGTCCGGGAACGCGATGTTGACGATCGTCGTGTCGAGAAACGCCAGGAACGCGCCGGCGCAGGCGATCGCGACCGTACTTCTATGTCCACGGTCATACATCTGCGACGAGGGTACACTATGTCCGTGGGCATAGCCAAGAAGACGACTCGAGCCACGGCCGCGGCGCAGCGCAAGAGCACCACGGCCGCCGGCAGATCGGGCGCTACGGCTCCGACCGCCCGCGATGGCCGCGACCGCCTGCTCGACGGCGCCGGCCGCCTCCTAGCCGAGCGGGGCTACGCCGCCATGGAGCTCCGCGACGTCGCCGAGCGCGGCAAGGCGCCCCGCGGATCGATCTACCACCACTTCCCCCGCGGCAAGGTCCAGCTCGCCGCCGAGGCCGCCGCCCTCGACGGCGAGCGCACCCGCGAGGTGCTCGAGAAGTCACTCGCGAAGCACGGCGTCAAGGGCACGCTTCGCCTCTTCGCCGACTTCTTCCGCCGCCAGTCGGCCCGTCACCCTGAGCTGATCGGCTGTCCCGTCGCCGCCGCCGCGCTCGCCCACCCCGAGGATCCCGAGCTGGCCGCGGTCGCCACGACCGCCTTCCAATCCTGGGAGACACCGATCGCCAAGGCCCTCGAGATCGACGGCATCCCGGCCGAGGACGCCGCCGCCTTCGCCGCCCTCACCGTCTCTACGATCGAGGGCGCCCTCCTGCGCACCCGCGCCGCCGGCGACCACGCCCCGCTCGACCTCGCCGTCACGGGCCTCGAGACCGCCTTCGACACCCTCCGTGCCACGGTCGTCCCCGACGGCGACCCCCAACGCAGCATCTAGATCGTCAACCACCGACGACCAGATAGCCGGAGCGAGGGGACATCCCCCGGAACGATTCCCAAGTGGAGGGGGATGTCCCCTCGCTCCGGCGTACCGCGCGGCCGGCACCCCCGCCCGCTCCGCTACAAAATCGAGATCTCCGCGTTGTCCCCTACCACGAACCGGTAGGCCCGAGGCATCGCCGGCCCGCGCCCGATGTTGACGTTGCGCCCGATCAAGCTCGCCTCGACCCGCGACTCCAGATCGCAGATTTGCGAGTTCGCCAGCACGATCGAATGCTCCAGCTCGGCCTTCGAGATCGTCACGTCCTCGCCGATCGCCGTGTACGGCCCGATGTAGGCGTCGACGATCGTCGCGCCGGCGCCGATGACCGCCGGGCCGCGCACCGTCGCCCGTTCCAGTCGCGCGCCCTTCTCGATGCAGACCCGGCCCTCGACGCGCGAGTCGACGATCTCGCCGTCGTGGCGCTCCTCGATGTCGTCGAGGATCAGCCGGTTGGCCTCGAGCATGTCCTGGACCTGGCCGGTGTCCTTCCACCATCCGTGGACGATGTGCGGGTCGACGCGGCGACCGCCGTCGACCAGCCACTGGATCGCGTCGGTGATCTCGAGCTCGCCGCGCGCCGAGGGCTCGATCGCTCGCGCGGCCTCGAAGATCGACGGCGTGAACATGTAGACGCCGACCAGCGCGAGATCGCTCTGCGGATCGGACGGCTTCTCGACCAGCCGCGCGACGCGGCCGTCGCTCAGCTCGGCGACGCCGTAGTGCTCGGGATCGGGCACCGGGGTCAGCAGGATCAGCGCGTCGGGTTGCTCGCTGGCGAAGGTCTCGGTGAGCGCCGTGATGCCGTCGCGCAGCAGGTTGTCGCCGAGGTACATCACGAACGGCGAGTCGCCGATGAACGGCTCCGCGGTCAGCACAGCGTGCGCGAGCCCGAGCGGCGCGTCCTGCTCGATGTACTCGATCCGCACGCCGAAGGCCGACCCGTCGCCCGCGACCGAGCGGATCTCGTCGCCGGTCTCGGGCGCGATGATGATGCCGATCTGCTCGATCCCGGCCGCGGCCATCGCCTCGATGCCATAGAAGAGCACCGGCTTGTTCGCGACCGGAACCAGCTGCTTGGCGCTGGTGTGGGTGATCGGCCGCAGGCGCGTGCCCTTGCCGCCGGAGAGGATCAGGCCCTTCATCGACGCATGTCCTCCATCAGTAGGTGCCTCCGAGTTTGCGGTGGTCCCAGGTGACCACTCTGGTTGGAACGAAGCGCAGGCCGATTCGCTTCTGTGCCTGCGCGAGGACCATCTCGCGAACCTCGGGCGCCAGCTCGCCGCCCGGGCCGTAGCGCTCGAACAGCGCCATGCCGTAGGAGGCGACGGCGGCGGGGTCGCGCTCGACCTCCACGTCGCACTCCATCATCGCTCCGCGCAGGTCCTGGTATTGGACACCGTCGTCGATCGAGATCGTCGCGCGCGGGTCGCGCTCCAGGTTCCTCGCCTTCTGCGACTTCGCGAACGTCCAGCCGCGCAGCAGCGGGTCGGCGGCGTGCTCCTCGACGACGTACCAGAGCGGCATCAGGTGCGGCCGTCCGTGCGGCCCGACCGTCGCGACCTGCACGATCCGCTGCTCGTCGAGGAACGCGCGCAGCTCCGCGTCCGTCATCCGGATCTGGTCGCGGCGCGACGGCATGCGCGGGGATTCTTACCGCTGCGCCGCGCCGGTGCGCAGGAGCGCAGCCGGATCGGTGCTCGGGACGCGAGTCATCGCTAGCGGGAGCGAGATCCGGCGAGCACCGTGGCTTGGCTCAGTGCGTCGGCCGCGGCCCGCACCGCCTCGCGCGCGTCCTCGGGCTCGAGCACGACGGCGTCGCCGGCCTCCTTGAGGATCTCTCGGGTCAGGTAGTCGTTGCCGCCGTAGGCGAGCTCGACGACGACCGCGCCGTCCTTGAGCTCGTCGACGACGCGCTTGTCCTCGCGCGCCCAGCGAGCGCGCTCGGGGGAGACCCACACACGAGCGCGTGCCGAGCGCGGCACCTCGCCGGTCGTCGGCCAGCTCTGCATCTCCGGCTCGACGCCCGCGCGCGGCTCGAAGCCCTCGTCGAGCACGTCGGCGGAGCGAATCCGGTCGAGCCGGAACGAGCGCGTGTGGTCCTTCGCCGGCTCGAACGCGTGGACGTACCAGCCCTCGGGCCCGTTGAGCAGCTGGTACGGCTCGATCGTCCGCTCGGTGAAGTCGTCCTCGGCCTCCTTGTAGTGCTCGATCCGCAGCAGCCTGCGGGCGGCGATCGCGCCCGAGACGACGCGCGCGATCTCGGAGTCGTCGCCCTTCGCCGAGGTGATCTGAAGCCCGTCGACGGCCGGGTCGCGACCGAGGGCGTCGACGATCTTGTCGCGCGCCGAGGCCAGCGAGCCCTCGGGCAGGTGCTCGCCGACGAGGTCGATCGCCGCGACGAGCGCCTTCGCCTCGAGCGGTAGCAGCCGCGCCGGGCGGGCGAAGTTGTCGCCGTAGGGCTCGGGGTCGACCTCGATCTGGTCGCCCTGGATCTCGGCGTAGAGGACGTAGCTGCCGCCGCCGAAGTTGACGACGTTGAGCACGTCGATGTCCTGGCGCAGCTCCTGCTCCGAGATCTGCAGCCGCTCGCAGAGCTCGCGCAGCTCGAGCTTGCTGTTCTCGCGCGCGGTGTCGATCAGGATGCCGGCGAGCGTGACCAATCGCGCGAAGCGCTCCGGCCGGATGTGGCTCTCGCGCTTGCCGTCGTCGTCGTCCGCGTCGTCCTGAGGGCGGCGCTTGACGGCGGGCGCCAGCTCGGGCGCCTCGGCGTGGCGCTCGGCGACCAGCCGCACGCGCTCCTGCGCCTGCTCGGCGAGCTCGGCCGGCTCGAGGATCCGCGCCCGCTCGCCGAGCCCCAGCACCCATGCGATCAGCTGGCGCGGGTCGCCGTAGGGCGTCTCGAAGATCACGCCGCCGTCGACGTCCTCCTCGACGACCTGCCCGACGTCGGGGCCGATGTGGCGGCGCACCAGCCACTCGACGCGGTCCGACAGCCAGATTCGCGCGACGCCCCGGTTCTCGCTGAGCTGCCAGTCGGCGCGGTTGGCGTACTGGCGCGGGTCGAAGTCCTCGGGGCGCTGGAAGTCGTGCTCGGCCTTCGAGGCGTATCCGACCTTGCCGCGGATCCGCGACAGCCGGAAGACGCGGATGTCGTCGCGCTCGTGGGAGTGGCCGACGAGGTAGAAGGCGCCGCCCTGGAAGAGCAGGTGGTAGGGGTCGACCTTGCGCCGCTCCTCGGAGTCACGGCCGAGCGTGTAGTAGTCGAAGACGATCGTCTTGCGGCGGAAGATCGCCGTCTCGATCTTCGACAGCCGCTGCGACAGCTCGCGGCCGCCGGAGTCGGCCGTCATCGCCATCCGCACCGTCTGCTGCCCGGCGTCGGTCAGCGGCGACGGCTTGCCCCACGACAGCTGCTGCAGCGCGAGGCGCAGCGGCTCGGCGTAGGCGAACTCGCCGTCGAGCAGCGTCAGGGCCGTGCGCAGGCCGCCCAGCTCCTGGTCGGAGAACTTGATCGCCGGCAGGTAGAAGTTCTCCGGCGGCAGGGTGTAGGTCTCCGCCTCGTAGGAGCCCTCGCTCGACTTCTCGACCTCGAGCTCGATGCCCAGCGAGGCCAGCTCGGCGCGGTCGGCGTAGAAGCGGCGGTTGAACGCCTCGTCGCTGGTCATCTGGGCGTAGCCCTCGACGTCCTGGCGGATCTCCAGCGCCGAGACGGGCCGCCGCTCGGCCATCAGGAACGAGATCAGCGACAGCTGCCGGATGAGCTTCTCTGTGTCCTTCGCCATGAACGGCTGAGGATACGCGGGCCAGCGTGCCGCGCGGGGCCGCGGGCCGGCGACTCGTCCAGCTCGAGGCCGCTATTTGCGGGGTCCCGCAACTGGAGACGTTCTCGTGTGTCCCTGAGTACGGTGTCTGCGGTGCGGGTTCTCAGTTCGAGCATGTTCGCCCTTGCCGTCCTGATCGCGGGACTGGCCGGGCCGGCTTCGGCGCGCGCCGGCTTCGTGCCGGCGCTCGGCTCGCCCTTCACCTACGCGGCGCCGACGCAGGCGCTCTCGGTCGGCGACGGCGACCGCAACGGCACCGTCGACGTCGTCGCGGGCGGGCTGACGCTGCGCCGCGGCTCCGGCAGCGGCTTCCTCGGCAACCCGATCGCCGTCGGCGTCACAGGGCCGGTGGAGGGGCTCGCCGGCGGCGACCTCAACGGCGACGGCCTGACCGACTACGCCGCGATCGCGCCGGGCGCCTCGCCGGGCGACCCGCGGCGGCTGCTGCGCTTCCTGGCCATGCCGGGCAACGGCTTCGTCCAGGAGACGGTGCTGTCGGAGCTGGAGGTCGGCGATGCCACCGACGTCGCCATCGCGGACGTCAACGGCGACGGCTCGGCGGACATCGTGTTCGTCCGCGACGCCTCCGACCCGAACGTGTCCGTCGTGCTCGGCGGCTTGGCCGGATCCAGCGAGCTCGAGTCGGGAATCGACTCGCCGCGCGACGTCGAGCTCGGCGACCTGACCGGCGACGGCCTGCCGGAGATCGTCGTGGCCGGCGACCAGGCGAGCGTCTCGGTGCTCGTCAGCGGCGGCGGCGGCGAGCTCGCCGACGGCGAGCTTCGGCCGACCGGGGCGGGCGGCGCCGCGCGGCGGATCGCGCTCGCCCATGTCAACGGCGACGGGTTGCTCGACCTGCTCGCGACCGACAGCGCCGGCGCAACGCTGCTGCCGCTGCTCGGCGACGGCGGCGGAGGCTTCCAGCCGCTGGGGCCGCGCACGAACGGGCTCCCCGGCGTCGCGGCCGCGGTGACCACCGGGGACCTCAACGGCGACGGCCTGACCGACGCGCTCGCCGGCGGCGCGGGCGTCTTCGCGGTGCTGCTCGGCGACGGCGGCGGCGGCTTCGCCCCGGCGCCCGGCTCGCCGTTCTCCAGCGCCGCGCCCGCCGGCGACACCATCGAGGCGCTCGTCGCCACCGACATGAATCGCGACTCCCAGACAGACGTCGTGACCGCCAACCGCGACGGCTCGGTCTCGGTCATGCTCAACGACGAGACAGGCCTGCTGGGGGCGTCGCCGACGGGCGTAGACTTCGGCACGCTGCTGCCGGCCAGCGGGGCGCGGACGCAGACGATCGTGCTGCGGGCCAACCGCGGCCAGGTGCGGCTGACGCGGCTCGACCGCCAGGGCTCGCGCGCGTTCGCCGTCAGGGACGTCGACTGCCTCGGCCGCACGCTCGCGCTCGGCCAGACCTGCAGCCTGTCGGTCGGCTTCGACGCCCCGCGCAGGGCGCGCCGCTACGAGGCCCTGCTCTCGGTGGACGCGAACGCCGCGGCGCTCGTCGTGCCGCTGACCGTGACGGTGCGACCGCCGATCGTGTCCCGTCCGCGACTGAAGCGCAGGCGCGTGACCGCCGGGCAGCGGCTCGCCCTGCGCTACGGCCTCTCCGAGCGGGCCTGGACGCGCGTGCTGACCGAGCGTGCCCTGCCCGGCCGCCGCGTCGGCGGGCGCTGCGCCGCCGCGCGGCGCGGAAATCTCGAGCGCCGGCGCTGCACGCTCTGGGACGTCGTCGCGAGGGTGACGCGGCGCGACCCGTCCGGCCTCAACCGGATGCGCATCGCCACCCGCGGCAAGCCGACCGGCGCCCGCCGCAAGCGGCGCGCCGGCGTCGCCTATCCCGCCGGCGCCTACCGGCTCAGCATCAGCGCGCGCGACCGCTTCCGCAACCGGTCCGCCGAGCGGCGGCTGCGGTTCAAGGTCCTGCTCCCACGGGCCACGCGCGGGAAGAAGTAGCGTTGTCGACATGAGCGAGGCGGCATTGGTCGCGGGCGGCGCCGGCGCGCTCGGCAGCGCGGTCGTCGCCGAGCTGCGCCGACGCGGCTGGGACGTGACGGTGCTCGACCGTCACGAGCACGTCGCCGGAGCCGAGCCCCCGCCGGTCGACGGAGGGACGCTGCGCTACGTCCAGGCCGACCTGCTCGACCAGCGGTCGGCCGCCGCCGCCGTCGACTCGGTTGCGGGCCTGAAGGCCGTCGTGAACCTCGTCGGCGGCTTCGCGATGGGGCCGAAGGTCGGCGAGTCCGATCTGGAGGACTTCGAGTTCATGCTGCGGCTCAACCTGTTCCCGGCGTTCAACCTCGCGCGCGCGGCGATGCCACGGCTCGCCGCCGCCGGCGGCGGGGCGTTCGTCTGCGTCTCGGCGCGCGCCGCGCTCGAGCCGTTCGCCGGCGCCGCCGGCTACATCACCGCGAAGGCCGGGATCCTCGCCTTCGTGCGGTCGCTCGACGCGGAGTACCGCGGCGACGGGGTGCGGGCCAACGCCGTGCTGCCGAGCGTGATTGACACCCCTGCCAACCGCGAGTCGATGCCCCGCTCCGACTGGTCGAAGTGGGTCCCGCCCGAGCAGATCGCCCGCGTCATCGCATCGCTCTGCTCGGACGACCTCACGCCCACCTCGGGCGCGGCCGTACCCGTGTACGGCCGCGCATGACCTAGCTCGTCCTCGCTACCGCTGGGTGTTCCTGTCGCAGGCCTCCAGGGCCTGGTCCCGGCCCGGCGCACCGGCCGGTAGCGTGTCGGCGACGACCTTCCTGCAGACCTCGGCGGCAGCCTCGCGGACATCCTCCTGATCCCCCGAGCCCGCCTTCTCGCAGATCTCCTCGAGGTCGTTCTTGGTGTCCTCGGACAGCTGCGGCGCCGCGTTGACGTTCTTCCTGCACTGCTCGATCGCCTGCTCGAGGTTCTCGGGCGCGACCGCGCCGCCGCTGTCGTCGGACGTCACGTCGGGAACGGTCTCTGCCTCGGTCTCGTCGGTCACCGTCTCGGTGTCGGTCACGACCTCGTCATCGGTGACGGTGTCGGTGACCGTCTGGGCGGCGGTGTCGCCGTTGTCGCTCGAGCTGTCGTCGTCGCCGCAGCCGGCGACGACGAAGCCCAGCACCAGCAGGGCCGCCATCAGGGTGATCATGCGCTTGGCCATGGGTTCCTTCGGTAGAGGGGGTCGGGACGCTAACGCCCGGGCAGACGGCTACCTACCTTCGCGGGAAGTTTGGAGACGCTTCAGGAGGAGACAAGAGACGCATGGGAATCCTCAGCGACGACAAGCAGGCGGAGCGCGGGCAGCTGATCGAGATGCTGACCAGGGCCTACTGGATGGAGATCGAGACCGTGATGAGCTACACCGCCAACTCGATCAATCCCGACGGCGTGCGGGCGCGCGAGGTGATCGACAGCCTCGAGCAGGACATCTCGGAGGAGCTGGGGCACGCGCAGCTGTTCGGCAAGCGGATCAAGGAGCTGTACGGCAGCGTGCCCGGCTCGTCGGACTTCGTCGCCGAGCAGACCTATCTGCAGCCGCCCGAGGACAACATCGACATCGTGCATGTGATCAAGGGCGTGATCGAGGCCGAGTCGGGCGCGATCGAGCACTACAACAGGATCATCCAGTTCGCCGACGAGCATGGGGATCCGGTGACGGCGGACATGGTGACGACGATCCTGGCCGACGAGGAGGGGCACCGGCGGCTGTTCGAGGGGTTCCTGCGGGAGTATGAGCGGGAGGGTGGCTCGGGCTAGGGGATCGGCCGCGGGGCCGCGGGTCCTGTCACGGGAAAAATTTCGGGTGCTCGACGCTGCGCGCCCGAACATTTTTCCCGTGCCACCCGCAGGAGAGACGTTGGTCGACGGCACGTGGGGCTTGAGGTTCTAGGCTGGCGGCGTGGAGCTGGCGGCGAACGATGCGGTGGTGGTTGCGTATGTGCGGACGCCGATGGGGCGGTATGGGGGGCAGCTGAGCACGGTTCGGCCAGACGATCTTGCGGCGTTGGCGGTCGGTGAGGTGGTGCGGCGGGCGGGTATCGATCCGGGCGATGTGGACGATGTGATTCTGGGTTGCGCGAACCAGGCGGGCGAGGACAACCGGAATGTGGCGCGGATGGCGGCGCTGCTGGCTGGGTTTCCGGCCGAGGTGCCGGGGCAGACGGTGAACCGGTTGTGTGGGTCGGGGATGCAGGCTCTGATCGCGGGGGCGCGGGAGATTCGGGACGGCGCGGCGGACGTGATCGTCGCGGGCGGGGTCGAGAGCATGAGCCGGTCGCCTTTGGTGATGGCCAAGCCGGAGGGTGGGTTCGCGCGGGGCGCGCGGACGCTCGAGGACACGGCTCTGGGGTGGCGGTTGGTCAATCCGAGGATGGTGGAGCTCGGGCATACCGATGCGTTGGGCGAGACGGCGGAGAAGGTGGCCGAGGGTTATGGGGTGAGCCGTGAGGAGCAGGACGCGTTTGCGCTGCGCAGTCATCGCAATGCGCTGGCGGCTCAGGCGGCGGGCGTGCTCGCGGAGGAGATCGTGCCGGTCGAGGTCGCCGGGCGCAGGGGAGCGGTGACGACGGTCGAGACCGACGAGGGGCCGCGGACGGATGCGGAGCTGGAGCGGTTGCCGCAGCTGCGGGCGGTGTTTCGCGAGGGCGGGACGGTGACCGCGGGGAATGCGTCGCCGCTCAACGACGGCGCCGCTGCGCTGGTTCTGACGTCGGGCGCGGAGGCGGAGCGGAGAGGGCTGGCGCCGTTGGCGCGGTTCGTCGACGGCGCGTATGCGGGTGTCGACCCCTCGCACATGGGGATCGGGCCGGTGCCGGCGACGCGCAAGCTGCTCGATCGGCGCGGGCTGTCGGTCGGGGACGTCGATCTCGCCGAGGTCAACGAGGCGTTCGCGGCGCAGGCGGTGCCGTCGGTCGGGGAGCTGGGGCTCGATCCGGAGATCGTCAACGTCAACGGCGGAGCGATCGCGCTCGGCCACCCGCTCGGATCGAGCGGGGCCCGGATGGTCGGGACGCTGGTGCGCGAGCTGGGGCGGCGCGAGGGCCGCTATGGGTTGGCGACGATGTGCATCGGCGTCGGGCAGGGGATCGCGTCGCTATGGGAGCGGGCTTGACGGTTGGTCGCCTCGGCGTGGTCGGCGCCGGGACCATGGGGGCCGGGATCGCGCAGCTCGGATGTGCGGCGGGTTTCGCGACGGTGCTGCACGACCCGCTGCCGGAGGCGTTGGCAAGGGGGGAGGCGGGCGCGCGCGGGGGCTTGGCGCGCTGGGCCGAGAAGGGACGGATCGGCTCCGAAGCCGACCGGCTCCTGTCGACGGCCGCGGCGCTCGACGGCCTCGCGAGCTGTGATCTGGTGATCGAGGCGGCGCCGGAGCGGTTGGAGCTGAAGCGCGAGCTGTTCGCGGAGCTGTCGCGGATCTGCGGGCCGGCGGCCGTCCTGGCGACGAACACGTCGTCGATCCCCGTGACGGCGTTGGCGAGCGCCGCCGAGCGGCCGGAGAACGTGGTCGGGATGCACTTCTTCAACCCGCCGCCGCTGATGCGGCTGCTCGAGGTGATCCGGGCGGACCAGACGGGCGAGCGGGCGGTCGAGGTGGCGCGCGAGGTCGGCGCGGCGATGGGCAAGGACGCGATCCTGGCGGCCGACGGGCCGGGGTTCCTGGTCAACCGCTGCGGACGCCCGTTCTATACGGAGGCGCTGCGCTGCCTGCAGGAGCGGATCGCGACCCACGATGCGATCGACCGGATCTACCGGCTGGGCGGCGGCTTCCGGATGGGGCCGTTCGAGCTGATGGACCTGGTCGGCGTCGATACGGGTTTGGAGGTCGCGAAGTCGTTCACCGAGCTGTCGTTCGGGGAGCCGCGCTGGCGGCCGAACCCGATCCAGGCGCGGATGGTCGCCGCCGGAAGGCTGGGTCGCAAGAGCGGTCGCGGCTACTACGACTACTCGCGCGAGCCCTATCGGGCGGAGGACCCGGCGGCTCCCGAGCCGTCCGCGGCCGCGTTGCGCGACGCGCTCGGGGGCCCGGCCGAGCCTTCGGCGCAGAGCCGAGCGGCGGCGTTCGAGGCGATGGCGAGCGCGGCCGGGATCGTCGACTGCTCGGTCGCGGCTTTGGGCCCGCGCGGCGCGGTGGGCTACTCGCTGCTGCCCGGCGCCGGTCTCGTCGAGCTGTGCGGCGAGCGCGATCCGCACGCCGAGGAGCTCGCCGCGCGCGCCGGCCTCCATTGCGAATGGGTCGGCGACGCCCCCGGACTGGTGCTCGGCCGTGTCGTCGCCCAGCTGGTCAACGAGGCCGCGTTCGCGATCGGCGAGGGCGTCGGATCCGCCGAGGACGTCGACAGGGGTCTCGAGCTGGGGCTCAACCATCCGCGCGGCCCGGTCGGCTGGTCGCGGCAACTCGGCCTCGATCGGGTCCTGGCGATCCTCGACGGCCTCTGGACGCACTACCGCGAGGAGCGCTACCGGCCGGCGCCGCTGCTCGTCCGAGCGGCCGCCGTGGGCGCGAGATCGCTAGGCGACGAGCGCCAGCGCTCGCGGCAGCACCGATAACCGCACCGCGGCGGCCTCGGTGACGAAGTCCCCGTCGACCGCGAGCGGCAGCTTGCGGCCGTCGGTCGACACCAGCGTGGCGTGGCGGGCGCCGGCGAAGACGTCGACGTGACGGTGGGCGCCGACCCGGGCGCCCGGGCAGAGCGCGCGCGTGACGATGCCCGGCACGTCGACGGCCTCCGCGCGGCGCAGGACGGCCCCCGCGAGCGCGCCGTCGTCGAATGACCCGCCGGTCACGAGATCGATCGGGCGGGCGCCGAAGAACGTGTAGTGCGGCCCGTTCTGGACGAACGCGCTGACCCCAGGCAGCCGCCGCCCGCCGCTGCGCAGCTCCATCGCGGGCGGTTCCGCCACGTAGCTGCGCAGGAACGTCCGCAGCGCGCCGTAGGTGTAGTGCCAGTGCCGCAGCGGCGCGCACGGCCGTCGCCGCTGGGCGGCCCAGCGGGCGACGCTCGCGTCGACCCCGACCCCGGCCGATGCCGCGAACCGGCGCCCGTTGAGCTCGCCGAGGTCGATCCGCCGGCGCCGTCGACCGCGCGGCAGCTCGGCGAGGCGCCTGGCCGCGCGCGCCGGCGGTCCCCCCGATCCCAGCATGCGGCAGAGGACGTTGGTCGCCCCACCTGCGAAGCAGGCGAACGGCACGTCCGAGCCGGCGAGGCCGTTGATCACCTCGTTGGCGGTCCCGTCGCCGCCGAGCGCCGCGACGGCGTCGCAGCCTCTGCCGACGCCGTCGCGGGTCAGCGCCGTCGCATGCCCACCGGCCTCGGTCTCGACCAGCTCGACGGTCCAGGCCACGGCCAGCTCGCGGGCGACTTCCGCCGCCAGTCGCGACGACGTCGCGGTCGCCCTGGGGTTCGCCACCAGCAGCAGGGCGGGACGAGGCGGCCTGGCGCGGGTCACGCCGGCGGACGGTACTCCCTGGCGCGGACCCGACTCCTGGCCTAGCATTCCTTCACATGGGGGGTACTGCGAGGAGGAGGGGGGAGACGGCGTGTCAAGCGGCGACAAGCGCCTGAGGCAGCTCGAGGCGGCGCACAGGGACCTGGAGAAGCGGATCGGGAAGCAGTCGGGGGTGCGCAACCTGCTGTCGTTCGCGATCCTCGCCGGCACGGTCGCGACGCCGATCGCCTGGATCGTGCTCAAGGACTGGCGCGTGGTGTCGTGCGTCGGCGCACTCGTCGTGGTGGCCGTCGGCTGGTGGACGACCCGCTTGCGCTTGCGCGAGCTCGAGTCCGACCAGCGGCAGGTCGAGTACGAGATCGCCGTCGTGCACTCCAAGCCCGAGGACAAGGCCGAGACGCTCTATCTCAAGCACCAGTTCGAGCTCAAGCGCTACTACGACCAGACGCTCCGGCACGGCGACTACGTCTTCTACGTCGGCGTCCTCGGACTGATCGCCAGCCTGATCATCGTCGGCATGGCCTTCTGGCTGATCAAGGAGGAGGAGACGACCCTCGGCGTCGACATCACGGTGGCCGCGCTCGCGGCGGTCGGGGCGCTGTTCAGCAACTCGTTCGTCGTGCTCTACCGCCAGATGCACGGCGCGGCGCTCGATGCGGTCACCGACTTCCACCAGCGCCTCGTCGACGACAACGAGCTGCACTTCGCCAACCTCCTGGCCACGCAGGCCCACCCCAAGGCGTCGGCTCGTATCCGGAAGACGTTCGGCAGGACGATCGTCAAGAACCACCATCGCGACCGAAGGTCGCCTCCCCCCGACGGCTGAGGCGAGTCCGGCCCGCCACTCCGGTACGTTGGCCGACAGCATGGATGGGGACAAGCCTGCCGCCGGCGAGGCGGGACACTTCTGGCGCCCGAGCACTCGCCTCAACCGCCTTGTCGAGCGGGTGCTGCGCGTGTTCCCGGAGCGGCCGTTGCGGCAGGCCGAGCTCGAGCTGCTGCAGCATCGGTCGATCGATGCCTTCGCGCAGCTCGGCGCCTCGCGCGATGCGCTCGAGCGCGTGGTGACCGACACCGAGTGGCAGATGTCCCCTGGACGGGCGCCCAGCGACGCCTGGGGCGGCGAGGTGCTCCGCCGCGCCGACGGTCCGCCCTACGTCGTGCTCTACCGCGACAGCGCGTTGACGCGGCTGCCCGGGCGCTGGCTCTTTCGCGCCGCGTCGCAGCTGACGGTCGACCACATGTTCGGCCATCTCTACGAGTACCACTGCGGCGCCGAGGACTGGGGAGAGGAGGTGGCGACGCGCTGGCAGTTCCGCGCGCTGCGGCAGCGCGGTGGCGTCGTCAACAACGCCACCGCGGCCGTCATGGCTCTGACGAGCCGGTTCCACAAGCAGATCCCGCTGTCGAACTACGGCTGACGATGGATCGCACGGCCCGCCGCGAGGCGGGACCCGTAGGGCCCGGGAGGAGGTGGCGCCTGCTCGCGCTCGGCATCGTCCTGCTGTCGACGTTCCTCTCGCTGCGCCTCACCGGCCTCGCGCCGTCGGCCAGCAGCCTGTCCGAATCGGTCGAGGAGCTCGGGAACCTCGGAATTGCGGTCTACGTCGGTCTCGGCGTCTTCCTCAGCTGCGTCTTCGTGCCGTTTCCCCTGATCGCGGGGGCCGCGGGAGCGGCATTCGGCGTTGCGGTGGGAACCGCCGTCGCGCTGGCGATCGTCATCTGCGCCGCCGTCGTCCAGATGAGCATCACGCGACTCGCCGCGCGGCTCGAGGACGGGCCCGCGCGCTACGCGCACGACAAGGTGCTCGAGCAACATGGGGTCGCGACGGTCTTCTATACGCGACTCGTGCCCGGCCTGCCCTATGTGCCGCTCAACTATGCCGCCGGCGCCACGCGCCTCACGCGGCGCGCCATGGCGACCGGCACGGCGCTGGCATCCGCGCCGCGAAGCTTCGCCTACGCGGCGCTGGGAGGCTCGCTCTCGGATCTCGGCGCTCCCGAGGCGAAGGCCGCGATCGCCGTCCTCGTCGCGATGGCGATCGCCGGTGTGCTCGTCTCGCGCCGGCGTGGCGACGCCGCCTGGTCGCACTTGGCCCCTCGCGGGGCGCTCGACCGGCTTCGCGGCCGGCAGCGCGAATAGCCTCCCTCGCATGCGGCGCAACCTGCCCAACGCGATCACGCTCTCGCGACTGCTGCTGGTCCCGCCGATCGTCCTCGGCATCCTCGGCGAGGCCTCGCTGGCGGTGGCGATGCTCCTGCTCGCCGCCGCGCTCGACGTCCTCGACGGCGTCCTGGCGCGTCGGCTGGGAGAGGTCACGCCGTTCGGGCAGACCGTAGATCCGCTGGTCGACAAGGTCGTGATCGCCTCCGCCCTGCTCGCGCTGGTCGCCGAGGGGCGTGTGCCGCTGTGGGTGCTGCTCGCGGTGCTGGCCCGCGACGTGGCGGTGACCTGCCTGCGCTTCGTCGCCGCCAAGCGCGACGTCGTCATTCCCGCGAGCCGGCTGGGAAAGCGCAAGATGGACCTGCAGCTGCTGGCCGTGCTCGCCGCGATCGTCGCGTCCGATCCGGGGGCGTGGTGGGTCGAGACGCTGCTCGTGCTCGCCGTGGGGCTCACGATCGTGTCGGGCGTCGGGTACTTCGCGAGCCTGATCAGGGGATCTCGGCGCAAGGCGGTCCAGGTCGCCGTCGGCCAGCGCCTGCCCGGCCGCGCCTAGAGCACCGTCGAGCGGATTCCGACGGCGCGTCCGGCGAGGTTCAGCGTCAGGTGCGCCGCGGCGACCACCGCCGCGCAGCGCGCGAGGTCGCGCCCCGACACGCGCCAGGCGGGCTGGAGGAAGAGCCAGACGGCCGGCACGAAATCGACCTGGTCGACCGCCGACAGGACCAGTGCCCGCGTCCTGGTGGCGTCGCGCTCTCCGGGCGGGATTCCCAGCTGCCGCTTGACCAGCGAGTTGGGCAGCTCGCCGATCGTCGTCGCCAACCCGATTCGGATTCCGAGGCGCCACGGCCCGATCCGCCGCAGCGGCTCCGGCAGGCGCTGCCAGTAGCCCGGCCGGCGGGCGAGCAGAACGGTCGCGGCCGTCACGCCGGCGGTCATCAGCAGCGCGCCGCGAACCGTCTTGTTGTCGCCCAGCAGACGGCGTCCGGCGAGGGTGCGACCGCCGTCGAGCGGGCGCGAGAGGCCCTCGAGCAGGTTCCAGCGCAGCGCCGGCGCGTGCAGGGCCGGCGCGCCGAGGATCGGCAGGAAGACCAGCAGCGGGTCGCCGTCGCGGCCGAGGTGGAGTCCGTCGCGCACGGATGGAAGCGTCGCAGGACGAGACGATGGGCCGCCGGCCGAGCGGGCGACAGATACGGTCCGGCAGATGACCAGGAGCGCCGGACTACTGCTCTACCGCCGCGGCGACAGGGGTGAGCTCGAGGTGATGCTCGGTCACATGGGCGGGCCGTTCTGGTCGCGCAAGGACGAGACGGCGTGGTCGATCCCCAAGGGCCAGTGCGAGCCGGGCGAGGCGGCGATCGACGCCGCCCGGCGGGAGTTCGAGGAGGAGATCGGCAGGCCGCCGCCGGACGGCGAGGCGCTCGCGCTGGGAGACGTCCGCCAGAGCGGTGGCCGCAAGATCGTCGAGGCCTGGGCGATCGAGGGCGACATCGACGTCACCGAGATCGACAGCACGCTCTTCGAGATGGAGTGGCCGCCGCGGTCGGGCAAGCTGCGTGAGTTCCCGGAGTTCGACCGCGCCGCCTGGTTCGAGATCGAGGCGGCGCGCGGCCGGATCGTCAAGGCTCAGGCCGCGTTCCTCGACCGGCTCGTCGAGCTGGTCGACTCGCGCGCTCCCGACTGACCTTTGCGCGGCAGCAGGGAAATACAGATTGCGGGTGGCCCCGTAGGGGTACGGTGACTGCATGGCCGAAACCTGGACTCCGTTCGACGAGGTCGACGAGCCGATCGAGGTGACGATCGAGAACGGGGAGCTTGCGGCCACGACGAGCGATGCGCTCGGCATGTTCCTCGGCGAGCTGCGCAACTATCCGCTGCTCACCAAGGAGCAGGAGGTCGAGCTGGCGCAGCGGATCGAGAGGGGCGACCTGCAGGCCAAGGAGCGGCTCGTCAACTCCAACCTGCGCCTGGTGGTCTCGCTCGCCAAGCGCTATCAGGGCCAGGAGCTGCCGCTGCTCGACCTGATCCAGGAGGGGGTGCTCGGACTGATCCGCGCCGCGGAGAAGTTCGACTGGCGCCGCGGCTACAAGTTCTCCACCTATGCGACGTTCTGGATCCGGCAGGCGATCCAGCGCGGGCTCGGCAACCAGTCGCGGACGATCCGGCTGCCGATCCACATCGGCCAGCGCGAGCGCAAGATCGCGCTGTTCGACCGCCAGTTCGTCGCCGGGCACGGCCGCCCGCCGACCGACGAGGAGATCGCCGCCGGCACCGAGCTGAGCCAGCAGGAGATCGACGAGGTCCGCGCCGTGACGCGTGCGGTCACGAGCCTCGAGCGCCAGGTCGGCGAGGAGGGCCAGACCGAGTTCGGCGACCTCCTGCCCTCGGACCGCCCGCCGCCCGAGGAGGAGGTCGAGATCGCGCTGACCGAGCAGAGCCTGCGCCGCGCGGTCGCACAGCTGCCCGACAAGGAGCGCGAGGTGCTGCGCCTGCGCTACGGCATCGACGGCGCCGAGCCGGTTCCGCTGCGCGAGGCGGGCCGACGACTCGGCGTGTCGTCGGAGAGCGTGCGCAACCTCGAGAAGGCCGCGCTGCGCCACCTCGCCGAGAACCGCGAGGTCGCGGCGCTCGGCGCCGCGGCTGCCTGAGCGCCGCCGCCGGTCGTCGTCGCTCGAGTGTGACGAGCGCAGTCGCCGCTGGCTGGGTCAGCGGCGACCGCTCTGCTCCTCATCTGTCCGCTACGTGGTGCTGCGCAGTGCGCCACCTCCGGCCAGCAGCGTCAGGCCGGCGAGCGCCAGCCCGGCCACCGCAAGGCCGGTGAGCGGGAGCTCGCCCGCGACGGCGCTGCCACCCACACCCACGCTGTCGGCGACTGGCAGCAGCTCGCCGCCGTCCGGCAGCGTGCCGCTCCCGGGCAGCGGGCTGCCGTCCTCGCCGCCGGGCGCGGCGCCGGCGCCCGGCGCCGTCACGGCGGGCAGGTCGCCGCTCGTCGGCGGATCGCCGCCGCCGGCGGGATTCCCGCCGATCGCCGGAACCGTCCCGCCGGTCGTGTCGTCGGGCGGCGAGCCGTCGGCAGGCGGGTCGTTCGCCGCCGCCGCGGCGACCCCGTCGTCACCGTCGCTCAGCACGCGGATCGGCGCCGACACGCTCGCCGGCTCGATCTGGGCGCTGCCGGTCGAGTCGTCGGCGGCCTGCTCCGCGCCGCCGCTCGTCGGCCGGCCGCCACCGCCGTTGTCGCCCGCGCTCAGCACGCGAACGGGAGCGTAGGCGTCGACCGCTCCCACCTGGCCGACGCCGATCGAGTCGCCCGTGTCCTGGGATCCGGACGTGCCGTCCGCGGTGCCGTCGCCGGCGTTCTCGCCGTCACTGGCGACCCTGACAGGCGCGTCGACGTCGACAGGCCCGGCCTGCACCGCGCCGGTCGAGTCGCCGACGTCCTGCGCGGTCGCGCCAGACGACGGGTCGCCGGTGTCCCCACCCGCGTTCTCGCCGTCGCTGAGGACGCGAACCGGCGCGTTCACGTCGGCCGCGCCGACCTGGGCCGACGCGGTCGAGTCGCCGCTGTCCTGGGCCGTCGCGGTCACGCCGGCGGGCGCGGCGTCGTCGCCGTCGCTGAGTACTCGGACGGGAACGTCGGCCTGGACGGTCCCGACCTGTGCGGCGCCGGTGGCGTCGCCTATCTGCTGCCCGGGATCGCCCGTCTGGGCGGTCGCGGGCGCTGTGTTGAGCGCCAGTGCGAGCATGCTCGCACCCAGCGCCATCGCGCTGTGTCTCATGGTGTGCTCCTTCCAATCGATCGAACTGCGAAGCCGGCCGCGGATCGCCGCGCCGGCGCGTCGCGCAACTCGCCCTGGCTAGCCAGGCCGCTCGATCGGAAGGCGGAACGCCGCCAGTCCCCAGCGGACCGGCGCCATGTGGAGCAGGCTCCTGTAGAAGCGGGGTACCACCGTCAGCATCAGCGCGAGCAGCCCGAGCGCGACCAGGCCGATGCCGGCCGGACCGCCGAGCAGGCCCGCGCCGCCGTCGTGCCCGAAGGGTGGCAGGCCGAGATCGAGCCCGCCGCCGTCGCCTGAGGCGGCCATCGAGGAGGCCGACGCCCGTGGCGTCTCGACGGCCGGGACGAGCACCGTGCCGAACCTAAACGGGGCCGGCCTCGTCAGAGCGGCGGAGGCGTCCGTCGCCGGCCCTCCGGCCGGTCGACCGGCCCGCCGAGCGGCGCGCCGGTCGATCGCGCCGTCGCCGATGCGGCGATCGAGCGCGCCGACGCCGCGGCGTCCGCGATCGGCCGGCGCGGCGGTCGGCGCGTCGTCCTCACCGGGGGCGCCCACCACGGCCGGCGGCAGGCCGCGCGCCTCGTCGAGCGGCGCCTTCGCCGCGTCGAGGGCGGACCCGACCGGCCCGTCCGCCACCGCCTGCACCGTCGGCTCGATCTGTGCGACCGTCCGCCCGACGGGCTCTCGCAGCGGCGCCGCGGTTGCGCGCGTCCGATCCAGCGCCTGGCTCACGGGGGCCACCGCGTCCACCCGCTCCACTGTCTGGCGAACCGGAGGCCCCGCCGACTGCGCGGCCGCGCCGGCGACGTCCTCCACCGGCCCCGCGCTCGCTCCCGCGGGGACGGTCAGCGCCAGGGCGACAGCGATTCCGATGGCGTCTCGAAGACGCCCGGCAGCGGCTGGGCGCACTACCTCCATACGCCCTGGCTGCCCCGTCCCCGCCCGAGCCGACGCCATGTGCCGCAATTGCGCCGTGCGACGGTGCGAACCAGTGCAGAGTTGGCGCCGGTGACCGTCTACTCGACCGCGTCCTCGATCCGCCAGCGCGCCCCCGGCCCATATTCGAGCCAAAGGCCGTCCGGGGTGAACACCTCCCAATTGGACGGATCGTCAGGGGCCACCTGCTCAGCGGGGGTCACGGCGAAGACTCCGCCGTCGGCGAGCTGGCAGCGGAGCTCACCCGTGTCGGCATTCACCCAGGAGCTCTCGATGGTCCGTCCGGACAGTGAGGCTGGATCCCACGGCGACCAGCTCGCGTCCTGGGTGGCGAACCGCCACAGCCCGCCCTCGTCGTCGCGCACCTCGAGATGAAGGATCTCCGGATAGGCGAAGCGGGCTCCGACAATCGGGCCACGAAATCTCGCGATGACATCGAGGAGCGCCTTGTTCGGGTCGATCGCCGTGTGCATCAGCTCCACCTCCATTCTCGCAGCCATGCCACCAGATCACGGTAGCGCATATGCTTGTCGATCTCCCCCCGTCGCTTGGCGGCGTGGAAGTCCTCGCTCGCTTGGTAGATCTCGTCGCCGAGCACGCCGGCTTCCCGACAAGCCTGCTTGAACTGCTTGATGTCCTGCTTGTTGCCCAGAGCCGCCGACGCTAGGTCGGCGAGTGCGACGGCGGACAGCCAGCGCGTGACGACTAGGAGTCAGCCCTGCGACGGCTCGGGATCCGTCGCGACGGCCGGCCTGCGGCTGCGCCACCACTCGCGGACGAGGATCTGGATCGTGGCGGTGGCGGGGATGGCGAGCAGGGCGCCGAGGACGCCGAGCAGGGTGGCGCCGGCCATGACGGAGAGGATCACGAGCGCGGGGCTCATGTCGACGGCCTTGCGGTAGACCAGCGGGCCGAGGACGTGGGTCTCGGTCTGCTGGTAGAGGACCCAGAAGGCTCCCCAGACGGCGACGATCTCGATGCCCTGGAAGGCGGCGACGATGCCGATCGCGAAGGCGCCGATCGTCGAGCCGACGAGCGGCAGGATCGCGAAGAAGGCCATCTGGACGGCGAGCGGGACGGCGTAGGGGATGCCGAGGACGGTCATGACCAGGAACGAGACGACGCCGGCGAGCGCGGCGACCGCGAAGACGCCGGCGACGTAGCCGCCGACCGCGGACGACGTCTCGCGGGCGATCCGGCGCGCCTTCCGCTCGTCTGGCGCCACCTCGCGGTAGAGGAAGCCGAGCAGGCGCGGCGCGTCGAGCAGCAGCAGGAACGCGATCGCCAGGATCGCGATCAGCTCGACGATCCGCTCGATCGCCGCGACGGTGAGCGTCTCGAGCTCGTTCAGCGCGCCGCCGACGACCGACGGCAGGTGCTTGGCCTGGCCCTCCAGCTGGCCGACGATCCCGTACTCCTCGTCCCAGTGCTCGATGATCCCGGAGTCCTGGAGCTGGCGCACGTAGCCGGGGACGGCGCGCAGCAGGGCGGTGAACTCGTCGATCAGCGGGGGCAGCACGAGCAGGCCGACGCCGACCATCGCCACGCCGAGCAGCGCGTAGACGGTCAGGATCGCCAGCGAGCGCGGCATTCGCGCGCGGCCCTGGAGGAAGTTGACCGGCGCGCTCAGCGCGACCGCGAGGAAGACCGCGAGGATTCCCAGCAGCAGCACGTGGCGCAGCAGCCAGGCGACGTAGATCAGGCCGGCGATCCCGGCGACGGTCAGCACCGTGCGCGCCGTCTGGCTGACGCCGATCGACCGTCTCACCGGCTCTCGCGCCGCCGTCGCGTCCATCCAGGGCTACTACGCCGCGCCCCCCGGCTTCCCTGCCGACGAGCTCCGGTTAACCCTCCTATTTCTCGGCAGCGGCGTCCTGCCTTGCTAGCTTCGTCCGTCGTCGCCCCTCCCCGACTCGCCGAGGCCCTGAATGTCCCACCTGCTCGCGCGCCTGGCGCGCACGATCACCCACCACTGGAAGCGCAGCGCGCTCGCGGCCGTCGTCGCGATCGTGCTGCTCGGCGCCGCCGCCGGCGCGGGCGGCCAGGCCGCCGACGACTTCAACGTCCCCGGGACGGAGTCGCAGCAGGCGCTGGACCTCTTCCGCGAGCACAGCCCTAACTTCGCCGGCGCCGACGCGACGGTCGTCTTCAGCGTCCAGGGCGGCAAGCTCGCCGAGCCGGAGCGGCGGGCCGCGATCGAGGACGCGGTCGCGAAGGTCCGCGAGCTGCCGGGCGTCGAGGAGTTCGGCGATCCGTTCGCCAAGGGCGCAGCGATGTCCGACGACGGCCGGATCGCCGCCGTCGACGTCCGCTACGACGTCGAGGCCGACGACGTCGAGCGCGAGGACGGCGAGGCGCTCGAGGAGGCGGCGCGCACGGCCGAGGACGGTGGGGTCGACGTCTCGATGCGCGGCATCGTCGTCGACGTCGCCTCCGAGCAGGAGGCGCCGGTCGGCGAGCTGATCGGCGTCGCGATCGCGATCGTCCTGCTGACGCTGCTGTTCCGCTCGCTCGCCGCGATGTTCGCGACCATCGTCGGCGCCCTGATCGGAGTGATGACCGGCCAGATGCTGCTCACCGCGCTCGCGAAGCCGCTCGGAATGCCGGAGTTCGCGCCCGTGATCGCGATGATGCTCGGTCTCGGCGCCGGCATCGACTACGCGCTGCTGATCATCGGCCGCTACCGCGAGCAGCTCGCGGCCGGCGACAGCCCGCGCGACGCGTCGGCGAAGGCCGCCGCCACGTCCGGCGCGTCGGTCGTCGCCGCGGGCCTGATCGTGATGGTCGCGATCGCCGGCCTGCTGGTCGTCGGCATCCCGTTCATCGGCAAGCTCGGCATCGCGTCCGCGCTCGCCGTCGGCGCGGTCGTGGTGTCGGCGCTGACCATCCTGCCGATCATGATGGGCGCGCTGGCCCGCCGGCTGAAGCCGAAGAAGCCGGAGCACGTGCTGCCGTCGCGCTTCTTCTCACGCTGGGGCGAGATCGTCAGCGGACGTCCGTGGCTCGCGATCGGCACGGCGGTCGCGCTGCTCCTGGTGCTCGCCTTCCCGGTGACCCAGCTGCGGCTCGGCCAGCCCGACGACGGCAACCAGCCAGCGGAGAGGACCCAGCGGATCGCCTACGACCTGCAGAGCGAGGCGTTCGGGCCGGGCTCCAACGGGCCGTTCCTGCTCGCCGTCGACACGCCGAAGTCGGATCCGGGCGTCGAGCGCCAGCTCGACCGGCTCGTCGCCGAGCTGCGCGGCACCGAGGGCGTCGCCAGCGTGGCGCCGCCGGCGCCGAGCCCCGACGGTGAGATGGCGACGATCTTCGCGATCCCGACGACGGCCCCGCAGGACGCGGCGACCAGCGACCTGCTCGAGCGGCTGCGCGACGACACCATCCCGGCCGCGACCGCGGGGACCCCACTGAAGGTCTACGTCGGCGGCAACACGGCGACCTTCGAGGACCTCTCGGACAAGGTCGCCTCGCGGCTGCCGCTGTTCATCGCGGTGGTGATCGGCCTGTCGGTGCTGCTGCTGATCGCCGCGTTCCGCTCGGTCTGGGTCCCGCTCGCCTCGGCCGTCTTCAACCTGCTGTCGATCGGCGCCGCCTACGGTGTCGTGACCGCGGTCTTCCAGGAGGGGGTCGGCGCCGGCCTCGTCGGCGTCGACAGCGGGGTTCCGATCGTCTCGTTCATCCCGGTGATGATGTTCGCGATCCTGTTCGGGCTGAGCATGGACTACAACGTCTTCCTGCTCTCGCGGATCCACGAGGCCTACAACGAGGGCGACGCGCCGCGCGCCAGCGTGGTCCACGGCATGGGGCGGATCGGCAAGGTGATCCTGTTCGCCGGCCTGATCATGGCCGCGGTGTTCCTGGCGTTCGTCAGCCAGCCGGACGTGATCGGCAAGATGATGGGCCTCGGGCTCGGCCTGGCGATCCTGATCGACGTGCTGATCGTCCGCCTGGTGATCGCGCCGGCGGTCGTCACGCTGCTCGGCGACAAGGCCTGGTGGCTGCCGGGCTGGCTCGACCGGATCCTGCCGAACGTCTCGCTCGAGGGGCACCTCGTGCAGGGCCTCGACGGCAAGCAGGAGGAGCGCGAGGTAGCGTCGGTCGCGTGAGCCTCTCCGGCTCGGCCTGAGCGCGGTCAGTCGCGCAGGAGCGCGACGACCTCCGCGTCGGAGGTCTGGGTGAAGTCGTCGTACCACGCGCCGACGCCGCCGAAGCGGGGTGGACATTGCAGGCAGATCAGCTCGCCGAGCTCGTCGCGCAGGTGCCCGAGGGCGCTGGCGGGGCAGACCGGGACGGCGGTGATGGTGCGTGTGGCGCCGCGCTCGCCCAGCATGCGCGCGGCGGCGATCGCGGTCACGCCGGTGGCGATCCCGTCGTCGATCAGGACGACGGTGCGTCCGTCGACGTCGACCGGCGGGCGGTCGCCGCGGTAGAGCCGGCGGCGACGGGCAAGCTCGGCGGCCTCGTGCTCGACGACGCCCTGGATCTGGTCTCGCGAGATCCCGAGTGACGCGATCCCGACACGGTCGAGGATCATCGTGCCGTCCTCGCCGAGCGCGCCGACGCCGAGCTCGGGCTGACCCGGCGCCCCGAGCTTGCGCACGAGCGCGATGTCGAGCGGCGCGCCGAGCGCCTGCGCCACCTCGTGGGCGACCGGCACGCCGCCGCGCGGCAGCGCGATCACCACCGGCGCCTCGAGCTCCAGGCGCTCCAGTCGCGCGGCCAGAGCTCGGCCCGCGGCGCGGCGGTCGGAGAAGCGCTCGGTGTGGCCCTTGGCGTACGACCTCACCTCTTGGTTGTTCCCATCGGCGCCGGACCTAAGCTGGGGCCGGGACCTCGTCGCGCGAGCGGGGCGCGCGGCGAAGTGCTAGCCGGACCCGGAGAGGGTGGCGGCGACGCCGACGGCGATCGCGACGAGCGCGGCCGTGGCGCTCCGCAGCCGCCGCGGCGTCAACCAGCTCCAGCCGCGCGTCGCGAGCCAGGCGCGGACTCCGGTGACGCCGGCCGCGGCGGTCGCGGCGGTCGCCATGCACTGCGCGCACATGGCGCGGAGGGTAGCGCCGGGCTAGCTCGCGACGAAGGCGTCGCGGCCGGCGTTGGCGCGGAACGGCTCGAGCTCCGCTCGCTGGCGCTCGGCGCGCTCGATCAGGTGCTCGAAGTCGACGTCGGAGAGGCGGCTCGAGAGCTGGGCGAAGTCGCGCAGGTTGGCCCAGAGGATCTTCTTCCCCTCGATCCCCGCCGCGAGGAAGTCGAGCTCGACGAAGCGGCTGAGCGTCGAGTAGCTGAGCAGCCGGCCGTTGGGCTTCAGCCGTCCGACGCGCTCGCCGACCATGGCCAGCGACGACTTGACGCGGCTGCGCTCGATCCCGAGCCGCTCCATGAGCTGCTCGAAGGTCTCCACGTCCTCGGCGATCTGCTCGGCCACGCGCCCGACGGCGTCGCCGAGCTGGGTACCGGCGTTGCTGTTCGCCGAGCGGCGTGCGACCTCGCGCCAGACGATCCCGGCCGCCAGCTGGTCGTTCATGTAGATCGCCAGCGCCCGATCGCTCTCGACTCTCCCCATCTGCCTCACGTCCAGCCCGTTACCCGGTCTGGCGCCGGCAAACCATGCACGCCGTCCGAGGTCATTCGAGGTGGTAGCTAGCATCGCCGGTTGCGATGAACTCGAACGACGGACACGGACTCGACGGCGTGAGCGCCGGCCTGGCGATCGAGGCCAGCGGCCTCGTGAAGGCCTTCGGCGACACGCGCGCGGTCGACGGCGTCGACCTGCGCGTGCGGCGCGGGGCCGTCTACGGCGTGCTCGGCCCCAACGGCGCCGGCAAGACGACGACGATCCGGATGCTGGCGACGCTGCTGCGGCCCGACGGCGGCAGCGCGCGCGTCAACGGCCACGACGTCGTCGCCGACTCCGACGCGGTGCGCGCGACGGTCAGCCTGACCGGGCAGCTCGCCTCGGTCGACGAGGACCTGACGGGCCGCGAGAACCTGATCCTGGTCGCGCGCCTGCTCGGGCTCGGCCGCGCGGAGTCCAAGCAGCGCGCCGACGACCTGATCGACGCCTTCGACCTGCGCGAGGCCGCCGGCAAGCTCGTCAAGAACTACTCGGGCGGGATGCGGCGGCGGCTCGACATCGCGGCGAGCATCGTCGTGACGCCGGAGCTGCTGTTCCTCGACGAGCCGACGACCGGCCTCGACCCCCGCTCGCGCAACCAGGTCTGGGACATCATCCGCGCGCTCGCCGGCCAGGGGACGACGATTCTGCTCTGCACGCAGTATCTCGACGAGGCCGACCAGCTCGCGGGGCGGATCGCCGTGATCGACCGCGGCAAGGTGATCGCCGAGGGCACGCCGAGCCAGCTCAAGGCGTCGGTCGGCTCCGGCCTGCTGCACGTGCGGCTGCTCGACCCCGAGCGGCGGCCGGAGGCGGCGGGGCTGCTCGAGCGCGAGCTCGGCGAGCCGGTGCGGCTGGAGGCCGACCCGTCGGCGTTGTCGGTGCCGAGCCCCGATGCCGAGCGCGGCGCCGAGGCGGTCGCCGCGTTGGCACGCGAGGGGATCGCGGTCGGCGACTTCTCGCGCGGCCAGCCGAGCCTCGACGAGGTGTTCCTCGCGCTGACCGGGCACACGGCCGAGGAGCGCGAGCGCGAGGAGGACGAGGACAGCGACGACCGAGAGGAGCGTGCGGCATGAGCGCCACCGACGCGACGAGGACGGCGCCGGCCGCGACTCCGGCGGAGCAGGCAGCCGCGCTGCGCAACGTGCTCGCGACGACGCCGCGCCCGCCGCGCCAGAGCGCCGTCGCGTCGATCCTGACGTTCGGCTGGCGCGGCATGCTGAAGATCAGGCACGTGCCCGAGCAGCTGATCGACGTGACGATCACGCCGGTCCTGTTCACGCTGATGTTCACCTACATGTTCGGTGGCGCGATCGCCGGATCGACCGGCGACTACCTGCAGTTCCTGCTGCCCGGGACGCTCGTCATGTCGGTGCTGTTCACGACCGTCTACTCGGGCGTCGCGCTGAACACCGACATGACCAAGGGCGTCGTCGATCGCTTCCGCTCGCTGCCGGTCTGGCGGCCCGCCCCGCTCGTCGGCTCGGTCGTCGGCGACAGCGCGCGCTACCTCGTCGCGGGAACCGTCGTGATCGCGGTCGGGCTGATCCTCGGCTTCCGGCCCGATGCCGGCGTCGGCGGCGTGCTCGCCGCGATCGCGCTGGTCGTCGTCTTCTCGTTCGGCCTCTCCTGGGTCTTCACGACGATGGGCCTGCTGATGCGCAGCCCCAACGCCGTGATGAACACGGGCTTCATGGTCCTGTTCCCCTTGACGTTCCTCAGCAACACCTTCGTCGCCCCCGAGACGCTGCCGAGCGCGCTCGAGGCGTTCGTCGACGTCAACCCGATCTCGCACCTCGTCTCGGCGTCGCGCGGCTTGATGGCCGGCTCGGTCGACGGCAGCGACATCGCGGTCGTGCTCGGGGTCGCGGCCGGCCTCACCGCGATCTTCGCGCCGCTGACGGCGCGCCTGTACCGCACGCGCGGCTGATCGCTCGCCAGTCGCCGCCGCGCGGCGACTCAGGCGCGCTCGATGCGCCGCACGCCGCGCTCCGGCGTCCAGACCTCGACGACGAGCGCCTTGCGGTCGTCGGTCAGGCCGACGGTCGAGACCTCGCGCAGGTCGAGCCGGAAGAGGTGGGACCGCCCGCCCTCGGCGGCCTCGCCGTTGATCGCCTCGATTCGGTCGCGCTCGACGATCTCCTCGGCGACGCCGGAGAGCTTCGCGTCGCCGGTCCAGCCGGGCGGGTCGTCGGAGCCGCTGTGGATCGCGAAGCGCGGATCGCGCTGGAGGTCCTGCGCCTTGCGCGCCTGCCACATCGAGCCGATCCACAGCTCCCCGTCGGCGAAGCGCGTCTCGCTGCCGGAGATCCGCGGCGAGCCGTCGCGACGCAGTGTCGCGAGCGTCTTGTGGACGTGCGCGTCCAGGCGCTCGCGAACGGTGGCGGCGAGCTCCGGCGCGGCGGCTTCGAACTCCGACCAGGAGGGCACGCGGACACGGTATCCGCCTGCCGCCCTCGCGTCATGCGTAGCCTGTCCCCGATGGCCTTCGTGCCACCCGCACGACACCTGCTGCGCGCCAGGGACCTCGCCGACGCGCGCTACTTCGAGCCGCTCGACGTCGACGACCTCGCCGCGGCGGCCGGCCTGTCCCGCGCCCACTTCAGCCGCGAGTTCCGCCGCGCCTTCGGCGAGTCGCCGCACGCCTACCTGCTGACCCGCCGGCTCGAGCGGGCCGCGGCGCTGCTGCGCGACACCGACCGCTCGGTCCTCGACATCTGCCTGTTGGTCGGGCTGCAAAGCGTCGGCTCGTTCACGACCAGCTTCACGCGCACCTACGGCGAGCCGCCGACGGCCTACCGCGAGCGCTATCCGCCGGCCGCCCGGCGCGCGCTGGTGCCGGCCTGCGTCGTGCGCTTCCACGGCCGGCCGCAACACAGCACTTTTCGAGAAGACAGCGGCGAGGCGCCGCAATAGCGTGGCGAGCGACCTTCCACTCGACCTCGAGGAGACCAAGATGATCAGGATCGCCAACGCCCAGCTGTGGGTGCACGACCAGGACGAGGCGCTCGCCTTCTACACCGAGAAGCTCGGCATGGAGGTCCACGCCGACGTGACGCTGCCCGAGATGGGCGACTTCCGCTGGCTGACCGTCGGGCCGCCCGGCCAGGAGGACGTCTCGATCGTGCTGATGGCCATCCCCGGCGAGCCGATGTTCACCGCCGAGACCCAGGCTCAAATCAGGGAGCTGATGGCCAAGGGAGTCGCCGGCGCGGTCTTCCTGACCACCGACGACTGCCGGGCCTCCTACGAGGAGTTCAAGGCGCGCGGCGTCGAGTTCACCGACACGCCCGAGGAGCGTCCCTACGGCATCGACTCCGGCTTCCGGGACCCCTCCGGCAACGCTCTCCGGCTGACACAGGTGCGCGAGATCGTGACCGAGGCCGGCTAGGCGCCCTCGCCCCGACGGACCGGTCGACTTCTTCTACGAGCGCGAGCTGTAGCGACCGGACCGCCGGAGGCGATGCATGCGGAGTCCCTAAGCCGCGACGGGTCGGATGTTCTGATTGATCCGGAAGCGGTTGTCCGGATCGTAGGTGGCCTTGACGCGCTCCAGCCGCGCGTGGTTCGGGCCGTAGCTGGAGCGCACGGCGGCGTCGCCGTCCTCGAGCAGACCGGGGAAGTTGAAGTAGGTCTGGCCGTTCGAGAACGGGACCAGGGCATCCCAGAACGCGCGCGTGTACTCGATGTTGGTCGCGTCGCCAGCGGGGTCTTGCCAGGTCGAGTCGATGCTCAGCATCCACTCCGAGCCGCGGTCGCCGAACGCGGTCTCCTCGGCGCCGACCCGCGAGATCGCTCCGCCGCAATGACGGATGATCACCAGCGTGTCGTTCGAGGGGCGGCGCTCCGACCGCTCGACGGTGGCGTCGATCGCCGCGTCGGAGAAGCCGTCGAGGTAGAGCGCCTTCCAGTAGTAGCGCTGGGCCGCCGGGAAGAACGGATCCAGCGAGCACTGAAAGTCGAGGTAGTCCATCGGCCCGCTCATGTCGACCCGCGGCGTGGCCAGCTCGCGCAGCGCCCGCGTGGCGCGCTCGCCCTCGGCCGGGTCGCCCGCCCACATGCCGGCCACGCCGACGTAGGGGAGACCGCGCAACCGCTCGGGCAGCTCGTCGACGACCGGCAGCGACCAGATCAGGCCCGCGGTCGAGAGCTCGTCCGGCGCCTCGGCGACGGCGTCACGCCAGCCGCCGAGCACGCGCTTGGCGTCCTCGAGCGGATAGGCGACGTTCAACGCGAACACCTCCGGGCCGAGCTCGTGCAGGCGCAGCTCGAAGGCGGTGACGACGCCGAAGTTGCCGCCGCCCCCGCGCAGCGCCCAGTACAGGTCGGCGTGCTCGTCGGCGCTCGCGTGCACGTGGCGGCCGTCGGCGAGGACCACGTCTGCGGAGACGAGGTTGTCGACGGTCATCCCGTCGCGGCGGCGCTGGTGAGAGACGCCGCCGTTGAGCGCCAGGCCCGCGACGCCGGTCTCCGACACCACTCCGCCGGTCGTCGCCAGGCCCAGCGGCGCGGTCACGGCGTCCACGTCCGCCCAGGTGGCCCCGCCCTGCACGTGCACGGTGCGCCGAGAGGCGTCGACGCGCACGGCGCGCAGCGCCGAGAGGTCGACGACGACGCCGCCATCGCACGTCGCGGTGCCGGCGACGTTGTGCCCACCGCCGCGGACCGCCAGCGGCATGTCGCGCTCACAGGCGAAGCGCACGGCCGTCGCGACGTCCTCGACGTCGGCGCAGCGCGCGATCACCGCGGGGCGCTTGTCGATCATCCCGTTCCAGACGCGGCGTGCGGCCTCGTACTGCGGGTGACCGGCTGCGATGACCTCGCCGGTCAGGCGCTCGGCGAGGATGGTCGTGGAATCGGCGGGGGTCGAGCTGGCGGGCATGGTTGGCTCCTTTTCATGGACCTATGGCTGCGAAAAGCAGCTTCGAGCGCGTACCGGGCCTGAGCAAGGGCGATAATGGCCGCAACCGGTTCGTTTGTGCCAGACGCGGAGGTTGGAGTGCCCGAGTCGCCACCGCAGACGCGGATTTGCATCGTCGCCACGCTGGACTCCACGGTCTCCCCGGTGACGGGGCTGTTCGAGGCGCTGCGATCGGTGGAGCGGCTCACCGCCCCGCAGGATCGGCTCGCCGGCGAGCGCAGGCCGTTCGACGTCGAGATCGTGGCCGAGTCCGCCGACACGATCGAGAGCGCCAGCGGGCTGGTGATCACCCCGCACCGAGCGGTGGACGAGGTGACGCAGGCCGACGTCGTCATCGTGCCCTCGATGGAGTTCGGCAGAGAGGAGGAGTGGACCCCGGGCCGATATCCGAAGCTGGTCCGCTGGCTCCGGGAGGCGTACGACGGTGGCGCCACGATCTGCTCCGCGTGCACGGGCGCGAACCTGACGGCCGAGACCGGCCTGCTCGACGGCAACGAGGCAACAGTTCATTGGGTGTCGGAGAACAGCTTCCGCCGCCGGCACCCCGACGTCCTGCTGCGACCCGACGAGGTCCTCGTGATCTCCGGCGAAGGCGGGCGGCTGGTCACGTCGGGAGCGGCGACCGCGTGGCATGACCTCGCCCTCTACCTGATCGCTCGCCATGTCGGGCCCGCCACGGCACAGGCGGTCGCACGGTTCATGCTCTGGGAGTGGCACCGCGACGGCCAGGCGCCCTTCCAGGTCTTCGACCCGCCGACGGACCACGGCGATGCCGCCGTCCTGGCCGCGCAACGCGCGATCGCCGAGAGCTTCGCCGTCGCCGCTCCGGTCGAGGAGATGGTGAGATGGTCCGGCCTCGCGCCCCGGACCTTCAAGCGACGCTTCACGGCCGCCACGAGTCACACGCCGATCGCCTACGTCCAGCGGATCCGGATCGAGCGTGCGAAGCGCCTGCTCGAGAGCAGCGACGAGCCGATCGAGGAGATCAGCTGGGCGGTCGGCTACGAGGACCCCGCCTCCTTCCGACGCCTCTTCAAGCGGCTCACCGGCCTCGCGCCCGGGGCGTACCGGCAGCGGTTCCAGATTCCGGTCGTCTAAGCGGGACGGCTACACAGCGGGCTGCTTGGGCCGCTTGAAGTAGTACATCGTGCTCGAGATGTCGGATGACCCTTGCCGTGCGCTCCGGCTCGGGATTCCGCCCATCTCCGCTGGCCGATCCGCGTATTGCGTCTGTACGCCTAGTACGGAGACCAGCTCCCATCCCTCCTCGCCGAGAATTGCCAGGACCTGGTTCTCTTTCAGGTCGTTACGCGTCTCGGGGCTGTCTGGTCGCGCTATGAAGTAATCGCTTACCAGACCTCCACCCTCTACGGGCGTGACTGACTGATGGACGTAGCAGTACTCCCACTGCGACATGAAGAACCCCCCGTTAGCTCGCATACCTCTCTGACAGAAGAGTGACACACCGGCGGCTCGATCGAGACCTCGGCGAGCCCACATCCACGCTCAGAGGTCGCGGCGGTGGAACGTCAGCGCCGCCAGCGCCAGCACTATGGCGGACCACGCCACCGCCCACGGCCAGATCGCCGCACCGACGTTGCTGGCGCCGCCGAACGGCCCCAGCTGCACGATCACCCCGGTCGCGCCGCCGATGTCCGAGGTCAGCGCGTGAAGCCCGTTCTGATAGAGCGCCTCGAACGGGACGATCCACGAGACGATCGAGCTCGCCGTCGTCAATGCGTCGACCTCGAGCCCCTCGCCGATCTGGCCCAGCAGCCCGGCGGCGAGCCCCGTGGCGAAGACCATGAACACCGCGATGCCGTTGGCGGTGGTCGAGAGCACCGTCGTCCCGAGCAGCGAGACCGCCACCACGGTGACCACACCCAGCGCAAGGCCGGCGGCGGGGACGACGAGCGACGAGGGTGTGAAGTCGCCCGCGGCCCGCGTGATGAGCACGGCGAGCAGGAAGACGACGACGACGTAGGACGCGCACACGAAGGAGGCCGCGAGCAGCCGTCCGATGAGCAGCGTCGTCCGCCCCACGGGACGCACGACCAGCGGCTGCAGCAGGCCGCGCTCGGCGTCGCCGCGGACCGCGTCGAGCGTGAGGAAGACGGCCAGCACCACGCCGAGGAAGAGCGCGACGAACATCGCCAGGCCGAGCAGCGTCCCGCCCGCCAGCGCCCGCTCGTCGATCGAGACGATGCCCCCGCCGTTCGTCTCGAGCGAGTCGAAGGCCTCGAAGGCGGCCAGCGCGAAGAGCCCGAGGAAGACCGCGGTGAGCAGCGCGACGACCAGCAGCACTCGGCGGCGGACCGCCTCCCGCAGCGCGTAGCCGGCGATCGTGATCGCGTCGCTCATCCGTCGCGCCCCACCACGGCCGCGAGATAGGCGTCCTCGAGCGTGCCGGTCACGACCCGGACGCCGTAGACCTCGGCGCCGTCGGCCACGAGCTCGCGGACGATTCGCGGGACATCTTCGCGGCGCGCGTCGGGCAGGCGGCGCACGCCGCCGGAGGTCTCGACCTCGACGCCGCCGGGCGCGGTCAGGTCTTGCGGCCGTCCCTGGGTCACCACCCGGCCGCCGTCGATGATCACGACCCGGTCGCAGACGAGCTCGATCTCGCTGAGCAGGTGCGAGTTCAGCAGCACGCCGACGCCCTGCTCGCGCAGGCCGACGAGCAGGTCGCGCACCGTGCGCCTGCCGCCCGGGTCGAGCGCGCTCGTCGGCTCGTCGAGCAGCACGAGCCGCGGCGCCCCGATCAGTGCCTGGGCGATGCCCAGCCGCTGCTGCATGCCCTTGCTCATCGTCGCCATCCGGCGCCCACCCTCGCCGTCGAGGCCGACGCGCGCGAGCAGCGCCTCGCGCTCCGCCGCCCCGCCATCGGAGCGGGCCAGCCGCTGGTGAAGCGCGAGCACCTCCTCGGCGCTGGCCCAGGCGGGGAAGCGGAACAGCTCGGCGAGGTAGCCGGTCGACGCCCGTGCCTCCCGGCTGCCGGCCGCCGCGCCTCCCACCTGCGCCTCCCCGGCCGTCGGCCGGACCAGGCCGCACGCGATCTTCACCAGCGTCGACTTGCCCGCCCCATTGGGCCCGAGCAGGCCGACGAGCTCTCCCGGCGCGACCTCGAGATCGACGCCGTCGAGCGCGGTCGTCTTGCCGTAGCGCTTCGAGAGGCCACGGGCGGAAAGGGCGGCGGGCACCCGCACAGCCTTACCAGCACCGCCGACGTTCGGCCCTTCAGACGGGCTCGAGCGCGTCGCGCAGCTTAGTCGCCAAGCGAGCTCTCGGGATGGCGAGGCAGGCCGTCGTCGGGCACTGGCTCCCACGGGGCGGCGTAGGCGACGAACTGGCGTCTGCTCGGGCGGATCGCGGGGTCACCGTCGAATGCTCCGAGTCGGATGCTCATTCGCTCATGGTCTTCCGGGTCGCGGCTGAACACGGCTGAGCCGCAGTTCCCGCAGAACCACTTCTCCCAGCCACCGTCGGGCCTCCACGCGCGCAGCGACCCTTCGCCGGACAGGAGCCGAAACGAGCCAGGCTCTGGGATCGCGTTCGCCGAGGCGGCCGTCCCGCTGCGCCGCTGGCAGCGCTTGCAGTGGCAGTAGCGGGCGTCGACGAGCGGAGCGGTCACTTCGAACCGAACGGCTCCGCAGCCGCAACCGCCGGTCAGGGGAGGCTCGCGATTGCTCATCGGTGGGCCGTGAAGTAGAGCATCGGACCGGAGCGTTGGGTGGAGTCGATGGTCAGGTTTGCGGAGTTGAGGTGACTCTCGATCTCGGAGGCGGTGGCGACCGCGCCGAAGTCGCCGAGCCCGGGCCGGATCAGCAGGCGCTGTCGGAGACCGTCGGTGCCGCGCACGAAGGTGCACCCGACCAGCCGGCCGCCGGGGACGAGGAGGCGCGCGGCCTCGGCGATGGCCGCCTCGGGGTCAGGGAAGCAGTGCAGTCCCCAGAACGAGAGAAAGAGGTCGACGCTCGCCGACGGCAGTGGGATCTCGGCGGCTTCGGCGCGGATGAACTCGACGTCGGCGAGACCCTGGTCCCTGGCGCGCCGACGGGCGCGAGAGAGCATCGACGGCGAGAGGTCCACCGCTACGTAGCGAACGTCGCGCGGGGGCGGGGAGAGGCGAAGGGCTGGGCCGGCGCCGCAGGGACAGTCGACCATCGTGGCCCCTTCGCGGACCTCTCCGATCGCGGCCATGCTCGCGTAGTACGGGTCCAGGTCGCCACCCCAAACCACTCGGCTGAGCCGCCGCGCCAACCACGGACGCTCCATGTACGCGCTGTAGAAGGCACCGAACGCGGACGCGTAGAAGTCACCGCGCGCCATGGTTGCGTTCAGCCCATCTCGCTCGCGCCGGTCACGAACGGGAGCGCGCAAAGGTCAGGCGCTGCGCAAGAGCTGGGAGACGACCTCGCCTGGCTGCTGGCCGCGCTCTGTGGCGACGCGCTCGAGCCGCTTAGCGTCGTCGCCCTCGATGCTGATCAGGATCGTCAGCCTCGCGTCAGGGTTGCCGTCGTGAATCTCGACCTGACCGGGCTGAGCCCGGTCGAGCTCTGCGTCGAAGTCGCCGGGCTGGGGAGCGGCGTCTATCCAGGGATCTTCGCCCATCTCAATCAACGATCTTACGCTCGCCGGGCGGTGGCTATCCAGCCCGGGGCATCCAGCCGGTGACGACAACGCCCCCGGCCAACCTCTGCATTTCCAGCGCACGCGTCGCATCCGACCGCCGGCGCCGCCATCCTCTCAGCCCCCCGTAACTCTTCGCGACCCGAGGCGGTTGGACTCCACATGAAGCGATTGATCGCGCCGCTGGCGCTGCTCGTCCTGGCTCTCGTCCCCGCGACGGCAGGCGCCGCCGTGCGCTGCGTGCCGGCCGCCGCGCCAGGCTGCGACACCTCTCACGCCACGATCGCGGCCGCGGTCACCGCCGCGGCCACCGACGACACGATCCGCATCGCGGCCGGCACCTACACGGAGGCGATCACAACCCCCAAGCGGCTGACCTTCGTCGGCGCCGGGAGCGGCACGCTCGAGTCCGCCGCGGGCGCCACGGTGATCGCCCCGGCCAGCGGCACGGCGCTGACGCTCTCTGGTGGCGCGACGATCCGCTCCCTGCGCGCCCTCGGCGCGACCTCCTTCATCGGCGGCACGGCGCTCTCTTTCGTGCCGTCGGTCAACGGCACGTATGGCTACACGCTCGATGACGTTGTCGCGATCGGCGGGACGGGGACGGACTTCATCCTCGGCTTCGGCGGCTATGGGCTCTCGGCGGCGTCGGCGGACGCGGCCAAGGTCGTGGATCTGTCGGTTACCGACAGCGAGCTCAAGGGCGGTGCGGCAATGGCCTTCATCCCCGGGCAGGCGCTGAGCGCCAGCGGCCCCGCACTGACCGCCGCCGTTGTTCGCAGCCGCATCGCCGGAGCCGATCATCCATCCGCGACGGCGATGACCATCGGCGGCGGGACGACCGCCACCATCTCCGAGTCGACGGTGCGCGCCCCGAGTGTCGGGCAGCTCTACGACGGCACCTACACCATCCGCCGCAGCCGCTTCGAGAGCGCCCCGGGGCCCACGGGCACGGGGCAGGGCCTGACGGTGTCGGACGCCACTGCCGGGCCCGGCACCCAGCTCACGCTCAGCGACAGCCTGCTCGTCGCCGCTCCCACGCTGGACGGGATCGACACCTTTGCGCTCTTCGTCCAGACCAACGACTTCGGCGGCGCGGCGAACGCGACGGTCACCGGCTCGACCCTCGTCGCCCGCGGCGCCGATCCGGACGCCGCCGTCGCGGCGCTGCGCCAGAGCAACGCGTCGCCGGCGGCGACGGTCGACCTGCGCAACTCCGTCGCCCGCCTCGAGGGCCCGCGCGAGACCGCCGAGGGCGACCTGTTCGCCGATCGGGGCTCCATCGTCGCCGCGAGCTCCGGCTTCACGTCGGCCGCGTGGGCCAACGACGGCACTGTGACGGCGCCCGGGACGGGCACCAACCTCGCCGCCGATCCCCAGCTCGACGCCAGCTTCGTGCCGCTCGTCTCCTCGCCGCTGATCGACCGTGGCGACCCGGCGCTCGTCGCCGCCGGCCAGCTCGACCTTCCCGGCAACGCGCGCTCGCTCGACGGCACCGGCGACTGCGTCGCCCTGCCGGACCTCGGAGCGTTCGAGCTGCCGTCGCGCTGCGAATCGGCGGCGAGGGTGGTGCTGCCGCCCGCAGGCCCCGTCGCGCCCCAGCTCTCCGGCGTCTCGCTGCTGCGCAAGCGCTTCACCTCGCGCAAGCCACGCCACAAGGGCCGCAAGCGCGGCACCGAGATCCGCTTCACGCTGTCGAAGGACGCTCAAATCGCGATCGCCTTCCAGCGCCAGGCCGCCGGCCGGCGCGTGAAGGTCAACGGCAAGCGTCGCTGCGTCAAGCAGACGCGCAAGAACGCCTCGAAGCCGCGCTGCGTCCGCTGGGTCAAGGCCGGCAAGCCACTGACGATCGACTCGAACGCAGGCGCGAACTCCGTCGCGTTCTCAGGCAAGCTCGGCGGCAGGCCGTTGCAGGCCGGCAGCTACCGCGCGACGCTAACGGCTAGGGACGGCGGAGGGCTGACGTCGCCGCCGAAGAGCGTCAGCTTCCGCGTTCTGCGGCCCTGACCCAATCGCACCAGGGCAATGGCCCCACCGCCGCCGCTGGGCTTCTGGACCCGATCCTCGCGTCAAGACGTACAGGCGCTGGAGATCCCACGGTCAAGTACCGGGACTGACGTGGGTGTTTCGTGCGAGCCCGAGGAGGTTTAGGACTCCGAATAGGACTCCAAGGGCGGAACGCGCGTTCACACTCCTCGGATCGGCCCCTGCAGGACCCCCCAGAACCGCCCGCTTGCAGGCACTTCCCAGGATGGCGAGAGGCGGACTCGAACCGCCGACACCACGATTTTCAGCGAGGCGGAGAGGGGCGGTGAGGGCGTGGAAAACCGCATTGGAATGCGGAATTTCGGGCGGTGGCGAGCGGCGCCGTACCCGGGGATACGGGCGGATTCATGGGGGTTTGGGACTCCGGGCCGGGTTGGAGTCCCATTGCCGACTGGCCGTCAGGGACGCTGGGTGATGTGGCGGGCTGTCCAGGCAACGAAGTCTTGCTCGCTGATCTCGCGGCTTTCGTCGCCGCCTCGGGATGGAGCTCGTGATCGCCAAAGCCTGCGAACGGCGCAGCCAGCGCCGACTCGACCAGCGCCAAGTTCGCCGTGCGCTTGAGACGGTCGGCGTCGATGTCAAGGATCGCCTCGGCGACCAGCAAGTAGTCAGCCACGTCGAGCCCAACGACCCGCGCGTTGCTATCCTGAGAGCTTGACACCGTGATACCAAACCGACCTCATCTGGGCAGACCGATCCGACAAGGAGGCACCAACGTGGAGACCAAGGCGATGACTCTCCGGCTCCCAGCCGACAAGGCCGCCGAGCTAGAGGCGGTCGCGCGCGCGGACTCCAAGCCCGTCTCGGACACCGTGCGAGAGGCGATCGATCTGCTGATCGAGGATCGCCGCAAGGACAAGGGGTTCCGCGATCGCCTGCGCCAGATGATCGAGGACGATCGTGCGATCCTCGACAGGCTTGCGCGCTGAGGCTCCGTTAGGGCTGACATGTCCGGCATGGTCCAAGCGTATATGCATAGCCCTGGCATAGAGCGAGCATGCGGTGATCAACTGCCATACCACTTCTAGGCACAGGCTTGGCGAGTTTCGATGCTGGCACGTCGAAGGTAACCCGCGGGGCGAATTTGTCGGCCCGGTGATCCGGACGTCGTCCACCAGCGCCTATGCCCGCGCATCGTGAAGCGACACCGGGTTGAGCCGTTGGCGCACGTTCTTGTAGGGCCACGGCGTTCTGCCACCTCCTTGCGAGAAGGCCTCTTTCTCGCGACACTAATTGGATGCATCGCGGACGACGTTCTGGCCTGAGCTTGCTTCGCGCCGCCGAGCTTGACCGTGGGCAGCAGAAGTGTGCACGAGCCATGGGGGCCGGGCACGGAGGGATCGTGTTCCTCGCGGGCCCGCCCGTATCCGGAAGGACGGCGCTGCTGCAGCAGCTTGCTGAAGAGCTACCGAGCGTGGCAGGCTCGCCACGGATTATCTCAGGCCGGTTCGTCGATGGACAGTACTTGGCCGCAGAGCATCGTGGGGCGAACCTAGATGCGTTGCCGGCAATCGAAAGCGCCCTCGGCATGGCTGCGGCGGCCTTCCCCTTCCTCGGCGTCGTGGCGCAGGCCGTTTCGGTATCCAGGGCGGCAGCTGCCACGCTGACGCGATCGCAGCGCGGTGGGCCTCAACCGCCAATGGAGCGGATATTCCAGGTCTTGCGGGTGGCGGCCCGGGAGCGTCCAGTTGTCTGGCTTATAGACGACTGTGACGAAGCGGACGGACGCTGGTGGTCTGAGGTGTTGCTGGGGCTCGCGACGGAAATCGAACAGGAGCTGCCTCTGTTCGTGTTCTTGACAGTTGACGCAGGCGTCGAGGCCGGACCCCACAGTCAGGACGAGCCCGACGCCCTCTTTGCTGCGCGTCACCTGACGGCGCGAGGGCTAGCGGAGTGGTGGCCCCTGCCTCCGGTTGGAACCGACCAGCTGGCTGCCGTGACCGGAGCTGCGGACGGCGACGTTCTGAATCGCCTCGCAGGCCTATCTGAAGGGCGTGCGGGGTGGGCGCAGGCGCTTTGGGACGAGTGGCGTACGAGCCATGTAGTCGAACGAGACACAGACCTCGGACCGTGGCGCTTCCGTCCGGACCAGCCTGATAGGTCACCCACAATCGCGGACGTTGCGCGGGCGCGGGTACGGCGAGCTGTGGGCTCGGACCCTGCAACGGTTGCCGCAGCCTGGCAGGTTCTCGGCTGCGCAGCGCTAGAGGGCCGTTACTTCACGGCGGAGGCCGTGGCTACAGCTCTGCATGCCGATCGTGATGATCTGATTGACCTCCTCGACGACCGGCTAGCCAGTACCGTCGATCGTGAGGGCCTCGTTGAGGAGGTCGGTTCGGTCACGGTCAGCCATCCCGCGGGACCCGAGCGACACGTTTGGCGATATCGGTTCACGTCACAGGTCGTTCGGAGCGCATTTGTCCGGTTCGGCCTTAGTGCATCTGAGCGGACGGCTCTCAGTGGTTCCCTCGCGGCCGCACTCGAGCAAGTTTACGGAACCGAATCGCCAACACTCGCCATGTTACTGGCGAAGCTCTACCGTGAAGCGGGAGATGTCAATCAGGCTGTCAGATGTCGGCGGCAAGCCGGATCTCACATGCCAGACGCGATACGCATCGAGCAGGCATTCACGCTCGTCAATGATTCACACGCGGCCGATTGGGATCGGGCGCAGTGCGAGCGGGCGACGGCATGCTTGATCGACGGTGCGAGACTTTTGACGGCTGTCGGCGCACTGGACCAAGTGGTCGTGGTCTTACGGCACGCAGCGGCGGCTGCACAGCGCGCAAATGCGGTGGCGGATCAAGCGGACGCACTTATGCTGCTCGGTGCGACAGAGACGTATACCGGTGCACCCCAGTCCGCTCGGTCCCACCTCGAGTCTGCGGCCGCCTTGTGGCGCTCTCTAGGGCGTCTCGATGGCGAAGCTGAATCACTGAAGCACCTTGCATGGATCGATGGACTAGAGGGGCGGCGCGCGTCCGCGCTTATGAACCTCGATCGGTCGCTCGAGCTCTTACGGAGGGCTGGTCTTCTTGATCGGGTAGTTGATCTGCAGATGCATAAAGCGAACCTGGCTTTGCGGCTGGATGATGTCAAGGTCGCCGAGGGCGCCCTTACTCAGGCATCCACGATGGGGTTCCTTCCGACGCCTGTTCAGGAGGCTGGACTGAGTGAGCTAAAAGGTGTAGTTGCGTGCAAGTTGCACGACTTTGAGCAAGGCTTGGCCCATTATGAGCGCGCGGCCGCGCTCTACCGCGATCTTGGCGACCGCCGCCAAGAAGCGTCGGTCACTCGGGGCATAGGAATCGCCCTGTCAGGAGCAGGACAGCACGAGAAGGCGAGGGGAGTGTTGAGCAAGGCGATCGTCATGGCGCAGTCGACGGAGAACATTGCCGGGGAGGCTGAGGCGCGGTTTGGTCTCGGACGGGTTGAAGTTGCCTCTAGCAACTTCGATGCTGCCCTTCGCGAGATGCGCGAAAGCCTCCGGCTATACAACGAGGTCGGCCAAAGGCATATCGGGCGGAAACTAGAGGCCGAAATTGCGGAGGTTCAGCGCTCCGCAGGGTGACGTCTAGGAATTTGGCGGTCAGCGCCGTGCTGTCATTCAACAGCGGCGTGCACGAATACCATCATAAGGGCGTCATCGCTCATTGGGGCAACCCGCCGTGGTGGTGTCGCTCACCAGATCGGGCAGGTCAAAGGGCGCTGCGCCGGAGCTAGAGCGACGAGCCGGTTCGGTCATCCGAGTTGGATCACGTTGATCTCGAAGAAGGGTGGCAAGGCAATGAGCGAAACCCGCCGCGAGCTCGCCGCCTTCAAGTCACGCGAGCATCTCTACGTCGCCGTCAGTGCGGACAACACCGCGTCGGGTTGTCGTCTGAGCTTCGTGACCGCGTCGTCTCCTCGTTACTAGGCGGCAGGCAAGCTGAGGGACGGCTTGATCGCGAATGCGGGTCCGCTTGACGCGTGTGCGCGGTCGAGCGCGGAAACGACGATCGCGTAGTCGACGGCGTGCTTGAGACGTCCCTCCGGGAGGTCGTGCTGGCGGGCGTAGTCCCGCAGCCATCCGTGCAGCACACGTGTGTTGTGAGGCGGCTTGGACTTCGGGAAACTCACGACGCCGATTGTGCCTGCCGGGCGCGGGCTTCCATGCCGGCGAGCGCCGCGCCGCGGAGGAGTCCTCGGCGCTGGGCTGTGTCGATCGCCTGGTCGATGAGCTTGGGGTCGACGTGTGTGTCGATCGCGTCCTCGATCGACCGCGCGGGCGTCACGGCGGGGATGCCCTCAACGAGGGTCTGATCTGTATTTTCGAGATCGCGATGGTGGATCGCATAGGTCGCGGGGACCTCGCGGTTGATCCGGTACGCGCGCGGGACGGTGATGTGGATCTTGGTCGGGTTGATGTCGCAGAGGTCGTGCAGATCGAGTGCGGTGTCGTGGGAGAGCACGCCGCGCGTGCGTCGCGGCCAGAGCACAGCCTCCATCAAGTGCTCGCGGCCGGTGCGGGGGACAATCTTGAACCGGTAGAGCCCCCGTGCGACGCGCTCGAGCGTGCCCCGGCGCTCCATGTCCACGAGCCGCTTCTGATCGATGCCCAGCGACCGGGCATCGTCGGAGGTCACGAAGCCGTACTGGTCGAACGCGCGCTCCAGGAGGATGTCGCGGACAGCGACCGACATGCGCAAAGTATGGCATAGAGACATAGTTTGTGTACTCGCAAAGCTGCGGCGAGATTCGCGGATCAAGAGCTACGCGACGCGAGCGCCGCCGCTGGCGGGACCCGAACCGAGGGGTTTAGGACTCCGAATAGGACTCCAAACGCGAAATCGGGCCCAACGCGCCCCTGAGCAACCGCCTGACCGGCGCGCAATAAGCGGCCGATTGCAGGCCATTCCTCCTATGGCGAGAGCCGGACTCGAACCGGCGACACCACGATTTTCAGTCGTGTGCTCTACCAACTGAGCTACCTCGCCGCAGGGGCCGATGGTATCCGTTCCGGCGCGGGCTGGGCTAGGCGTCGGGCCGCTGGAGCGTCGTTGGGGGCGGGACCCTTTCCGCCGAGTAGATCGAGGTCGATCATCTCCCATGAGGCGACCAGGGCGATGGCGCGCGAAGCGTCGTCGCTCTCGCGCGCTCGCTCGAGCGAGGCGTCGAGGGCTGCCTGGTCGCGCCAGAGCTCGGTCACCCAGATGCGGTCGGGCTCGGTGGCCTCGCGGCTGACCAGGTACAGCTCGCAGCCGGGATCGTCGTCCATCTCCGCGGCGGCGGCGAGCAGGATGTCGGTCAGCTCGCCGCCGCGGCCCGGGTGGGCGGTCACCTTCGCGTAGCGCGCTACTCGGCTCATCGCGCGGTGATGGTACTCGGCTACGACATCGCGTCCTTGACCTTGTCCACCATGCCCTTGCCGTCGTTCGCCACGACCCCCGTCGGCTCGTCAGAGAGTCCCGCCGCCTGGCGCAGCCGCCGTGCTATCTCGGCGACCTCCTCTGGCGCGTAGTCCGGCGCGAAGACGCCCTCCTGCGGCGGGAGGTCGAACGGCGCGAAGCCCTCGGGCGCCTCGTCGATGACCTGCAGCGGGTCGCCGGTCTCCGGATGCGGGCCGTTGAACACGGCCGCCAGCTCGTTGTAGTCGCTCGGGGAGAAGCGGTAGAGCTTGGTGTGCTCGCCCCTGGCGATGTGCGGCTGGCACTCGGGAATCTTGTCGGTCGGGATTCGCGGCGAGGGGAACAGCTTCATCAGGTCGGCGCCGGTCAGGCGCTCGATCGCGCGTGCGTAGGCGATCTGGTGGACGCCGCCGCGAACGAGCAGGTAGCCGGTCAGGGCGCGGGCGGCCGGGTGGTCGACCATCTGGTAGATCTTCAGCTTGTTGTTGCGGGCGCCGGTCTCGAGGAAGAAGTTGTGCGTCAGGTCCTCGATCAGGTCGCCGGTCGAGGTGACGTAGTCGCCGTTCCACGGCTTGCCGTTGGAGTCCTGGACGAGCGTCGCCGCGCCGCCGGCGATGAACTGCTGCGGGTTGAGCACCTTCTCCGGGTCCGGCAGCGCGCCCTCCTCGGCGGCGCCGGTCAGCATCGTGTTGATCGTCGCCGAGACCAGCTCGATGTGGCCGAACTCCTCGGCGGCGATGTTCGCGACGAGGTCGAAGAACGGCCGCGCGCCCTGGCGGTGGCGGAAGTTGAACGACTGGAAGGTGTAGTTCATGAAGGTCGACATCTCGCCGAACTTGCCGCCCAGCAGCTCCTGGACGACTGCCGCGCCGGCGGGGTCGGGCGACGACGGGGGCGGCAGCTCGGTCTGAAGTCGGTCGATGCGCAGGATCATGGGGCCCTCCTAGGGGGACGGGGTGTCCCGACGGGCTTGCCCAGAATCCGATCCCCAAACATCGGCGACGGCGCGGCGGCTCAGGTAGCCTGGCCGGCCATGCGACCCCTCTCCCTCCTCACGCTGGTCCTCGGAACGCTCGCCATAGCCGGTTGCGGAGGCGATAGCGGCGGCGGCTCGTCGAGTCCGCTCGACAACGCGCTGCGCTATCTGCCGGCCGACACGCCGTTCGCGGTGGCGATCGACACCGACACCGACGGCGACCAGTTCGACGCGGCGGGCGACCTCACCGACAAGTTCCCGTTCGGGGACGACGTGCGCGACCAGCTCCAGGACCTGATCGAGGAGCGAGCCGGCGAGCTCGAGCAGCTGCAGGCGGCGCTCGGCAACGAGTTCGTCGTCGGCTCGACCGACGCGAGCTCGTTCGTCGACTCGCCGAGCGGCGAGGACGAGGCCTTCGTCGGCGCGATCGAGGCCAAGGACGAGGACGCGCTGAGCAAGCTGGTCGAGGGGGACAAGGCGCAGGAGGACGGCGAGGTCGACGGCGCCAAGCTCTACAAGGACGACTCCGGCGACTCGTTCGCGATCGACGGCAACGTGCTCGTCGTCGCCGGCTCGAAGCAGGAGCTCGAGCGGGCCTTGGCGACCCGTGGCGGCGACGAGAGCCTGACCGGCGACGACTTCGAGGCCGGCACCGAGGGCGTGTCCGACGGCGCCCTGATCCGCGTCTACCTCAACGTCGCCGAGCTGCTGCGGGCTAGCCCCGACGCCGAGGACGCGCTGAAGTCGAAGTGGGTGGCCGCGCTGCGGACGGCCGGCATCTCGCTGACCTTCGAGTCCGGCCAGGTGGCCGTCGACGTCGACGTCGACACCGACTCCGAGGGGCTCACCGACGCCGACCTGCCGATCGCCGCGGGCGCGGCCGCGCCGCGTGTGCTCGACCGCGAGGGCCAGATCAACCTCGCGCTGCGCGACCCGGCGCAGGTGCTCGAGTTCGCCCAGGCGACCGCGAAGGCGGTCAGCAGCGACTTCGGCTCGTTCGAGGACGGCAAAACCGAGATCGAGCGGCGGCTGAAGGTCGACCTCGACGAGGACCTGATCGCCCAGCTGGACGGCGACCTCGCCGTCAGCATCGGCCTCGACGGCGAGTTCGGCGCGCGCGCCCAGCTGAAGGATCCGGCGGCGTTCCAGCGGACGCTGACCAAGCTGGAGAAGGTGCTGCCGAGCGTCGCCGAGGGGATCGCCGGCGAGAAGGTCGGCTTCGCGAAGCCGAAGGCCGGCGAGGACTTCTACGCCGTCGCGACCGCCGGTGGCGACCAGGTCGTCTTCGGCGTCGTCAAGGACGTGTTCGTGCTGTCGAACTCCGCCGCGATCGCCGGCACGCTGGCGACCGACCCGACCAAGGTCGTCCCGGGCGCCGAGGGCTCGTTGGTGCTGAGCGCCGATGCCGAGCAGATCGCGAAGACCGCGCTCGAGCAGGCCGAGGGCCGCGACCTCGGCCTCGGCGACCGCATCAAGGGCGAGATCGGCACCCAGCCGCTGGACGAGCTGCTCGGCTCCTTCGAGGCCTCCCCCGACGGCCTGTCGGGCAGCTTCACCGTTACGACCGACGAGCGTTAGAGCCAGGCCTGCAGATAGGGCAGCGGGTCGATCGGCTCGCCGCCCTCGACGTACCAGCCGCCCTGCCAGATCTCGAAGTGCAGGTGCGGCCCGGACGAGCTGCCGCTGCTGCCGACGGCCGCGAACTGCTGGCCCTTGGCGACGCGGTCGCCGGGCTCGACTGTGATCGAGCCCTTGAGCAGGTGCATGAAGACGTAGTCGCGGTTCTCGCCGTCGCCGGCGATCACGACGTAGTGGCCGGCCCCGCCGGCCTGGAACTTGACGAAGCGCACCGTGCCCGGCCAAGGCGCGACGACCGGCGTGCCGGAGGCGGCCGACAGGTCCTGGCCCTGGTGGGTGTGTCCGGGACGGCCCGCGCCGAAGCGGCTCTCCTTGCCGCCGAAGGAGAACGGGCCGGCGACGGGGAAGACGTGGTCGCTGGTCGGGGCGGGCGCGGTGACCGGAGCGGGTGCCGGGGTCTGCCTGCGCGCCTCGCGGCGGGCGCGGGCGCGTGCTCGCGCCTTGGCCTTCGCGAGCTGGCGGGCACGCTTGTGGGCGCTGGCGCGCTGCGCGGCCGCGCGGCGCTTGGCCGCGGCACGGCGCTTGGCGGCGGCGCGTCGCCGCGCCTCGCGCCGGTTGCTCGCGCGCTCCGCGTCGAGCTGCTGCAGCGTGCCGTAGCTCGCGCCGCCCGTGGAGCCGGAGCCCTGGGGCTGCGGCGCCGAGACGCCGCCGGCCGCCGCGTGGGCGCTGGCGCCGGGGAGCGCCTGGGCGATGGCCGGAGTAGCCGCCATCAGCAGCGCTCCGATGCCCAGGCTCAACGCAGTCCGTCTCACACGGGCAACGTCGGCCTTCCTGCGGGCCGGCCTGAGCCCCTGCAAGGGCTCGCCCAGGGGAAGGTCACCGGGGCTCGCGCCACCAGACCCCCCGCGGCACCTGGCCGGTCCCGCCTACTCGGTCAACCGCCCCAGCAGCTCCAGCGCGCCCGCCTTGTTCAGCGGCTCGTTGAGGTTGCCGCACTTCGGCGACTGCACGCACGACGGGCATCCCGCACGGCACGGGCACTCGGAGATCAGCCGGATCGCGTCGTCGACCAGCGTCTCGAACATCCGGAAGCCCTGCCGGGCGATGCCGACGCCACCGGGATGGCCGTCGTAGATGAAGATCGTCGGTCGCCCGGTCTGGGCGTGGAAGGCGGTCGACAGGCCGCCGATGTCCCAGCGGTCGCACATCGCGATCAGCGGCAGCACCGCGATCTGCGCGTGCTCGGCGGCGTGCAGCGAGCCCTGGAGCACGTCGAGCGGGAAGTCCTCGGCGAGCGCCTGCTCCGGCAGCTCGTACCAGAGCGCCTGCGTCGTGAAGTGCTCCTCGGGCATGTCCAGGGCGATCAGGTCGAGCACCTCGTGGTCGGTCACGCGCTTGCGCTGGAAGGCGGTCACCTGCTCGGTCACCGAGACGATCCCGTAGGAGAGCGTGGCCGGCCCGACCTCGCGGCAGTCGAGCACCCGCTCGACGTATGTGTCGGTCTCCTTCTTCGGCTGGGTGTAGAAGTCGCCGACGAACGGGCGCACGAGCGCTCGCCGCCCCTCGACGTCGAGCTCCTCGACCTCGTAGGAGCGGCCGAAGTGCAGGTAGATCGCGCCCGGGTGGGCCGCGGCGCGCGCCCGCGCCGTCTCTATCGAGCCGATGATCTCGCCGCCGTCGCCCTCGATCACCGCGACCGAGTCCGGCGACGCGGAGCGCAGCGGGATCTGCGCCGCCGGGTAGCCCGCGCCGCGCGGCAGGTAGCGCCCGCCGCGCTCGCGCAGCTGGCCGAGCTTGACCAGGCGGTCGGCGTAGGCGCTCCAGCGCGGCCCGAGGAGCTCCTCGTCGCCGGGCGACAGCGGCAGCTCGTAGGCGGCGGCGCAGAGGTGGGCGAGGTGGATCTCCTCCGACTCGTGGTCGAGGATCGCGCTCTCGACCGGCCGCTCGAGGAACTCGTCGGGGTGGCGGCAGAAGAACTGGTCGAGCGCGTCGGAGCCGGCGACGTAGATCGCGAGCCCGGTCGCGCGCCGCCCGGCGCGTCCCCACATCTGGCGCAGCGACGCCACCGTTCCCGGGAACGTCACGACGATCGCCGCGTCGAGCTCGCCGACATCGATGCCCAGCTCGAGCGCGTCGGTCGCGACGACCGCCAGCAGCTCGCCGGAGACCAGCCGCTGCTCGATCTCGCGCCGCTGCGAGGGCGTGTAGCCGGCGCGGTACGGGGCCACCAGCTCGGCGAGATCCGCCCGCCCGCGCTCCTCGAGCCGCAGCCGCGTGAACTTCTGGATCAACTCGATCCCGCGCCGGGAGCGCAGGAAGCAGATCGTCCGCACCCCCTTCTCGACGAGGTCGGCGAGCAGGTCGGCCGCCTCGCCGAGCGCCGAGGCGCGCGCGCCGGTGCGCTCGTCGACCAGCGGCGGGTTCCACATCGCGATCTGGCGCTCGTGGTGGGCGGCGCCGTCGTCGTCGACCAGCGCCACGTCGCAGCCGGTCAGCCGCTCGGCCAGCTCGACCGGGTTGGCGATCGTCGCGCTGGCGAGCACGAAGCGCGGCTCGGTGCCGTAGGCGAGCGCCAGCCGGCGCAGCCGCCGCAGCACGTTGGCGACGTGCGAGCCGAAGACGCCGCGATAGGTGTGCGCCTCGTCGACGACGATCCAGGCGAGGTTCGCGAGGAAGTCGCCCCACGACTGGTGGTTGGGCAGGATCCCGACGTGCAGCATGTCGGGATTGGTCAGGATCAGGTTCGAGCGGCGCCGGATCGCGGCGCGCTCCTCCTTCGGCGTGTCGCCGTCGTAGATCGCCGGCCGCAGGTGGGGCAGCTTGAGCGCGTGCAGCGCGCGCGCCTGGTCCTGCGCGAGCGCCTTGGTCGGGTAGAGGTAGAGCGCACGGGCCCGCCGGTCGCGCGCGAGCGTGTCGAGGACCGGCAGGTTGAACGCGAGCGACTTGCCCGACGCGGTTCCGGTGGTGACGATCGTGTCGCCCTCGTAGGCGGACGCGAGCGTGGCGGCCTGGTGGGCGTAGAGCTGGTCGATCCCGGCGCCGGCAAGCGCCGCGCGCAGCTCGGGATGGAGCGTCGCGGGGACCGGGACGAGGCGCGCGCGGCGGGCCCCGAAACGCGAGCGAGCGACGAGCTGCTCGCCCTCGGCGGATTGAAGAAGGTCCTCCCAGGGCAGCTTCGTCCGTGCGATGGCCACGCGATGCCATAGTACGGACGGAGTGATCAGGGGCTTCAGCCACGCGGACTTTCCGCTCGAGCGGCTGCTGGAGGGAAAGCGGCAGACGCTCAGCGTCGTGCTGCCGGCGCGCGAGGTAGCGGACACCGTCGGAACGATCGTCGAGCGGATCCTCAGCCTCGACGGCCTGGTCGACCAGGTGCTCGTCGTCGACGCCGACTCGGCCGACGGCAGCGCCGAGGTCGCGCGTGCCGCCGGGGCGGAGGTCGCTCGCCAGGAAGGGCTGATGCCCGAGCTCGGGCCCGTCCTCGGCAAGGGAGACGCGCTCTGGCGCTCGCAGGCGGCCGCGCAGGGCGACCTCGTCGCGTTCGTCGACGCCGACTCGCACGACTTCGACCCGCGTTTCGTCACCGGGCTGTTCGGGCCGTTGATCTGCGAGCCGGACGACGTCCAGTTCGTCAAGGCCGCCTACCGCCGGCCGTTCACCGCCGGTGACGTCGTCGTCCCCGACGGCGGCGGCCGCGTCAGCCAGCTGACCGCCCGCCCGCTGCTCGACGCCTTCTATCCCGACCTGGCCGGTCTCGCGCAGCCGCTTTCCGGCGAGGTGGCGGCGCCGCGCGCGCTGCTCGAGCAGCTTCCCTTCGCCACCGGCTACGCGATCGAGACGGCGATGCTGATCGACGTCCGCGAGCGCGTCGGCGCCGGCGCGATCGTCCAGTGTGACCTCGGCGAGCGGCGCAACACCCACCAACCGCTGCCGGCGCTGCGGCCGATGGCCGACGAAGTGCTCGCCGTGATCTGCGAACGCCTGCGCCGCGAGGGCCGCCTCCAGGACGGCGGTCCCGAGGACGCGATCGTCCACCGCCCGCCGTTCGCCGACGCGATGGCCGGTGGCGCCGCCCGCTAGCGGCTTCGCTTCGCCCTAGGCTTCTCCGCGAATGCCGCTGCGCTGCGTCTACACCGACCTCGACGGCACGCTGCTCGGTCGCGGCGCGTCGCTCTTCCACGACGGCGACGGCGCGTTCTCGCTGCTGGCGGGCCGCGCTCTCGAGGCCTGCCACCGCGCCGGCGTCGAGGTCGTGCCGATCTCCGGACGCCGCCGCGGCCAGGTCGCCGAGCCGGCGCGGCTGATCGGCGCGACCGCCTACTGCTTCGAGATCGGCGGCGGCCTGGTCGTCGACGGCGAGGAGACGTGGCTCTGCGGCGACTTCCAGCCGCGCGACGGGCGGACGCCGTGGCAGCTAGTCGAGGATGCCGGCGCCCCGGCGCTGCTGCTCGACACCTACGCGGGCGCCCTCGAGCCGCACTCCCCCTGGCACCTCGGCCGCGAGGTGACCCACCTCTTCCGTGGGCAGGTGGACGTCGCCGAGGCCAACGCGCTGCTCGCCGACAACGCGCTCGCCGGCGTCCGCCTGCTCGACAACGGCACGATCGACGCCGATAGGCGCTGCTACCACCTGGCCCCGTCGACGGCCTCTAAGGCCGCCGCCGTCACCGCTCACATGCGCGCCCGCGGCTACGCGCCCGCCGAGACGATCGCCGTCGGCGACTCCCACGAGGACTCCGAGGTCGCTCCGGTCGTCGGCCACCTCTTCCTCGTCGCCAACGCCGACCCCGACCTTCCCGCCGGCCCCAACACCACCCGCACCGAAGCCGCCCACGGCGCCGGCTTCTACGAGGCCGTCATCCAGTCGCTGGTGGGCTGATCGCTCCCCCGAGACCGCGATCGACCCGTCCGCGACGCCGAGACCGCGATTCGCGACGCATAGCGGGGTCGATCGCGGTCGCGGCGACGGAGCGGTTCAGCGTACGGCGCCCGCGGCGCTGGCGAGCGCCGTCTCGGCAAGCGCCCGGCCGGCGGATTCGAGCTCGGCGAGCGTTCCCGCGCTCGCCACCGTCTGCAGGTCGAGGATGCGCTCCTCGAACGGGTCGAGCGTCGAGCCGCCGACGATCGCGTGGCAGGCGACACCGCTCTGGCGGGCCCGCGTCGCGACCTCGAAGACCGCCTTGCCCTGGAAGGTGAGCCGGTCGAGGCGGCCCTCGCCGGTCACGACGAGCGCGGCCTCGTCCATCCGGTCGTCGAAGCCGACGGCGTCGAGGACGGCCGGGGCGCCCTGGACGAGCTGCGCGCCGCACCACGCCCACAAACCGCCCGACAGCCCGCCGGCCGCGCCGGTCAGCGGCACGCCGCGCGGGTCCTTCGGCGCCTTGGCGGCCAGTCGCGCGAGCCGGCGTTGCAGCCGTCGCACGGTCTCGCGGTCCGCCCCTTTCTGCGGGCCGAACAGCCGCGGCGCGTCCTCCCAGGGGTTGCGCGTGTCGCACCAGACCTCGAGCTTCGGCCGGACGCCCGCTTCTTCCAGCGCCGCCACCGCGCCCGCGCCTCCGTCGGTCGTCGCCGAGCCGCCGACCGTGACGATCACCTTGCGCGCCCCCGCCTCGACCGCCGCGGCGATCAGCTCGCCGGTCCCGCGCGTCGAGGCCGCGAACGCGTCGCGCTCCTCCTCGGCGACGAGCCCCAGTCCGCTCGCCCGCGCGCACTCGACGACGGCGACCGGCTCATCCGCCGTCCGTCTAGCACCGCGTCCGGGCGCCCGCGCCGGATCCCGCTCGAGCAACGCGAACGTCGCCGCGACGTCGCGCTCGAGCGGGTCCGCCACCGTCGTTTCGATCAGCTCGCCGCCCAGGTCCGCCAGCAGCGCGTCCAGCGTTCCCTCGCCGCCGTCCGCCACCGGCAGCTCGACTGTGTCGAGGCCGCTCGCGCGCAAGCCGCGCCCGATCGCCGCCGCGACCTCCGTCGCGGCGAACGTGCCCTTGAAGCTGTCGGGCGCCACCAGCGCCGGGCCGATCACGCGACCTCCAGCCCCATCCCCTCGGCCGCGCTGCGCAGCTCCCCGTCCCAGCATGCGAACGTGACGTCGCCGGCGCCTTGCAGCGATGTCGCGGTCGCGAGCTGCAGCGAGTCGTAGCCACGCAGGGAATGCGCGTCGGCCAGATCGGCGGCGCGGGCCAGCAGGTCGTCGTCGGGCGGCACACGGAGCAGATCGAGCCAGATCTCGTCGAGCGTGCGGCGGGCCGATTGGGCGGCGCCTGCGCTCATCCGCCTTCCGGCACGCATTCGCGCGAGCGCGGCGCGCGCCTCGACATAGCTCACGTCGCTCGTGGCGACCGCGGTCCCTCTGCCGGCTACGCGGCGCGTCTCGTCGGTGCCGGGCTCGTCGACCACGAGCTTGACCAGTGCGCTCGTGTCCAGGTAGACGATCAGCGCCGGCCCTCGATCACGTAATCGGAAGCCAATGGGCCGTCGCCGCGCAGCTCGATCGGCGCCGGCAGGCTCGGCTGACGGCCGCTCCAGCGCACCCTCCCCTCGGCGACCAGCTGCGCGAGGCCCGTCGGCATCCCCGCGGGAACGACGCGCGCCACCGGCTTGCCATGGCGGGTGACCGTGAGCACCTCCCCAGCCTGGACGCGGTCGATGAAATGACTCGCGCCGTTCTTGAACTCCCGGACTCCGATCTGGGCTCCCATGTGGCCACCTTAGCGGCAGATGTGGACACAAGGCCCCTGCGGTGGGTGGAGCCTAGGCGCGTCCTGCTACCTCGCGAGGACGGTCCGGCGCACGCGCCGCGACCGGTTGCCCGCGACGTCGCGTGCGTGGAGCACGATCCGCAGGCGCGGACGCTCGCCGTCGAGGAGCGCACGGCGCAGCGCCCGCCTGGCGGGCGGCGTGAGCCGCAGCTTCAGGCGTACGAGCGTCCCCGCGGCCACGGTTCGCGAGGTCGTCCGCGGCAGCGCGATGTGGCGCTTGCCGATCCGCAGCCGGCCGCGCGCCGTGATGCGGCAGCGCTCGTCGCAGCGGAGGTGGGCGACAGCTCCGCCCAGCCTCAGCACGCGCTGCCGCGGCTTCACGCGCGCCGCCAGGCGCGGCGGCCGGTGGTCGGCGGCCGCCGGCGCGGCCGGCATGTTCGAGATCGCGGGCCCGCCGCCGGCTACGGGGGACGGCGCGCTCGGGCCGCCGGGCGGGTTGGGAGGGATCTCGGGGCCACCCGGGTCGCCGGGCGGAGGCGCGGGGCACGGGATCTGCGTGTCGTCCTCGACCAGCCGGTAGACGGGGCCGTCGCGCGAGACCGCGTAGACGCAGCCGCCGGCGTCCTCGCCGAAGCCGGTCAGCGCCGGCACCTCGACCTGAGGCCCGATCTTGCGGTCGTCGCTCGCGGCGCCGTTCGCTAGCAACGCCGTGCTCAGGCCGTCGACGAAGAAGTCGCCGTAGACCAGACGGCCGAGCAGCGAGGGAAGGGAGGGGTCGCGCACGACGAAGCCGGGGACGATCGAGCGGTAGCTGTCCGCGCCGGGGATGGAGCTGCGGAACTTGTCCAGCACCGGCAGCACCGACCCCGCGACGCTGCACGGCTGCGTCGTGCTGCCGGCGAGGAAGCTGCCCTCGCAGATGTCCCAGCCGAAGTCGGCGCCGCGCCCGCGACCGCCGGAGCTCGGCAGCCAGTCGATCTCCTCGGTCGTCTCCTCGCCGACGTCGCCGAGCACGAGGTCGCCGGTCTGGCGGTCGAAGGTGAAGCGGAACGGGTTGCGCAGGCCCGAGGCCCAGATCTCGCCGCGCCGCCCGGGTTGGCCGACGTACGGGTTGTCGGCGGGCACCGTGTACTCGCCCGGCACGTCGCCGCGCGGGTCGATCCGCAGCAGCTTGCCGAGCAGGCTGCCGAGGTCGCGCGCCGCGGCTGGCGTGTCGCCACCGTCGCCGGGCGCCGCGTAGAGCATGCCGTCGGGGCCGAAGTGGATCTGGCCGCCGTTGTGGTTGGCGGCCGTGGTGTGCGGGATCGCGAGCACCGGTCTCCGCGACGCGGGGTCGGCGGCGTCGCCGGTGGGCGCGCGCAGCTCGTCGATCCGGTTCGCCTGGCCGCCGGCCTCGGTGTAGTAGACGTAGAGCCGCCGGCTGACCTGGAAGTCCGGCGCGAAGGCCATCGACAGGAGCCCCTGCTCGCCGTCGAACTCGACCGCGCCGGTCAGGTCGACGAAGTCGCCGCTGACCCCGCCGCGGACGACCTTGATCCTGCCCGACTGCTCCACCACGTAAAGCCGCTCGCCGTCGCCGGGCGCCCCGGTCACCTGCACCGGCTCGGAGAAGTCGCCGACCTTCTGCAGGCCGACCTCGCCGTGGGCGACCGCCGGCAGCACGCCGAGCAGCAGCAGGCTGGCCAGGACCGAGCGTCTCACGTGCCGATTCCTACCGCGCCGCGGCGCGCGGGAAACCTCAGCGGCGCCCAATCGGAGGGTCACTCCTCCAATTGCGACAGCAGGCACTCGCGCGGCTCCTTGTCGTCGCGCCAGCGCAGGAACTTGGTTCCGTGGCGGATCCGCCGGCCGGTCACGTGGTCGTAGCCGATCTCGCAGACCAGCTCGGGACGCAGGCCCTCCCATGAGAGCTCCTCGTCGGACTTCCAGCGGCTCGGCTCGCCGGTGCCGCGCTCGTGGGTCCGGTAGGGCTCGAGCAGCGACAGCAGCTCGCGCTTCTGCTTGGCGCCGCCGAAGCCCGAGCAGTGCCCGACGACGTGCAGCTCGCCCGCGTCGTCGTAGAGGCCGAGGATCAGCGACCCGACGACGCCCTCCTCCTTGCCGAAGCGAAACGCCGCGACGACGCAGTCGGCGGTGCGCAGGCGCTTGATCTTGACCATCGCCTTGCGCTCGCCGGGCAGGTAGGGCGAGTCGGCGCGCTTGGCGATCACGCCCTCCGACTTGCCCGCGAGCCACTGCTCGGCGTCGGCGGCGCTCGTCACCAGCGGGGTCAGCTCGACCGGGCCGAGCTCGAGGCCCTCGAGCCGCGCGCGGCGCTCGTCGTAGGGCAGCTCCAGCAGCGGCTCGTCGTCGATCGCCAGCACGTCGAAGGCGTGGAAGACGGCCGGCGTCTCGGCGGCCAGCTTCTCGACGCGCGACGCCGCCGGGTGGATCCGCTGGCTGAGCAAATCGAACTCGTGGACGCCGTCGACGACGATCACGACCTCTCCGTCGAGCACCACGCGGTCCTCCGGCATCGCCAGCAGCTGCGCCTCGACGTCGGGGAAGTAACGGTTCATCGGCTTGCCGCCGCGGCTCTGCAGGTAGACCTCGCCGCCGTCGCGGTAGGCGAGCATCCGAAAGCCGTCGTACTTCGGCTCGTAGCGCCACTCGTCGCCCTCAGGCAGGCCCTTCGCCGTGCGCGCCAGCTGCGGCTTGATCGGCGGCGCGAGCGGGAGGCTCACGACCGGTCTCCCGGTGCGACGCCACGCGCTTGCCGCCGGCGCCGCATCGCTAGCGACTCCGGGGAGCGGCGCTGTGGCCGCGCAGCCGGCGCAGGGCGAGATCGGCGAGCCGCGGCGACAGGCCGTGCACGGCGCGCAGCAGCCGGACCTCGCGCGGGAAGTAGACGTTGCGAGCGTCGCGCCGCACGCCGGCGACGATCGCCGCCGCGCACTCGTCGACGTCGGCCTCCTGACCCTGGCGCCAGGTCGGCAGCTTCTCGCGCTGATGGTCGTGCAGGCTCGTCTCGATCTCGCCCGGATAGACGATCGTCACGCCGACGCCGGTCCCGTCGAGGTCGTGCCACAGCCCCTCCGCGAACCCGCGCTGGGCCGACTTCGTCGCGCCATAGACGGCGGCGCCGGGGAAGGTGCGCAGGGCGGCGCCCGATGAGATGACGACGACGTGGCCGCGGTGGCGCGCGACCATGCCCGGCAATCCGGCTCGCACGGTGTGCAGCGTGCCGAGCCAGTTGACCGCGTTCATCTCCTCCTCGAGGCGCTCGTCGAGGTCGAGCCACGGCCCGTAGTGAGCCAGGCCGGCGTTGGCCACGACGACGTCGACGTCCCCGAAGGCGGCCACCGCCGCCCGGATCGAGTCGCGGTCCGCGACGTCGGCCGCAAGGATCGAGTGGCCGGCGACGCGCTCCGGGCCGTCCCCGTCGGTCGACGCGGCCGCGGCGGGCGGCAGGCTCCGCGCCAGCTCGCGCAGCCGCTCGGCGTCCCGGGCGACCAGTCCCAACTCGCAGCCGAGCGTGGCGAACCGGCGCGCGAGCGCCGCTCCGATGCCGCGCGAGGCGCCGGTGATCAGTACGCGTGTGCCGGGACCGAGCTCCACCCGCGGGGACTCTAGACGACCAATTAGCATGACCCGGGAAGGGGCCACTACCGAGGAGATCGATGTCACACGAGCAGGCGACCGTCGCGGAGGAGGAGTACCTCCAGATCATCTTCTGGCTCCAGGAGGCGGGCCTGCCGATGACCGGCGCCAACGTCGCCCGCGCGATGCAGGTCTCCGCCCCGACCGTCCACGAGATGATCGGCCGTCTCGAAGCCGACGGCTACATCACCCGTCGCGCGGACAAGTCGATCGAGTTCACCGAGTCGGGCCGCCAGCACGCCGAGGACATCGTCCGCCGCCACCGCCTGATCGAGCGCTTCCTCACCGATGTCTTCGACATCCCCTGGGATCAGGTCCACGAGGAGGCCGAGAAGCTCGAGCACTGGATGTCCCCGACGGTCGAGGAGCGCATGCTCAAGGCGATCGGCGACGCCGACACCTGCCCCCACGGCCACCCGATCTTCAGCCACACCCGCCAGCCCGGCGTTCCGCTGGCCGACGTCGAACTGGGCGCCCAGGTCAGGGTCCTGCGCTTCGAGAACGAGGCCGAGGACCTCCTCCACTACCTGATGGAGTCCGGCCTCACTCCCGGCCTCGAGGGCACCGTCTCCCAGAGCGACGACGACATCGTCGCCATCGACGCCGACGGCCGCACCTACTCCGTCAGCCACAGCGTCGCCCAGACCGTCTCGGTCTCCGCCGACCCCTCGCCACCGCCCCGCGTCGCCCTTCCCGAGCAGCTCGTGCTCGCCAAGGAGCACTGGGGGCGCTAAAGCGTGGCCGACGGCCGCGCTAGATCGGCAGCGAGGTCTGGTTCTCGTCGGTCGCCGTTCTCCGCGCGCGGATGTCGAAGAAGAGGAGGGTGGAGACGAGCGCGACGAAGGGGGCGGTGAGGGACTCGGTGAGGATCGTGCCGGCGAGCGCGACGGCCTGGCGGTCGGCGGACTCGGCGAGCGCCTGGAGCGGGAGAATCAGCAGCGACGCGGGGACGAAGGCGACGAGGTTGGCGAGGATGATCACGCCGAACGTGCGGAACCAGAAGCCGTTGGTGAGGCGCCAGCTGCCGCGCAGGGCATCGGTGGAGCGGGTGTTGTCGATGACGATCGACTGAGGGACGAAGAACCAGCGGACAGCGACGTAGATGCCGGGGACGATCAGCACGACGAGGCCGAGCGCGGTGCCGAGGCCGGCCAGCAGCACGGCGAGGAAGACGGGGGCGAAGACGTCGAGGCCGGCCTGGATCGACGGGCCTGCGTGGGGACGCTCCCCCTCGGCGAGGCGGCGCAACAGGTGGATGGTGGCGGCGGCGATCAGCGGCGCGACCACGAGGTAGCTGACGATCGTCGGGATCAGCAGCTCCGCGGTGCTGTCGTTCTCGCCGTAGCCGGAGGTCAGCTCCTCGAGCCCGATGCCGGAGACGATCAGCTGGACCGGGAGGACGATCGCGAAGCCGATCGCGAAGACGGTGGGGAAGTTGCGCAGGTAGACGCCGAGCGCGTCGCCGAGCAGATTGCCGATCCCGCGCTGCCGCGCGAGGTCGAGCCGCTCGGGCTCGTTCACTTGCGGCTGGCCGCCGGCTCGTGCGGGGCGGCGGCGCGACTCACGCTTGCCGAGCCCCCGCCAGGTCGCGGTAGGCGCCGGCGAGCCGCGCGACGGCCTCGTCGATCTGGTCGGCGGGAACGCCCGAGTAGGCGATCCGCAGCGAGCTCTCGCCGCCCTCGAGCAGGAAGTCGGTGCCCTTGACGAACACGACGCCGCGCGCGGCCGCGAGCTCGGCCAGCTCGGCGACGTCGACGCTGTCGTCGGGCAGGTCGACCCAGAGGAAGTAGCCGCCGGTCGGCACCACGAAGCGAGCCCCGGGCAGCTCGCGCTCGAGCGCCGCGCAGAGGATGTCGCGCCGCTCGCGCAAGGCGCTCTTGACGGTCTCGATCGACTGCTCGATCGCGCCCGAGCGGCAGAACTCGTTGACGATCGACTGGGCGACCATGTTCGGCGAGATGTAGGTGCTCGTCGCCAGCTTGCGCGCCCTGCCGATCAGCTCCGCCGGACCCGCCAGGTATCCGACGCGGATCCCCGGGCAGACCGTCTTCGAGAACGACGACGCGTACACCACGCGGTCGCCCTCGTCGAGCGACAGCATCGTCGGCAGCGACTCGCCCTCGAAGCGCAGCTCGACGTACGGATCGTCCTCGAACAGCACGAAGCCGTACTCGGCCGCCAGCGCTACCAGCCGCTCGCGCTTCGCCAGCGACAGCGTGCAGCCCGCGGGGTTGTGGAAGTTCGGGATCACGTGCGCCAGCTTCGGCCGCGCGCCGGCCCGCAGCGCCTGCTCGAGCGCGTCGACGTCGATCCCGTCGTCCTGCAGCGGGATCGCCAGCACCTCGGCGCCCAGCGAGCGCAGCGACAGCAGCGTGCGGTCGTAGGTCGGCGCCTCGACCACGACGGTGTCGCCCGGCTCGACCAGCAGCTGGAACAGGAACGCGTCGGCCTGCATCGAGCCGTTCGTCGCGATCACCTGCTCGGGAGCGACGTCCTGGCGCTCGGCGATCCACTCGACCAGCGGCACGTAGCCGGCCGACGTCCCGTAGGCGAACGATCCCGCCGGATCGTTCTGGAATGCCCGGTCGGCCGCGGCGCGCAGCTTGTCGACGGCGACGATGTCGAGCGACGGAGCGCCCCGTGCGAGGGAGATGGAGTCGGTGGGGCTCACGGGACGCGCCACGATACCGAGATGGTCGCCTGCGCGGAGGAGCGCAGCCGGACCGGTCCCATGCGCCGCGGTACGGCGCTTCGGCGCTGCTAGCCGCGCAGCGTCTCGACGGCGATCGCGGCGACCTCCGTCGGGGTGCGGCCGACGCGGACGCCCTTGGCCTCGAGGGCCTCGGCCTTGGCGGCGGCGGTGCCCTTGGAGCCGGAGACGATCGCTCCGGCGTGGCCCATCGTCTTGCCGGGCGGGGCGGTGAAGCCGGCGATGTAGGCGACGACGGGCTTCGAGACGTTCGCGGCGATGTACTCGGCGGCCTGCTCCTCGGCGTCGCCGCCGATCTCGCCGGAGAGGACGATCAGCTCGGTCTCGTCGTCGGCCTCGAACAGCTCGACGACGTCGACGAAGCTGGACCCGGGGACCGGGTCGCCGCCGATGCCGACGATCGAGCTGTTGCCGAAGCCGCTCTGCGCCAGCTCGTAGCCGATCTGGTAGGTCAGCGTGCCGGAGCGCGAGACGACGCCGACGTTGCCCTCCTTGAAGAACGACGCGGGGATGATGCCGACGCTCGCCTTGCCCGGCGACAGGATGCCCGGGCAGTTCGGGCCGACCAGGCGCACGTTCGGGTTGCGCGCCAGGTGGTTGTAGACGCGCAGCTCGTCGTGGGCGGGGATGCCCTCGGTGATCGCGACGATCAGCTCGATGCCGGCGTCCTCGGCCTCGAGGATCGAGTCGGCGGCGAAGCGCGGGGGGACGAAGATCATCGCCGTGTTCGCGCCGGTCTCGGCGACCGCGTCGTGGAACGTGTCGAAGACCGGGATGCCCTCGACGTCCTGGCCGCCCTTGCCGGGCGTGACGCCGGAGACGACCTGGGTGCCGTAGGCGCGGTTGTTGAGCGAGTGGAAGGTCCCCTCGCTGCCGGTGATGCCCGACACGCAGAGGCGCGTGTCCTTGTCGACCAGGACAGCCATCAGCTCGCGACCCCAGCCGCCTTGGCGACCTCGACGACCTTGGCGGCGGCGCCGTCCATCGTCGTCTCGGTGTGGACGTTCGGCAGATCCGCGTCGGCGAGCAGCTTCTGTCCCTCCCGCTCGTTGGTGCCGTTGAGGCGGACCACGAACGGCACGGTCGGCTCGATCTGGGCGAACGCCTCGATCAGCCCCTTGGCGACCTCGTCGCAGCGCGTGATGCCGCCGAAGATGTTGAACAGCACCGCCTTGACCTTCGGGTCCGAGAGGATCACCTCGACCGCGCTGGTGATCGCGTCGGCCTTCGAGCCCCCGCCGGCGTCGAGGAAGTTGGCCGGCTGGCCGCCGGCCTGGGCGACGACGTCGAGCGTCGACATCACGAGCCCGGCGCCATTGCCGAGGATGCCGATGTCGCCGTCGAGCTTGACGTAGGTCAGGCCGCGCTCCTTGGCCATCTTCTCCTGCGGGTAGGCCGCGCCGACGTCGCCATAGGCGACCGAGTCGGGGTGGCGGAAGAGCGCGTTGCCGTCGAG
>Ga0190265_10000083_pt1 | contig 99227 bp, 78 predicted proteins | sample Popmic124T_FD_133135 | JGI IMG/M metagenome (GOLD analysis project Ga0190265, IMG submission 133135) | Populus adjacent soil microbial communities from riparian zone of Indian Creek, Utah, USA - 124 T | ecosystem: Environmental > Terrestrial > Soil > Riparian zone | place: USA: Utah | collected... | reverse complement strand
TCCTCTCTGGCGACAGTGGCAATGATCAGCTGTCGGGCGGGGACGGCAAAGACAGCCTCGAGGGCGGCGACGGCGACGACACGATCGTCGGCGGCGCCGGCAATGACAGCCTCGCCGGCGGCGAGGGCGACGATTCGGTCGACGGCGGCGACGGCGATGATTTCCTGTTCGGCGGCCGTGGCACCGACGTGCTGAACGGCGGCGACGGCAACGACACGATCCGCCTCAATAACCGGTCCTTTGCGAGCACGATCACCACCGGCACCGGCAGCGACACGATTGAGATCGCCCATGCGGACCAGGGGACGGCGGCGATCATTGTCACCGACTTCACGGCCGCTGCCGGCGGCGACAAGTTCCGGCTCTCGGGCGACGATGGGTCGCTGCTCAGCCTGCTCTCGGGCTGGGACGGCTCCAACCCGTTCGGCTCGGACTTCCTCCGGCTGGAGCAGGACGGCGCCGACACCTTGCTGCAATGGGACGCCGACGGCGGCGGGGACGACTGGGAGACTCTGGTCGTCTTCGAGAACACCGATGCCGGCGACTTCACCGACGCCAATTTCGTGCCCGCCTACCATCCGGACGGGTCCGCACCGGCGGGCCAGACCATCACCGGCACCGCTGACGCCGATATCCTGACCGGCACGATCGGCAACGACACGATCAATTCGCTCGGCGGCGACGACTTCGTCAACGGCGGCGCCGGCCCCGACCAGATCAACGGCGGCGACGGCGTCGACTTTTTGAATGGCGAGACCGGCAACGACGTCATCGATGGGGGCAATGACGGCGACTTCCTGTCTGGCGGAAGCGGCGCCGACCAGTTGTCCGGCCAGGCCGGCAATGACGTCCTCTTCGGTGACAATGGCGACGACCAGCTGTCGGGCGGGGCCGACAATGACAGCGTCGAGGGCGGCGAGGGCGACGACGATCTCGACGGCGGCGACGGCGACGATTTCCTGTCCGACCTCGTCGGGACCAACAGCCTTACCGGCGGCCTCGGCCACGACCAGATCGTTGCCGGCTCCGCCGACGGGGCCCAGACGATCGACGGCGGCGACGGCAACGATACGATCCGCCATTATTACCGGTCCTTCGCGAGCACGATCGCCACCGGCAGCGGAAGCGACACGATCGAGCTCGCCCATGCGAATGTGGGAACGGCGGCGATCATCGTCACCGATTTCACGGCCGGTGCCGGCGGCGACGTGCTCCGCCTCTCCGGCGACGACGGCTCGCTGCTAAGCCTGCTTACCGGCTGGGACAGCAGCTCCAACCCGTTCGGCTCGGGCTTCCTTCGGCTTGAGCAGAGCGGCGCCGACACCGTGCTCGAATGGGACCAGGACGGCGCCAGCGGCGGCTCGAACTGGGAGACGCTCGCCGTCTTCCAGAACACCGATGCCGACGACTTCACCGACGCCAACTTCGTGCCCGGCTACGATCCCGACGGGTCCGCGCCGGCAGGCCAGACGATCAACGGCACCGCGGGAGACGATACGCTGACCGGCACTATCGGCGACGACACGATCGATGCGCTTGGCGGCGCCGATACCGTCTTCGGCCTTGCCGGCGCCGATATCATCAATGGCGGCGACGGCTTCGACGATTTGCACGGCGATGCCGACGACGACGTCATCGACGGCGGCAATGACGACGATTTCCTGTGGGGCGGCGACGGCAATGACGAGCTGTCCGGCCAGGCCGGCACTGACGGCCTGTTCGGCGAGCAGGGCGACGACGTCCTCTCGGGCGGGGACGGCGACGACAGCCTCGACGGCGGCGACGGCGAGGACACGCTCGTCGGCGGCGGCGGCAGCGACTTCCTGACCGACTTCAGCGGGATAAACAGCTTCGCCGGCGGCCTCGACGGCGACACGATCGTCGCCGGCTCCTCCGACGGGGCGCAGACGATCGACGGCGGCGACGGCAACGACACGATCCGCCATTATTACCGCTACTCTGCGAGCACGATCACCACGGGCAGCGGCAGCGACACGATCGAGCTCGCTCATGCGAACCTCGGGGCGGCGGCGATCATCGTCACCGACTTCACGGCCGGTGCCGGCGGCGACACGGTCCGGCTTTCGGGCGATGACGGGGCGCTGCTGAGCCTGCTCTCGGGCTGGGACGGCAGCTCCAATCCGTTCGGCTCTTTCCTTCGGCTTGAGCAGAGCGGCGCCGACACCTTGCTGCAATGGGACCAGGACGGCGCCGCCGGCGGCCCGGACTGGGAGACGCTCGCCGTCCTCCAGGACACCGATGCCGACGACTTCATCGCCGCCAATTTCGAGCCCGGCTACGATCCCGACGGGGCCGCGCCGGCAGGCGAGACGATCACCGGCACCGCTGGAGACGATACGCTGATCGGCACGATCGGCAGCGACACGATCGATGCGCTCGGCGGTGCCGATTCGGTCTTCGGCTCCGCCGGCGCCGATATCATCGATGGCGGCGACGGCTTCGACCAATTGTACGGCGAGGCCGACAACGACGTCATCGAAGGCGGCAACCAGGACGACTACCTGTGGGGCGGCGACGGCAATGACGAGCTGTCCGGCCAGGCCGGCAATGACGGCATGTTCGGCGAGCAGGGCGACGACCAGCTGTCGGGCGGCGACGGCGACGACAGCCTCGACGGCGGCGACGGCGGCGACACGCTCGACGGCGGCGTCGGCATCGACTATTTGTCGGGCGGCTTCGGCTCCGACGTTCTGACCGGCGGTGCCGATGCCGATCTTTTCGACTTCCAGTTCGCCTCCCATGGACCGGACGAGATCACCGACTTCGTCAGCGGACTCGACGAGATCCGGGTCTCGGCGAGCGGCTTCGGCGGCGGCCTTGTCGAGGGCGGAGCGGTTTCGCTGGTCTCGGGGACGGACCCGACGGCATCGGACGGGACGGGTCAGTTCCTCTACGATACCGATGACGGGCGGCTGAGCTGGGACGCCGACGGAACGGGAAGCGAGGATGCGGTGCTCGTGGCGACGTTCAGCAACCTCCCGTCGCTCGAGGTTTCGGACTTCACCGTGATCTAGGGTTCGCCTGAAGGGCGGGGTGACGCGTCGAGTCAGCCCGCCCGTTCCAGCAGCATCTTCTTGGTCTCGGCGATCGCCTTGGCCGGGTTGAGGCCCTTGGGGCAGGCGTTGGCGCAGTTCATGATCGTGTGGCAGCGGTAGAGGCGGAACGGGTCCTCGAGCTCGTCGAGCCGCTCGCCTTTATATTCGTCGCGGCTGTCGGCGAGCCAGCGATAGGCCTGGAGGAGGATCGCGGGCCCGAGGAACTTGTCCGAATTCCACCAATAGCTCGGGCACGAGGTCGAGCAGCAGGCGCACAAGATGCACTCGTAGAGGCCGTCGAGCTTGGCCCGGTCCTCGGGCGATTGCAGCCGCTCGGCGCCCGACGGGGTCGGCGTCTTGGTCTTCAGCCAAGGCTCGATCGAGGCATATTGGGCGTAGAAATGGGTGAAATCGGGGACGAGGTCCTTGATCACGTCCATGTGCGGCAGCGGCGTGATCCTGATCTCGCCCTTCATGTCCTCGATCGCGGTGGTGCAGGCGAGGCCGTTGCGCCCGTCCATGTTCACCGAGCAGGAGCCGCAAATGCCCTCCCGGCACGAGCGGCGGAAGGTCAAAGTCGGGTCCTGCTCGCTCTTGATCTTGATCAGCGCGTCGAGGACCATCGGCCCGCAGGCGTCGAGATCGACCTGGTAGGTGTCGTAACGCGGATTTTCGCCGCTGTCGGGGTCGTAGCGGTAGATTTTGAACGCCCTGGTCCGGCCGCCGGCCGCCGGCGCGGGGTGGGCCCTGCCCTTCCTGATCTTGCTGTTCTTCGGAAGTGTGAATTCGGCCATGCGCTCTATCCCTTGTGCGGCAGGGGATAGCGGCTCCGCGGCTTGGGCTCAATGGGTCAGGCGGCGCGTTTTTCCATCAGCAAGGCGGCGATCCGGTAGGTGCGTTCATTGTCGACGTCGACCGCATGGGCGCCGTCGGCGAGGATGACGCGCGCGCCCTGCACGCCGAACTTGCGGCCGGCCCGCCGCATCGCCTGCTCGGTGGTGATCAGGCCGAAGCGCATCAGGAAGAGGTTGAGGAAGCCGAAGGCGCGCGCGATCCGCATCGGATTCTTGAAGAACTGGCCGCCGCTGCGGAACGCCTCGGCCGTCTTCAGCCCGCGCCGCGACAGGCCGTAGAGGTTGCAGTTGGAAAAGCCGCCGTCGCGGAATTTGTAGAAGTTGCGCTGCGCCTCGGGATGGGCGGCGATGATGTCCGCCTTGCGCGCCAGCGCGACCACGACGTCGTCGCCCGCGCGCAGGCGATCGGCCATCTCGCGCACGGCGCCGGCGGTCAGCAGCACATTGTCGGCGGTGGTGATGACCACCGGCCCCGCCGCGCCCGCCGCGGCGATGTAGACGCTGTCGGCGATATTGGCGGCCGCTTCGGTGAAACGCACCGGCAGGCCGGACGCCTCGGCGACGCCGCGCAAGGCTTCTTCCGCTCCAGCCTCGACCGAGATGCGCACGCTCCCGACCCCCGCCTCGCCGCCCAGCGCGGCGAGCACGTGCGCCAGCAACGGCTTGCCGCCGATCGGCACCAGGCATTTGTGGCTGACCCCGGCCGCGGCCGCCAGCGGATCGAGCTTGCCGTCGCGCTGCGCGGCGAGGATGACGATGGTGAGGGGGTGGTCAGCGGCCACCGGCGAACAGCCCCTGCCGCCGCATGCTTTCGCTGAGGATCGTCTCGAGCAATTCAGCGTGGCTGAAACCGGCCGCCGCGGCGGCCTTCGCCATCACCTTCTCCGACCACAGATTGCAGTTGAGGTTGATCTCTATGAAATTGACCTCGCCTTTGTCGCGATCGAGCCGGAACTCGATCCGGCCATAGTCGAACGGCTCGAACTCGCGCGCGACCCGGGCCGAATGTTCGGCGATGACCGGCGCCCATTCGGGGTCGTCGAACCGCTTCAGCGACGATTTCTCGTTGTTCTGGACGAGGTCGCGCTTCTCGTAATAGGTCCACAGCCGCTGGGTGTCCTCGCGCTCATAGATCAGCATCGGCAGCATCACCGGCCGGTCGACGGTGATGAAGGCGACCTGGACGTCGTAGCCGCCGAGATAGGGCTCGACGATCGCGTCATGGCCCTGGGCGTGGATGCCGGCGACCGCCTCGACGACGCCGGCCCAGTCGTGCGCGTCCGAAATCCCCCACGAGGCCGAGGAGGCATTGGGCTTGATCACCCAGCGCGGCCCGGGCGGACAGGCGGCCTCCTCGACCGGCGCGCCGCGGCGGTAGCAGGCCCAGGGCGCGGTCGGCACGCCGGCCCGTTCGCAGACCAGCTTGGAAAGATGCTTGTCGTCGCCGAGCCCGCGCACGATCGGCGAGCCGCCGACATAGGGCAGCCCGAGCCGGTTGCAGAGCAGCGGGATCGTCATCTCCGAATTGAGGAAGCCGCCGCGGTTGAGCAGCGGGAAGACGAAATCGGCCGGCGGGCGCTCGAACAGCACGTCGTAGCGGTCGGCGAGCGTGAGGTTGATGCCGAGCCCTTCCAGCGCGGTGCGCACCTCGTGGTGGTAGATGGCGTGGTTGCCGTCCTCGGGATGCATGCCGCCGCCCCACAGCGCGTGCTTGGCCATGAACAGGATTCGGAGCCGGCGCTTGGCCTCTTCCGGGATCGGGCGCGGTTCGACTGCGCTGGTCATGCGGTTTCCGCCCTGTCGGCAGACAATGGATCGATGGACATCTTGGCTTCTGCTGGGGAGTGACCGGCGCGCACTTAGGCCGGACCGGGACCAGGCGCAATATCCTAGGGCCGCCGCCGGGGCCGGCCGTGCCCCGCCCGGGCCGTCAGTTTCCGCCGAGCGGGCGGCAGTGACGCTGCCGCTCCTCCGGCGCCGAGCGCAGCCGGCTGTCGACATAATAGCCGGCCAGCTCGCTTACCATCGCCGCGCGCCCGGCCGGGATGAAGCGGGCCGCGTCGGGCCGCCAGCCGGCGACGCACTCTTCCTTCGGCCGCTCGGAAGCGCCGCAGTCGAGCAGGGCGTTGAACGCCCGCCGCCAGGCCAGGAACGCCGCCCGGTCCATCGGTTCGCCATGGCCGGGGATCAGGATCTCGAACGGCGTCGCCGCGATCTCGTCGAGCGCGCGCCGCCAGCCTTCCGGGCAGGCGGTGTCCATGAACGGCACCGGCGCCACGACGAGATCGCCGGCGATGATCAGGCCGCCCCGTCCCCCGGACGGGGCTGAGCCGGGCGGGGCACGGCTCACCTGATCATCGGGGCGGGCGGCCGGGTCGTGGATCCAGATGTCGCCTTCGGTGGCGGCGAAGCGCGCCACGTTCACCCTGAGCCGCCGGCCGGCGATCGTCATCTCGCCCGACGCCGCGACCGGCCGAGTCGGCCTGAGCGATACCGGATTGTCCATGACCGCGAAGCCGCGCGCGATCTCGGCGCGCTGCTCGGGCGTCGCCCGGCCCGAGGCGAGGAACCGCTCGGTCGCGGCGCGGCTCTGCGGGAAGAAGCCGGCGAGCGCGCCCTCGATGGCCGTCGTCGCGTAGAGCTCGGCTTGCGGATAAGCGGCGCGGATCTCGGCATTGCCGGTGCTGTGATCGAGATGCCAGTGGCTGTTGACGATCGCGGCGATCGGCCGTCCCCGCGCCCGGGCATAAGCGAGCAGCCGGTCGCGATGCGCCGGATGCCGTCCGGTGTCGACCAGGATCAGCCCGTCCGGGGCATCGAGAAACACGGAATTGCCGTCCGGTCCGCGACCGGGTTCGAGCGAGCCGGGGACAAGGTGATAGAAGGTTGATTCAGGCGGCTGCGCGATGGCGCCAAAGGCGGTGGCCAAGGCAGCCGCGGCGACGAAAGCTCTCATAATGGAGTTCCCCTTATCGTCCCGCGCGATCCGGTTAGCGGAAGGCGCGGCAAAGAGGCGCGCCTTTCTGCGGAGCGTCATGCCGCTTCGACGAAACCGCCTCAGCGGCGCGACAAGGCGGCGCGCGTCGTTTCGAGCGCGGGCCGGCCGGCCGGCTGGGTCGCGGTCTCGGGCATGCGCCGTTCGAGCGCGCCGAGCCAGCGCGACGCGCCGGCGCCGAGGAAGATTTGCGGCTGCGAGGGCCGGGCGGAGACCTGCGCCTCCCAGCCCGCGACCAGCCCGCCGGCCTCGGCGAACGCGGCGCCGAGCGACTGGGGCTTGCGCAATGCGCGGTTGATCATCGCGTCGCCGAAGAAGGTCCAGTCGTTCTCGGCGAGGCAGCCGAAGGAGGTGCGGTCGGCCGCGGCGGCGGTGACGATCGCGCTTGTGTCCGAACGCAGACGCGGCACGAACACGCCTGAAAAGCAGGCGCTGAGGATCAGCAGGCGGTTTTCGAGGCCGAGCTGGTCGAGCATCGCCCGCATCCGGCTGGGCGAGATCGCGCCGTAGCCGCTGTCGCCGTCATGGTAATTGAGGCCGAACGGCGCGCCGTGGCTGGTCGTGTAGAGGACGAGCACGTCCTCGCGCCTGTCCATCAGCTCGGCGATCCGGGCCAAAGCGATGGCGAGCGTCGCCGGCGAGCCGCGCGGCAGCGCGCTCGGCGCGGCGCCGTCGCTGCCGGCCAGCACGATCGTGCGGCCGCGCGCGTCGTAGCGGCGCTGGAGCACCTCCCCCGCGGCCCGCGCCTCGCGCCCGAACACGGGGTCGCTGTCGAGCGCGATCGAGACGATATAGGCATCGACGATGCCGGCCCGCTGCGCCGTCAGCGCCCTCAGCGCCCGCTCGAGCTTGCGATGCTCGTCGAGCTCGGCGGCGGGCGACCGGCCGCGCTCGATCTGAGTCCCGGCGTCGGCGCGGGCGATGATCTCGCCGGGCGCGACGCCCGTCATCAGCGGTGAGGGCAGGCTATGGCGCGGCGGCTGATAGATCGGTGCCGCGGCGGCCAGGGGAAGGGTCAGCGCCAGCGCCGCGATCAGCCCCAACCCGATACGCATCGCGCCGCTCCCCCTTGCTCGCGATCACTCTCCCGCGCTCGACCGGCGAGTCAAGGCGGCTTGGCGCTGGCTCCACCAGGCGTTGCGCAGCGCCCTCCGATCGCGCCATCCAGCAGCCCGAATTGGCAGCCAACGATCAGAGGGATGGCATTCCGTAGCCCTCCGCATCCAGGATTGCTCGCCCCGCCGACAGCACTTCCGCCGACCAGGCCATGAAGCCGCTCTGGAACGCCGCCCCGTCCTCGTCGGTCTGCAGGTGCCGGCCGAGCTCATCATAGCCCGCTTCCATCCGGGGCACATTGCGGGCGAGAAGATATACGGCCTGCTCGCGCAACTCGGAGGCCTCGCCGGCGCCGCGATAGACGGCGACGTCCAGCGCCGTGACGTGAATGAACGAATATTGGGCGTGCAGCACCGCCGTCATCGGCCGCTTCCGGCCGACGATGATCGGGCTGGTGTAGAGCTGGTTCGGATCGTTGGCGACGAGACGTTCGGCGCGGAGCAGCGACACGCCAAGCGCGCGGAGCTTGTGGTGCGCCATTTCGTGGACCAGGGCCTGCGCCAGGCCAAACGGGCTGTCGACGGTCACCATCACGATCCCGAATTCCGCTTCTTCGGAATGGCTCGACGAGCCGGGGATGGCTCGCGCGTGGTCGGGTATGGTGGTGTCGGTCCATGGCTGGATGGTGTCGACGAGGGTGGCGAATTGCGCCGCTGCCGCCGGCCACAGCGAGAGGATGGCCGCGGCCGCGGCGAGATTGGGATGATCGGGCGCCGCCGGCGCATAATGGGGCGCCGGCAACCCGCCTTGTTCGCGGTTGCGGACCGCGACCCGGCCGCCGAACAGGGTCGGCGCGCCCTCGGCCGACCGCCGCCGCCAGGGCTCGGGGCGCAGCAGCGAGCCGCCGCCCGTGGCGAGGTCGAGGATCACCTCGGTGTCGTAGCCGTCCTCCTGGGGGCGCGCGAGCCGCGACCAGTCGATCCTCTCGCGCGGCTGCGCGGGCGCGGGCGGCGCGAGCATGCTCATGGCAGAGCCGCCGCGCGCGGGCGGGCGCGATCGAGGAATGGGAAGCCGAGGCCGCGGGCCGCTTCCTCGGGGAAAGCGGCGCCGCGTCGGCGGACGGTGAGCGGGTGCCGAGTCGGCGGCGTGTTGCGGATGAAGCGGAAGACCGGCGTCTTCACTTCCGCGACGCCGTGCAGCGCGCTCCACGAGATCGGCCAGGACAGGGCTTCGCGCAGGTCGCCGATCGGTGCGGCTAGGCCGTGCTGCGCCGCGGCGTCGAGCAGCATAGCGCCCTCCGCGGCCGATGCGGCGCAGTCGAAGCCGCCCGGCCAGGAAGGGACGGCGGCCAGCCCGACCGGCGCAAGCAGCGGATTGGCCGCCCAGTCGCCGGCGACGATGAGGCCCCGCCCCGCGTCGAACGGCTCCGCCGCCGCGGTGTCCAGCGCCAGCCGCCAGATCGGATCCTCGTCGGCGGCAAAGCGGCAGGCGGCCGCGTCCGGCGGCGGCGCGGCGGCGCCCTCCCCGAGCGCGAGGAGCAGGCGGCCATATCGTCCGGCCGCGACCGCATCGGCGGCCGCCGGGGCGACGCCGAGTGACGCGAAGCCGACCCCATGAGTCGCGGCGAGGGCGCGCAGCCGCTCCAGCGAGGCCGGCCGCACGATCGCGACGCGCGACCTGCCATCCATGGCGCTGCGCAGCACCGCCAGATCCTCGAGCGCCGCGCGAGCCGCGTCGAGCCGCGGCTCCCACAGCGTCCGCGCCGCCGCGCTCGACCAGGACGTGCGGCAGAAAGGCGGCGGCTGCCAGCGCGGTGGATCCGGGGCGGCGCGGGCCGGGGCAGCGATGTCCATCGCTCAGACCTCGACCGAGGCGGTCGCGGCCCACCGCGCGATCGCCTCGGCCTCGCGCTCGACGCGGGTCGGCATGATCGAGAGCGGCGCCTGGCCTTCGCGGATCAACTGGTTCTCGAGCGTCGCGAACAGATATTTCCAGATCGAGCAATGCTCGCTTCGGTTGCGCCAGTCGCCGCCGATCGCGGTGCCGGGGCATTGGCCCTTGCACATCATGAAGAAGCGGCAGCCGCCGCAGCCGCCGTCCTCCTGCGCGGTGTGGTAGAGGGCAAGGGTACGCTCGTAGCCGTGACGGTCGGCGGGGACATAGTCGACGCCGTCCTTATTGGTCCGCCCGCAATTGCTCGACTGGCCGTTGCCCTCGATGCCGCGCACCGCCTTGGTCGCATAGGGATCGCAGGCGTGCCAGACGCAGGAGGCACCGTCCTCGCGGCCGAGCAGCAGCCGCTTCATCTCCTCGACGACATCGAAGCGCAGGCCGGCAAGCTCCGGCTGCAACGCGGCGAAGCCAAGAATCGCTTCCACATTCTCCCGGGCGCTAAGTACGAGCTCCTCGGCGACCTTCGGATCGTCGACCTCGAGCACGTGCAGCCGGACGCTGCGGATGCCGAGAGCGTCGAGCCGCCGCATCCATTCGCACATCGCCGGCAGATGTTCGGCGAGCGCGTTGCCGCGGTGAAGGGTGACGATAATCCCGGGCGGGCGGTGCTCGCGGCAGAGCCGCGCGATGTTTGCCTCGATTCGCGCGGTCGTTTCCCGTGTGCGGCTGCTCTTGCGGTCGACCCGGGCGTCGTTCAGTTCGCCCGGCCCGTCGATCGAGATGCCGACCATGACCTTGTAGCGCTTGAACAGCTCGATATGTTCGTCGCGGATCAGGGCGCCGTTGGTCTGAATGCCGTTCTCGCCGAACCGCTCGAGGCCAAAGGCGAAAATCTCCTCGAGCTCCTCGAGCCGCATCAGCAGCGGCTCGCCGCCGAACAGGATGAAGGGCGAGCCCGCCCGCACCAAAGCCGCCTTCATCTTCTCCATGCTGTAGCTTTGCCGCAGATTGCCCGCCGCCCGCATCGGGTTCTGGTAGCAATAGGTGCAGGCCAGGTTGCAGGCCACGCCGAACGGCCGAAGCTCAACGCCCATCAGTTTCCTCCGTTTGCCGCGGCTGCCTAGGATTTGGACGCGGCCGGGGCCTGGGTGTCGACATGGGGCAGCTGCAGGTCGACGTGCGGCGGGACCGAAGCGTCGACATGCGGCCCGGCCGGCCTGTCGATGTGCGGGCTGGTGTCGCCGTGCGGCGGCACGACGACGTCGGTATGGCCCGGGCTTTGATCGATATGGACGTTCCTGCCTCCTGATCGATATGCGGGGCGACGTCGAAATGCGGCCCTGCCGGCGTGTCGACATGGATGCTGCTGTCGCCGTGCGGCGGCAGCTGCATGTCGGCATGGGCCGTTCCCGGCGTGTCGATATGCGGGGGGACGATGTCCACATGTGGGTTGTTCGCCATTGCTGATCTCCGTCGTTTAGCGGGCTGAAGCCGGGCAGCGCGCCGGCGCGCGGTCAGGGCTGGACATCGATATGCTGCGAGGCGTCGATATGGGGCGGGACCTGGCTGTCGACATGCGGCGCCGCCTGGTCGACGTGCGGCGGCACCGGCCCGTCGGTGTGCGGGCCCGCCGGCGTGTCGACATGCTGCGAAGTGTCGACATGCGGGGGCACCTGGCTGTCCGCATGTGGGCCCGCCGGCGTGTCCACGTGCTGCGAGGTGTCGACATGCGGGGGCACCTGGCTGTCGGCATGCGGGCCCGCCGGAGTGTCGACGTGGGGGCTGGTGTCGCCGTGGGGCGGTACCGCGAAATCCGAATGGCCGGTGCTTTCGTCGAAATGGCCGAGAAAGCCGAGGCTCCTGTCGCCATGTATGCCGGCATCGATATGCGGGCCCTGCGGGGTGTCGAAATGAGCCGACGTGTCGACGTGGGGCGGCACCTGGCTGTCGGCATGCGGGCCGGCCGGCGTGTCCAGGTGCGGCGCGGTGTCGGCGTGGGGCGGCACCTGGCTGTCGGCGTGCGGGCCGGCCGGCGTGTCGAGGTGCGGCGCGGTGTCGGCGTGCGGCGGCAATTGAGTGTCGGCATGGGGCCCACCCGGTGTGTCGAGATGGGGGGTGGTGTCGGCGTGCGGGCCGCCGGGCGTGTCGATATGGACGGTGGTGTCGGCGTGCGCGGTGAACACGCTCTTCAGCGCCGAGGCGATCTGGTCGGCGGCGAAACCCGCGCCGGCCAGCGCGGTCGCGGCGGCGTCGGCGGTGAAATTGGCGGCCTCGAGCGCCGCCGCGGCGGCGTCGGCGCCGTAGCCGAGCACGTCCTTGGTGGTGGCGGCGATCTGGTCGGCGGTCTGGTGGTAGGCCGAGCCCAGCGCCGCGCCGACCTTGTCGGCCGCATTGAGCATGCCGGGGATAATGTTGTTCTTTACCCAGTTGAGCCATTTCGTCGGGTCGAGATCGCCGAGCAGGAAATTCTTGATCGCGTCGGCGACGGCGGACGCGATTTCGCTTGCCAGATCCTCCAGCGAGGCCGCGGTGACGTCGAGGGTGACCGGGCCAACGCTGAAGCCGGTGCCTTCGAACGAGAAATTGCCCGAGAAGCTGGCGTTGGCGGCGGAGCCGTTCAGCGACACCGCGATCGTGCCGCCGATGGTGAGGTCGAGCGGCAGCGAGCCGAGCAGGCCGAGATCGAGGGTCTGGTTGAACCCGACCTGGGCGCTGCCGTTGGCGGCGAAGCCGCTGCTGTTGAGGGTGACGTTGATCGAATAGCTGTAGACCGGCGCCTGCGAGCTCAAAGCGAAGGTCGCGCCGCTCGGCGAGATGTCGATCGAGACGCTCTCGCCGACCAGGCCGAGCAGCTCGACCTTGCCCGACGCGGTCGCGTGCGGAGCCTTGCCATCCTTCTGGTAGGTGCAGAGCGACAGGAAGGGGCCTTTGCCGTCGTCGGCGGCATCGGTGATGACGAGCAGCTGGTCGTTGAGGAAATGGACCGGCGAGAGGCTGGCCTCGATCGAGATGCCGGTGCTCGGCTCGACGTCGATGTCGACCGTCCCGGTCAGGCCGAACACGCTGAGCGCGCCCGACATCGCATAGACGGGGCCGGTCACCGGCGGCAGCGAACCGATCTGGGTGGTCTGCGGCACGAACTTGACTTGGGCCTCCTTTTCGGCGGCGATCAGGTCGTTCCCGCTCTGGCTCAGATGATAATGGGTGAGCGTCGAAAGATCGGTGACCGCCCACGCCCCCTGCGACGAGGCGCCGAGGATCGAGACCGCTTTCGGATCGCTGTTGATCGGCGTCCCGGCCGCGGCGAAGGCGGCGATGACCGCGGCCTTGTCGCGCGCGTCGAGCGACGCGGCCAGGGTCGCGGGCAAGGTGAATTTCGTCGTGCCGCTGAGCGAGACCTGCTTGAGGATCGCGTCGATCTCGGCCGGGAGCGAGGTCACGCCGATGATCGGCCCCATCACCGTGTCGAGGGTGACGTCACTGATCGAGCCCGAGAACAGGCTTTGGGCGGGATTGGCCGAATCGAAGAAGATGGCGATCGAGGAATCGAATGTGCCGACCTGGATGGTCGCGGCGACGCCGATGCTGGGAATGCCTTCGTCGTCGACGCCGAGCTCGATGGCGAGGCCGCCGAGCTCGACCACCCCGAAGTCGATCGTGTCCGGGGTGCTGCCGGAAACGAAGACGCCGTTCGCCTCGAAATCGACCTCGATCGTGAAGGTGACCTGGTGGCCGGCGATGCTGGTCGGGATCGTGCCCCTCAGCCCGAGCTCGAGGGTTTCGCCGAGGAGCTTGGCGACGAAGGCGCCGCTCAGCGTCATGTTCGAATTGACCGGGCCGGAGAGCGTCGCCGCGAAGGTCGTACCGTTGGTCGGATCCTCGGGCACCTGCAGCGACGCGGCGACCGTGCCGTCGAAGCCGACGAGCTTGCACAGCCAGCCCAGCGCCTCGCTGTCCGCCGGATCGAGCATCGCATAGATGTTGAGCCCGGCGACCAGCGTGCCGTCCCAGCCGGGCGAGCTGATCGCCGGCGCCTTGATCGACGGATTGTCGAAGTCGGACAGCGCCGGGAAGCTGAAGGTCGATTGCGCCAGCGTCCCGAACACCACCACCACCTGTTCGAGGCCGAACGCGTCGTCGAACAGCGACAGCAGGCCGAGGCCCGGCAGGTTGGCGAGCTTCGCGGTGTCGAGGAGGACGCCGAAGGCGAAGCCCCAGCCGCCGGATCCGTGCTGCACCACCACCGAGGCGCTGCCATAGGATTCGAGCTGGGCGCCGAACTTGAAGACGAACTGCTCGCCGTCCTTGGTGATCAGAATGGTGGCGTCGGTGAACGAAAAATCGAAGCCGGGCGGGGCGGCGCCGACCGCCTTGCACAGGGCGCCGACCAGCGCGCTGAGCGAGATCGACGGCACCTGGGCGAACAGCTTGAAGCCGCCGGGGATCGCGTAGGAGAGGTCGAACTGGTTGTCCTGGTTGAGGACGAGCGTGCCGGCGACGCTGCCCGACGGCGCGCCGTTGGCATAATCGAGCTCGATCGAAGCGCCGCTGACGGAGAGCCCGAAATCGCCGATCGTCAGCGACCAGTCGGTCGAGAAGCCTGCCGTCAGGCTGTAGTCGGACGTCGCCGGGGTCAACGCGATCTTGAAGTTGGTGACGAGGATCGCGGGCAGGCCGAAATCGCCGGCGACATAGGTGATGAGATCGGAGAGATTGGGCGCGGCGCTGTTGGGATCCATCACCGCCGAGAAGGTTCCCTGCGGCAGCGTCGCGACGGCGTCGAGCGTGCAGATCGAGCCGTTCTCGCCGATCTGCAGCTCGCCCGAGATCGTGCCGGTCAGCTTGCTGCTGTCCGCGGCGGGGATGTAGAGCTGCGCAGTCACGCCGGCGACGGTGAATTTGGAGCCGATCGACCAGTTGCTGGTCGCCGACAGGTTGAAGGTGACGCTGATCAGGGCCGGCGTCAGCGGCGCGATCGAGAAATCGATCGTGTCGAGCTGAATCGAATCGGCGAGATTGTAGAGCGAGGTCGGCGGCATCAGCGACGACAGATCGCCGCCCAGAGCGAAGGTGAGCAGGTCGCCGATCGTGACGCCCGATCCGGCGCCCGCGCCGACGCTGAGATTGACCAGGGCGCCGCCGCCGAAGGTGACTTTGGCGGGCAGGTTGGCGGACTGGCCGTTGACGGTGACCGCCACCGCGGTGCTCGCGAAGATCGATCCGTTCGCGCCGTAGGTGGTGGCCGTCGGGTCCGCCGGCGCCGCGGCGACGGCATTGAGCCCCATGGTGATGCCGAGGTCGGAAAGCGGGCCGAGGCTGAACTTGCTGGTGACGGGCGCGGTCAGCACGAAGGTGGGGGCGCCGAAGCTGAACGCGACCGGCCCGCCGAAATTGAGGCTGGGCAGCCCGCCGATGAACTGCGCCGCCTGGCCGAGCGGGCCGCCGACGGTGACGCCGCCCTGGAAGTCGAGGCCGGCGCTGTGGGTGGCGTCGCCGATCGTGCGCAGCGTCAGCGTCGCCCCCGAGGGCACCGCGAGATCGGCGAGGATGGAGCTGGCGAGCGCCGGGAAGGCCGAGGCGATGCTCCAGCTGCCGTCGCTGGTGCCGATCGCGACCAGAAGGACGTCGGTTTCGCCGCTCGGCGAGAAATCGGCGACGACCGACATGCCGGCGAACACGCCCTTGCCCTGGCCGGTGATCACCACTGAGGTCGACGTCTCGCTGAGCGCGCCGTCGATGGCCAGCTTGCCGTCGGGCAAATTGTGGTCGAACACCGTCTTCAGCGTGCCGGAGCCGAACAGGGTGTCGGGGCCGGTGAAGACGGTGCCGGAAAAGCAGGCGAGCAAAGCGGTCTTGATGTCGTCGAGGGTCATTGGTCCTGCCTTTGCATAGGGCGGCTCGCGCAAGCCCGGTGGCCGCGTCTCCGCGTCATGGCACGAGCGTCAGGGTGGCGAGCACCGGCAGGTGGTCGCTGATGTAGCGAAGGGCGAAATCGTAGCGGGTGTAGACGTCCTTGGGATTCCACCATTTCGGCAGCTCGTTGGTGGCGTGGAACGCCTCGATCACGGTGGAGACGCTCTTCTCCGAGACGAAATCGATGGTGTTCAGGACGCTGCTGCCGGTGATGCTGCCCGACGGCCCGGCAAGGACATTGTCGAGATTCTTCGCGAGATAGTCCGCCGAGTTCGTCGGCGGCGGGTTGGGCAGCTCTTTGGCCGGAAACAATATGGTCTTGTCGGTGGTGACGTTGGTGGTCGAGGTCGCGGCCATCGCCGGCTGGTACCAGGTGGCGTTGTTGGTGCCCTCGTTGATGTCGAGGTTGAAATCGGCGCACAGGAAGCGCGCCTCATAGGCGTGGGCGCCGCCGTCATTATAGGTGGTGAGCTGGCCGGCCTGGTCCTTGATCGCGACCAGAGCGGTGGCGGGCGCCGAGCCGAGGCCGGCGCTGGCCTGGGTCGGCGCGTGATAGGCGGCGACGATGAACGGATGCGAGCCGTCGGCGAGGGTCAGGCCGACATAGCCGACCCGGCGTCCGTTGCGGGGCGAATCGTTCGTCGGGAAGTCGCCGGTGAAATTTCCCTGCACATTGTTGCCGTTGATCACCTGCTGCTTGTATTTGCCGGTCCGCCACATGAAGAGGTAGCCGTCGCGGTCCCGCCCGCCGGGAAGCGCCTGCAGGTAGCTGCCTGCCCAATCGTTCTGGTTGAGAATCTTGAGCGCGGCGATCAGCTCGGAAGCGACCTGCGACGCATAATTGTAGACGGGTTCCTGTATCGCCACCACGTCGGCGCCGCTTCCGGCGATAACCGCGGAGAGAATATTTGGACAGAGCAGGCGGCTGATCTTGGTTTCGCCTAAGATCTGGATGTTCCAGCTCAGGATCGCAACTGACACCGCCATCCGCTTTCGCCTCCCCAGCAGCCGCGCCCGGCGACATCCAAGTTTCGCATCCCGAGATTACACGCCAATGACAAAATATAGAGGGCGATCGTAGGACAAACTCTCCTCGCGACCTGTATAAGAGTCAAGCCGATACTGATACCTGCCCGGATACTGCTCCAGGCAAAAGGTAGCTTAAGTCGACGAGGGGTCGCGGGACCCGTCCACCGTCTCAGGCCGAGACTCTATTGCGACAAGAGGCTGCGGAGCGCCATGTTGGGTGCTCCGCTATCAAGCGACGATACGCCTTTGGCACGAATGTTCCCAACGGGTCGAAAGCTTCCGAAGGCGGACCGCCCGCTAACCGCCACTGTCAGCCATTCGCCCGCTGCTTCCGGCGACCGTCAAAAGAGCTTCACATTGCTGAATTTGTTGGGTAAACTGGCTACGGAGCGCAATTCGAGCAAGAACAGAATCGCGCTGTTCGGGGGCTGTCCGTGAGAGATCAGCACGCTTCTCCGCGTTTGGGGACTGCCTTTGCCGCGACGTTGCTGGTCGGCGCGTGCGCGCCCGCCCAGCTGCAAGCCACGACGGTTCGCGACGGCAGCGCGGCGCACCCCGCCGGTATCCGTCAACCGACAGCGGCGGACGGCGCCGGCACCGCCTCTCATGACGGCGGAGCCTTCGCCGTGGCGCTGAGACGGACCAACGTCGCCTCCTTCTTTGTCGATGGCGGCCTTGACGGGAGATGTTCCTATGCAGCGCCGATCCGCGCGGGGGAAGGAGTGGCCGAATATCTGAACAGGGTCGACGAGGCGGCGGGGCCGCCGAGCGCTCTTCCGCTGACGCCGCGCCCGGTCATCGATGTGGATTGCTTCGAGACCTATCGGCCCGACGAAAATGCGGCCGAGGCTGATCCGCGCACCGCCTATGTCGCGTTCGCGGTGGAGCTGGTGCGGCTGCATGCCGGCGGCGGCCGGACGGACGCCGCGCTGCTGGGCCGGGCGTTCCGAATGCTGCGCCTGGAACAGGCGTATGAAATGCGGTTGCCGGATCCTTATTATCTGCTCACCAAGCTCGCCTTCGGCGCCGGCGATCTGCCCTGCGCGGCGATGTTCAGCATCAATGCTTACGTCTTCGGCATCTCTTCCGCGAACGAGCTGTACTCCGAGGCCCTCTATCAGATGGGGCCGGTCAGATCATGTTCCTTGGGACAGATCACGCTCGCAGGCTAATTGAGAGAAGGTGTTGGTAGGCCCGGTCTGCCGACTCGGCGAGATCGTTCAGCCGATGGTCAATAGCCCTTCACATTGCTGAATTTGTTGGGTAAAGCGGCTGCCGAGCGCGATTCGGGGAAGAACAGAATCGCGCTGTTCGGGGGTTATTCCGTGACAGATCAGAACGCTTTTCCGCGCTTGCGGGCTAGGCTCGCCGCGCTGCCGCTGCTGGACGCATGCACGCCCGCCGGGCTGCAGGCCGGCCCCGGCCGGCCGCACACGGCAGAAGACCCTCAACCGGCGAGAACGAACCGCGCCGACGCCATTGCTCCTGGCGGCGCTCCCGTCGCGAGCGCGGCGGTGCCCGCGGTTGACCATGCGCTCCGCGGTTCTTTCCTCGGGCTGCATTCGATGGCCGGTGCTCGTGGGGCGGTGAGGGAGCGATGAGGACGAGGTTTCTCAGACGCCCAGCGGCATTGGCTCTCTTGGGGATGTCCGCCTTCATCGGTGCGTGTGTCGCATCAGGGCCTGGAGCGGCGGCGCTCGACGATCCGCCCGACACGGCCGGTGCTGATTCGTTTTTCCCTGACGCGGCGTTCGATGCCCGATGCTCTTATGCTCGGCCGCTCCGGCGAGGGGAATCCATCGCTCGCTACGTCGAACGGTTTGCAGAGTCCCGCAACGGCGTGCTCACCGATCTGGACTGCTTTCAGCGTGGCCAACCCGATGCAGCTCCGCCGCAAGGTCTTACGCCTCGCTACTATTACGTGAACAGCTTTCTGTTGATGCGTCAGAGGTATCGCACAGCCGCTCCGAGCTTCGACGAGATGCTGCGTCTGTCCCGGCTTGGTGAAACAAGGCCGACGGGAGAAATTCTTTATTTCTTGGGTGGCCTTAAGCTTTCAGACCGGGAATTTGGCTGCTCGGTGGATCTCAGCATGGCTGCTATTCGTGCCGGCATATGGGCCGGGCAAAGACGCGTTCTCTATATAGGCAATAGCGCGGTGCTCGGCCCCATACCGCCCTGTACGGACCCACGCGTCGCATCGTTGCTAAGCAATTCGCGTTCCGTGGAGGATTAGACGGATGCCTACCTATGTGGTCCAGCCCTATACGCCGGGCAATCCGATATTCCTGCAGGGGACCGGGTCTGCCGACCATCGGCCGGCAACCGCTGCCAATCTGAAACTCGCGAAATGATCGACGGAAATTCTGTCAGCATGTAGACGAATAAGCTTCACATTGCTGAATTTACTGGATAAACCGGCGGAGAGCGCGATTCGGGCAAGAACAGAATCGTGCTTTTCGGGGGCTAATTCCGTGACAGATCAGAACGCTTCTCCGCACCGGCGGGGTGTCTTCGCCGCGATGGTGCTGCTCGGAGCGGCGTTGAGCCCGTCGTGCACTTCCGCAGCCACGGGCGAAAATCAGAGCCACGCGAAGAACGAGCCCGCCGACGGAAATCGCGCGGGGCCGGAACGCTTCGCCCGCGGCTACCATGTCATATTCGCAGGGCGCGACGGAAATTTAATGATCCGTGCGATCGGCGGATCGGAAATCGGGGGCGTCGTCCAGTGCGGAGCGGACGCGCTCGTCTATCTCTCGCACGCCGACCGCGACCGATCCCGTCTGTTTCACCTCGACCCCCGTTCCGGTCGACGGCGGCTTCTCTTCGAATCGGCATTTGCTCAGCCGCGGAGCTGTTCTTCGAACGGGCGCTTCGTGGTTTTCGACTCCACCCGATGCCAGAGCGAGGCGGATTGCCCGGACGACGCGGACCTGCCGCCATCGAGTTCGGTCTACGATCTCGAGACTGATCGACGTTTCGACCTCTCTTCTTCCATCCTTCAGCATCGCTGGGAACGAGGCACTGGGCCCGCCGCGGTTGAGGTCGCCGATTCCCGATGTCCGGAGCCCCATGCGCCTCGCCTGTACGGCGGCCTGCCGTTCCGAATCGACCGAAACTGCGGCTTGCGTCCCCCGGTCGGCGGCGAGGCAACAGCGCAGGGGGCCATCGCCGACCCGAATATATCCACCCCGGTCCGGATCAGATCCGAAGGCGGGCCGCGCGGGCAGCGCGCGTTGCTGGAACGAATCGAGGCGCGCTGGCCGCGACTGACGATCATCAGCTGCACAGGCGAGCAGTGCCTCGTCAATGGAGGTTAATGGTGCCTATCGATCCCAGAGATTTCATCATGCCGGTCAGCTGGGGATCCAACTACCTCTCCAGCCCATGGGGACGTTTGAGGACGGTCGCCGGTCGCCCCGGCCGCCACTACGGCATGGATATCGCGCCTCTCCTGAATCCGACAAACCAGAGTGTCGTCTCGGTTCACGCCGGAACCGTCGTCTATCGCGGCGTCAATTCCAATTTCGGCAACGCCGTCGTCGTCTATCATGGCGTGAACGAGAGGGGGAAGCACGTCTATACCCTTTACGGACATCTCGCGAGCTTCAACTCCGCTTACACCTTGGGGAACGCCGTCACTCAAGGCCAGCAGCTTGGCATCATGGGAACAACCGGCCGCTCAACGGGCATACACCTTCACTACGAGGTGCTGGAGGCGGACAATTTGCTCAGGTTGCCGGCCAGCGGTACCGGCGCGCTCGGCTTTCTGACCCGAACCTATTCCGTCAATCCCTATGATCCCGTGCCCGGCGTGACGACCGATAGACCGTATCTCGAGGGTCACGAATTCTATTCGACCAACTCGTCCGGGGGGGGCATCGGAGGGCCTGTCTATACCGATCCGATCCCTACCGCCCAGGATGTCCTCGAGGTCGCGGCATACCTGCAGGGGAATGCGCCCGAATGGGCGTCGGCCATGGTGGATATCATCGGGTCGAGTCTCTCCGCTTACCTGTTCAAAGGGAACCTCTTCGCGCAGGTCGCCGGATCCGCCATCATTCAATCCGTCGGGCAGAACGTCGTACAGGCGATCAGCCAGGGAGGCGTCAAAGCGGATGTCGCGGCGATGCTCACCGACGGCAGCGTCGTTACGCTGAAGCGAAACGTACTCGACGACTTCGGTCAAGATTTCCTCGGCGCTTTTCAAAACGCCGCGGTCGGCACTTTCTCGTCCTTCCTAGCGATGGAGCTCGGAAACGCGATCGGCTTGCAAGGTTTTGGTGGCGAACTGGTGACGACGGGCACCGCCACCGTGTTCGGGCAAGTCCTGAACAACGCGGTCGCTCTCGCGCAGGGTGGAACGGCCGCGGCGAACATCGGCAGCAATCTGTTCCACGGTCTGTCCGGAAGTGGCCTGTTTGGAACGACCGTCGATCCGGCGAATTTATCGATATGGAACCCCGGCATGCTGTCGGGAGCGGTCGGCAGCTTTTTCGGTGCCAAGCTTGGTTCGCTCATTCTCAGTCCTACGAATACCCAAGGCGCAGTATTGTCGTCTATCGGATCGGCCGCGGGAGCTTGGGCATTCGGTGCTGGCGCGGGAGCCGCTGGTTCGATCGGCAGCATAGGCGCCTCCATAGCCACGGCTTTTGGAAGCCTGGGCAATATCGTCGCTCCCTTTGTGGGTTCATTGGTTGGGTTCCTGGTCGGCTCGCTGATTGGCCGGCTGTTTGGACGAATGAAGCCTCGCATTCCCACAGCCGCTGCGGAAACGTTTCTCGATCTGTCCTCGGGTCGATGGGAACTCGGCGCAATATCTTCCGCGAACAACGGCAATCGACAGCTCGTCCAGAGTATGGCGGAGATCGCACGAGATTCCATCAACGGGATCGTGACTGGAATGATCGACGGCGATGATCTCGCCTACATCACCAATTCGATATCCCTTACCCACAAATACGGACACACCGGCAGTACGTTGTGGATGGACGAAAAAGTCGGCGCATCATGGGTGCGCCGCTACAGCGGCTCGGACGCCTCGGCGGCTGTAGACGCGGGCGGCCTGATCGGACTCCGCTCGACGAAGATCGCCGGCGGCGACATCATTCTGAAGCGCGCTCTTTACGGGTCGCAGGCGACGACCTTGACCGGCGTGTATGGGGACCTCCTGACCGCGGCGGACTACCGACGCTATTTGGAAAACCGCCAGACCATCAACGATCTCATGACACAACAGCCAGTGACGCAATTTACCGCAGGCTGGTTTGCCTCTCTGGCGCGTGCCGCCGAATTGGGCCTGGCCAAGTTCCAGGCCAGCGATTTTTTCGGCGGTCTCAAGGGTTTCGCGGGCTCGTTTGGTTACGGTCCCGATCTGCCGGAATTCGATGTCCAGCGTCATTTCGAGACTCTCACCGTAACTGCCGAAGGCACCAGCATTCGCCTCACCGCCAGCGATGGCAGCGCACCGTTCGGCCTGTTGTCGGCCAGCAACACCGTCACCGACCCTGCTCAGGCCGCGCAGTCGGTCTACATCGCCAGTTTCGGCGCCAATGTCGGCTATGCCTGGTGGACCGGCGTGTCTTCGGCGGGCAACGACATCGGAGTCGCGACCGGCGCCGCCGCGGGCGTGACGTTCGACGACCAGAATCGCGGCGGCGACGACATCTTCATCGGCTCGGCCCATTCCGATTACCTCTCCAGCTGGGGGGGCTATGACTGGCTCGACGGCGGCGCCGGCAACGACCGGCTGCTCGGCGGCGAGGGCGACGACGTGCTGATCGGCGGCGACGGAGTCGATGAGCTGCAGGGCAGTTCCGGCAACGACTATCTTTCGGGCGGCGACGGCAACGATTACATGCAGGGCTGGATCGGCGGCCCGGCGCCGGGCGGCCTCCACGGCGGCCCCGGCAACGACGTCATGGTCGGCGGCGCGGGCCTGGACACCTTGTTCGGCGACGACGGCGACGACATATTGATCGTCGACCAGGACGGCGGCGCGACGTTCGATTATTATTGGGGCATCGCCGGCAGCGACACCGCCTCGTTCGAGCGCTTCACCGCCGGCATCAGCTTCGACCTCATTGCCGGCCGCGGCGACGGCTATACCGCGCGCAGCTACGGCGACGGCTTCATCTCGATCGAGAACGTCACCGGCTCCGGCCATGCCGACACCGTCTGGGGCGACGAGGTCGCCAACGTGCTGCGCGGCCTCGCCGGCATCGATTCGCTGCACGGCATGGACGGCAACGACACGCTCGAGGGCGGCGCCGGGGCCGACCTGCTCTACGGCTGGAGCGGCTACGACACCGCCAGCTATGCCAATAGCGGCGGCGCCGTCTACGCCAACCTCGCGACCGGCGCGGCCGCCTCCGGCGATGCCGGCGGCGACGTCTTCAGCAGCATCGAGAACCTGACCGGCTCGGCGTTCGACGACGAGCTTCACGGCAATGCCGGCAACAACAGCCTGGCCGGCCTCGCCGGCGACGACCTGTTCGGCTGGTCGGCGGGCCTCGACACGGTCAACGGCGGCGCCGGCTACGACAAGTTCGACGCCGGCCTCGCGACGCAGGCGGTGACCCTGTCGGGCACCTATCTGAGCGCGGGCGCCGCCTCCGCCTCGCTGACCGCGGTCGAAAGCTTCGCCGGCACGCAATGGGCCGACAGCCTGACGGGCACCTCGATCGACGAGACGTTCGAGGGCCGGGCCGGCAGCGATTATATCAACGGCCAAAACGGCTCCGACGTCTATCTGTTCGGCCGCGGCGACGGCTACGACACGGTCGCCGAGACGACCGACGCGGCCAACGCGATCGCGCTGAAGAGCGGCATCGACTGGCGCAACGTCGCGATCGCCGGCGCCGGCGGCTCGGGCAGCCTGGCCGTCTCGATCCGCGACACCGGCGAGACGATCAGCGTCGGCACCAATTTCTCCTACGGCTCGAACGGCGACCACAACCACAAGATCAAGACGCTCGACCTCGGCGGGGTCAGCGCCGTCGATATCGGCCTGGTCGATTGGACTCCGGCCGGGGCCGCGAACGAGGCCGGCACAATCGTCTACGGCGCCCAGGCCAAGGCCGATCTCATCTTCAGCTATGGCGGCGTCGACACGATCTACGCGGCGGGCAACGTGAACAATTGGGAGAATCGCGGCAACGTCGTCTACGCCGGCGACGCGCCGGATTCGATCGTCACCTCGTCCGGCGACGACACCTTCATCTTCGAGCGCGGCAACGGCCTCGATTTCCTCCGCGATTCGGGCGGGATCGATACGATCGTGATGGGGCCCTCGGTCGCCGCGAACGACGTGATCTACGAGGCCAAGGTCCGCTTCAACGACGACGGCCTCGGCGGCCAGATCGCCGATCTGTGGGTCGGCCTGCGCGACCCGAACAACCCGAACGCGAGCGCGAGCCAGGTCGCCGACAGCATCCAGATCTGGGAAGGCGCGACCATCTTCATGGATCTCGACACCAGCCAGACCAAGCTGAACACGGTCGAGCATCTGCGCGTCGGCGGCCAGGAGATCGATCTCACCAAGGCCGGCATCAACTGGGTCTGGACCTATTATCACAGCTATGGCGGCGGCGGCGGCGGCGGCATCATTCCGCCGCTGGCGATCGACCTCGACGGCGACGGCATCGAGCTGCGCTCGGTCGAAGGGTCGCGGATCAGCACGGTCGATGCCGGCGGCAATCTCTGGCGGCTGGGCTGGCTCGGCCCGGACGACGGCTTCCTCGCGCTCGACCGCGACGGCAACGGCGCGATCGACCGGCTGGGGGAGATCCAGTTCATCGACGACCTCAAGGGCGCGAAGAGCGACCTCGAGGGCCTCGCCGCCTACGACACGAACCGCGACGGCAAGCTCGACGGCCAGGATGCGCGCTGGGCCGAGTTCAAGGTCTGGCGGGACAAGAACCAGGACGGCATCGGCCTCGGCAAGGAGCTGGTCTCGCTCGGCGACGCGGGAATCGTCTCGATCGGCCTCAAGGGACGGGCGACCGGCTTCACGCCGGCGGACGGCATCGACAATACGGTGCTCGCGACGACCGCGATCGAATGGGCGGATCCGGAGCGCGTCGGGCTCGGCTATGACGTCGCGCTCGCCGTCCATCAGGTCCGCTCCGACCTCGGCGGCCGCACGCTCGCGGAGAAGGCGAAGGGCGCGGCCGGGGCCGACGATATCGAAGCCCGGCTCTACGGCATCCAGACGATGACCGCGGCCGAGGCCGAGGCCGCCAAGGCGAGAGCGGGCAAGAAGCCGGGGGCGGGCGACGGGTTGCTCGGCCGCGTCGAGACCTTCCTCGCCGGCGCCGGACGCGATTCGTCGGGCCTGCTCAAGGTGGCGGATGCGCGCGGCGTCCACTCCGCCAACGTCGCGGACGCGGCCGCGGCCGACCGGGGCGCGGCGGCCGACAAGTTCGCCCGCAGCGCCTGGTCCGGCGACGCAGGGAAGAGTGGGAGCCACGGCGCCGATCTGGCGACTCCGCCCGCGGCGGAGGCCGCGGCCGCGCCTGTCCCGACCGCTGCCGAGGCCGAGGGGCTGGCGCGCGCCATCACGTTCTTCGAGCAGCAACGGGCCGCGGTTGCCGCCGAAGAGGCCTTGCGCGCCATGCGCGACGCGGCCGAGCGCGAGCAAGCCGCGCTGCCGGCCGCCCCGCCGTCGGCGACGGAGGCTGCACGGCTTGCGCAGCAGGATCCGTTCCGGCTGCTGCCCGCCGGCGCGGCGGCGATCGATCCGGCGGCCGAAGCTGCGGGAGATGAGGATCGGCTGGCGCTCGCCAATTTGCGTCTCGTCCAGGCGCTCGGCGCGTTCGGCGGGCGCGGCGCGCCGATGATGATGGATCATGGCGGCATGGCCGGTGGGGAGGACGGCAGCCGATCGGCATGGGCGGTCAGCCGGCGGGCGTTCGTGCAATCGCACGCGCATGTCGTATAATCGCTCGTCACGTACGGATTGCAGGGCCTGAACGCCAATGAACGAACAAGCATCGGTCCCGCCGAAAACGGTCAGCCAAGTGCTGGGAGAGATCACCTGGCTCATCAGCCAGAGCCCCCTGCACAAGAACATCTTCGTCTCCGATCTCGAATGGATGGTGATGCCGGCCATCCTCCTCGAGCAGTTCCGGATCTTCTACGGCCCGAATCAGCTGCCCGCGGGCCTCGTGCTCTGGGGCTCGGTTTCCGACGAGACGGAGCAGCGGCTGATCAGCCATCAGGTGAAGCTGTCGCCCCAGGAATGGCAAGGCGGGGACAATCTCTGGCTGATCGAAATGATCGCCCCCTTCGGCGGGCAGGATGAGATGCTGGCCGACGTCGCGGCGACCATCTTCAACGGCAAGTCGTTCAAATATCAAAAGACGGGCGAGGGCGGAACGGAAGTGGTGACCCATAACCCGACAGCCCATTGAGCCCCGATTGACCTCGGCGCGACCGACCGCGTTCGCGGCGATGATGGCCGCGGCCCTGTCCTTCCAGGGATGCGCGACCATTCCCGAAGCCTGCCGCAACGTCACCGGCGTTTCGCCGCGCGTCGTGGAGAGAGCCGGCCGCCCGGTCGTCATCGGCTATGACTATGCCGATGAGGCAAGCCGCATCGGGCACCTGCATTGCCTGGCCGAGCAGGGGGTGCAGAATGCGCAGCTCGAGCTCGCGCTGAAATATGAGACCGGCGACGGGACGCCCCGGGATCTGCAGCGGGCGGCGCGGCTTTACGAGCGCGCGGCGGTCACCATTCCCCGATCGATGACGATTTACTCGCCGCCGGTAAGGCTGGGCGGCACCGGCACGGTGCTGTTTCTCGACAACCCGAATGCCCGGACGGGTTCCGCGGAAGCGCAATATCGGCTCGGCCGGATGCTGGTCGAGGGACGGGGCGTGGCGCGAGACGGGCGGCGCGGAACCGCCATGATCGGCGAAGCGGCGCGCCAGGGTCATCGCGAAGCGCAACGGTGGATTCGGGAAAATCCCGACGAATGAGCTGTCGGCCCGGAATGTGGCGGTGGAGGCAGTCATGGGCGAACTCGTCTCCAGGGCGGATATGGGGCAGCGCGCCCGATCGGGCACATTACCAGCCCACCTAGGTCTCGATCACCGAAAAGGCATCTCCGTTATTGGTCGGGTCGACATAGCGCCCGTCCGCCGCCTTTCCTTTGAACTTGAGATGGCGCTTCTTGATCCCGTTGCTTCCAACATATTGATCCACTACCCAGACCCCTGCGCTGTCCTGGCTGACATAAAGCGCGGCATGATTTCCGGTGCCCGCATTAGGATACTTGCCATTGACGAATGTCGCGATCGCAGTGCCCTTCAGGAGGAGCATGTGATTTCTCACGTCGACTCCCTTCGTCCACTCGGCTGTCGGTGGGCACCCGGCGAATTGCTGAACGAGCGGAACGCAGTGGCCACTGCCCACATTCGGCTTCGGCTGTGGTGTTACGAGGCTATCCACATCGACGTAGACAAAAGGCACTTGGCATCTCCCTTTCCGTGGCTATTTGCAGCTGCCGGGCGGCATCCCGTATCTGTGACAGAGCGGATGAAACAATGATAGGGCTTGGGCAATCGCCCGGCGTCGACTGCAGCCAGCAATATTGGGCATGTTATGGCGAGCGCGTCGGTATGGCGTAGGCCGGTCCTAGGCTAATTTGGCAACACCCACCCTAGACGAAGAGAACCGACCGCTTAGACTGGCACCGCGAAATAGGGGATTCGACATGGATGATCGGGTCGATCGGCGTAGTGTGATCGCCGGCGCAGCTGTCGTGATATTGACGCCGAGTGCCGTGTGGGGAAAGCCGAGGCTTCTAGGGCTGGTCTTAACCGATCTTAAGGCAGCTGTTCCTGAGCGCGCCGAGAAGAGCATGGCGGCGTTTCAGTCCAATATATTGTCGTTCGATGAGTTGCACAGGCTCGCTGAGGAGGTGCAGCGATCACAAAGGTTCGCGCTCGATATTGGCGCGCTGGCGACCGAGGCGATCGAGCCGTTCCGGCGGGTTCTCGGCTCGACCACGCTCAGCCTGCGCCGAGCAAGCGTCGCCGTGCTCGGCGTGGACGAGATCGTCCTACGCGGTTCGATCAGGCTTGGCGTGCAGTTGGAGTGCGAGCTGCGCTTTTACCGTGAGGGACAGCGCATCGGCTATACGCTCACCTTCGCGACCGGCAATCCACTCAGATTGCTTGGCGGGGACCTTCGCCGGATCGCCGACATTGTCGAGATCGAGGCGCTCTGGTGGACAGCCAGCAGCCGGGCGGTGCAGGCCGCCAGCATCGCGATACGAAATTTCGAGGCGACCGCGCTCCGAGTTCGGGAGGGCTTCGACAATTTCCACCTTCGCCTGAACAACCGCGTGCTTGCGGCCCTTGATCTGGATGAGGCCATCTTCGAGGTTTCCCTGCTGAACAGCGTTCCCTCCTTCTCGACGACGCTCAACCGGGAGTTCGCACTGCCGCCGGTCCTGAGGGCGCGCTTCGGTCGGATGACGATAGAAGCGAACGGGAGCGTCTCGTTCGATGCCGAGGTGCAGCTTCGCCTGCTCGGCAGTGAGCTGCCGCCGATCCCGGTGCCCATTGTGTTCGCGCCGGACCGGGTTGCCGTGCGTTTGCCGGTGCCCATCCCGCTCGAAATGCCCACCGAACTGCCCTTCCGCACGATTTCGCTGCGAGACACTCATGTCGAGATCGAAGGCCGGCTCAGCGCCGGCACTTATGCCTATGGCGTCGACGGACGCTTCGTGCTGCCGGGGACCGGCCATGGGGGAACCTACCGGTTCATGTATACCGCCGGCAACGCCACGCCGATCCCGGACATGATCGAGCTGACGGCGGAAACGCTGACCGTCTCGGATGCGCTGAATCTGCTGAGCCCGGTTCCCGCGGTGCTGCCTGAATCCCTCGACAGCGTCGTTACAGTCCGCAATGCCTATCTCTATTATGCCGGCGTCCCGGGAGCTCGGTCCGCCGACAATATTCCGCTGGAGCAGGGCAGCTCGCTCCGGGCGAGCGTCCAGATCTTTGGTCAGGCCGGCTACGTTGCCGCGGACACGCGGCCGGGCGGCGTCATCGTCGCTATCCTCACCAATCCCCTGCGCATCGGTAACATCCTCGCGCTTCGCGGCACCGGCGTCATGACCCCCCGCCAATATCGCGGCCCGAGATTCGACCGCGACGCGATCGAGTTGCGCGTGGACACACAAGCCGGCACGGCGAGAACGGCGCTGCAGGTCGATTTTCTCGGCAGTCCAGTCCAGCGCGTGGAGGCTGCGCTGGAGCGAGGCACCCTGGCGCTGCGGACGCGGACCAGGATCGCGTCGATCGAAGACCTGCGGCTGGAGATCGCCGCCGGCGCGGCAAGCGCGTCGCTCAAGGGGGCTTTCGACTTTTCAACCGACGTCGACCTGCCGTTGATGTACGGCTTCAGCCTGCAGGGGCTCGGCCAGATCCAGGGTGAGGTCAATGTCGAGCAGGCTTATGGCCGCCCGCCGTCCGCGTCGGTAACGGCCTCCTTGACCGTGGTCGGCTTCCAGGTGGAGACGAGCTTCGATATCGATCCTGCCGACATATCGAGGCTGGCCGAGCGCGTCATTCAGAGGCTCCTCCAGAAGGCGCGCGAGCTGCTGGATCAGGCCGTCAATTTTGTGAAAGCCTTCCTGGAAGGCGCGGTCAAATATACGCTCGCTGCTGCGAAGGCGTTGGCCGCTTTGGCCACCGCCTTGGCGGAGCGGTTCAAGGCGACCGCCGCTCGGGTCGTGGAGATCATGAAGGATGCTGGAGCCACGGCCATGCAGGCGCTCGACGTCGTTCGCGAAGGCGCGGCCGCGTTCGGGCAATTCGCTTATGGCAAGGTCGTCGAGGCGCTCAGAACCTACTTCCCCTCCGAGGCGGTCCTGGGCGCGATGCGGCACTGGGCGGAGCAGTTCGGCGCGACCGTGGCGGACTTTGCCGAGAATGTCGCCTGGCTGCTGCGGCAGGGCGGCTATGCGGTCGAGGTCATCGCCGCCGAAGTCTGGCGTTATGCCCAAAGACTCGAGAGGAAGTTCGAGGCATTCGTGAGCGGACTGGCTTGGGGCGGATTCAGAGCGGATCAGGTGGCGGCGCAACTGAAGAACCTCCAGATTCCCGTGGACGAGGCCGGACGGCTCATCGGGCGAATCTTCGGCACCGATATTCTGCGGGCCGCTCTAACGCCGGCTTATGGCGCCTCCGAAGCCGCGCGCGTCACCGGCAATGTCGTGCGGGAGATGACCCGCTTCGGCCGTGACGTCGTGAAAGAGGTTCGCCGCAGCGCTTGCCGGCGCTTCAAGATTTGCCTTTGACGCGTCGCGCGGCGGCAGCAGCGTACGAATGATCTCCCACTCGTCGCTTCCAGCAATGCGCTGAAGAAAGGCCTGATAGCGCTCGCCCTCCGCGCGGCGAAGTCCGTCGAGGTCGATGGCCGCAAGCCGCGTCCGAAGCTCGCTGCGCTCAGCCGTCAACACGGTCGCCAGGGCGGCCGCCGTCGTCGCCCGGCGCAGCTCATTGCGCACAACCGTCCGGATCGTGGCATTCGCTTGGACACGAAGGCCGTCGATGGTGAGAATGTTTCGGTAGAGCTCAACAAGCTGCAGCGCACGCTCGGTTCCCCTGTCCAGATCCGACAGTTCTGCGTGACGCTCTTCGGCGCGGGTCAGTGGTTCGCGCGCCTCGCGATAGGCGGCCAGCGCGGCATCGATCTGCTCGAGCCTCGTAGCCGCGTTCCGGCCTCGCGCCACCCTAGCGCGAATCCCGGCCATGATCCGCAGCGTCCGGCTGGCCGCGCGCTTCGTGCGGTGGACGGAATCCGCGAAGAGCAGGTCGACGTTCTGCCGCACACGCACGCCCTCCTCGGGCCGTAGCCATTCGAAGCGCAGCCGCCCGCCGGACCGGCTGACCCACACAAAGAAGGAGCGTTGCGGCGCGAACCGCATGCCGGTGGCGGCCGGAGTCAACTGGGGAGGATTGAAGAAGCCCGCCGCCGCGGCATCGAAGGGATCGGCCCCGACGCCGAGCGCGACCGGAACGCCGAGCGGCATCGTCCTGGTCATGGTTTCCGCATCGGCCTGCAGGCGAACGTAGATCAGAAAGCCTGCCTCGCCGCTCCACTCCAGCGCGTCGCGGAGACCGGCTTCGTCAATCGCGGCGGCGGCGCGCCGGCGCGCGTCCGCATCGGCATAGACCGGCTCGACCGCGCGCAACAGATCGCCGAGCGAGCGCCATTGCCGCGGGTCGAGCTGAACGACGGGGGCATTGTCCTGCCCGCTGGCGGTTGCCGGGTGCGCAAGCAGCATGAGTGCTGCGGTCATTGCGCACCAAGGTCGTTGTCTCATACCCATTCGATCCTGCGGTGATAGGCGATCCTAGCCTCCACATCCTCCAGAAGCTGCAAGGCCTTTCCGCAGATGGCGATCTGGACTCGGGCGGCGTTCGCCTGATTGACGGCGGCGACGATGCGCGGGCGGACCTCGGCATCGTCCTTGACGCCCGGCAGCTCGGCTGCGACCGCTAGGGCTTGCGCGGGCTCCAGCGCGACCTCGGACCGCCCGACATAGCAATATTCGTTGCCGACCCCCGGCCAGAAAATATAGTGGGGCGCGAGATAGTGGCCCGGCCCGCGCGAGGGCTGGAACTGGATTAGGCGAGCCCCGAGAGAGTGGTCGTCGCGAACCGCAATCCTGCTATGGCCCAGCATCACGTTAGGGGTCAGTTCCGGTGATCGTATCCAGGTCGACTGGGCCGGCGTGGGCGTGATCGCGCCCCTCTCATCGAGATTGGGATGCGTCACCCAGTTCTTGTTGAGCAGCACGCACGGATCGGCCGTCCGCCCCGCCGCCTGATTGCCGGCCAGAAGAAAATTGGAGAGGCCGAGGCGCCGCCCTAGATGGGTTTGCGCGACTTCGCTCAGCGAGCCGTCATGCGATGCCTCCGCGATTTGCCGGTGATCGAGGATCGATCCATTCCGCGCACTACGAATGCGTGCGATCCAGTCTTCATAGGGAGCGAGCGCGGCACGCATCGCTGCCCGGTCCGTCTCCAACCGCGTGGCCGCGCCGAACTCCGCGGCCAGCGCCAGCGGAAGCAGCGCCGCGGCCTCCGGGCCGATCCCCTGTGCGCTGTCGACAAGCCTGACGCGCTCATTGCCGACCGCCCTGCGAATCGCCGCGAGATCGAGCGGCGTCGCCTCACCGCCAAGTTGCCGGCGATATTGGTCGGCGGTATCGATCAGCGTCCCGAACTCGGCTGCGTGGAAACGCAGCTTCAGATATTCGCTTTCCCCGCCCGTCAGCTGGGTCGCCTTGGCTTGCGCCTCGGTAACGGCCGTCAGGACGGCTCCCATCTGGGCCGCGACGGCGGGAGCCGCTGTCGCGGCCCTGGATGGGACGCGGTAAAGGCCGTTGCTTGAAAACTCCAATGACCGCACGAACACAGTGTCGATGGCGCGGAACGCATCGAGCCATGTGGTCTCGGACGTTTGCGCCGCCGCCGGTCCCATAAGCAGGGCCGGACTGAAAAGCAGCCCTCCCGCAGAGGCAAGCCCGAGCTGCAGCATCTTTCGGCGAGTCAAAGAGCCTTCCATGGCGGCTTCCGGCTCTTCCTGTCTCTCCGCGCCCGCCAAAGTCAGGTCCGCCGCGCCAGCGTGAATGGAGCGCCCGGCGCATCGCCGGGCTGCACGACGCCGTTGAGATTGCCTTGCGCGTCAAGGGTCCATCTGAGGCCGAACCATTGCGCTGCGAACGAGGTAGGCCCGTTTCGCGTCAGGATCATATAGGAAGGGCGCACGCCGCGCTGCAGGAGCGTCCGGCGCACGCTGTCTCGGGCGCCGAGAAAGGCGAGAACCTCATCGCTATTGTCGCGCTCGACTCGGAAGCTGCGTTCGCTAAGGCGCGCGACCCGGGCTGGTCGTTCGACCGATGCGCCCGTGGCATTGGTCTCCTTCCACACGCCATTTTCGAGGCCGAGCAGCAAACGCCAACGGCGCGCGCCATCCGTGCTGGTCCAGTCTCCATAAGCGAAGTCTTCGGTCGCGTTTGCGGCCGCCAACCTCTCCATGTGGGTGATCGGAAGCGCGATGTTGTCGGGGAGCGACTCCCGGGACGGCAGCTTGAGCCCGAGAGAAGCTGCGAGGTCGAGCGTGAAGGTCAGGCAATCCTGGTAAATCAGCTGGTAGTCCGGCCTGGCGCCCCACCTTTCCTTGACGTCGCGCGCCGCATCGAATTGCGACTGGCTGACCCGGCAGCTCACCACCACATCTGAGCTGGTGTGGGCCTCATCCTGAATGATTCCCGGCACTCTTCCGATCACCAAGGATGCACCGCCCATGGCCGAGCTCTGCGGCCAGAGCCCGAAACCCTCCATCCAGGACATGTTCCGGCTGCTGTCTTCCCGGCCAAAGCCGACGAAAGCATGACCCACAAACGCACCGTTGGCGACGTCCGGCCTTTTCCCAAGGAAGAGAACCCAGAGGGGATCGCCTTCAACTTGGATTCGCAGATCCAGCTCCTTGCGGATTCTCTTTTGGGGCTGGGCTAGGGCCGGCGTGGCAAACTGCGGCAGAAATGGAATGAAAGCGGCGCCCATCGCGAAATGCCGGCGCGACATCAGCTGCTTTCGCTGCATAAATCCCCCCGCTTATCTCCCGCTATCCGCCAAACACAACTCAACAAGCAAACAAGTAGCCTGTTGATCCAAATGTTAGAGTCAGCTGTGTACCCGATTGTCGTCACTCGGTCGAGGTGCTCAAAGGCGCAGTAAGTCAGATTGCAAACGATAGCCTTACGAGCAGGAAAGTAGGTGTTGACCACGTTCGCTGGCCACCCGTTTCAATCCAGATCGAAGACGGCCGCTAGGCTGCAACAGAATAAGCTGGGCCTCACCCGCTTACCTTCGGAGCCGCCAGAAGATCCTCACATTCACCGGGTTGGAAAAGCCATAAGATAGGCGGGCAAAACACATATGCACCGTTTATGTTGTCCAGCGAGAATGCGGCCGAATTCGGAGTGCGCAAGGAACGTCCAGCACTATCCCGCCATGTCGATGAGGGCTTCGGTTCACCGGGGAGAATGAGCACGACGTGACCCGGTGAGCCACGTTGGACCGCGATGACGGGCTGGCCGTTGGCGGCGCCTTGCGCGGCATTATCCAAGACAGCTTGATCGTTCGCACTTCCCAGCGAACTCCACTGCGAATTGCTCTCGACGAATTCGGCGATATGGTTGGCGGTGAGCCAGGAGCCGGGACCCGTAGAGAAGTCACTAATGCCGTAGATCTCGTTTAGTGCTCTACCCACGACGTAATTGCACGCGACTCGGTCGGCTAGGCGCCCGCTGGCCGGATCATCGGTCGGGCAGGAGAGCATTCCGACCAGGCGATTATAGAGCGCTTCTGACTGCGGTGAACCACGCCACCATTGGGGATCATTGTTCATGCAGTCGCGAGGGGCAGCATCGGCGCCGGCGGCCCGCAATATGAGCGGTAATGCAGTCGCAGAGAATTTCGCCATGGCCTATCTCCTTATTGGTTCAGACAGGTCTGCAATCGCGCCGCGGCCTGGACCGCCCGTTCCAGCGAAGGACCAGGCCCACCCTCAGGCAGACAGGCCTCGACCGTTACGACCCGCCCTTCTCGGTTCCGGAACGGCCCGACGGACTCGGGGTGGCGTAGCACGAGGAGCGCATTCAAGCGGAGCAGCAGGAATTCGATCGGGCGCGTACCATTTGGCTGCGGGAGTGCACGAAGACGCCGCTCTGCCTCGGCGAATTCAGTGGTGATGAAGTCCCTCGGACGGCGGGGCCTCGAGCAGAAGATGATACAGAATCCGGTCGCTTCCTCCTCTTCGTCGAACCGCGCCGCATAGTCTGGATCGTCCTCGCCCTGGACGACGAGCCAGTCCTGTAGACGAGCCCCGCGATGCGTCGCACTCATTACCGGAGCTTGTCTCGCGCCCCCGTCGACGCTTTCGAGATGGGCCATTCGAAGCAGGAGTTCGAAGAGGCGAAGCTGGCGCTCGACCTCCTCCAGCTTCTCTTGGAGTGCGGTGTCGCGCAACGCGGGGTCGGACTGGTTGAGGAAAGCCGCCATCCAGATGCCCCGGGCGCTATCCCGCCGACCCCGCAGCGGTCCTTGGATAATATTCAAGAGCTGGCCCGGCGGCGCCTCGGTGCATGGCCTCGAATCGAAGATCCGTATGAAGGTTTGTTCTTCCACCTGACAGACGATATGTTCGATGGGCAGGCGGGCGCGTAGGTTCTCGCCGCCGGTCCAGTTATTCACCAGCGCGTTCCTGAGAAGGACCTCTTGGGGCTCCGAGGTGCCGCCAAACAGGCCCCGGCCGGCCGTGTACTCGTTGTTGGTCAGGACGCGAATGCGGTAGCTTCCATACACGAAGTCGACGTAGAGCCTGGACGAAAGGAGGAATAGTTCCCGGGTGTGCCAGCCGATCGAATAACAGGCGGACAAGTCCTCCCTCAACCCCGGCACCATTCGCCACGGGACTGGCTCAAATTGCTCCCACTGCTCAGGATACTGAAGGTCAGGGAGCCCCGCTCCGGGAGAACACGGGCTGATGGACGAGAGAAGCGGTCCCTGCGGAGCCACGACGCCCGGGGCCCCGGTGTAGACCCTCGCCCAGTAGGAAGCATTCAGCCGCTCCCGGCCGCTGGGCGAGACGACAGCGTTCTGGGCGAGGAGCCGAGTTCCAAGTTCCTCGACCCCATGGCGTGCTTCGATCGTGACCTGTTCCAACTTATTTAGCTGGCCGACCAAGGTTTCCGGGTCGGTGAGTAGTCGCAGCGCGCCAAGGGCGCGCTCTCCACGCTCGATGATGTTCGTGAGATCCCCGAGTGCCTGGTAACCAGAGGCCTCCTGTGGGTTGTCCCTAATAACGTCTGCATAGGCCTGCGCGGCCGTGAGCCACAGGGAAGGATTGGGCGAAGTCAGCAGTATGTTTCTACCCTGCTCTTCGACGACGCCATTGGAGAGTGCTTGCCGGCCCAAGAGGCGGATCAGGCGGTCGCTGCGTCCCGCCGGCGTGAAGCTCGCGAGTAAATCTAAATCCTCAGCTTCGACCCCTGTCGGGCTCACGCTTCGGTTAACCGCGAAGTCGTGAAAGGTGCTGACGCAATCAGGGAACTGGGTCATCGTGGAGGCCGGGAACCGACGCCTGAAGTTGAGACAGAGGTCGATCCTGGTACTCAGGGGCGTTTCGGCGACTTCCAAGATTAGAGGGAGCGCCTGAATTCCGAATTGCGAGATTAGCGCGGACTGTCGACTAAGGGACTCCGCTATTGTAGCATTCATTTGGCGGATCGTTAGCAGGTCTCTTTGGATCTGGATCGTCGCGTTAAAGACCGCGTTCACGCGCTGGTCGATAATGTCGATCTTGCGCTCGATGACGTCCAGCCGCTGCTCGATCCTCTGGAAACTAGCTGCCAGGAAGTCCATCATCGCTGACTGGGCGCTTTCCCCTTGGCCGTTCGATCCGAAGGCAGAGGCAAGGGACATCGCGACACCGACATAACCGGTCGCCAGTGCCATGCCTGACATCGACCCCGCGCTCGCCAGCTTGCTGAGGCGGCTCAACTCAATGACGGCATTGCCGTAGGACGATATCTGCATCGCCAACTGGGCAAGTCGTGGTTGACCGGAGGCGGCGAGCAAGCCCGTGAGAGCATTCAACTCGGTACGCGCCTGGTCCAGATCGCGTAACTCGTTGAGCAACTCGTTCGCGGCACCTCGTCGCGGTTCCTCCGCGATATTGAGTGTGCCGCTAAGGCTTCCGATCCGATCCGCTTCGGCGACGAATCCGTCGGTGACTCGGCTCACGACTCCGCCGGCCAGCTCCCTTAGCTTCTCCTCGGTCAGCCTGCCCTCGGAGGCTAGGTTCGCCAGCTCCTGGGCCTGCGCCGCTGGCAGGCCAGCCTGCCGCAGCGCGCCGGAAAGATCCGTGGCCCGGTGCACGGAGAGGAAGGACGAGACGGCATCCACCGAGCGCCGGATGGTTGGATCGGCGTTCGCGCGCACCTCCAGGTTTCCGAGGGCGCTGGCCGCCTGGTTGCGGACATAGTCCGCGGTGGGCACCGTCGGCAGGCCGGCGAAGACGTCGGTGATGGAGCGGGCGAGGATAGTCCGAGCCTCGCCGTTTAGCGCTTGGAACGCTGACCGAGGGGGCAATCCGATGAGAACAGTGGCAAGCTGCTCGAGCTGGGCGGCCCGGGCATTCGCTTCTCCGGATAAATAGGGCGCGCTTGCTAGAGCCATGCTCGAGGCGTCGCCAAATCGCCGGGCCGCCTCAGTGGACATGATCGCCCAAGCCCGTGACCTCAACTCTTCGGCGCTAATAGCCTGCGCATGTGCAGGCTCCGCAACGAATCCCGCTAGGAGCAACGCAAGACCGACCCCTTTCTTCAAGTTGCCGCTTCGCATCGAAGCTCCTCCCGGTCGAAAATGTCCCGAATTCACTCGCGCTCTAGGAGGCGCTTCGGTCGCACCTACCCGTCATGCCGAGGGCCATCCCTTCGGGCTGGTCCTCATCGACGCCCAGCAGCAATGTCCCCCGTAACTCTCCCAAGGGGCCGATGATTACAGCGAACAGCGCCGGACCATCCACGTCGCCCGCGCAGAGTAGGTATCTGCCTCGGGCCTCGAGGCGCTCGGCACACCTCGCCGGCACCTCCAACCTGTCCAGCGGGCCGGAACCGCCTGTTTCGACAAGGATGGTAAAGCAGCGATTCACAACACTGGCGGTTGCCCGCGTCGCGCTCTCACCTAGTGCGCAGCCTTCGTCCCTAGGGCGGAACTTCAGCGTGATGTCGCCTTCTTCTTGGGACGAGACGCACTGAAAGTTGTTAGTGTACACGGGATCGGGCTGCGCGTTCAATGCTGCAGACTGGATGGCCATCAGTACTGCGGCGAAGCTTTTCTTCATAGGACCTCGCCTCCAATTCGAGGACAATGCCCCAAGTCTTAACGCGGTGGGCCCTGCGGCCGCAATAGGAGAAGTCTGCTGGCGATGTGAACGTGGCTGGAAGTGCCCTGGCGCAAGATAGCGCCCTGCGAGGTCCGGCGGCGTCTTCATCCATAACGAGGCCTTCGCGGTCCGCGAATGAACGTTATGTAAAACTAGACCGGTGGGCCCGCCCGGCGAGCTCCACCACCCACGCCGCCGTCTACAACACGTTCTACACCCAGCCCCACCTGATCAGCCGCAGGACGGTCCGCAAGCTCCGCGGCGAAACTCTGCGAGTTTGGCGCGAAGCCACCGCGAGTTAAGACTGAGCAGTCGGAGTCTCGCTGGCCCGAACCAAGTTAACCTGACAATGCTAATTGCCGTGCTAAAGGATTTTTCCATAGACGAGGAAATCTTCGCCTGGCGCCCAATAATCCCTGAGAACGCCTTCGCACACAAATCCGCCCTGCTCGTGAAAGCCTATGGCATCGCGTTGGCGATCGGCGTTGCCGATATCGAGATAGGCCTTGCGGACACCAGCCTGCTTCATCAGGCCCTGCGCCGCCTCGAACAGGCGGCTGGCGATCCCGCGCCGCTTGTATTTCGGATCGATGTAGAGCCAGACGAGCCAGCCAATGTCCGAGACACCCCAAGCGTCGGGCTTGTATCCGGTCATGCCGACGGGCCGGCCATCCGTTATCGCGGTCAGATAGCCCTCCCCTTTTTGCGGATTGCTCAGCCACGACATGACGTCGATCTTCATCATATCCGGCAGCGTGGGATCGTTGAGCGCCACGATTTCGTACAGGATCGGCAGATGCGAAGCTTGTAACGTGACAATATCAAGCGGTTCGCCATTATTGTCGGCAAGCTGCATTGTCGCATAATCCAGTTCGTGCTGCGATCGCCCTGGCGACTGATTGCGCGGGTTCGAGAAAATCTAGTACCCCGGCAAAGAGCGCTCCTGCAAGGTAGATATCGACGTTTGAGGGGATAGATATGGCATCGATTCATCACGAAGATGCGGCGCAGGCCCATCTGGTGGGCGCCGTAATGTCGTCATGGAACCACTTCCACTTGTCTGGGCGCACCCTGATCGAGCGTGGAGAAGGTTGCCGCGTGTGGGATGCGGCCGGCGTCGAGCGCATCGACTGGCTGATGGGGTGGGGGTCCCTCTTGCTCGGCCATAATCCGCAGGCCGTCTTTGCCGCGCTGGGAGACGGAATGGCCAACGGGTTTGGCATGCCATACGAAACGCCGCGGAACGGGGAGCTCGCCGGGCTGTTCAGGGAGCTTGTTCCCTGCGCTGAGAAGATCAGGCTCTGCAATTCCGGGTCCGAAGCGACCTTGCATGCGCTGCGCATTGCGCGCGCAGTGACCGGCCGGCCAGAGATCGTCAAGTTCGAGGGCCATTTTCACGGCCTGAACGACTATCTCCTCTATGGCGTGGACGGCTCCCCGCAGCTCGGCGCTGTGGGCGAGGATGGCATGATTGAACCCGTCGCCGGCTCCGCAGGACTGCCCGATGCTTCCCTATCGAAGCTGATACATATCGCGCCTTACAATAATTTGGCCGTGCTCGAGCGGCTGTTCCAATCGCAGGGCAATCAAATTGCCGCGGTTATCATGGAGCCTGTTGCACTGAATATCGGATGTGTCAGCCCCGACACCGGCTACCTCGATGCTGTCCGTGCGCTTTGCACGCAACACGGCGCCCTGCTCATCTTTGACGAGGTCTTGACAGGCTTCCGGTTGAGCGAAGGCGGAGCGCAGAAGCAGTTCGACGTGCTGCCCGACCTTGCCTGCTTCGGCAAGGCGATGGGGTGCGGCATGCCGGTCGCCGCGCTCGCCGGAAAGGCCGAGTTCATGGACGTCCTTTCTCCGGTTGGCGCCGTAGAAATGGCAGGCACCAACACCGCCCGCCATATGACGGTGCATGGCGTGATCGCTGCAATACGGGAAATGGCGAGAACCGAGATCTGGGACGATCTGACGCGCAAGAACGCCTACTTTTCAACTGCGTTGGCGGATCTGTGCGCCAAGTACGGAATCCCGGCCCATATCGAAGGGTGGGGAGGCCGCATCGGCATACACTTTGGCGCCGAGAAGCGACCGAGAGATTTTCGTGAAGTCGTCGCCACATGGAAGGTGGGTGGGGACTTCCATCGTGCGTGCTATGCAGAAGCTCACGAGCGTAAGGCCTTGTTCGGCTTCTTTTTGCCACTCGGCCCCTGTCCCGAACCGGTCACATTGTCCGCCTCCCACACATATGCGGATCTGGACGAGACGCTGAACCGTGTCGATTCCATATTCAGCACGGTGAGTTGGCGCCCGGCCGCCGTGTAAGTGTCGGCGCCGGGCCGGGGACGACGGTCCACAAAGGAAGCGATGCGATTGCGGTGAAGCGTCTGGAACGCCTCCTTCCGCAATCCCGCGCGCGCCAATGAAGCGCCGACTGGGACCACTTTTTGTGCAGCAGGCTCCATTGCCGCCAGGACGTCAAATAGCGCCCGACTAATGGGAGCCTCATCAATTCGATATTGATGGATACGATAACCTTCCTTGTAGAAAACCTCGCGGCCTGTGAGCGGTTGTATCGCAAAGGACAGTTGATTTCGGCAAATCAGCTCAAGGTCATGATGGAAAATCAGGCAAAGATCGGATGGCGGGACTGCAAACAGGTCCGCCTCGTTAGCCACAAGTTCGGATGTCCGTCGATAGATCCTATCGTTGATGACCAGCAGATCGATTCCCGAACACACGAAGCATTTGGCGGCGTCGCCCGGCGTTTCAACAATGGGCTCGGCAATATTAAACGACGTGTTGAGCAGCACAGGGATACCTGTTCGATTTTGAAAGTGCCTTAGGAGATCATGGAGCCGCGGATTACTATCGCGACTGACGAGCTGTACGCGTGCAGTCCCGTCCTGATGAACCACCGACGGCAACTCGGCGCATCTCTCCGGGCGGACCTTGGCGACAAACTGCATGTAGAAGGCTCCCGGATTTACCTCTTCGAAGAAGGCGTCCGCTTCCTCGGCAAGCACGACGGGACCGAAAGGCCGATAGGGCTCACGCAGCTTCACCCGCTGATTCAGTGTCTCGCGGATGTCGGCGCGCCGCGGGTCTGCAAGCAGGCTACGATTGCCCAGCGCGCGGGGGCCGAATTCGCTTCTGCCTTGAACCCAGCCGACGATAGCGCCTTCCGCGAGCCGTTCCGCGACTTCGGAAAAGCGCATCGGCGAACCTTCATCGATCAAGTGCGCCGCGCAGTAGGGCGCCAGCTGCGCATCGGTTTCCGCCGTGTCGTAGGCTCGCCCCAGAAAGGGGGATGGCGAATGGACCGGGACATGCGACGGCGCATTGGCGCCGAGCCGATGGTGAGCATAATATGCGCAGCCTATCGAAAGCGTGCTGTCTCCCGCTCCAAACGGCACGAAAACGACGTCGAACAACCCGGCTCGCGCAAGCTTGCTGTTGGCAACGCAGTTGAGCGCAACGCCGCCAGCGTAGCACAGGCGATTCATCCCGGTGACCTGGCGCAGCCATTTCGCCTTGTGCAAGACCGCGTCCTCGAGCTCCTGTTGTACCGTTGCCGTCAGTGCGGCGTAGGCCTCGAAGCCTGTCTCAAGATCGCAGCGCGGGATGTGATCCAGCGAAAAGATCCAGTTCTTGCTCACCTCGACGCCGCCTTGGGCGGCTGGCAGCAAGACCCCGCGATACCTGTCTTCGGGCGTGCCGTAGGCGGACATGCCCATCACCTTGCTATCATTCTGATCTCGGCCGAAAATCAGCTGGCTTAAAAACCAATAGGCCGCGCCGATACCCTCCGTTCCGGTCATGATGCTGTCGCCGACGGCGCTTGTCCACTTACGTAAAGGCCGAAGATCTCCGTCGCTGAAGATGTAGGCGCTCTCTTTCTCAATGCAGTGCAGTCCTTGTTCCGTGCAGGTATTTAATTCAGATTCCGGAAGTTCTTTTAGATAACTTCCTTCGCAATCGATTACGAGCACTGCCGCCTCGGTGAAACCTGAGAGGCCGGCCGCTGCCCAAGCGTGCGCGGTGTGATGGCCGATCCTGAGTTCGCGTTCGGCGACCAAGGGTTTGCCCAAGCGATGTGTTGCGTCCTGAACCACGATGTGATCGACTTCGCCAAGACTGAAACCTGCAAAATCAAGGCAATATTCCACTACGTCGCGTAGGCCTTCATACCCTGTCGCATGCTTGGAACGGACAAGGCGTTCTTTCTCGATGGCCACTAGTATTTCACCGTTTCGCATCAAGCATGCGGAGGCGTCATGAGAAGAATGAACGCCAAGTATCAACATCTGCAGCTCCTGAGTTTGCGCTCGATTTTAGCTGGTTGAAGACTAACCTCGATTGTTAGGGACCGGACTGACCAGAATGCCACCGCTTGAACGGCCCTGCCCTGATACGCTGAGAGGGGCGACTCAAACCCGCTGCGCCACATATAATAGGCTCGAGGCCCCGGTCGCGCCCCACTCGGCGATCGCTTCTAGAACCTTGAACCCCGCCGCCGCCAAGCAGCGCCGGAAGCCGGCCTCGTCAGCCCAGCGAGTGCATATTCTAACTTTTCGGGTAGCGCCGACGCCGCGCCGCAGCGCCAGTTCGGCCAAGGTTCGGCCACTCCCTTGGATTTCCACACCCACCTTGTGGATGTGCAGCTTCTCCGTCTCACTCCCAACCACCTTGACGTCCGGCTCACAGATCCAGGCGCTATGAGAGGTCTCCATGTCTACCAAGAAAAGCCCACCCCGGGGGCACCGTGCGGCCACCGCATTCAGGAGTCGGGCGAGAACCGAATCCGTGGTCACGTGAAAGAGGCTGCCAATGGCCAGCACAAGATGAAACGGCCCGCCGGGCAAGTTCGCGGGATCGGAAAAATCGGCTTGGCGTAGATCCACCTCATCGGCCACGCGAGCCTCCGCAACGTAGGTGCCCGCTACCGCTAGCGATACGGCCGAGATATCCAGGCCCGTGACTTGCCATCCGGCGCTTGCCAACGGCACTGCCAAACGGCCCACCCCGCAGCCAAGATCCAGAGCCCGTCCCGGTACTCGAGGCACTTTTGCAAGGATCGTCGCAATCTCTCCGGCATCCTCAGCGACCAATCGAAGATAATCGTGCGCAAGCGCATCGTAGAGGACAAGGATGGAGTCGTCGGTTTCTAACATGTCGAGCGCTCGGTCGGCAATGTTGTCTTCTGGACATCGCCCTCCAAGCTCGCGCTGGCAATCGCACTTATCCGCTTCGTTCTGCAACTGCGCCTCCGCTCCAAGCCGTCTATCAACTGCACTTGGGCGCCGCAACCATTCCTACGACGCTTCGTCCGGGCGGCCTGCAGGGCCGACCGCCGCCCGCGAGTAAGCGGCGTGAATGCGATTCTGAGTTCGGGTTCAGCAGCCGGACATTTGCCTAGCTGATCTTGAAGGTGTGGAAGTGGCCAATAGGAAGGAGGACCTGTTGATCGTGAACGTGAAGCCGGATTCCGCCCCCACCGCCGCGATGGCGGACTGTCACCGCCGATCTGGTTGCGACGACGAGCAGATCGGAGCCTTTCCAGTAGAACGGGACCATAATCTGCTCCCAAGAATCCGGCAGGCATGGCTTGAGCGTCAGATTTTCTCCCTCACCGGACAAGCCGATAGCGCCATGCAGCAGCGCAAGCAGCGCGCCCGCATAGGCACCGAAGTGGATTCCGTTCCCGTAGTTCTCACGCGGCGAGAAATCGAGATTGTAGCGCGCGGACTTCATGGTCAGATCGCGGAGCAATTCCGGCTCACCGCACCAGCCCGCCGCGACGGCATGCGGCGACGTGCTGAGCGATGATGCGTGCATCGTACGGGGCTCATAGAAAGCAAGGCATGCCTTTAGCGTGGCTTGGTCGACCAAGTGCGGGAACATCGTGAACAGCATGAGCACGTCCGCCTGCTTGCAAAGCCGCGTGGTGAAGGCCTCCAGCCGACTTGCCTTTTCCTGCTCTTCGGGACGCAGAATCGGAAATTTTCCATCTGGATCGTCTAGCCGCAGGCTGTCAGGCAGATCGAAATAACCCTCGAAAAGCGGAACGACACGGTCAGCGTCCGGCGAGGGGACGTGGATCTCCTCCGAAGCCGCGCGCCAGGTTAACCTCGCCTCCGGTGTAGCACCGAGCGCCATTAACTCTGCGGCGATATCCGGATCGGAACGCTCCAGACGATCGAGGGTCTCAGCCGCCCAGGTCAGCGCCCATTTCGCCATCGCGTTGGTCGCGGTGTGATGGTCGACGGGATAGTGGAATTCGTCGAAACACATCACCGCCTTGGCACCGCGGCCCTTCACACCTGCGTCGTAGGGAACGAGGCTGAGGAGATATGCGGCGGTCTCTGCTACAAGCGGGATGCATTCTTCACGTAGGAAGGTCGCGTCGCCCGTCCGATTGAGAAATGTCGCCAAGCTGAAGAGCACGCAGGCTGAGAGATGATAGACAAGTCTGCCGCTCTCTTCCTCCGCGGTCGCGCCCGTGAAGATATCGCGAATGAACGACGGCGCGGCGGGGCGCCCGTCCCGGTCGGCCTCTTCAGGAAAGCGGGCGCCTGCGAAACCGGACTCACGCGCGAACGTCTTGGCCGCGTCCAGCGTATTAATGCGGTGGCGAAGAAGGGACCGTGCCACGTCGGGCTCGGCAAGAGCGAACCACGGCAGGAGGTAGAGATCGGTGTTGAAGAAGAAGTGGCCGGAATGATATTCGGATGTCAGTCCTCTCGCGGCCACGTTGGTTGAGCGGCTAAACCTGTCCGGGCACTGAAACACCTGAAATTGCGCAAAGCGCATGGCAGTGACGTCGCTCAACGGACCCGCAAGCTCAACGGCTCGTCCCCATCGATCGGCCCAGATGCGCCGGTGCTTGATTTGCAAGTTGTCGAAGCCGTCATGCAGATTCGGAATACAGTCGGTACCGATCGTCACGATCGCATCGATCGTGGCGTTACCTGTGAACCTGGTTGAGAGCGCGCCGATGTCGCGCTCGCGATACGACTGCCATTCTCTATTCGATCCAATGTCGAGCGCAGCGCGGAAGCCCGTTCGGTGGCCGTTCACGCGCCCGCCAACACATAGACGCGCGCCCCGGACCTCGTGCTGATCGACCACAAAGCCCCGAACGCGAATGTCGGGATGGACACCGCCAAAATCACCGTTCCCGTGTCGCCAATCGAAACCCGAGAAGAAAGTGATAGTATCGTCATGGTTAAGGCTCGTCAGAACGGTCCGCACGGCGATCTGTTCTGGCTGCCCGGCGGGGAGAAACCACCTCCGCGCAACCTTCGTCAGCCTCCCTTTTGCATCCTCGAAAATCGCGGTCCAGCCAGTGGATGCGTCCGCCATGTCGAGCTTCTGCTCGAACGTGGTCGCCATCGAGCCATCGACCATGTCGCCATCGACTTGCAGCCGCCACCAACATGGATTGAACAGGTTTAGGAGATTGCTGGGAACAGTCAGACCGGGACCGTATCCATCGAAATGGAAGAAGCCGGGCTGGCTGGTCGGGGCTTCATAGTCAAATGTCGAGCGCAGACCGATTCGGCCGTTGGTCAACGCAAAAAGGCTTTCGTAAAACTGATCCTCAGCGGGATCGCGCGCTTTTCGGCGAATGATCCAGCCGTGCTCCAGCCCCGCCGTTTCTGGCTCGCGAGACATTTAGACCCTCCGCTGCACGGCGCCGATTTTCGTCAGGTGCTTGATGTTGACATGCTCCTGGGAAGACGGGTCGGCCAGTCGTCCGTCCTCAATCGCATCAGCGATCTGGCGCGCGCCTTCCTCAATATCGAGACGGCACGAGAAGCCGAGACGATCGGCGATCTTGCGCGCGGATACGTGATAGGAACGGCGGTCAATGATCGGTTCGATCACGAGCTCGCAATCCTTTCTCCCGACCGCTGAAATGACGCGGTGCGCGATCTCGAGAATGCTCAGGCTGGATGCAGCAACATTGAAACTTTCACCCGAGACGGCTGACGCTGGCGCGCAGAGCAACAGTTGATACGCACGGACCAAGTCGTCAATGACCACATTGGGCCGCTTTTGCTGACCGCCATGGACGCGGACAACTCCCTGCGCGCGCGCCTGTGCGGCGAGAATGTTCACCGTCAGATCGAGGCGGGGGCGCGGCGACCATCCACAGACAGTCGCCGCGCGCAAGTTTACGCCGACAAAGGCCGGGCTGCTTTCGGCTGAGAGATATTTGTCGGTTTCGGATTTATATTTGCCGTAAAGGCTGACGGGGTTGTGTTCGAAGGCTTCATCTACGTCCGCCTCTTCGCGTACACCATAGACGGTGGCGGTCGATGCATTGATGAATCGCGGAACACCCTGGCCTTTGGCCGCCTGAATCAGGCTCATGGTGGCATCGAGATTGATCGCACGCGTGAACTCCGGATCAAGTTCGGCGCTGGGATCATTCGACATGGCGGCAAGGTGGACGACCGCATCGACACCCTCGAGTGCACGGCCGACTTCGGCAGTCTGGCGGATGTCGGTGCGATCGACGCGTAGCCGCTCGGAAAACTGGGTTGGCCGCGGCACATGATCGCCGAAATACTGGCAATCCAGCACACGCACGGAATGGCCATCAGCCAATAGGGCTGGAACTAGCCTGCAGCCAATATACCCGCATCCCCCGGTCACAAGAATTAGAGCCATCAGGCACGCTTCCCATAATCCAGTTTATCGCGCGCCGAAATGCCGACGGACGTTTGCTACGACGTAGTCGATCTGCTCATCGCTGATGCCCTCAAATATCGGCAGGGACAACTGCCGTTTTGCTTGTCGCTCGGCCACCGGCAGGTCATCCATGAGCAATAGCTCGTCGGCGGCTGCCAATTGCTGGTGAATCAGGATGGGATAGTGAATCCGTGCGTCGACGCCCGCATCCTGCAAACTCGCCAATAGCCCGTCGCGATCGGCGGCCATGATTGAATAATGGTAGAATACGCATCGCTCACCTGGCCCCTCTTGCGGAAGCTCAAGTGGAAGGCCTCTCAGGGCCTCATTATATATGCGCGAAGTCCGCCTGTGACTGTCAATCACAGCATCGATGCGCGAGAGCTTGAGTGACAAAATCCCGGCCTGGATGGAATCCAGTCGGCTGTTCGAGCCCCAAAGGGCGACGCTGTCGCGGTTCTGCAGGCCGTGATTACGCAAGAGGCGAATGCGATCGGCCAAAGCAGGATCGTTCGAGGTGAAAAGGCCGGCGTCTCCGCATGCGCCCAGGATTTTTTGCGGATGAAGACTGAAGCAGCCTGCAAGTCCCAGACTGCCGACCGGCGAGTCATGCAGCGTAGCACCGAACGCCTGGGATGCGTCCTCCAAGACAGCGATACCATGCGGTTCAGCAATCGCCTTCAGTTCCAGCATCCGGGCAGGTCTGCCGCGCAGATGCACAGCAATCACAGCGCGCGTGCGGGGAGTTATGCCCGCCGCAACCGCCGCCGGGTCGATATTTTCGTCCCAATCGACGTCAACAAGACGAACGGCCGCCCCGGTGTGGCGAGCGGCCGCAACGGTAGCCACAAACGTATTGGGAACGGTTATCACCTCGTCCCCCGGACCGACGCCCATGGCTTTCAACGTAAGAAAAAGCGCGTCCGTACCGGAATTGAGACCGGCTGCATGCCGGACCTGCAGACGTTCCCTGATCGATGCCTCGAATGCCAGGACGGCCGATCCGAGGATGTAGTCGCCGGCTGAAACAATGCGGGCGACCACTTCGCCGATCTCGGCAGCGAGAACAGCGTTGCGGCCCCGCACGTCGATAATGGGCACCCTCATTTGGGAGCCTTGCCTAGAAGATGTGCAAGCGCGCCCTCCAAAGTCCCAGACTTTTCCAGCCGGGTCGCCAACTCGGCGAGATTGTGAATATTGGCGCAAGCGATTTGAGTACCGGAGAGGGCAACGGCAACGGCCGGCATGCCCGCAGCCGATGCGGCCTCCAACCCAGAGGCAGAGTCTTCGAACAAGAGGCAGCGCTCCGCGGACACGGCAAGCTTGCGTGCGATGCTCTGCAGTTGACTGGGGGACGGCTTTGGTGGTCCCGCGAAGGCTCCGTCACTGATATGGTCGAACTCGCCATCGAATTGCGCAAGTTCAAGTAAAAGCGGAGCATTGCGGCTGGCTGATGCGATGGCTAGCTTGAAGGACTCACGACGTGCGGCCCAGAGGATGTTCTGAGCGCCCACGCAGCGTACCTTACGCCCAAGGCGAGCGACCTGCTCCTTGTACAAACTGTCTTTCCATTCGAGCAACTTCGCGCATTCGACTGGCCCGCTCGTCGCGCGCCCCTCCAGCAGGATATCCAAACACGCCTCCCGCGGCCGCCCGCGAAGGCGCAAGGCTGTGGCGTCGTCTAGACTGCGGCCCAAGTGACGCGCCACGATTTCCCACGCCCTCCTGTGGGCTTCAACGGTTTCAATCAGGACGCCATCGAGATCGAAGATCAGTGCATCGAAACGTTTTTCCACCGGGCTAGTCCCCTATCGCCGAGGCGTCGTCGCGCTCCATGAGATTGACGAGTTCCGTGGCAGACCGCTTCGTGGTGTTGGTGTAGCGTATCTCGATTCCGAAGCGAGAGGCCACTTCGAGTTCGGCCTGAAATCCTTCGGAAACAACGTCGCCGTTATAGTCGGATCCCTTGACAAAGATGTTGGGCTTCAGGGCCTGCAGCGTATCATAGGCAACGGGCCAAGGATTGATGGCCGCCCCATCGACGAACCGAATGGCGGCAACGACACGTACTCGATCGGCAGCAGTGACGAAAGGGCGGCGCGGACCCTTGTTGACAAACCGGTCAGCCGTCACCGTCACGACCAACCGGTCACAGAATGTGGACGCCTGCTCCAGGTGATCGACGTGTCCGACATGGAGCGGATCGAAACATCCGTGGCAAAGCGCAATGGTCAGGCCCCGATCTTTCCATTCCTGCACGCGGCGCAGAAGCCGATTGAATTCAAGCGCGCTTTCGGTCATCAAGACAGCCCTTTTACAGCAGCACACACAGCCCAACGCTCGGCGCGGGTCTAGCTTTTTTGACGCGACGATTCGACAGGCCCCGCACCATATCCATGTTAAGTATTTAGCTGCGACATATTGTAGTACAACTTCGATCGATGCTGCTGATGGTTCCATTTATCGAGTAGCAGACAATAGACTGGCACGAAATCTGGGGAATGGACAAGATGCTCGTCAACCCTCGGCGGCTTGCCGTCCGGGCGCAGCGATATACCTCGACCGAGACCGGCTTTGTGCGGCGGGCGGGCGGCGCTCTGCGGACATTCCTTTGTTCGATCCGATGCCCCAAAAGTTCGCAACGGACTTGGCCGACCTGGCGGGTGCCAGTTGCGCTGCCCGCAGAAGCGGCGCCCTTTGGGACGTGCTTGATATGAGCGGACAAGCCGATTCTTTAATATCGGAACTCGCTGGTGAACTCGCTGGGAAAATCGCTCAGCGCTATCGGATCGACGCCGATACCGCGATCCATCTGATACTCGATATATGGGGTAAGAACCCGCAGTTGCAGAAGGTTGCGGCAGAAGTCGACGCGACTCAGGTGAAACGGACCGCGGCCTACAAGGACGCGGCAAACCAAGCGAAGACCCACATCTACAATCATCTCCGCCGATATAAGCAGGGCGGAAACAGGATTGGCGAACTTGTGGAGGTGCTTCGTGGCCTGACGCCCGGAGTGCCGGCAGACGATGAGGCCGCGCTGGACGTCCGTTCGGCGATCGTTCAGAGCCACATAAGCACCCGGGAGCGTTTGGGAGAAATCGACGCTTTTTTTGTCCAGTTGTTTGCATTGGCCCCGCAACCTGAAACGATCCTGGACATAGGATGCGGCGTACAGCCATTACTTTATCCGTTCAGCGAGGCTACGCGGACACAATTCTATCTCGGCCTGGACCGGGACGCAGATTGTATAAACGCCGTGCAGGCGTGGGGGACCGTGATCGGCGGGGGGCGCCTCCAGGCGCAGCGATGGCGCCTCGCGGATGATTTCGATGATGTCGCGACACCGGCGACGGGGCAGTTCGACTTGGCCATTGCGCTGAAGTTCGTGCCGGTCATCGCTCGACAGGAGCGAGCCTCGTTGGCGCGCTTGCGCAACGTGCCCGCGCGACGTCTCATTGTCACCGGCGCGTCACAAGCGATGGTCAAGCGGCGATCGATTGAACAGCGCGAGGAAAAAAGCCTGATTGCTTTCGCCGATGAGCATGGATTCGAGATCGTGGGCAAGCTCGAGATAGAATCCGAGATTGGCTTGCTACTGGAACCCCGCGATAGAGAACCGGGTGGAATCCGTGGCAGGGCGGCATAGGGCGTGGCGGAGCATTCTGATTTGCAAAGGGCGGGGCTTGCGCCACTGAGCACACGCGACGGACGAATTTACGAGACGCCACTCTTCATGCCCGTCTACCAGCCGCGCGAACGCTGGTTCCAACTCGCCGCCTGGCAAGGCGAGCCCGAGATCGAGGGCATCATCGTCAATGCCTATTTCCTGTATAAGCAGGCGGAAGTTCGCAAGGCCCTCGCCGCCAACGGATCGCTCAAGGAGTTCGTCAATTTTCACGGACTGATCGCGACCGATTCGGGGGCTTTCCAGGCTCTGACCCGGCAGCTGTTCCTGGTGAACAAGGACATCGTACGCTTTCAGGATGCCATCGGCTCCGATATAATCTCGCCACTGGACCTGATCACGCCGCCAGGCGACAAGCGCTCCGTGGCCACCGCCAAGCTTCGCGCGACGGAGCGACGGGTTGAAGAGGGGCTTCGCCTGGTCACCAGAGGCACGCTTGCCGGCGTGCAGCAAGGCGGACGATTCCTCGATCTCCGGCATGAAAGCATATGTCGGCTCGTCGAGATGGGCGTGAAATATGTTGCCATCGGCAGTCTCGTGCCGTTTTTCACGCGGCAGCACGACATGACGTTTGCAGCCGCGGTCATCAGCGACGCGCGGCGCGAGGCAGGACCCGACATGCCGATACATGTGTACGGCGCCGGCGATCCTTGCGAGCTTCCCTTCATGGTTGCGTGCGGGGCAACAATTTTCGATTCCGCGTCGTATGGACATTATGCTGCGGGCGGCTGGTACATGACGCCGTTCGGTGCGTTGTCCGATCCTGGCCCGATCCTGGCCGGCGAATTCCGCTGCGCGTGCCCGATCTGCGCAAACACGGCGATAGAGAGTATCTTTTCCGACAAGGTCGAGCTCACGCGCCACAATCTCTGGACGATACACAGCACGATGGTTCTGCTTCGCAAAATTGCGCACGATCCAGACATGCTGGACCGCCGGCTCAGCGAGATTCTGGAGATTCATGAGAAATGGTTTCCGGACAGCCGCCTCGGTACGTCGTGGCGCGCCTTCCGGGCGCAACGCGCCGGGTCATGACGGGCTTGAGCATGCCGAGATGGTTTGGCTTCTCTGTTCGATACTGCGAGCGTCTCGGCTTGAATGATCCCGGCCTGTCCGGCGGCGGCATGTATCTTGCCGGTGGAACCCAAATTATTCGACCTCCATCAGAATTTCGCGCACTGCAGACGATATGACGTGCAGCGAGGCAAGGATTCTCAAATAATGGACCCACTAGCTGATATTCTGGTGATAGATCACGCCCTCGAGATTAACATACGCACCGACGATTCCTTGTTTCTCGGACGGCTGTCCACGCTTGATCAGGTTGCGACCGCACTGGCCCAATCGTGGAAACTGATAGCCCTGCATTCGCACGGCGACGGCCTGGACTCGCCGCTCGGCAATCAGGCGATCCTGTGCAGCAAAAAAAAAGCACTTCATCCAAACCGGCGGGGCATGAACGGCTGCGCGCCATGCCAAGAGCTCGGAAGATGCCATCGCCTGAACGGTATGCCGATGAACGAAGCCCTTCGCGATAGTCGGCTTGTTGACCCCAGAATTCTAAGGGCGGACATTGTCCTTTACGATACGTGTTTCGCCGCAAATGGCGGCAAGGGCCACCGGCATGGCTTACCGATTTTTGCTCAACTAGCGTCGTCGCGCACTGTTGGCGCGGTCGTTGCCGCCGAGGGCGTGACTTTTCACACTCGAATGCTGAATGCGCGCGTCCGCAGCCACTTCATGCGCGGTGGCCGTTTGAGCGATGCGATGGACGCCCTCCGATCATCGGACGCGGTCAAGCGGTTCGGGACGCGGTTTCTCGTGGCTGGCGACACGTCTGTCCTTTGCCCTATTGCGAGCGCAAGAACCCGCGGCATCGACCAATTCCATGCGCCGGATTCCGCAGAAAATCTCGCCCACAAAGCGGCATCGCCAAACGGGCCGGCTCGCAGACCGTTCCGCCCGTTCCTCCCCTTGCGCGCCAGGTCCCGGCCAGCCCGGCATCCTCTCCTGATCGAAGAAAGTCGGTTGGGCGATCACCCTTGGTGGACAGCCGATGCTTGGCTGAAAAGCACCACCACCTTTTCATTCGCCGGGTCGAGGAGGTGCCTCACGTGCCGGCGGATGGGCAAGTTATATCGCACCCAAGACAGGGTTCGGCGATACTTCGTTACGTGCACAGAATGCGGCATCTCTTATCAGGGCCACACGTTGCCAAGGCGTGCAGCCCTCAACCTCACGGCGGCATTCAGGTCCCCCGTGTCAGCAGGCCCAGCGGGCAAGGGGCGCGGAGTCAGCTCGTTTATCGCGCTACGAGGCTTCCGACACAATGGCGAACGAGTATGGCTTTTTGACGCTTTCCGCACCGGCGCCGGGAGGCGCAACTGGACCGTGCGCGCCAATGGCCTCAAACTGGTGACCGAGGTTTTCAATATGACGATTGAAAATCGCGACGTACGAATATTTGGAACGCGCGGTCAGTGGAAGGCGCTCCGCCTACCAAGCAGCAGAAGCGTCCTGCACTCTCTCCGTTAACAGGCTCGCGAGCCGCTCCAGAACGGAACTTGTATTGGCAATATCTACGCCCCTCAGCGCAGTAGTAGGAATCCTCAGGACGAGATAATCTGAATCCGTTGCTGCGATCTCCAACAAAGGCTGATCTTTCGCATTCGTCGCCATGCTGCCGGTCCTTTCGCCAATGGAACGCAACACAATAGTGTTGGCCGCGGGATTCGCAAGCGCCGCTTTGAACGCGCGGTTGCGTCTTGTACTTACTGCGTTCGACCGGTGATGACGGGGCAGATCGGAAGCACCTTGCAGGATACTTTCAGACGAACCAGAATCGGATTCGTTTAAGTTGTCGGAGGCCAAAGCCCCACGGAGCGGAGACTCTCAAGCGAGAACAAGTGTCGACAATGTGATCCGCTGAAATGGCCGCGCGTGGCGCCCGCAGAGCGAGGCCGGGCCCAACGGCTTCCTCACCACCCAGGCCGCCATCTACAACACATTCTATACCCAGCCGCATCGCATCCGCCGACCCACCCTAGGCGCCCTCCTGCTCCCACTCGTAGAGTTGCGCTAGGAGGTGCGCGGAACGCTCGCGGAACCTGCCAATTCCAGTGACCAACAATCGCTATACCGGGTCCTTTCGCCGTCAGTTCCGCTCTACCGCACGGCTTCGATGACCGCGCGTACTATACTGGCAGTACCTTTCCCCGTTGCCATGATCGGCTCACGCCCTTCCATGGCGTCCTTTATGCAGTAGTAGGCAGAGTGACTGCTACTTCGCCAAGCGAACACGAACAGGTCTGCTTTCTTCGCCAAACTCGTTAGCCTTGCCGTAGCGACCGTATCAGCATTTAAGATCACGGCGACCCCGGAGAACATCGCTTCGAGAGCATTTTTCGCGCGCGCACCGGCCGCCTCGGTCAGCGTGTAGATGCCGATGGTTTTGCTGGACAAATCGGGAAGCGCCTCTCCCTCATCCTTGTCATCGGTAACATCAATGGTTCCGAGCGCTTCTCCGTCGATCCCATAATCTTGGGCAAGCAAGCGGAAGGCATGGCGCTCGTCGGCGCGCAGTCTGTGAGCAAAGCCGAGAGCCTTGCTAACCACCAGGAGAAAAAACTGCTGTCGGGCGCTTTGGCAGTCAGGTGACGGCGACGGCGCGACGGCAAGCGCTTCCGCGATATCCAGCGACCAGGCCAAGTGCGTGAACGAGCCAACGCGCTTTTCGACATCGCTCAAGGCGTCGACGATCGACAAATAGTCCGAACTCGTGATGCCGATGCCCAGCAATTGGCCGAGCAATTGGGAGAGCAGGCCGAGATCAACCGACGACAGGCCGTCATCCATCGAGATCAGCATGAACAGCGTGTTGGCGATCGGTTTGATCGTCGGCGCGAGCAGCGTCTCCTCTCCAAGGAACGCGTTATGGAGGGCCGGGATCGCGTGCCGCACGACCGCCGCGCTGTCGCCGCTCGCATTGCCGATCGCATCGGCAAAGGACTGTGCGTGTTCTGGGTGGCTAGCGATCGCGCCAGCATCCCAAGTCACTGCCGCATCGGCTGGAAGGTTGGTTGCCGTGCCCTGCCGAACCTGCTCAGCCCAATCAAGCCATCCGCTGGCTGCGGCAGGCTGGGCGTTGACGGCACTCGCCGCAACCTCTGACACGTCCGCCGCTTCAACCACTGGCGAGATCTCGATGATCGGCGGCGTCACTTGCAGGTTATCATATTTGGCGCGGTTTGCCGCCGAGACTTCGGCGACGAGCGGCCCGGCCTCGTCGACCTTTGCGACGAGCTTTCCGACGGCCTCACTTGTCCCGATCAGCGAGGCGCACAGGATCAGGCGTGTGAGCGTCTTCTTGGAGGCAGGCAACGCCAGATAGAATTCGAAGGCACGATCGATATTGCCGTCGTCGAACGCCTCGTCGGCGGCGTCGATATCGACTTCATCCCCGGCGGACGGTTCGGCCGACACCAGTTGGGCGAAGGGACTACCCTTACGGTCCGCGTCGGGCAGCAGCGCCGCAAGCTCCTCGAGGATCTGCGCATTCGGTTTCGGTCGGCTCCACTCGAACAGCAGGAAGGCCTTGACCACGCGCGGGGTGCGGACGCCGCGACGGGAACTGAATAGGCGCGGATAGCGATCACCGATCTGCTCGACGAACTTCGCGAGGAGCGTGCTGCTATCGCCATCGGCTTCGATCGGGTCGAGATGCGTCCGATAGAGCGCCTCTATCAGATCGGCGATAATCTGCGGCGGAAGGGCCAGCTCGGAAAGCGTCTTGATAAGCCAATGGTCGTGCGCGATCTGCGGCCATAGCCCGAGGCCGGCGCGCATCCGCACGTCCAGATACCGTAGATTTTCGTCGTTGAGCCGGCCGCTCTGCTTAAGTTCGTCAAGCAGCGCCTGCGCCTGCGCCTGATCGCGGATGAGCAGTGCGCGATCGAACTCGGCTCGGATCACGCCGATAGGGCGGCGTTGAACCCTGGCACGAAACGGCCGCCGCGCGAGAACATTGGCCAGCGCGGTGAGATCGTCGGCGATCCGTCGATTGGCCGACGCATCGGCGCCTGAGAAGCGAAAGACGCTCGTGTCAAAGGCTCTGCGCAGGGCGGCCGCCATTGGATCCGCTGCGCCGGGCGAGGTCCGGACGAACCGCGAGAACCACGTCATGCCGAACCATGCTTGCAACAGGCGCTCGAGTTCGTCGGTCCGCTCGCCGTCCCGGGCCGCAGCATACCAACCCGCGATCTTACTGTCCCGCACGAACGGCAGGATGACAGGCGCCGTTTGGTCGGGATCGCCCAGCAGTTTCAGCCATGGGCGCAGGGACTCGGCAATTGCTGGCGGCTCCGTCCCATTGGCGATGGCAACCCAGTCGAGACCATTGGGATCGGCGAAGAAGCTCTCGAGCCAGAGAATATGGTCGGGGCTCATCTCAGGCATCGTCGGCCAGATACGATTCGAATGCGATACGTGCCTGAGCGATAGTCAGCCGCGTCGTGTCGTAGATGACGTGCTCGTCGTTGAGTTCGAGCCCGTTGTAGGTGAGGTTCATCGAGCCAGTCAGCAGCCCCCGGGAGAACAACAGTCCCTTGGTGTGGAGGAGTTGACGCCGCACGATCGCCAGCCTGTCGGCAACTCCGGCCTCCTGCGCCGCGATCTCGAGCGCAGCCAGCAAGGAGTCGTTGTGGCCGTCGAAGCTCGTCGCGATGCCGAGCGACGTCCCGCGGGACATGAGATAGACGAGGATTTCGATCAGACGGATTTCCCGTTCGCCCCAGTCGGGATTGAGCGCGGAGAAGCCGGCTGCCCGATTGTCGAGCAGAATGACATTGCTGATCCAAGGGCTGACCAGCCAGGCGCGGTCACCGCCGGGCGACAGGAGCTCGGACAAAAGCATCTGCTGAAGCAGTTCGCGGATGAGATTCTGGCTGGTGATTGCGCTCTTGAAGATACGGCGCGTGACGAAGCTCATTGCAGCGCCTCCGCGATATCGACGTCGGCCTCGAGATGGCCGCCGACTCGGCGGATCGCCTGGGTCCGCGCGAATACCGAGAGATAGTCCGATTCGACCGGGTTGGTGGCGAGAAAGTTGAGCGCGTCCGCCAGCAACTCGCTCCGCTCCAGGGCACAGACGAGTGTCGCTGCTCCAGTCCTAGCCAATTGCTCGAGGCAGCGCCCGCGCCACGCGGGATCGCCAAGGTCGAGGCTTGCCGATCCTTCCGGAAGGAAGGGCCGCACGAGTAAAGTTTCGGACGCCGGTAGATCGCTAAAGGTCGAATAGAGGCCGAGGCCCGCCTGGCGGATGTGGGCGCCCCGTGGCCAGAGCAGACCGTATATCACGCTGAAGCGCCATTGGTCTGGATTGATCGTCGGCGTATCGATGCCGGCGGAGCCGAGCGCCTGGTCGAGGTCCGCGCTCCGCGAGAGGCGATAGGCGATCACACGAGCGTCGAGCTCAACGCCGAGACGCGCTTCCTCACTATCCCAAAGTTGCAGGGCATCGCGCAGAAAACGGTCGCTTTCGACGCTCGAACCTGGCCGCAAGACCCTGTTGGCGAGCGCCACCATGAAAGTGTGCGACGTGACATAGCCTTGTTCAGCAATCAAATGGCGCAGCGCCGTGAAGGCGTGATGGGTCGCTTCTGCACCGGACGCCAGTCGCATCTCCTGGAGCGCATCAGTCAAGGGATCGTCTGGCGCCGGCGCGGCCGCTTCGGTCACGAAGCGCTTCAGTTGAAAATCGCTCAAGGCGAAGTCGTTCTCGCGCAGCGCGGCGGTCATCAATGTGTAGAAGCGCCTCGGGTCCTCGACATAGGCGCGCTGGATCTCCTCGATGTGGCCGTTCCCGCCTGGCGAGTGCTCGCTGATCCACAACTCGCTCGCCTGGCCTTCAGCGATATCATCGGCTTCGCGCGGGCCCGGATCGATATCCACCACCAACTCGTCGGTATCGACTTCCGGACAAAGACTCTGGATGGCGTAAAGCACCGCGGCAGCAATCGTCGCGGTGAAGCGCTCGCGAATCCATTCTTCCCAATCCGCGCTCGGCGGTTCGTAGAGGGTGCGGCCAAGGGCGAGTAGATTTCGCAGGACATCAGGGCTGGCGAGATGCGCCGCGAGATCTTGGCGGAGTCGGTCCTGCGCATTTCCCTGCGCGCCCGCATCATCGACGATCTGCGACTGGAACAGAAAATTGAGCGTCTGATTGAGGTCGAGGTCGGCGTTGCCGCTGGCGAGATTAGACGCCGCTTCAGCGAGATCGATCAACTTGGCAACGGCTTCATTCGTCAGCGTGGTCAAAAGCAGTTGCGCGAGCCAGTCCTGGGCGAAGAAATTGTCGATCGCGCTCAGCAACGGACCATGGCGCGCCTGATGGTGAAAATAGGCGGTGCGCATGGCGCGGGTGAGTTGGCCCCCATCCCCATCGAGATTGGCCCACAAGCGGTCCGGCAACGCCAAGCGCATACACAAGGCGTCGACCGCGATTGTGAAACCAAGCGCGACGCGCTCGCCGTCGGACTCAAAGTAAAATTCCTTCACCACCGAGGTGCCGTCCTGGAACAGGATATTGGCGTCGCTGCCGAGCCCGATCCGTCGGGCCTCGATCGGACAATGCCCCTGGTGCGTGAAGAATTCTGTCGTACGGATGAGGCCGGGCCAACCGCTGCCGGCGGGCGGAGCGAAAGCAAGGCCAGGTATGCGGGCGACGAGTTGGCTCCGCCATCTCAGGCGCGCATTCGATGTATCGACGACATTGGCCACTGGGAGCGACACCGCATAGCGCCGGGGCCGCAGCACCGGAACCCGTGCGATGCCGCCCGGCGTCTTGATCGGCCAATGACCGAGCTCTTCACCGACGACGAAGCTGTCGATAGGAACGGCTTGTTCGCGCATCGCATCGAGTTGCGGCGCGACCCAATGGCGCTCGCGCTCGTGGTTGAGCCCGAACCGCCGGGATACGCGGCCAGGCGCGAACTCCCGCATCGCTTGCCCGATCGGCATCACCACATCGTCCGGATTGGCGGATCCGGGTGATGGCGGGAGTGTGACCTGGACTTCGGGCAGATTGAGACTGCTGAAGAGATTGGCCGGCGCAAATTCGGGAAGCGGTGCGTTGCCCAGCCAATAGTCTTTGCCAACTTGGCCCAGCCACCGCCAGTTGGTCTCGAGCCTGCGGGCAGCGGTCGGCAGCACCTCGGTGATCAGTGGCCGAGGCTGCTCCCACAGCAGCGGCTGAACATCATCCGGCGCGAGCCGCAGGGCTTTGGCGAGAAACTCGCTGTAGCGGTCCTGTTCGGCGGGTCGGGTGATGATGCGCCTCAGCGCCTGCGCCAGGCGCGCTTGCCGATCGCGGTCGTGCGGACGCTCGGTCGGCTTGGCGAGGTCCTGCCAAACGCTGCTCTGGCTCGACGTGTCCGTGGCGGCCAGATAATCGAGCGTCGCATAGACCGCCTGGATCCGCTGGATATAGCGGTTGGTGGTCGGGAGCGATCGCACCGGCAGTTCTGGATCGAACAGTAGATCATAGCCTTGGTAGGCGATGCGATCGCGTCCGTAATCTGACAGGATCGCGACCGTCCATGGCCGCATCTTCCGGGAGCGCCCAGCGCGGCCCTTGCGCTGGAGAAACTGGGCGACGTCGCGCGGAGCCTTGTGCTGGACGACGGCCCCTACACGCGGGTCATTGAAGCCCACCTCGAGCGCGGCGGTGGCCACGATGATGTCGAGATTGTTCCCCACGCCGGGGTCCATCGACATCACGCGGCCGACCGATTTTCGATCCGGCGCCTGAAGACTATGGCCAATCTGGGTCACCGCTTCCCAGTCTTGGCCGTCAAGTTTGCGCGACTGAACCGTGGAGGGAAAGCGCAGCGTGGCCAGTCCGCCCCCGGGCTTGCGCCGCAGGTCCGCCGCTCCCCTGCGGTCGCGCCCTTCCGCGTCGAGCATTGCGAAATACATCCGATTGGTCACATCAATGTCGTCGGTGAAGATGAACAAGCGCTCGCCCAAGATACCATCACTCTTCTGGAGCGCTGGGGTGTCGAGAATGCGCGACAGGAGCATCGCCGTCTGGATCGAGGTCGAGAGTAGTGCGGTGCGGGAGACCGGGTCGCCGCGCAACGCCAGCATATATTCGGCGCCCTCTGCGATCATGTCCGCACGCGTCGGCGCGACCTCGGCGCAGGCGACCTCGGAAAGGCCGGTGAGCCGCGCGAAGAACCGTGCCCCGTCTCTTAGGGTGGCCGACAATCCTACGAACACGACCGGTCTCCTGAGCAGCCAGCGCCACCGCCGGATAAGATAGGCGACCTGAGCACCGGAAGTTCCGGCGTAGGTGTGGACCTCGTCGAGCAGCATCATCTCGACCGGCCGCGCCGCCCGGTCGCCGACGCCGAAAAGGTGGCGATAGCGACCATCGCCCATCCGCTGGTTGAGCATCTCAGTGGTGCTGAAAAGGATGTCGGGGCTTTCGCGCATGAGGCGCTCGCGTGTGAGGACGATCTCGTCGCTTTCGATCGTCCCGTTGCAATTGGCGCAGGACAGACGCTCGCGCTTGGCCAGGCGATCGGCATCGTGCCACACCATATCACCAAGGCAGTTTTCGGCGGGGCAGCGGATGAAGTCGCAGCGCAGGCCGCCGCTGACCTGTTGCCACCCGGTCTTCGTATTCTGGGCATAGGCTGGGCTGTGCGGCGTCGGACCAAAGAAAGTGCCGATCAGGATCTTGCGCCGGCCTTTAGCTCTTAGGCTCGCGTCCAATCGCCGCGCCTGCGAATAAACTTCGGCGAATTGATCCTTGAGCAACTCGTTGCGCGGATAGAGGGCCAGGACCTTCACCCAGCGCGCGGCCACAGGATCGGCTTCGATATGAGCTGCAACCCGCGCGAGCGCTGGCAGATAGAAGGCGAGTGTCTTGCCGCTGCCGGTGCCGGCGCTGACCAGAGTGCCCGACGATCGACCATCGAAGCTGGCGATGATGCGCGCCGTTGCCTTGACCTGAAAATCGGCCAGCGCGAAGCTCGGGCCGTAGCTGCTGATGAGCGCGGCAAGCGCGCCGCGAACGGCCTGGTCATCGGTCGCCGCATGAACCGCTTGCAGCGCATCAACGGCGAACTTGTTGCGCCTGGGATAGCTGCGCCGCCGCCACAGAAACCGAAAATCGGCGACCAGCGTCGGTGCGGTCTGCCACAGGACCGGTCCGGCATGTTTGGGGAACAGTTGCCGCAGGCGAAAGCTCAGTCTGACCGCTTCGGCCATTCTCGATCGATAACGGGGCTCGTCGTCGTCCCCGACATTGAAAACCAGGGCGCGATTGACCAGCGCCGCGATGAGGTCGCCCGCGCCGAGATATGACACTTGGCTACCAATAACCGGATCGTCGAGCAGCGCATCGATGACGGCGTGGAGCTCAGCCGATGTGACGTGGCTGTCGACGAGCCCCCAACTCAGCAATCGCGCTTCGGTCTGCTCGATTGCGTCAAGGACAGCCGTCAGGAGGCGTTCGTCGCCTTCCATCACGTGTTGGGTACGATGCGATAGGAGCCGAAGGCCCTATTGTTCTTCAGCCAGGCGACGACGGGGGGCGTCAAGAGCGCCAGCGCCGCGCCATTTGCCTGAACGGCTTCGAGAAATGCCTTCACATCGATCGGGACGTCATAGTCGAACTCGCCGGCGATCGTCTTCAGAGCGGCTGCGAGTTGGCGCACATCCGTGATCTCCGCCTCGCTGTAAGGGAGCGCTTCAAAGGCCGCGCGAAACGCCTGATGCTTGGCTTCGTAGCGGTGGAAGGCGCTGCTGTTCTGGTCGGTCCAGGCTATGCGGCTGCGGACGACGGCCGGCGGGTCGCCGGTGAAGATCGCCGTGCGATAGTTTTTCCACGCGGTTCTGGCTTCGGTTCCGAGATCGGTCGCAGCTGTAGCGATGTCGCGCATAAGCGTTGTCCAGCTATTGCCCTTTTTTAGTGTGGCCGATCGCTGGTCCTCGACAAACTTGTCCCTCAACGCCCTGGCCCGCGCCTGCGCAGTGGAGAGAGACGCCGGTGACCTGGTTTCGACGCCGGCCCTGACGAGGACACGGGATTGCGCCACGCTACGGTCAAGCGTGTCGACATCCTTCTCGAGATCGCGCTTGAGATCGGTCAGCAGGGCGGTTTCCTGCACATTCGACCCCATCGCGTCGAGCTTCTGAAGACTGGCGCGGAGAGCAGCGGCACGCGCGGGAAGAGCGGTCGTCATTACAGTCCTCCCTGCGCGGTCGCGTCCGGAATGACGCGATCGAAAAGCGCGATGATCGCGGCCGCGACGATGGTTGGATCGGATTGTCGGCGAGCTTCCTCTTGTTTGGCGACCCGCGGGGCACCGAGCGATACAAGCGTTTCGGCGGCTCTCAGAAATGCGAGCGTGCGCTGGATCAGACCGAGATCGATCGCACCGAGCGCGTTCAGCAATTTTGGAAGCTGCTCGCGTTCCGCTTCATCGACGATTGCGGCCGCGTCGACCAACTCGGCATAGGGGCTGGCCTGGAATTCATTGAGGCTGCGGACGAAGCCCGCCACATCAAAATGGGCTTGGCTCGGCCAGCATTGGGTCTTTTGGAGGAGATGAACGATCTCCTTAAGGTCAGCCACGAACGCATTCTTGTCGAGCTTTGCATCGTCCAGAAACTCGCCCACCTCGTCGCGAAACTGGCGAAGCAGCTGGATGACCGCCTGCACGCGACTCCAGATCCGATCCTCGCTCAGCGTCGGCAGGAAGACGCGGATGTCGTCCGAAATGCTCTCCGGTAGTGTGGTACGGCCTTCCGGCTCGAGTTGCAGGGCATCGAAGATGCGGACGAGATCGATGGCGAACGGCGTCCGCCCATTGCCCTGATAGCTCGCCGAGCGATCGCGTAGCGCATCCTGCAAGAGAGCACGCACATCGCGGCCATTGCTGCCGCTCAGGGCATGAGCACGCAAATGGTCCCATTGCGGCTCAATGCTCGCGCCGTCCGATGGCGCCGGCCGGTCAAACAGCCCAGCGAGCATCGGCTGCGGTCCGGTAACGCGCAACGGGGGTTGCATGCCGGTAATGCGGGCCTGCGTCAGCAGCGCATTGCCGATAAAATATCCCGAGGCCTTCGCGTCGGCGATAAGCATCGGCTCAAGCTGCCGGCGCAGGTCGTCGACGATCTGCGTGGCTGCGATATAGTCGTCATCGCCTTCCGGATAATCCCAGCTGTTGTCATGGTGGCGGTAGCGCAGCGCGCCGAGCATGCCCTGGCGCAGTGTGCCGTCTTCGTCTTGATAGTCGGTGCAGACCGTCAAGATGCGTCCGACCGTTGGGTTGTTGCTCGCGCCCGCAATCTCCAGCCAACTCCCCTTGATTTCGGGGTCAGGGATGCGGAGCCCCGACCAGTCGATCGACTTTTGCAGGAGTTCGGCAAAGGCGTTGCGGATGGTGCGTGCATCGGCTTGAAGGAGCGGCTCGTTCATCGCCCAGCGGTCGAGTTTGCCGACCCAGGCCGCGATCTTCGGATCCTGCGTGCTTTCGGCGGGCGCCGCGACTTGGGCCGCCGTCTCCCCGCCTGCCGGCGCAGCGGCCGTTGATGACGGTGAATGCTCGACGCTCTTGATGAACTTGACGTTAGTGAGCTCTTCCGGCGTCGGCAGGCCAAAGGTACGGAAAACCAGAGGTCGCACCCGGGCCAGAGTTTTTGCGTCCGGCGCGTCGCCGGCCCAAATCGCTAGCGCGCTTTGCAAGCGGCGCTTCACTGGGTCCGGCACGCTCAACTGGCGGACGACGCCGGCGAGATAACCATTGGGCTGCAGGCCATGATAGGCTGGCGGCGGAAATTCGCCGCGCAGATATGCATCCCGGTCGAGCAAGGGGTTGCGCAGGATCTCATTGATCACGCGCCGCGGGTTGAACGTGAGCTTCGCGTTCACGAGCAGATGCTGCTCCGCCAAACGCTCGATAGCGGCGCGATTGAACGGAAACAACGGCAATCCAGCATCGGACATGCCAAACGCCTCGAGCGCGGCGGAATCTTCCTCCGAACGGCCATCATCATGCCAGGTGGGGAGCCAGCCGGTCAGCGACCGCGCTTTCTGGTTCTTGCGAAACCGCTCCTTCAGTCCGTCTTCGCCCCAGCGGGCGGCGTTGAGATAGGCGCCGACCATTTCGACCACGGCGGCCTTGGTCTCGGCATCAGTGCGCTGGGCACTGCCGATCATCCACACGCGCTGTGCCCGGGTCAGGATGGTTTCTCGCGAGGTCAGGTAGCCGTCGGTCAATGCCAGCGCGGTTCGCATCGTGGCATGGACCTGCTTGCCGTCGCGCGTGCCTTCGTGAATGCAGACGTTGAGCAAGGCTTCCTGGATGCCGGAGAGGGCCGCGAAGTCTTCGACGAGGAGCACCAGTTCCTTGCCCTCGTCGAGCAGGGTCTCGCGAACGCCCAGGATGATGTCCTGCAGCGTCAGACCGCCACTGCTTTGCTCGAGGCGAAACACATGGCTGATCGCACGATCGACCACCGAGTTGAGCAGCTTGGCGATCGGGTCGCGTCGAGCCGGATCGGCCACGGCGATCTGAGAGAGATAATAATTGCGGACCGGAAGCGCGGCCTCAGAAATGTCGCAGCTTTCCGGTACTAGAAGGTCGTCGCCGAAGAACTGCGTGTCGGTTTCGCCGCCGATGCTCTCTTCGTCGCGCCCCTTGATGGCGCGGGCGATGATCCGGCTGAAGACGGATTTCGCATAATGATCGTGGAGGATCGCGTCTCGAAATAGCTTCGGCAGTTGCTCGGCATGCCCGATGAGCGGGCGCAGTTCGGCGCCGCGTGACGAGTCCTGCGCGAACTGTGCGCGCATCTCCTTGGCGCGCTCGGCTAAGGCGTTCTGCAACTCGGCGACGAACCGGACAATGACCTGCGCCGTATCGATTTCGGCGACCGCCTTCTTCAGTTCCTCGCGCGGCTCGGCATAACGCGGATTGTTCTTGAGTGGATCGAGGATGAGTTCGACCACTTTGCGCAAGCTCGCGCTCTTCGGGATACGGATGACGAGCAAGTCGTCATAGCGTTTCGACCGCTGCAATTGCGCGTCGAGCCAGCGGATGACATGCGACTTGCCCACGCCGGAGGGACCCGTGATCGGGCACAGTATATAGCCTGCCGGCACATCCTCGCTGAGAAAGGCGTCGAGCAGTTGTTTCTCGTTCGCGACCGTCTCACGGTTGGTGACGGCAGCGCGCGCAACGAGTGGGGTCGGCTGATGCACCGCGAGGAGCACCGAGACATCCGCCGTCTCGGCCTCATTCTTGATGCACGCATTCACGGCATCGGCTTTGGGCCAATAGGCTTCGAGCATCACCGGGCCTTCTTCGCACCGTGGCTGATGTGGCTGACGTCGCGCCAGCGTCTCCTGGCCCGACCAGTGAGCGAGATGCCCTCGCCTGCGTCGTTGCGTTGTTCGAGCTTGATCATCCCGACGCGATCGAGGCGTTGCAGCGCGCGCGATAACGACGTCGAAAGGCTGCCGGCATCGGGCTTGGGCCATGCGCCATCCCTTAGCACGGCCTCGACCTCCCGGCGATATTTGCCCCCGTCGAGGATCGGTATCGCCTCTGCAAGGCGCTCGAGAAATTCGCTGACAAGGAGTGCCTTAGCGCTCCCGAAAATGTCCGGCAGCGCATCCGTGACGGCCTCCGTCGGATCGATATCCCAGCTCGTCGCGTCGCGCGCAAAGCCGAGATAAGGCATCCAGGCCCGCAGCCCGTTCCACCGCGTGTCATTCTGTACGATCGTCGTGCCGTCGGGATCGGAGAGTTGACGAGCAACGAGGCCTTCCCATCCCGAAACGGTCGATGGAACGGTGTACACATCCTGCGCCAGCATCCATGCCGCTCCTTTCGAGAAGTCGGCGCTTTTGGCGCCTTCGGCATCCCAGAAACGGGCATTATTATCTTCGTGAAGCGCCAGCGTGCGCGCCACCTTTGGAAGGCGCGCTTCGGCGACATCGGACTTGGAGCCGAGAAACGTTCTGTAGGGCTCGGCAATGGCGAATGAGTCTTTGTCGATCTGGAACAGGCCGAGCGACGTCCAGCGCGTCAATGTGCGATTGAGATGGCCTGTATCGAGCGAGTCGACCGCGCTACCGCAGGCAAGGAGAAGTTGCTCGGTGTCGCGCGGCGTGAACCGCACTGCCGCGCGAACGAGGACGACCAGCACATTGTACAACCCGTCGCTGGGTCGGTTGAGTATCGTCACGCTCGGGCTCCGCGCAGGAACTGCTCTTGAGTCAGTATGTTGGTCCCCGTGTCACCCAAGCGCCTCAGAGGATGAAATGGATCCAAGGCCCTGCGCGACGCGAGAATCACGTGGACCGGCTTGCGAAGGTCGAGCAGCCCGCGATCAATCTCCATTGTGTCGAAGACTGTCGCGCGCGGCAATCTATACGTTGAGCAGCGCCGCCTTTCTTCATCCAGATCCTGAAGAAACAGCATGCCGCCGGGCACGCGCTGGTGAAGCGACGAGAACCGCGGCTCGCGCTGGCGGAAACCAGCCGGTAGGCAGAGTTCACGAATGCCGAAGGTCGAAACCAGAGCCTCGACCACCGGATAGATGCCTTTTGCGTCGAGCGGACCGGACGCGAGAAGGTAGACCGGCACATCGAGGTCGAGATGCTTGAAACGGTCGGTCCAAGGCGACCGGTCGAATGGCCAGGCCCCCTCGATCCCGATGGCGGTCGGCTCGGCATAGCCGTGCGCTGGTCCGCCCGAAGCGCGGTCGACCGGGCACCCGCCGCATGCGCGCGAGACGATGATCGTCCGCCCCGGCGTATGATTGCGGTAGAGCCGGTCGAGCAATACCGAGAATTCGTGCGCGCTGGCCAGGACATCCTCCAGCAGGTCTTGGCTGGCATTGGAGGCCTTGAATGCGCGCGATCGCTCGGCGCCAAGATCGCGGGCGAAGACCTCCATGGTACGATGGTCTAACTGGCTGAGCCGAACGACCGTATGACGGAAATATTCGGCCCAATCGTCGTCGTTCGCACCGTCGAACCCGCCCCCGGTGGCCGCCTCGAGATCCGCGAAACGGGCCGGCGATTGCGATTCAAGCTCGAGCATCTTCGCGCGCGCCATCATGATGAGCGTCCGCATGTTCCACGCCTGGTTATAGTCAGACTCCTGGCGGAGCCGTTCAGGAACGGTCGCCAGGTCGATCTCGCAGAGCATTCCAACATCGTCGAGTTTGTCGGCGCTGTCATACATCGCCGCCCATCGCTCGAAAGCGAGATCGTCGCTGATCAAGGACGGTGCCGCGATCCCCTTGGCGACTTCGATTTCCTGCTGAGAATAGATGAGAAACGACGCCGAGCGACACCCGTCGCGACCGCCGCGACCGACCTCCTGATAGAAGCGATCGAGCGTTTCCGGCACGGCAGCGTGCACCACGGTGCGAACATCGCGCTTGTCGATACCGACGCCGAACGCCGAGGTTGCGACAATCCCGTCAAGTCTATTCGCTGCCCAGGCGTCGATTGCGGTCACCCGCTTGTTGTGCGGGGTCTCGCCGTGAAAGCTGGTGATGCGCCCATAACCCTCGGCCTCGAGGATCTTCAGCCAGGATTTGGCATCGGCTCGCTTGGTCACGTAAAGGATGAACGGCCGCGGCGCATGCCGCAGGATTTCGAGCACCTTGCTGCGTTTTCGCGCCGGGTCGTCGTCGCGATGCACCCAATATTGCGGCTCGGGACGTAGATAGATCGATGCCATCATCTGCACGGTGCGCGCCGGCCCGAACAAGGCGTCGATGGTCTCGATCGTGTCCCGAGCAAGTGTCGCGGACATGAGGATCGTTCGGAACGGCGTCGTCGGGCACGCCGCGAGCAGCCCGCGCCGCACGCCGGCAAGCATTTGAAAAGCCGGCCTGAAGCCATCGCCCCAATGGCTGACGAGATGGGCTTCGTCGATTACCAAATGGGACAGCAGGTTCAGCCGCGCGGCATCGTAAAGCGCGGGCAGCAGGGCGCCGACCACCGCTTCGGGCGAACAATAGAGGACGCCTTGCGTGCCGCCCCGGATCGCTGCTTTGATGGCACCGCGCGCTTCGGGAGACAGGTTCGAGTGCCAGGCGATGGCCGGGACCGGCTTTCCTGGGAAGCGCTTCTGCAGCAACTCGGTCATTTGCCGGGCCTGGTCGAGCACGAGCGCAGTCGTCGGCACAACACATAGCGTGAGGCCGGATTCGAGGCCGTGCGCGAGCACCGGGGCCTGGGCGACGAAGCTTTTCCCCGAGCCGGTCGGCAAGCCGACAATCAGCGTTTCGCCAGGAGGCAAGAGCAAGGCACTGCGCACGGCCTCGCGCTGCCCTGGCGAGACATAATAGGTGAACCCGCTCGCTTCGCCTAGGAACGGATCGATCTCGCACTGCCAATTGCTGCGGACACAGGTCTCGGCGAACACATCCTCGAACACCGGCCGATCCGAGGGAGCAAGCCAGTCGGGCTGCCAGGGCCGAGCGTCAATAAGGCCGAAGCCGCCCTGCTCGCTATGGAGGTGAATACCGTATCGCTGCCACTCCTGCGCCTGCGGCCAATCGCTCGAGACTGGCACGCGAAGATGCGCCACGCTGCCCGATCGCAGCGACTCTCGGCGCAGCACGTGACGAAGAAGGGCGATGAGGTCGACACGCCCGACGAGCTTTCGAACGAGTTGAGAGCGATGGAATATCTGACGAATGCGCTCGAATATGCCGTCGCTTCCGACCGGCGGCAGGGCATAGCCATGAAGATCGGCCAACGCGTCCTCGAGCGCGGCGAAATCGAACATCGCGGTCATAGGCCTCCCGTCAGTCGATCGGTCGTGGCCGCTCTGCCTGTCAGGAAAACCGCGCCGATCGTCTCCAAGCGCACCTGCGGGCGAAGGATACCCTCCCGGGTCGCGGCGGCAATCGCGCGTTCCAGATCGAGCTGCGCCGTTCCAGCCGAAGGATCATGGCGGACGCGTACTTCGAGTTGGGAAATGCGCCCATAGTCGATCACTGCCGCGGCTGCTGCGGCCGTGTTCAGCCGAGCGGCAAAATCCGCGTCCGCGCGCAAATATTGCTCGGCCTGCTCCCTGCCCCGCCCGCAGAGTTCACTCCAATGCTCCAGCGCATCGAGCCGTAGCTCCTTCACGCGTTGCCATGTACGGGCGTTGATGTTGATGTCGCGATAGAGGTCGCCATTATCGCCACCGGGGCGGTAGGGACGCCCTAGCGCCGCGCGCAGCGACCCATCTGGAACGAGCTTCAGGCTGGCGTCGAGCCAGACGGTCGAAAAGGATGGCGCCAAGGCGAGATCGCCGCGTCGTCGCAACGCGGCGCGCGCCGCAGCCGTGTCATTGCCCTGCTCGCCGAGAGCCGCGAAGACCACTTCCAGGTCCACTTCGGCGAGGAAGTCGAAGCGCAGGAACACATCGGCAGCCTGGTCGGCGACGTAATGGGAATCCTCGCGCCACAAAGCGAATGAGCGCCCGCGATCGTCGGCATTGGTGATCGCGCCGACACCCGTCAGGAAAGGCTCGCCATAGCGAAGCAAGCGCAGCCCGACCTCGCGACCGTGGCGGCTCAGTGCAGCGCGACGCTGAAAGCTGAAGGGAACTGACTTGATCGCCCGGCCGAACCGAGCATCGGGCATGAGGTCGAGCGAACTCGCACAATGATCGAGGAACACCGGCAAGGGGAGAAGCGTGTGGCCCCGCTCGGTCGCATAGCGGTAGCGGAAGGGCGCAGCCCGCGGATCGGCGATCTTGTCCGCACCCATAGCCAGGCGGCCGAACATCAAGGTCTGTTCGAGCCACAGCGTTGTATCGTCGGCAATCTGGCGCCAGTCATCGTCGACGTCGCAGAGCCGGTCCGTCAAATCGGTGGGCGGCGCGCCAAGCGCGTCGAGCGCATCCTGCTGGTCGATCGCCTTGAGTTCCTGGTCGATCAGCCCCGTGTCACCCGCATGGGCGTCCACTAGCGCCTCGAGCGCCTCATTGCCTTCATCGAACAGGAGGGCCGGCAGGCTGCGAACAGTCGTGTCGATCAGATATTGGAGACTGGCGACTGAGCGGTCGAACAATTTGAGCGCACTGTCGAGATAGCGCGCCCAGGCCATTTCGAACGAGTCATCCTCGCACAGCAGCAGGATCGAGCGGACCGAATCTCCCGAGCCGTAGCGGTCGACCCGCCCCAGGCGCTGTTCGAGCCGGTTGGGATTGAGCGGGGTGTCGAAATGCGCGACCACCTTCCGCCCGCCCTGGAGGTTGAGCCCTTCCTCCGCCTGGCGGTCGCAGACGAGAATGCGATGCTCCGAATCCTCGTTGAACAGCCTCCAGTCATCATTTTGCGGGCTATGTCGATCGACCGGCCGCAGCATAGCGGTACGCAAGCGCTCGGCGAGCGCATCCGCGGTCTTTATATCGCTGCAGAACACGACGCATTTGCTACCCTGTTCGAGCACTTGCTCGAGCGCCTTGATGAGCGCCTCGGCGCGGTCGTCGAACAGCCCCGTTCGGCCAAGGATCCGCGCGATCGTAGCGAAGGCATCTAGGTTCCCGACCATATCAGCGCGGCGCGCGACGAAGCCAACCATGCCGGGGCCGGACACGGCATATTGGGATGCGCGATCGAGCACTTGGTACAATGCGTCATACCGGCGCTTGAGGTTCTCGGCCGGCCCGTTGGCCAAGGCCACCGCTTCGGCAAATTTCCATTCCTCAATCGCCGTGGCTAAGGCCTGGCGGTCCGCGCTCCGATAGCGGTGAATGATGGCGCCGGCACGGTCCGGTGTCAGCCCCGCGACATTGCGCCGGCGATGCCGAAGGATGCGGCGATGTAGTCGGTAGACTTCGCTCAGATGCGCGCGCGTGCGGGCGACCGCCTCGACCAACGCCGGATTATCCTCGCTCGGCATTTGCTCAACGATGGCTCGCAAGCTGTCAACATGGCGTTGGAGAAGAGCGTCCTCGGGGAAAAGCGCCGCGAGCGAGTCGAGAGTGTAGTCGAGATAGAGCACATTCTCGGGAACGAGGCCGGCGACAACCTCAGCGAGCGGCTGGCGCGCCGCGATTTTGGCGCGGAATGCGTCGATGCCGTCGAGTGGATAATTGGCAGGGTCCAAGACGTGCAGCATCGCCAGGAAGCCGCGCTCATTGTGCAGCACAGGCGTCGCAGACAAGAGCAGCACCCGCTCGATCGACGCTGCGGCGGCGGCGATCATGGCGTAGGTTTCGCCGTCGGCATCCTGGTCGATCAGATGGTGCGCCTCGTCTACAACCAGCATCACCGCGCAGGACAATAAGGGCTTGGCGGCGTCGATCTCTCCAGCCGCCACGACATGGATAGCTCGGCCTAGCAGATCGCCGAGCAGGAACTTCTCGGATAATTCATCCCGCCATTGGAGAACCAGCGCATCGGGAACGATGATCAGGATAGTGATGTCGGTCCCGCAGTCGAGCACGCATTGCCGGATCAATATTCCGGCTTCGATGGTCTTGCCTAAGCCTACTTCGTCGGCAAGCAGGTAACGCTGAACAGGATCCTGCAGAATCCGCCGCACGACCTCGATCTGATGGTTTTCCAGTTCGATTGCCGACGACAGCAACGCCGACATGCCGAGCGATGCAGCGCGCTGCCCAATCTGACTTCGGGTGAAGGCGCTGCGACCGTCCGAGAAGCGGGGGCTCTCGTTGATACGGTTCGCGAGATAGGGCGTGGGATCCAGGATGCGCTTCGCCCATCGGGTGAATACATCAATGACGTTGAGGTGCTTGGTGACCTTGTTGGGAAACTGCACGAGCTGCGTATCGCCGTGGTCATCGAGGAGTCGGCCAATTTCCCAGGCGCCGATGGCGACGTTGAAATGATAGATGCGCGTCTGTTCCGGGATACGTACAGGCGAGACCCCATCGATAGGCAGGGTTACGGTGACTGGTTCGGCGGCAGGCGCATCGAAATACTCGACCGTGCACAGATCACCGACGCGGTCGACCTGCTTGCCCACTCCCCAAGATGCCGGCTCGCCCCTGAGCGCCCTTACGAACACAGTACCCCCGAATCCGCGCTCCGCTGTATCGGAGCCTTGACGAGGGTCGCACTCAATATTGGTTATTTTCAACCAATTTGAAACGTTTCCACCCGTTCTTGCGCAGCTCACAGGCGGGGCAGCTGCCGCAACCATAGCCCCAATCGTGCAACATGCCATGCTCGCCGAGATAACAGGTGTGAGTGGCTTCCCGGATGAGAGTCACTAGTGACTGGCCCCCGATCTCGTCCGCGAGCGCCCAGGTGGCGGCTTTGTCGATCCACATCAGCGGCGTGTGGATCACGCAACTGCTACCCATGCCGATATTGAGAGTGACCTGGAGCGACTTGAGCGTGTCGTCGCGACAATCGGGGTAGCCCGAGTAATCGGTCTCGCACATGCCGCCGACCAGATGCCGCAACTGGCGGCGATAGGCCAAGGTCGCGGCGAGCGTGAAGAAAAGGAGATTGCGGCCCGGGACGAAGGTGTTGGGCAAGCCATCGTCGCGCAGCGCGATCTCAGCATCGCGGGTGAGCGAAGTCTCGCTGACTTGGCCGAGCACCGAGAGGTCGAGCATATGGTCGGGGCCGAGCCGACCCGCCCAGTCGGGTTTCAAACCAACCACTGCTTCCCGGAACTTCGGGCGACATTCGAGTTCGATACGGTGGCGCTGACCATAATCGAAGCCGACCGTCTCGACGTGGCCGAAATTCTCAAGAGCCCAAGCTAGGCAGGTCGCAGAATCTTGGCCGCCCGAGAACAGGACGAGTCCACCTCCTTCAGCAATCATGAAACCGCCTCCTCACCCCAATAGGAACAGGTTTCGCCGCTGCTGTCGCGATGGACGCTGACCCGGACGAGGCCATCAACGTCCGAACGTAAGCGATCCCAAATCCAGCGACAGAGATTCTCCATGGTCGCCGGCCCAAGATCGTTAATTTCATCAAGGAAGCGATGATCGAGCGCATCGCGGGCATCGCCCATCATGCGTTCAAGCAGGCCGAGATCGACGATCATCCCCGTGGTCGGGTCGGGACGACCGCGCACCGTTACCTCGGCGCGATAGGAATGGCCGTGAATCCGTCGGCTGGATTCCGTTTCGATCGATCGTTCCAAAGTGTGTGCCGCATCGAAGCGGAACTGTTTGCTGAGTTCGAACATCAGCGGATTCCGATCATCTTGTGCGCCTGGAGCGACAGGCGCCAGCGCGGGTTGTCGGTACAATAGGAGATCGCGGCTGCCAGGTTGGCGTCCGCGGATGGCGAATCCATCGGCTGCAGGAAGAAATGCTCGAAGGCGAGATCTTCGAACCGTTCGGGGGGTGCCTTGTCCTGAGGATAGACCAGCTTGAGCTCATGGCCATGGGTCAGCACCATTTCGGCGTCGGCCTTGGGACTGACGCAGATCCAATCGAGCCCCTCGGGCGCCGGCTGGGTGCCATTGGTCTCGACTGCAATCTCGAAGCCTGCCGCATGCAGTGCCCCGATGAGCGGCGGGTCGACCTGCAGCAGCGGCTCTCCGCCGGTGAGTACGACAAAGCGCCGAATTGGCGACGTTCCCCAAGCCGCTTCGACGGCCTGTGTCAGCGCCACGGCATCCGCGAACTTCCCGCCGCCCATTCCGTCAGTGCCGACGAAGTCGGTGTCACAAAAGCCGCAGATGGCTTTGGACCGATCGCGCTCGCGACCGGTCCATAAATTGCAGCCGGCGAAGCGGCAGAAGACCGCGGTGCGGCCAGATTGTGCGCCTTCGCCCTGCAGCGTCTTGAAGATTTCCTTGACGGCGTAACTCATGAGGGCGCCGCCATCGGCTCGAGCAAAGGCGCCGGTGCCGCCTTGCGCTTGCGGCGCAGGTCGGCCTTCACGAGGCTGGTCAGATAATGTTTTAGCAAGGCGACGTCGCGATTGACGTTCTGGAGGCTATTCCAGCGCCGGACCTCGCCGCTAAGCTCCCATTCCCCTTCGGTCCACGCCGTCTCGCCGCGCAAGCACGCGAGGCCCTCGCGAAACTCTTCGACGCTGCGCGCGTCGGCCAGTTGCGCAAGGACCTCCATCACGTCGCCCAGCGCTTGGAGGCCGGCGCCGTGCAGCAGGCGGGACGTGGCTGGCTTCTGGCCGTGCCACGCCTCGGGAAAGGTCTGTTTCACCGCGTCGAAGAAGTTCGAAAGGATGCGCACGCACCGATCCTCGCCTTTGGGCGACCGGATCAACTCGCGCATGACGCCATTCGACAGCGACTCCATGATGATCTTCTGCATGACCGTGTCGGCGATGATGCCCTCGGGGCAAGTATGCTGGCGAATATAACCTTTGAGCGAGGTCGCCTCGAAATTGAGACGCGTAGTGAGGTTGGCCGCGGCCGACCGACGGGCCAGGCGGGGCGGCAAATCGTCCACCGTCGGGAGCAACTCGTAGATCAGTGATTTAGGTAAGGGACGCGTGTTGTTGATCAGCACGAACTGGCGGCGCAATTCGGCCTCGTCGCGGCAAACCAGCGCGGACACGAACAGCTCGAAGTCACGATCGAGCCCTGCGAGGGCGAAGAGGCGCTGCTGGCCGTCGACCACCAGGCCAGGCGCGCCACTAGCGACATCGATCCAAAGCCGCGCCGATCCGTTGCCCAGTGCCTCGACGGTGACATGGCTGGTAAAGGCAACGACGATCGAGTTCGGCAGCACCGCGTTCGGTTTTTCGAGATAGTCGCGGATCTCGCGGATATGGGCGGCCACTTGCGGGCGCTGAAAGCCGCTGAGTTCGCCCTGCGCGTCGCGGCCGATCCGCTCGATGGCCGCGAAGCGCAGCACATCCGCGGCCGTTGCCGCGAAGCTGAGCACTTGATGCGCGCTACTCTGCTGCGCACAGATTGCGAGATAGTTCATCATATCGGCTGACGGCACGCTTTAAATCCAGTCGTTCAATGTGGTTTTTGTAGACCGCGATATTGTGGATCCCGCGGCGCTTGTTGCGATTGCTCCCGCGAAAGATGATGACCTCGATCGACGCGCTGGCGCAGATCGCGCAGCCACATTCGCGCCAGGGACGCGCGGACAGCGTCTCGCGATAGCGCGTCTCCAGCTTGCGCAGCGCTGGGCTGTCGCGGCAGTCCTCATAGGGTTTCTCTTCGACGAGCGAGGCGCTGTAGGTCAGTACCTGCTGCAGGGTGAACTCGAGGTCGGCCTGACCGCGGTCGAACGCGCGCAGGCTGACTAAGGCTGCACTCTCCATGCGCACCAGATCCTCGGCACGAAATACGCCCTTCTTGACGGCGCGCTGGAGCTTTGGGTTCTCGATTGCCTGGGGCACGCGGATCGCGGTGAAGTAGCGCAGCGTAAGACCATCGCCGGGCAGATAATAGTTGGTTTTGGCGTCCTTGAACGCGCGGATGAGCGGCGAGGTCGTATCGAAGCTCGCGATGTCGTAACCATGGAAGCTGTCGATATCGTCTGCCTTGGCGAAGCCGAGGATATGCAGCCGGGTCGAGGCCGGTACGGCGCCGCGTATCGCTTCCAGGCACAGTTTGATCTCGGGCGATTTCAGCGGAACCATACCGCCGATCGCGAGATAGTCGTAACCCATCGCAACGAGCCTGCGGGCCGCTTCCGCCATGCTGCCCGGAGACCAGCCCTGGATCACGCCAAGCGGCGTGAAATCGCCGTCCATCGTGATCGCCTCTCGGCGGAACCCGTCCGCATTTTCGAGCGTGATCTCGAAGCGGTGTCGGGCGTCTTGGGAACCGCCTTCCATTCCCTCGCCGGCGGGGTCGAAGTCGAAGATGATATGGTCCACCGAGCAGCCATGGGTGAAGCCGCATTCATCGTAGAATTCGGCCATTTCCGCGGGCGTGTAGGGTGGCCGATCCTCCTGGACATAAGTGAACGCGCCGCAATCTCCGAAGATATCGAGATGTGCAAATTCCGGTTTGTCGAGGCGAAGGAATTTGCGCGCGCCGACCAGGGCAAACCGACGCGCCTGGCTTGCGGTATATTTGCCTTTGACCCGGTGATCCCCAACAATCCCGCGCGACACCAGCACGCCGTCATAGGGCGCATAGCCTAGGATCTCATGCGGATAGGCGTCATCCCAATAGGGCTGGCGCTCGGCTGGGCTGCGATCGGCAATGAAATCGAAAGCGGGATCCACATAGTCGAGGCTGTCGGCGAAGATGAACTTCATGACCCCGCCTTCGCCAGATCGCGTTCGAGGTGGAGGAGGTGTTCGGTGAGTTTGGTGATGTGCTGCGAGGTCGACTGAATCTCGTTCCAGCCAAGGCCAAGCCCGTCCCAGCGACCGCCGGTCCAGTGGCAATGCGGAGCAATCCGTTTCAGCATCTGACTGACGGCACCAGCCCGGTCCGCACTGGCGTCGGCGCGCAGGATGATCTGGTCCATCAGCGCGCCCATGGCGCGAATACCCGCCGAGTGCATGAGCCGGCTCTGGGTCGCAGGCTTGCCCCAGGCGTCGGGAAAAGTGTCGCGCACCGCCCGCCAATAAATGAGCAGCGCCTCGTACATCGCCTCAGTGTCGGCGCCGTCACCGTTACGCCTATATTGGCCCAAAGCCCCCATGGCCGATCGTAGGCTGAGACGCATGGTCTCGATCAGAGCCGCATCGGTGATGATGCCGCCTTTGGCCTTAGCGTTCGACTCCCGCCGGATAAGGCCATGGAATGGCGAAGCCGGGTCGTTATTGAGCGCCTCGCACAAGGCGCTGGGCAGCCGACGCGCGGCAAGGTCGCGGGGCAGCAGAACGCTAACCTTTGGGAGCAGTTCGTTGATCAGCCTTGTCGGCAGAGGCTTAGCCTTGTTGACCAATATGAACTGTTCACGCTGCGTTTCCAGTTCCGCCGAGACAAAGCCGACGACCGGGACGGCGATCGACCTGTCCTTGGCCTGGGCGAGCGCGAGCGAGCGCTGCTGCCCATCGACGATCCAGGCTGCGCGCCGTCCTTCCGGATATATCGGGATGGTCAGCGTGCCGGCGTCGCCGACGTCGCAGATGTTGCCGGGCTTGCGCCCGCGGGCCGACGCGAACTCGATCTCGGGCGCCATCGCCAGGATGATCGCATTGGGGAACAGCACTGGGCCGCTGTCGAGGAAGGCGGTGATCGCATTGACGTGCTGGCGGATCTCGCCACGCTGAAAACCCTTCAACTCTTTGTCATCGCGCTGAATGCGGCTGATGTCGGCAATCCGCGTGATGTCTGAGCCTAGCAGGAAGAAGGCGAAGACGTCCGTCCTCTTTCCCTGCGCAGCGCGCACCGCGCGCACCGAGAGATACTCGCGTCGGGTCATGCCCGTTCGGTCCGCACTCCACGGGCAAGTGACGCGAAGCGCCCCTGCTCGCAGGCGATATGGAGTTGATCGCGAAAGAGACGAAGCAGGCGGGAAGAACTGCCGCCGGCTACCTCCCAATGCTGATGGAGCAGCGCCCGCAAGGATTCGTCATCATGCCGTGCACGCACGATGCGTACCGGCGCCCGCCAGTCTTGGATCGCGCGGCGAACGGCATCCGCATGCTCCGCCTCCGAGCGTCGGTCGTCCGGCACAGCGATCGCCTGCGCGAAATGATGGAGGGCACGGCTGGCAAAGTCGCTGCGGGTACCGCGGATTGGACTGTCGGCTCCCTCGAGCCGGTCATCATAAGGCATGACACAGGCCCGCAATTGCGGCGCGATTCGCTCAAGCGGCGCGCCAGTGAACAGGCGCAATCGACCGCGCGCATGGTTGTCGAGACCGACGAGATCGGCCTCGATCATCCCGATATAGCTCTCCGAAAGCGCCGCGTAGACCAAGCCTCTTGAAGATGCGACGGACGGGGCCAACGAAACCGCGAATGGCGATGCCTGGTTGATCTGTCGCCACCAGGCGGCCGCCGAAAAGCCCGCGCCAACTCGGTCGGCGATGCTGTCGGGGGCATTGGCAAGGATGGTGCAGGCGTAAGCGGGCACGGGCGCGGATTCGCGGACAAGACCCAAGCCCGCTGAGGCCACGAATAGTTCGGCACCGAGCCGGCGGGCGGCAAGCACGGCCTCCTGAAAGCCGCGACCGGCATAGAGATCTGTCACGGGGCGCAGTGCCTTTTCGCCGGCGAGCCGACGGGTCCATTCGGCGACGAGCTTTTCCTGATCCGCATGCGGGAGCGAGGCGACGTGGAGTTTCGCGGCGATCGGCTGACGCTTCCGATTGGTGCAGGTTGTGATCACTAGCATGACAAAATACAGCATCCCCGCCCGCTCTTCGGGGCGCATTTATTATTATCTAGTGTCGGCGGACTTAGCCACATTTATTCAACCGACTTATCCACAGAAAAATGCCGAAGGAATGCTCGCAAGATAGTCCTGCCTCCGTAAGCGCCGTTCTGTGGCAGTGCTATTGAAGAGCATAGGATTCGCTGGACTAGCGCGTCCAACCAAGCATTGCTGTTCGTGTGAATCGCCCTCCCGATGAGAGCGCCCTGCCCCGCCGACCCCGATCGGCAGGGCTTCAGGTGGTGGGAGCGACAATGGTGTCGTTCACCTGAGAAGGACCACCAACATGACCAAGTTGAACGACATCCAGCTGATCCTGCTGAGCAACTCCTCCACGCGCGACAACGGGAGCCTACTCCCGGTCGCCGCGTCGATAGCCGACGCAGGCGACCGCCTCGGCAAGGCGATCACCTCGCTCGCGAAGCGCGGCCTCGCCGAGGAATGCCCCGCGACTGACGCGGCCAGCACCTGGCGGACTGACGGCGATGACCGCTTCGGCATGTTCATTACCGACGCCGGCCGCCTTGCCATCAATGTCGACGCCGACGAGGCCTCCAGACCTGCGGCCCCTGCCAAGCCCGCAAAGACCTCTGAGCCCAAACCCGAGCGCCAGACCAAGAGCGCCGCGGTCATCGCCCTGCTGCAGCGGGAAGAAGGCGCAACGCTCGCCGAGATGGTCGAGGCGACGGGCTGGCTGGCTCACACGACCCGAGCGGCCCTGACTGGGCTCAAGAAAAAGGGCCATGTGATCGACAAGGGCAAGCGTGGCGACACGACCTGCTACCGCATCACCAAGGCCTGACCATGGCCTCTGTTGATGACCAAATGGCTGCGCTGGCGACCATGTCGCCGGCGCAGCTGCGCTCCGAGTGGCAGCGTCTGACCGGCAGGCCGCTGCCTCGGATCAGCCCCTCGATGCTGCGTCTGGCTCTTGCCTGGGAAATCCAGGCCAAGGCGTATGGCGGGCTGTCCCGGTCCACGCAGCAGAAGCTGGACCAGCAGAAGCGCGGCAAGACCCGCACCAGCCCGGCGCAGCCCGGCATGCGGCTGGTCCGCGAGTGGAACGGGCGTGCCCATGTCGTCCTTGTCGGCGAGGACGAGGTGATCCGCTGGGACGGGCGGGAGTGGCGCTCATTGAGCGAGGTCGCGCGTGCCATCACCGGTACGCGCTGGTCAGGGCCCGCCTTCTTCGGGCTGAAGAAGAGGCTGGCGGCATGAAGACGGTGCGCTGTGCCATCTATACCCGCAAATCGAGCGAGGAGGGTCTTGAACAGGCCTTCAATTCGCTCGACGCCCAGCGCGAGGCCTGCGCCGCTTATGTGCTGAGTCAGGCCAGCGAGGGCTGGACTGCGCTGCCGGACGTTTATGACGATGGAGGTTTGTCGGGCGGCTCGCTGGAGCGGCCGGCGCTCCAGCGGTTGCTGAGCGACGTTGCGACCGGCATGGTCGACATCATTGTCGTCTACAAGGTCGACCGGCTGACCCGTTCGCTGCTGGACTTCGCGAAGCTAGTAGAGGCGTTCGACCGGGCGGGAGTCTCGTTCGTCTCGATCACCCAGTCGTTCAACACGACGACGAGCATGGGCCGGCTGACGCTCAACATGCTGCTGTCCTTCGCCCAGTTCGAGCGCGAGGTGACCGCCGAACGGATCAGAGACAAGATCGCGGCCTCCAAGGCCAAGGGCATGTGGATGGGCGGCGTGCCGCCGCTCGGCTATGCGCCCGATGGCCGGACGCTGAAGATCGTCCCCGATCATGCCGCGATCGTTCGCGATATCCATGCCCGATACCTTGCCCTGGGGAATGTGCGGCTGGTCAAGGAGCAGCTCGACGGGGATGGGTTGCTCGCGCCGCCGCGCCTCACCGCTGCCGGGCGCGCTTTCGGTGGCGGTTCATTCTCGCGGGGGCAGCTCTACGCCATTCTCAAGTCCCCCATCTATGTCGGCGACATCGCGCATCGCGGCACGATCCATGCCGGCCAGCACGAGGCGATCATCGATCGCGAAACCTGGGACCGGGTGCAGGCCATGCTGGCGGACCATCTCCAGGGTGAGCGCCGGGCGGCTCGCGCGGCCAGCCCCAGTCCGCTTGCGGGCAAGGTCGTCGACGCATCTGGTGCGCCACTCATCGCCTCTCATGCATGCAAGGGCAGCAGACGATATCGCTACTATGTGAGCCGCCCCGGCAATGGGATCGGGGCACACCTCTCCGGATACCCGCACTCGAAATCGAGACGGTATTGGCGGATTGTCTCGCGCGCGCCTTTGACAATCCCGTCGCGCTGTCTGCCGCTGCCTGGCTTGCAGTTGAGCCATCCGCCTATGCCGAGTTCGCCGAGCGCGCGGCACAATGCGCAGCGGCGCTGCGCCGCCGGGATCGATCAGTGCTTCGCATTCTGTTGAGGAGGGTGCAGGTGTTCGATAGCTGCATCGAGATTGAATGCGACACCGGAGCCCTTGCCGCCGTTGCCGGAACCACGCAGGCCGGTGAGGCACGGCCATCGATCATGCTTCGATCGGAGGTGAGATTGACCCGCTCCGGACGGGCGATGCGGCTGGTGCAGGGAAATGGCGCATCTCCCGGGCAATTGCCGGAGGCAGCACTTGTGAGGCTGGTGGTTCGGGGCCGCAGCTGGTGGCAAGAGCTCAGGAGCGGGAACGTTACTGTCACAATTCTGGCAGACCGCGAGGGAATCTGCCGATCCTACGTGACTCGCGTCGTTCGGCTGGCTTTCCTTGCCCCTGTGGTCGTCGAGGCCATCTTGGCCGGAAGGCTGCGGGCCAACGTGGATGCCGAGGCGCTCACATCGCCGAGCGCGGTGGACTTGGACTGGAGAGATCAGGTGCGGGATTTGCTACCGCTGGGTGAATTCTAGCGGATGTTGCGGCGCGCGAGAACCTGAGCCGCTTGAATCAGCAGATTGGCATCGCGTGTCGCCTGCTCGAGGTCGGCGAGATTTGGGTTCATGTCACCCGGTGCAGGTACCGAAATGGCCATCGGGCACGCGTCTTCCATGATCATGCCGGCCGCAGTGCTAAGCCGCAGGACCAGTTCGGTCGCATCGTCCATGATCAGCCCTCCTGTCACGAGACACGAAGCGGTCATGTGAGCCACAAGTCCAGACGGAGCTTTTGGGTGTCAGGCGGAGGCCTAGGCCCTCGCCTTTGCGCCGCTAGGCGCGCCGGATAACCAGCTTCTCATCCCCGCACAGACTGCAGACATCTTTTCGGCGTTCGAAGCCTCCGGTTCCAGCCAATTCCCGCGTCTAGTGGTTCGCATGTTGTCGCACCGACAGGGAAAGCCTCTCCGCGATGCAGGCATCGCAGATCGGGTCCGGCGCGAGTCGGGTGATCAGTCTGCGAACGTTTTCAAGCACCGTCATGGTGCCGCTGCTAGCACAGGATCTGCTAGGCGTCCGAAGACCGCTTGCGCCCGATCACGACATCCAGCCCGGTTTGGGCCGCGCCTGGAAGTGGTCAGGCGCTCAGTGTAGAGATTGCACATCGCCCGTGCTTGCATGGCGACGGCGGATCACGAAGTACGGGCCTTGCTCGGCATTCCATCTGGATGCATCTGCCATTCCGGTGAAGCCAGATCGCCAGCAGATTTGCTGTCCGGCGGCCGCCGAACGTGGGAGAAAATTGAAGCTGGACTGGACGAAGGGTACGAAGTCGGTCGCCGTCGCGCGCCACCACCGGATCCATTGTCCGGCGGTCTCGGGAGGGTTTGTCGCGCCCGAGATCAAAGGCCAGGTCGAGTTCGACCGGTACCAGCTCCTCCTGTCTATCGGCCGAAACCTCGCGATGCGGACCGCGAACCGGAAGCTGATCAAGGTGCTCGCGGCGGGCCGCTCGCCGCTGCTCAAGCACTTAGTCGATAACTCCGACGCGCCGTTCCAGTTGTCGACGGAGGTCTTGGATCTCGGCGACACGGCACTGGCGGGCCTGTCGCACGATATCGGGGTCGGGGTCTCCGGCCTGCACATGGAGGCCATGGACTACGTCTGGCGCGCCAATGGCAAGGAGGCCCTGTTCCCGGGCGGGCGATTTCCGGACTACGTCTGGGACACGGGCGTCGCGAGCGGCGGCGTAGTGCTGTCCGAGGCTAAGGGCGCGACATCGGTCAAGAGCGACTTCGACGCCGTGGATGCGCGCGCCCGAGACGGTATGTTCGGTCAGGTCATGCCGCGCATCGGCAAAACTACGCTTTATGGCGACGACATTCTGGCGGGGTACGCGTTCGGCGTCTTCGCCGCAGGCGGGCAGAACGCTCAATCGGCGGCTTACGAGACGATGGACTTCACCGGTGGGTCGCCGAGCGCGCCGGGCGGGATGCCGTCGACGTCGATACTGCGGTCGCATTTCGCCGGGGTGATGCGGCTGCTCGGTCTGGGGGATGACTGGGTCGACTCCCATCTATTCCAGGGGCGCGTGTCGTTCGCGATGTTCGGCGACGATGCGCAGCAGTTCATCGTGCCGGAGCGAGAGCCCTATGGGTCTATGCGTTCGATTCGGTTCGATCCGGCGACATTTCCCGCGCTGTCGCTCCGCGTGGCGGCCCGCGCGCTCAATCTGCGTTACGGTCTGGGTGACGATCCCGTCGAGGGGCGGGTGCGTTGGCCGCGCCTCCCAGCACAAGCGGAAAACCTGCCTCGAGGCGTCTTGGCGGTCGCGCCTGACGGGCTCGCACTGGTCAGTCACTTCGGGCGTCGGGGCCCGAGCCTTGGCTGGAAGCCGGGCGGGGGCTTCTTCCCGCTGGGATGAGGCGATCGGCCGCGCCGCTCTAAAGAAGCGCGAGTAGCGAAACAGTGACTCGCGGCGCGACGTCGCTGCGCCGACCAGAAGAAGCAAGATCTCTGCGTGCAAATGTCAGAAATGGGTAGAGAGCGGCTCTAAACGACATGCGGCGCCGAGCGTCCGCTTTATGCCGGTGTTTGCCAGAACCAGCGGGTCTGCAACCGGCCAGTTCCATCCGATGATCGGAAGTTGAACGGACGTCCGGCGTCGAGGAGCGGAAACCTCCGCGAATGTCCTCTTGCAGGTCTCCTCCGGCGTCTGCAGGCCCGTCCAAGAAGGTACGGGAAGACCCCGACGTTTAGCTGCGTTCTGATGGGAACGCGTTGCCTTATCACCGACAGTGATATGAAGTGTGCCGAGTGAACGATTTGGAGGATGCCCAAACGTGAAGTTCCTGTCGTACAACCCGGGCCAAGACGGCGCCATCGCCTTTCTTCAGGACGCCCGCCTCATGTTCTCCATCGAGGCAGAGAAGGACTCCAACTACAGATATTCCGCGATTTCCGTGTCCGAGGTACTGGACGCCGTCGGTGAACTGGGTGTCATTCCTGACGTCATCTGCATGAGCGGCTGGTGGCCGCTTGATCATTACGAGTATCTACACGGCTCCCACAGGAACGGTGGGTATCACGGCGTCTCGAGCGCAAGTGCCATTATGGACAAGGGCAGGCTTCTACGGGGCAGGGCCGACTACTTCTCGTCTTCCCATGAGAGGTCGCACATACTCTGCGCGTTCGGCATGTCGGCTCTGCCAAAAGGGACCGCCTGCTACGCTCTGGTGTGGGAAGGAGAGATGGGTGCGTTCTATGAGATCGACTCCGAGCTCAACATCACACTGATCGCCGATGTGCTGAACCAGCCGGGGAATCGATACGGACTGCTCTACGGCCTGGCTGATCCTACGTTCCCCAAGGACGGGCCGTACCCCCACGCCTCGCACGCGGGGAAGCTGATGGCCCTCGCCTCGTTCTCGAAGCGTAGCATGCCTACCGAAGAGGAGAAGGAGCTGCGGCCAGTGATCGTGCCGGTGACCGAGGTGGCAAGGCGACCGCCGCCCGCAGTCGTCTCGAAGTCATAGGCCGCGGACCGTTTGCTGGAAATAATCGTGCGCGGAAACAGTTCACGATACCAGGGCGCCTGCATGATCGCGAGGCAGTCGCGGGCGAGCTTGGCCGACAGCTCGTTCGAATAGCTCACGCATACGAAGTTGAGCTTCGGGTTCTGGCCCAGCATCCAGGCAACCCAGGCAATCGAGATCGCCTTGGACTTGCCGTTGCGCGGCGGCAGCGACACCAGAAGCCGGCGGCACCTGCGGTTCGCGACCCGATGAAGTTCGCAGGCGACCGCATCGAAGTGCCAGTTCCACAGGAGCGGCTCCCCAGCGCTGACCCAGGCGAAGGCTTTGCGCAGGAAGGCACCGAAGTCCTGACGCATATAGGCCAGGAGCAAAGCGTGGGGATCGTCGATGCGCTTATGCATTGTCGCCGTCCTCATCACCGTCGTCGACCGGCGCGTCAGGCGCCGGGAGCAAGCGGCCCCCGTCGCCGTCATTCTCGGGTGCGGGATCGCCCTCACCGTCCTCATCCGCCTGCGACGCCAACAGTTCGTCGAGGATCGCTTGGTCCTGCGCGGAGAGTTTGCTCTGCCCCTTGCCCCGATCCTCCACACCGAAGATGTTCAAGATCATCGGAAACAGAAGCGCCTGGGCCTTGAGGTCCCCGTTCGCGGCGCGCCGGCACAAAGTCGCTATGGCAAGGCGTTGCTGACGTCCCTTCTTGCTCCAGCCATCCTTGCCGGTGACCATGGCAGTCGCATTGAGCTCAGCCTCAAGATCGGTCTTGAGCCCTTTATGACCCTTTTCCTTGCCGCGCGGATTGCCGGACTGACCGGGCCCCCAACGGGTGTGTTTGGGCGGCTTGCCGTAGCCGACCTCATAATCGTCCTTGTCATCAGACATCGGTCGCCTCCTCGCTGGCGCGATTGGCATCGACCTCTTCGAAGGTGCGGCCGTCGGCGTGGATGGCGGGAAGGCCGGTGACCTTGCACAGCCGCTTCAAGGCGGTGTCGACATAGAGGGGATCGATCTCGATCGTGGCGCAGCGCCGGCCGGCGTGATGGGCCGCGGCCGCGGTCGTCCCTGAGCCGGCGAACGGATCGAGGATCAGGTCTCCCGTGTTCGAGCAGTCGCGAATCGCGTCGATCACCATCGCCGTCGACTTGACGGTGGGGTGCGCCGCGAGGTCATCCTCCCGACCTTTGCGGAACTGAGCGGCGCCATCGTAGCGCCAGATATTGGTGCGATAGCGCTGCTGGCCGAGCTCGAAGTTGTTTACATGCCGGCCGCGGCCGGACTTGAACACGAGGATCAGCTCGTGCTGGCTCCGGTAGAAGGCGCCCATCGCACCCGCACCCTTGTCCCAGACGATCAGCTGCTTGAACTCGGTGTAGACGCCGTCGGCCGCGTCCTGCATCTCGCGCGCGTTGCGCCAATCGATGCAGTGATAGTGGATCGAAGCCGTGCGAGAGAACCGGACGCAATTGCGGAAAATGCGGCGAAAGAAGGCCGTCAGCTCCGCCGTGGTCTGTTCGCCCGACATCATCTCGAACTCGCGATGCTGAACTTTGCCCAGGCCCGACACATTCCCGTGGATGCGTACGCCATAGGGCGGGTCCGAAAAGACCATGCCGGAGAGTTCGTCGGCGAGCAGGGCCTCGTAGCTCACCGTGTCGAGCGAGTTACCGCACAGAATCCTGTGCGGCCCCACATGCCATAGATCGCCGAGCCGGCTCACCGCCCGAGCACGGGGGTCCGGCAGTTCGACGACTTCCTTGGAATCCGGCTCGGTGACGATCGAGAAGTCGAGATCGTTCGTGGTGAACCCGGTGACCTCGAAATCGTAATTGCTGTCGAACAGGAACTTAAGCTCCTCATTCACGATCTCGACATCGAAGGAGCTGAGGTCGCCGAGCTTGTTGTGGGTGAGGATGAAGGCGCGCCGGTCGGCCTCGGTCGCGAAGCTGACTCGCAGGATCGGGACTTCCTCTAGGCCGATCTCGCCGGCCGCCTCCCACAAGGCATTGCCGGCGAGGATCATGCCTGTATCTTTGTCGACAATGATCGCGCCCTTGAAGCCGAAGCGTCGGAGGGAAGCCTCGATCTGTCGGCGCTGCTTGCGGTTATGCCGACGCGGATTTTTGGGGTTGGGGTGGATGGAGCCGTGCGGCACCATGTCTATCTGCGGGTGGTTGGAAAGGTCCGTCATGACTGCTCCTCCGAATCAGGGGAGCAATCCAGCTATCGGGCAGAGCAGCGCTTGCTAAGGACAAGATATCGGCTGGCTGATTGCCTCCAGCTTTAGCTCATAGCCAGGGGCGGCCCTGGGCCAGCCGGTTTCCTCGTCGAACGTGGTGCCATAGGCGGGGAAAAGGTCGCGAAACCTCATTTGCTTGCCGGCATATTTGCGCCGCGCCGCGCAGACCCAGTTGACGAGCCTGGTCTCGCTGATGCCGGGTTCCAGCAGGCCTACGATCATGCGGACAACGTTGCCCCCGGCCCCGACCAGTTGGGGTTCATAGATGCTGTCCTTGTGACGCATTGCGAGGACGGGATGGCCGGTGAACTCCTGAAACAGCGCCATCAGGCCTTCGACGTAACGTCGCAGGGTTCGATCGCGGGAAGGGCCGCGCACAGCCTTGGTCCGCACCGCGACTTCTTTCGCAGCCTGCTGCACGAAGCGATTGTGCTCCGGCAGGAGCGGGGCGCTCGCTTCCACACCGGCGAGTTCCCGGGCACGCATGTTTATCGCAATCTCAAGCCAGGGGTTGATCCGTGACTCCGGAACGCTCGGATCGCGAGGGCGACCGACGGCACGCCTCAACCGGACCAGCGATTCATTGAATTCCTTGACGCCAAAGCCAAGGCGTTTTTCGTGCTGATAGCTGTGCTCAAGATAGGCGAGGCAGCGCTTCAACTCTTCGACGCGCTTCGCAACCCGCACCGGGTCGGTGACCACATTCGGGTTGTCGGAAACGCCAGCAGGATCGTTGCGACGAGGGCGCGGCACGGCCTTCCACCTCCATTTGCCCATATACAGAAACCGCCAATTTCGCCACGCGCGTCCCTGCAAAAGCTGGGGATAACCTTGCTCGGTGCGTACAGGGAATCCGCCGGAAAGGCTGGCAAATTTCGGCGAAGGGTTGGTGACACTGACGACCGAGATGAGCCGACTGAACCGCAGTTTTCCCTGCAAATACCCTGCAGTGCAGGGAATTGGGCCAAAACGGTACTGGCGGCCAAGGGCGCGGAGAAATTGGCGGATTGTTGCGCCGCCTAGAGCGGTCGATGCGCTCTCCGTAGTGCCGTGTCAGCCGGCAATAGGCGCAGAACTGCGCCACCTTCCCTGCGTCAGGTGAAATTGTCTCTGCACATGGAGACTAGGTGGCGGGGGCGTAGTCATTCGAACCTTCGGTACCGAATTGATTCGGTACTGGCCGGCATGTCGACAGAGAATTCCGGGCAAAATTCCGTATTCCCAGTTCGCATCTGACTCTCTGCAGTACCGAACCGAACTGAAAGGGCGCGAATTTGCGCCGAAAATCGGCTAATTCTCCATTTATCTGAATTACTTAGGACTGGGTGGCGGAGAGGGAGGGATTCGAACCCTCGGAACCCGTGAGGGCTCAACGGTTTTCGAGACCGCCCCGTTCGACCACTCCGGCACCTCTCCGCATGGGGTCGGGCCCGCGCCAGGGGGCGGGCCCGGTCGATGAGCCGCGCGCTCTAGCCCAAGGCCGCCGCCTTGCCAAGCATGTCCTGAGCGAAGTCGAAGGGCCTGTCCTGAGCGACTTCGAAGGGCATGTCTGAGCAAGCCCGAAGGGGTTTGCTTGTGGCGCGGGGTGCGAGGCCCTACATAGGATGGCATGACCGCGCCGGACAAGATCCGCGAGAGCCAGAGCCGAGGCCCCATCGCCCCGCCGATCGCCCACGCCCGCTTCTCGATCGGCGAGGTGGTCAAGCATCGCCTGTTCGATTTCCGCGGCGTCGTCTTCGACATCGATCCGGTCTTCGCCAATAGCGAGGAATGGTATCAGGCGATCCCGGAGGAGATCAGGCCGGCCAAGGACCAGCCTTTCTACCATCTGCTCGCCGAGAATTCGGAGAGCTCCTACATCGCCTATGTCAGCCAGCAGAATTTGCTGCCCGACGCCGAAGGCGAGCCGGTCCACCATCCCGCCATTGCCGGCATGTTCGAGGATTTCGACCACGGGCGCTACCAGCTGAAGCGCGAACGCCGCCACTGACGGCCGCGCCGTCACCCCGGCGCAGGCCGGGAGAGTTGGTTGACAGGCCCGCCCCCGCTCTGTAGCAGCCCCTACTTCCCGCGCGGGGCGTGCTCCGCGCGTCAAGCATTTTGACTTATTGGATAGGCCCATGTTCGCTATCGTGCGCACGGGCGGCAAGCAATATCGCGTCGCCGCCGGAGACAAGATCGTCGTCGAGAAGCTCGCCGGAGAGGCGGGCGATTCGATCACGCTGAGCGACGTCCTGCTGGCCGGCGACGGCGGCGAGCTCAAATCGACCGACGGCCTCGTCGTCGCGGCCGAGATCGTCGCCCAGGCGAAGGCCGACAAGGTCACCGTCTTCAAGAAGAAGCGCCGTCACAATTACCGCCGCAAGCGCGGCCACCGCCAGCAGCACACCATCCTGAAGATCGTCAGCATCGGCGGCAAGAAAGCGGCCGAGAAGAAGGCTGCGGCCAAGGAAGAGGCAGCGCCTGCCGCCGAAGCCAAGGCCACCGAGGCTAAGCCGGCAAAGGCCGCCAAGCCCAAGCCCGAGGCTCCGGCCAAGGGCGGCGCCGAGGCGGCGCCCGAGGCCAAGGCCGAGGCGCCCAAGAAGGCCGCCGCGACCAAAGCGGCGCCCAAGGCGTCGACAAAGAAGCCGGCCGCTGGTAAGGCCGAGTAAACCGATTCAGAGCTAGAGAAGAACGATGGCACATAAGAAAGCAGGCGGCTCGTCGCGTAACGGCCGCGATTCACAATCGAAGCGCCTCGGCGTGAAAAAGTTCGGCGGCGAGAATGTCGTCGGCGGCAACATCATCGTGCGCCAGCGCGGCACCAAATATTATCCGGGCGCCGGCGTCGGCATCGGTAAGGATCATACCCTGTTCGCGCTTACCGCCGGCACCGTCGCGTTTCGCGACGGCAAGCTCGGCCGCAAGTTCGTCTGCGTCGACATGCCGATTAGCGAAGCGAAATAGGGACAGTCGAGAAAGGGCTGTCCCGGGAGGGGCGGCCCAGGGTTCCTAGAACGGGACCAAGTGAGGGAGAGGTCGCCACCTCTCCCTTTTAGTTTGTCTCCCTCACGCTAACCTGTCGCCAGTCCGTAACCCTCCGGGGGCACGGGCCGGTGTAGCGAGTGAAGGGAAAGACGGATGTTCGCGCGAACGGAAAGACTGTTGTTGAGGCCCGGCTGGCGGGAGGACGCGCCCGCGCTCCTCCAGGCGATCGCCGACGAAGCGATCGTCCGCAACCTCGCCACCGCGCCTTGGCCGTACAGCTTCGCCGACGCCGAGACCTTCCTGACGCGCGAGCGCGCGCCGCGCGACGCCGCCTGCCTGATCTTCCTGCGCGGCGACGGCGCGCCGCGCCTGATCGGCGGCGTCGGCTTCGGCCGCATGCCCTCGGGCGAGCGGGAGTTCGGCTATTGGATCGCCAAGCCCTATTGGGGCCGCGGCTACGCCACCGAGGCGGGCCGGGCGCTGCTCGCCAACGCCCGCGACACGCTCAGGCTCGGCAAGCTGGCGGCCGGCCACTTCCTCGACAATCCCGCGTCGGGGCGGGTGCTGGGCAAGCTCGGCTTCCGCCCGACCGGCGGCACCGTCCAGCGCCACAGCCTCGGCCGCGGCGGCGAGGCCCCCTGCCGCCTGTTCGAGCTCGACCTCGCGGCCGAGGAGGCGGACACCGACCCGCGCGCGATGGCGGCCTAATAATTCCTCCCCTGCTTTTGCAGGGGAGGGGGACCGCACGCAGTGCGGTGGAGGGGCCTCTTCGGCTCAAGAGGCCCCTCCACCATGCTGCGCATGGTCCCCCTCCCCTCGAAAACGAGGAGAGGATTCAGCCGACCAGATGCCGCGGCCCCGGTCCTTCCTCCGCCATCCGGTCCTCCGGATTGCGCAGCGGGCACTCGTCCACCGACAGGCAGCCGCAGCCGATGCAGCCGTCGAGCCGGTCGCGCAGCCGGGTCAGCAGCGCGATCCGGCGGTCGAGCTCGCCGCGCCACTCCTCCGCCAGCCGCGCCCAGGCCGCCTTGCCGGTGCCGGGCATGGCCGCCAATCGCGCCCTCACTTCGGCGAGCGGGATGCCGACCGCCTGCGCGACCTTGATGATCGCCACCCGCCGCAGCACCGCGCGCTCGTAGCGGCGCTGGTTGCCGCCGCTGCGCCAGCCCTCGATCAGCCCCTCGCGCTCCCAGAAATGCAGGGCGGAGACCGAAACGCCGCTGCGCCGCGCCACCTCGCCGACGCTCAACACCTTGGGCAGCGGACCGGTGCGATTCATCACTTGACCTCAACTATAGTTGAGGTTGCATAGGATGCGGCGGAGCCATTCGCAACCGGGGAACGCCATGACCGCCGAAGCCGCCCTTGAGCCGCCGTCTCGTCCGAGCCTCGTCGCATGGCGGGACCTTTTGGCGGAGGGCCGCGCGCCGGCGCTGGCGCTGATCCTGCTCGGCTGCTGGGTGGTCGCCGCCGATTCGCTGGTCACCGCGACGATCATGCCGAGCGTCGGCGCCTCGCTCGACGGCTATGCCTGGTTCGGCTGGGCCGGCTCGGGCTTCATGACCGGTCTCGTCGTCGTCGGCGCCTCGGCCGGCTGGCTCGCCGAGCGGATCGGCCTGCGCTCGGCGATGATGCTCGCCGGCGCCGCTTTCGCGGCCGGCTGCGCGCTGAGCGCGGCCGCGCCCGGCATCGCCCTGTTCCTCGCCGGAAGGGCGGTGCAGGGCTGCGCGGCGGGCTGGGTCTGCGGCCTGATCTACGTCGCTCTCGCTTTGCTCTTCCCCGGCCGCCATCTGCCGCGCGTCTTCGCCCTCGCCACCAGCGTCTGGGGGATCGCGACCTTCGCCGGCCCCTTGATCGGCGGGCTGTTCGCCGATGCCGGCATGTGGCGCGGCGTGTTCTGGCTGTTCGCCGGCCAGGCCCTGCTGTTCACCGCCGCCGCCTGGACCCTGATCCCGGCCGGGGCGGACCGGTCCGGAGGCGGCCGCCTGCCAGCCGGCGCGCTGCTCCTCCTCGCCCTCGGCATCAGCGCCGTCGCCACCGCCGGCGTGGTCGCCAGCCTGACGCTGTCGATCCTGCTCGCGGCGGCGGGGATCGCACTGCTGCTCGCCGCCCTCGCCCTCGACCGCGCCGGCCCCGAAAGCCTGATCCCGCGCCGGCGCGGCCCCTTCCCGCTCGGCACCGCTTACCTCACCTATTTCGCGACCACCGCGGCCGCCACCGCCTTCGCGCTCTACGCGCCCGTCATGCTCCAGTTCAGCGCCGGCCTCAGCGCGCTCGAGGCCGGCTATGTCGTGGCGATCGAGGCGCTGGCCTGGACGGCCGCCTCGCTTTCGGTTTCGGGCGCCGGCGAAGCCTGGCGCGGGCGGCTGATCGTCGCCGGCGCCGCCGCGATCCTCGCCGGCGTCACCGGGGTCGCCGTGCTGATGGACGGCGGCAGCCTCGCCGCAATCGCCGCGGCGGGCGCCCTGCTCGGCGCCGGCTTCGGCCTGTCCTACTCCTTCCTCGGCCAACGCGTGATCGGCTCGTTCGACGATGCCGGGCGGGCCCGCGGCGCGTCGGCGATCGGGGCGGTGCGCAATGCCGGCGGCGCGCTCGGCGCGGCCTTGGCCGGGATCGCGGCCAATGCGGCCGGCTTCGGCCAGGGGCTGAGCCAGGCGAATTTCTCGCTCGTGGCCTGGGGTGCGTTCGGGATCGGCATCCCGTTCGCTTTGGCGGGGCTGATCGGGGCCGTGCGGCTGACCCGCGCGCCCCGTTCGGCTCAGGCGGGGCGCGGCGTCAGCGCGTCGGCATAGTCGCTCTCGGCCTTGCCGATCAGCGCCCGGTCGTCATGCCTCCAGGGGTGGAAGCCGGGCAGGAAGAAAGCGAGCCAGGCGCCCAATATCTCGCGAAGCATGCCTGGCCGCACCCAGGCGAACCACAGCATCCGCGCCCAGGCTCTGGGGCCGGTGATGCCGTCCTGGCGGAGCAAGATGATCGTCCCCAGCGAGCGGTCGACGACGAAATTGCGGGTTACGAACAGCATCACCTTGGCCTTGACCTTCCAGCGCTTCCACCGCGTCCAGCCCTTCGTCGCGTGCAGCCAGGTGTCGTAGGCGACGCCCTTATGCTCGATCTCCTCGATCGAATGCCAGCGCCACAGCGCCGCATTCTCGGCGTCGGCGCCGGCCAGATGGCGCGGGTTGCCGAGCAGCTGGTTGGCGAGGATGGCGGTGAAATGTTCGAGGCACATGGTCGCCGCGAGATTGACGATCGGCGGCCGGGCGCGGGTCAGCCCGAGCCGCCATTCGACCCGCGCCTCGAGCGCCGACATGTCGTAGCCGGCCTCGAGCGCGCGCTTGTTGAACTGGACGTGCTCGCGGCTGTGCATCACCTCCTGCGTCACGAACGCCTTGATCTCCTCGGCGAGCCTGGCCGGCGCCCCGTCGCGGAACATGCGTACGCTCTCGACGAAGAAGGCCTCGCCCTTGGGGAAGGTGGCGGAGAGCGCGTTGTAGAAGGCGGTCGCGACCGGATCGCCGCCCATCCACCAGCGCTCCTGCGCCATGCCGCGCCCGAAGCGCCGGTCGCGCGGCGTGATGGTGAGGTCCTGGGGTGTTCCTTGGCCGGCCATGGTGTATCTCCGTTCCCGAACTATTATGAGATACTGACAAGCATGTCAATAACGCGCGAGCGCCTCTCCCCCGAAGAAAGCCGCGCCGGCGCGCTCGAGGCGGCGCGCACCTTGCTTATCGAGCAGGGCCCGCAGGCGGTGACGCTGAAGGCGGTCGCGGCGGCGGTCGGCAAGTCTCACGCCAATCTGCTCCATCATTTCGGCTCGGCGGCGGGGCTGCAGGCGGCGCTGGCCGGGATGATCGGGGCGCGCGTCTCGGCCGGCATCGCCGAAGCGGTCGAGCGCGCCCGCGCCGGCGAGGCCGATCCGATCGAGATCGTCGACCGCACCTTCGACGCCTTCGGCCGCGAGGGCGCCGGCGCGCTCGCCGCCTGGATGATCCTGTCCGGCAATCGCGACGCGCTCGATCCGATCCTCGATTCGATCCACCAGCTCGTCGATCAATTGGGCGAAGGCCATGAGGACCGGCCGGTGCACGAGAACACGCTCTGGCTGGTGCTGGCGGCGCTGGGCGATTCGCTGCTCGGCGCCGAGATGGCGGCGGCGCTCGGCCTCGAGCGCGGCAAGGCGCGCGAGCTAGCGCGGCGCCAGCTCATCGCCGCCCACAAGAGGGCTCAGGAGCAAGCGGAAGGAGAAGCGACATGATCAGCGGCGCGCACGCGATGATCTTCACCAAGGACGAGGCGGCCGACCGCATTTTCCTGCGCGACGTGCTCGAAATCCCGTGCATCGATTCGGGCGGCGGCTGGCTGATCTTCAGGCTGCCGCCGACCGAATTGGGCGTCCACTCGGGCGACAACGGCTTCCACCAGCTCTACTTCATCTGCGACGACGTCGACGCGTTCGTCGCCAGGATGGCGGAGAAGGGCGTCGCCACCGATCCGATTTCCGAGGAGGATTGGGGCCGCAGCACCGGCGTCACCCTGCCCGGCGGCGGCAAGCTCGGCATCTATCAGGCCACCCACGCGAGGCCGTAGAACCTAAAGAACGACAATCGTTCCCCGGCGGAGGCCGGGGCCCAGGAGCCGAAGGCTTTGCCGCGTTACGCGCCCGAGTCCGGCGAGCGCCGGCCTGGACCCCGGCTTTCGCCGGGGAACACAAACCCGACCGAATTCGACGCTAGCTCAGCGCGATCACGATCGCGCCGTCATAGCCGTCCGCCGAGCGGGCGACCTCAGCCATCGGCACGTCGCCGCCCGCCCTTCGGAAAATGCCGTCATCGCCGTTGCGCTGCCGCCGGCCGGCGCGGGCCGCATAGGCCCCCTGCCCATAGATCGCATCCGACAGGGCGTCGGGGAAATAAAGCTGCGAGGTCAATTCGCGCCCGTCCGGCAGCCAGGCCTTGACGTGGATGTGCGGCGCCCGCCCCTGATACCAGCCCGGATAGAGGGTGGTGAAAGCGGCCACCCCTTCCGCGTCGGCGAACTGCGTCCCCCGCAGCCAGCGCGCCCCGGCCGAATGCTCGCGGTCATAGCCCGAATAGGCGCCCGCCGCGTCGCAACGCCAGATGTCGACCCGCGCCCGCCGCGACGGCGCGCAGGCCGCCGCGTCGACGATCTGCAGCCGGAGCCTGAGCGGCACGCCCGCTTTGCCCTCGGCGATGTCCTGCCGCACCAGTTCGGGATCGAAATAGAACGGCCCCTCGGTCTGCTCGGGCGTCACCGGGCAGGCCGTGCCGGCGATCAGCCGCGCGCTGGTCGCGGCGGGCGCCGCCGGCGCCCGGGCGCAGGCGAGCGCGCTGAGGCCGAGCGCGCCGGCGCCGGTCAACAGCGCGCGGCGATGGAACAAGGCAGGCGGACGGTCCGGTGTCATAGTCTCTCCTTTGGCCCACGCTGGACAGGGTGGCCCCGCGCTGTCCCGGAAGTTTACCGCATCGGGGGCGAAAGTGTCGCCGAGTGTCGCGGTTTCATTCCGGGCCGCTTGTCCCTAAATGCGCCCGATGCATTTCCTCGACCAGGCCAAGATCTTCATCCGCTCCGGCGCCGGCGGCCCCGGCGCGGTCAGCTTCCGGCGCGAAAAGTTCGTCGAATATGGCGGCCCCGACGGCGGCGACGGCGGCAAGGGCGGCGACATCGTCTTCGAGGCGGTCGAGGGCCTCAACACGCTGATCGACTTCCGCTACACCCAGCATTTCAGGGCGCCGCGCGGGCGTGGCGGCGCCGGCCGCAACCAGACCGGCGCCGGCGGCGGCGACCTCGTCGTCAGGGTTCCGGTCGGCACTCAGGTGCTCGACGACGGCAAGGAGCATGTCCTCGCCGACTTCACCGAAGTGGGCCAGCGCGTCACTCTGCTCAAGGGCGGCGACGGCGGCCGCGGCAATGCCAGCTACAAGAGCTCGACCAACCGCGCCCCGCGCCAGCACGGCACCGGCTGGCCCGGCGAGGAGCTGTGGGTGTGGCTGCGCCTCAAGCTGATCGCCGATGCAGGGCTGGTCGGGCTGCCCAATGCCGGCAAGTCGACCTTCCTCAACGCCGTCTCCAACGCCAAGGCCAAGGTCGGCGACTATCCGTTCACCACCTTGCACCCCAAGCTCGGCGTCGTCCGCCACAAGGGTGTCGATTTCGTCCTCGCCGACATTCCCGGCCTGATCGAGGGCGCCGCCGAGGGCGCCGGCGTCGGCGACCGCTTCCTCGGCCATATCGAGCGCACCCGGGTCATCCTCCACCTCGTCGACGCCAATCTCGAGGACGTCGCCGCCGCCTGGCGCACGGTCCGCGACGAGCTCGACGCCTATGGCGCCGGCCTGACCGACAAGGTCGAGGTGATCGCGCTCAACAAGTGCGACCTGATCGGCGACGAGCTGTCCGAAGCGCTCGCGGCGGAGCTCGTGGCGGAATCCGGCGCCCCGGTCTTCACCGTCTCGGGCGCGACCGGGGCCGGCGTCGACGCCGTGCTCGACGCGCTGGTCGAGCGGATCGGCAAGGCCGCCGCGGTTGCCCCGGCGGAGGAGCCCGGATGGTCTCCGCTATGAGTGAAAAAGTCCCCGTTTGCGCAACGGCGCTGCCATGAGCGCCGCTCCCCTCACCCTCGCCGTCACCGGCGGCACCGGCTTCGTCGGCGGCCATCTGCTCCGCCTCGCCCGCGGCGCCGGCCACGACGTCCGCGCCCTCACCCGCGGCTGGCGCCCGCCCCAGGATGGGATCGAATGGATCGAGGGCGCGCTCGATCAGCCCGAAAGCCTCGCCGCGCTCTGCGCCGGCGCCGACGCCATCGTCCACGTCGCCGGCCTGATCAACGCCGCCGGCCGCGCCGGCTTCGAGGCGGTCAATGTCGGCGGCACCGCCTCGATGGTCGACGCCGCCCGCAAGGCCGGCGTGCGCCGCTTCGTCCACATCTCCTCGCTCGCCGCGCGCGAGCCCGATCTGTCCGATTACGGCTGGTCCAAGGCGAGGGCGGAGAAGGTCGTCGCCGCCTCTGGCCTCGACTGGACGATCATCCGCCCGCCCGCCGTCTACGGTCCCGGCGACCGCGAGACGTTCGAATTGTTCAAGATGGCGCGGCGCGGCCTGGTCGCGCTGCCGCCCAAGGGCCGCTTCTCGGTTCTCCACGTCGAGGATCTCTGCCGCCTGATCCTCGCCTTGCTCGACGCGCCCGCCACCGGCGGCGAGACTTACGAGCCCGACGACGGCCGCGTCGGGGGATGGGACCACCGCCATTTCGCGCGCACCCTGAGCCGCGTGTTCGGGAAGCGCGCGGCGACCGTGGCGATGCCGAAAATGGTGCTGCAGGGCGCCGCCAGGGTCGACCGGCTGGTCCGCCGCTCCAGGGCGAAATTGACTGCCGACCGGGTCCGCTATTTCTGCCACCCCGACTGGGTCGTCACCGCCGAGGCCCGCCCCCCCGCCGAGCTCTGGACCCCCGCCATCCGCACCCCGACCGGCCTCAAGCAAACCGCCGAATGGTACAAGGAGCAAGGCTGGCTGACTTGAACACGTCTGCTGTCGAAGCGGACGAGCGCAGACGAGACCGGGAAAGGTCGATTGCGCCTGAACCGCGCCGATTGGCGCACAGAGCGCTCAATTTTGTCTCATATTCGAGACTGTTTGCGCCGCTCTATTGCCGCTGAAATTGGGCAGTTGATGAAAGCAATCAGGCTATGTTATCGAACGGGCACGGCCCCCTGAGTCGAGCACAGTGTTGCTTCGCGTTTTTTGAACGATTCTATCCGATTTCGGAGAATTCGGAGGGCGAAATGCAGCGCTCCTTTCGGCTCAGCGAGAAGATCGAGCTCCCTGCGGATACTGTTATCATCGTGCCGGACGCGCCGGCCGGTCTTGAACGAAGCTGTAGCGGAAGCGGATGCGGCGGGTGCAGCGCAGCGGCGGTCATCCGGGCAATCGATCAGAATAAGTTCCTTGCGATTTCCCCCAGCATAGCCTCGCATGTCGTTTTGGACCGGTCCCTGCTTTCGGCGTTCAAGTCGATTACCAAGGGAGCGACGCTTGGTTCAGTTCTGGACGATCTTACGGCGGAATATGGCCCAGAGCCAGCGGGTGAGCGGCTCAGGCTCGTCTTGCAGCATCTCAGCTTTCGGAACTTCTTTTCGGGCGCCGAGCGCCATGAGACCGAGCCGGACTACCCCTATCTGCATATGTACGTGACCAATCGGTGCAATCTGCGCTGCAAGCACTGCTACATGTCTTCAGGCGTGGCTCATCCCGATGAGATCGACGAGAGCGATCAGCTGCGTGCGATCGAGATTTTCGCCGACGCCTGCCCTGGCGGACGGGTAACCTTTACCGGCGGCGAAGCCTTGCTCTCTCGCGGGATATACCGGTTGATGGGATGCGCGCGCGAGCTCGGTCTTCGCGTCGAGTTGTTCACGAATGGAGTGCTGATCAAATCGCTCGAGATCGCCAAACGCGTCGCGCGCGCCGCGGATCTGGTGCAGATCTCGCTCGACGGCGCGACGGCCGAGGTCAACGACGCCATCCGTGGAGCCGGCAGCTTTCGCGGCATCACGCGGGCGATCATGCTGTTCGACGAGGTCAAGGACGATCCGGAATTTGAGGCTTTCGAGTTCAGGGTGGCGATGACCCTGACCGCGACCAACGCCGACGACATTTACGAGAATGCGCTCGGTCTCAAAGAGCAGCTCAATTTGCGGCGCAGGCCGGAGATCAGGATCGGAACGACGAGCAAGCTCGGCCGCGCCAACGATTTTCCGGAGCTGACCGGAGAGGTGGAGGAGCTGCGCGCCGAGCAGGCGCGGATCGTCTCCAAATTCTCGAGCCAGGGCATGCACCGCATGCCCTACCGTCCGGTCAACCGATACTTTGGCAGCTGTGGCATGGGGCTGAGCATCACCATCGATGCTCGGGGCGACATTTTCCCATGTTCCATCACCGACCAGTCCAGGCTCGGCAACATCCGCGATGCAGATTCGGCGGAGGTGATCCGTTCGGTGTTCCTCAGATTCTATTCGACCAAGGTCGATCTGGTCGAAGGGTGCCAGAAGTGTCCGCTCCGCTATGCATGTGGCGGGATTTGCCGGATCGTCAACGCTAACACGAATGGAACGATGAACAAGTCCGCTTGCACGCCGACCTATAAGCAGGGCCAGATAAGGTCGCTTATTGCTAGGTATAAAACCTATGGATTGGCTGATCTCGATCAGGAAAAGGAGAGGGAATATGAAAATGCGTGACATGACGGATAATAATGCCGGCTTGGCGTCTGACATTATCATGATCGACATTCCCGGCGTGGAAGCCGAGTCGGACGGGAGTGTTTTATTTTGCTCGGTGTCGACGAACCATTACCAGTCACAACAACAAGCGGACACTTGCTGCTCGTGTACCAATAAATAGCTGCTGCTGCGCGACCGGTCGAACGATCAGTTGAGGTAGAGCACAACATAGGCGGCGCAGCTCGCCACCACGCCCGTCATGCCGAAGGTCGTGCTGCAGGGCGGGTCACGGATCGACCGGCTGGTCCGCCGCGGCAAGGCCAAGCTCACCCCGACCGGGTCCGCTATTTCTGCCACCCCGACTGGGTCGCCGCCGCCGAGGCGCGCCCGCCCGCGGCGCTCTGGACGCCCCAGGTCCGCACCGCCACCGGTCTCCAGGCGACCGCCGACTGGTACCGCGCGCAGGGCTGGCTGAAATAGGGGATAGTCCCCGAAATAGGGGACAATCCCCTATTTTTCGTGTTCCGACACCATGCCCGCCGCGTCGGAAAAGGGGGACTGTCCCCTATTTTGAGAAAGGGGGGCTGTCCCCTATTTTCAGGCGATGAACTGCTCGATCACGTAGGCGGTGCAGCTCGCCACCAGCCCGACCAGGAAGACGTGATAGGCATAAGCGAGCATCCGGTACTTCTTGTTCTGCAGCACCATCCCGTTCTGGTAGATGTCGCGCGCCATAGTCCTATAAATGGCGTCCTCGGTGCGCGCCCGCGCCGTCACCGCGTCGATGAACTCCTCCTCGCCCATCTGGGTGAACACGCCGAAGAACAGGATGTTGCTCGCGCCGGTCCGCTTCGGCCGGCCGACCTTGGGCAGCACCGCGAGCACGGCGAAGATCGCCGAGAAGAAGGCGGCGCCGCCGAGGATCAGCAGCGGCAGCGGCGCGCCGCCTTCGGCCCGCGCCTGGCCGATGGTGATGGTGAAGATGACGAAGGTCGCGCCCATCAATATGCTGGCCTTGCTGTCGGCCATGGCGGAGAGCTGGAGCTGGGCGAGCTGGGTCGTGCGCATCAGGTGCGCGGCGTTGACCGGATAGGTGGGCGGCTCCGTCTCGTCAGTCACGCATGCGTCCCCTGTCGTCCCGCGCCGTCATGGCATGACGCGCTCCCGCTTGCCAAGCGGGCGCCGCTTTCCCGCCCTATTCCCTTGGCACAAGGGGTGCCGGACCCTAAAGGGCAGCCCATGACCGACAGAGACGAGACCTTCGACAAGGTCGCCAAGCTGATCGCCCCGTTCAACAGGAAGGGCGCCCCGCTGGCCGAGACCACGACCTTCGCCGGCGATCTCGAATGGGATTCGCTCGTGGTCATGGATTTCGTCGCCAATGTGGAGGACGAATTCGACATCCTCATCACGATGAACATGCAGGCCGAGATCGAGACGGTCGGCCAATTGGTCGAT